>Ga0310836_101138_pt1 | contig 16544 bp, 17 predicted proteins | sample SM_ome_4_FD_201310 | JGI IMG/M metagenome (GOLD analysis project Ga0310836, IMG submission 201310) | Sorghum-adapted microbial communities enriched on stacked mutant (SM) sorghum from Joint BioEnergy Institute, Emeryville, California... ... | reverse complement strand
TGCTGTACATCAGCCGTTTAAGCTGTTCTTCAAACGAAATAAAATCGCGAGTTTCATTTAACAATTGGTATATTTTTGGTATAATGTTTTCCATGAGAAGGCCTCTCTTCAAATGTATTTGCTTGGTCGCATACATTTATGTTAGAGTGCCTTCTCTATTTTTTTCCATCATTTTGCTTCGAGAAATATTTTACACATACGCTTTATATTAAGGCTTCCCATAAACCACATCGAGCGGTATTGGCATTAAATAAAGAAAGCTCCCTATCCGCTTGTGATAGGGAGCTGGGCAAGGTGCAAGTTATTGTTGGTTTTGGCCTTTTTTCTGTTGGGACTTGGCGTTTTGTTGGCGTACTTGTTGAGCGTTGGTTTCACTGGCAAATTCAGTTTGGTATTGGCTTTGCCCTTGAGCTGAAGCTTGGTTTTTAGCACGTACGCTTTGGGCATCGGTTCCAGCATTGTTCATGCCTTTTTTAGCCATGGTGTCTTCACCTCCACAGCCATTAATGTAACCAGTCAACCATTTTTTATGTATGGAAATACCTTTATGGAATGACTCGGTCTAAATGATGGATGATCTTTTGGTGCGGAACCGGAAAAGCGTAATCGGAAAGCGCGGTGCGCGTGACCCATTTACCCGCCCGCGAGATCGTTTCTTCGCTTCCGCAATACCCGTAAAACACAGTTAATTCCCATTTTAAGTGTGAAAAAATATGTTTGACCTTCATCGAAGTCCGTACCGGTTTCGATTTTAAAAAGCGTGCCTTGAAGTTAACTTCATCGGCCCCCTCTTTGATTTCGAACATCGGAAATTCCCATAACCCGGCTAAAAGCCCTTCGGAAGGCCGTTTTTGGATATAAAAACGGTCTTCACCTGACTGCAAAACCAAAACGGCATAACGCACAAGTTTTGTTTTTTGTTTTTTGAGCTTGATCGGTAGCTTGGTCTGCACATCCTCTTTATAAGCGCGGCAGAATGATGCAATCGGGCACTCATGGCAAAGCGGATTTTTCGGTTTGCATATTAAAGCTCCGAGTTCCATTAAAGCTTGGTTAAATTCACCTGCCTGGTCGGCTGGCATGTAAGGTCTTAACCTGTCTTCAATAAGCCGCCTTGTCTTTGCTTTCGCGATATCCTCCTCGATGCGAAAGAGGCGGGAGATAACACGCATAACATTGCCATCAACAGCCGGTTCGGGTTCATTATAAGCGATGCTGAGAATCGCGCCGGCTGTATACGGTCCGATGCCTTTGACATTCAGCAACTCACGCTTTGTTCTAGGAACGATGCCACCGTATCTTTCCGTGACTTCCCTAACGCCGGCTTGAAGGTTTCGCGCCCGCGAATAGTAGCCGAGCCCTTCCCATTCTTTTAAAAGAACGTCTTCGTCGGCGCGCGCTAAATCATACATGGTTGGAAAACGAGTTATAAATCTTTCGTAATAGGGAATAACTGTATCCACCTGTGTTTGCTGCAACATCACTTCGGAAATCCAAATAAAATAAGGATTACGCGTTTTTCGCCAAGGCAGAATGCGTTTGTTTTCTTTGTACCAATTGACGAGTACCATCGTCCAGCTTTCAGTCATCGGCATACTCCTTTCCTTTCTGCCGTTACCCGCTCATCAATGGGACATAATATAAAAAATAACTGCACATAAAGGCATGTTTATCACTCAATTTCGATTGAAAAAAGATTTAAAAGGGAGTGATAAAGACGATGGACAGCGGGACGCATATCGTCATGGGCATCGGCCTTTCCGCCCTATCAACAATCGACCCAGTAACCACTGATCCGACTTCTGCGGAAGCGGTTTTTTTAGGTGTTTTAATCGGGTCAGTGATACCTGATATCGATACAGTTTTAAAATTGAAAGATAATGCAACCTATATCCGCCACCACAGGGGCATCACACATGCCTTGCCGTTTACTATACTGTGGCCAGTCATCCTAACGGGTGTGATTCATCTTTTTTATGACCAGGCAAATCTTTTCCATCTTTGGCTATGGACTTTTCTCGCTGTCATCTTACACGTTTCGGTCGATATTTTTAACGCCTACGGTACGCAAGCATTATGGCCGATCACACCAAAGTGGATTGCCCTTGGCATGATCAGCATCTTTGATCCTGTCATCTTCGGGATCCATTTATGCGGCTTTGTCCTTTGGTATGTGTTCGGTCATCCAGGATTACTCTTTAGCTTTATATATGTCATTATCATCGGTTATTATCTTTTAAGAACATGGCACAAACGGAGGGCACTGGCCAAGGTTCGGCACCAACTGCCTAACGCAAAAGCTATTTATTTGTCCCCGACGATCCATTGGAACCAATATCATGTGGCCGCAAAAACCCCAGAGGAGTTTGTGGTGGGGGAAGCCGATCGCCTGCATTTTGTCATCTTGGATCGTTTCAAACGCGTGCCGCTTCCAAATGACCAAGCCGTTAATGCTGCATTAAAAGATAAAAATATTCGTGCGTTTTTATCGTTTTCACCGATTTACCGCTTTGAAATCAAAGATTACAACGGCTTCACGGACATTCGTTTTATCGATCTTCGCTACTTATCCAAAGGTCATTATCCGTTTGTCGCCGTGGCCCGGGTGAATCCAGATTCGGTCGTGGTCTCTTCCTATACCGGCTGGATTTATAATAATGAAAAGCTGGAGAAGAAGCTCGCCGTCACATGATCCGAACAGTAGCGCTTGAGGTGGCACGGCTTCCGAGGCTAACTCATAAGGGATCCCATACAGTAGTTGCTTTTTGAAAAGTTTGACCCTGACTTTTGAGTCAAGTCTCAAGCCTTTACGGGTACTATGCTTCAGATTCTTTGACGAGTAAAGCAATCGGAAAGGCCCTCATTTCCGTCTCGTTCCCATAATATCCCCAAGCGAACACGCCGTCGAGATATTCAATTTTAAATGGCGTGCCATCGCCTTCTTTAATCACCATGACATCCCCTTGTTTAAAATCTTCGGGGTTCAATAAATAGGAAGCCGCCATGACTTGCTTTCTCTGCAATACTTCCACTTCGTTGATCATACCGGCTTGTTCTGCGCGCTGCTCTTTTACTTTCAACGATTTGATTTCTTCTTCCAGTTCCTCTCTCGACATTTGACTGTATCGTTTCGGCATCATTTTTCTTCATTCCTCCCGATATCATCGATGTAACGGTTGATCATTTCTATGCAAAATCCTTTCCGATATAAAGCGCTGCGTAACTTTTGTCTTGCTTCTGAATCCTTATAACCGCTCCATTTCCGGCGCAGCTTCTCCGCCTGTTTGATGAGCGCCTCCCATTCGGATTCTTGGTCGGCATTCGGCATCTTCTGGATAACGCGATGAATCAACTCCCAATCATACCCTTTACGTTTTAAGGCTTCTGTCGTTTTTTGCAGCTTGCCTTGGTGGGAATGGCCGCGGGATTCTTGCCATTTACGTTGCGCCAGGCGATAAGCGTTCGCCCATTGTTGTTCACTCGAATATTCCTCCAGTGCTAAAGCAGCCGTTTCGGGAGCAATCCCTTTTATTTGCAATTCTTGATATAGAATTTGCGGACCGTTTAAGGTTGTCCGCATTTTCGTTCGGACATAAGCTCTAGCAAAGTTTTCATCATTAAGAAGGTTATCGTTTTTAAGCTTTTCAATCGTCCCCGCAAGTTCTTCAGACGCAAAGCCTTTCTTCTTTAGATAATCGGTCATTTCTTTAACCGAGCGCATCCTGAGTCCTAAATAACGCAAAGCCGTTTGGTAGGCTCGCGTGAGATGGGCGGATCTCTCCAGTGTTGAAAATTCATGTTCCGTTAATACGAGACCTTTTCGAAGCGCATGAGATACCAAAACATCCTGATGGACCGTCATTTCTCTCGACGTTCCGTCATCACAGGTTAAAGTCAAACGATAGTGATTAGGTTTTGTCCCATGCACCGAAATTTGTCGAATGGTCATTATCATTGTTCCCACCTCCCTCCATCTTACATGAATGTCGACAAACAGGGAAATACGACGACCGAAAAGATGAAAATGGTCAAGAAAAAGACAAAATCCGGCAAAAGTAACCTATTTTCAACTAGTAAAAAATCAGATATACTTATCTGGACATCAGAAAGAAAAACTTTTATCCAAAGAAAGTGATCGATGAAATCAGCGGTATGACAATTGAATGAACGGGAAGGCAATTGGTGCGCCACCAAGTAATTTGGTCCTAGTGGGTTCGATTCCCACCCCGGTTATTTCCTAATGCATTTTTTACCCGCTAGGAGGTATCCAAATGTTAAAAAAGCGTGAAATCGCCGATTGTGGCGCACTATTTGAGTTACTTAAAGACCCTGAAGTCTTTCCGTTTGTCAGACAAAAAGCCGATACCCTTGATGAATATATGTTCATAACGAAACAAGGCATAGAGCTCGAAGAACAAAAACGGATGATTTCAAGAACGATTTTGGATGAATGGGGTCAACCCATTGGCACCATCTCACTTTTCGATATACGGGATGGCACCGGTTTTCTGGGCACGTGGATTGGTAAGCCCTACTTTGGAAAGGGCTATAATAAAGCCGCCAAAGAAGCCTTTTTTGATGAAATTTTCTCACAGACCGACATCCATACGATTTTTATGAGGATACGCCGTGAAAACCATCGCTCCAAAAAAGCCGCCCTGAAATTTCCTTATGTCCTCCCTGCCAATGATCTTTACCCGGAAATCTTGAATGAATTAAACCAAAACGGTGTCACATATGACCTGTTTGAAATAAAAAAAGAGCATTATTTCATACACAAACGTCATGTTGAAAGTTTCTGTTATTCTGCGGATAGCCAATTGCGCGAAGCTTAATCGACAAGTCTAAAGCCCGTCGGCCGTCTCAGGCCGGCGGCTTTTTCTTTAAAAACGGCTATTGTCATCAGCTATCCGCTAGCGCTTATACATCCCCATTGAGTCGAGCCTAGTTCAACCTCACCCTCCCCACTCTATTGGTTAAAGGGCAACACGCCGATTTTTGACGAAGGTTGACAATCACTTTTGATTCGTCCTGACGGCTTGTTCCCATGTTTAAAAATGTCGCTTAAGGTCATGACTATTAGTGTAGCCGCTACCCGAACCATTCTCTCTCCATTGTACCATACCTTACTTTTTTAAAAGGAGGAAGCGTCCTTGGCAAAAAAGCCGAACAGTCTGCGTGAAAATTCCCCGTTAAATAAAGCCCAATCCGTTTTATATCAAAGGGAATTCAAACGAGCGGATCGCATCTACGAGAAACAAAAGTTTTCGAAATGATGGGAGGTAATTGGCATGAGCGCAAAAAAAAGAAAGAAAAATAACAATGAGGATCAAGATCTGCCCATTGCCCGAGCACAGGATATCCGCTATTCATTACCACTGGATGAGGATGATTGGGAGGCGCGCGCCCGAATGGAAGCGGCCGACCACAGAGCACAAAAAAAGTAATATTTCCCGGAAAATAATGTGAAAAGACGTCGAAAAAATGCAAGGGGCCCTCAAAACAGAAGGCCCCTATAAATATTTGACCTACTTATATTCACCAAGTATCTCCACCGCTTTTTCCGCTAACGAGGTGTCGATGGCTTGATTGAAATCGACATCGCCAACGATACCTCCGCGAGACTTATACCATTCGTATTGCTTTTTAATATCATCCACAAACATTTTGCCATTCGGATCAAGTCCGGTTACCCCGACTTTTTCCCATTGTTTCGGATCTTTTAGGGCTGTGTATTTCGTCATGATTTGAATAATCTCGTCTTTATTTTTATTTTTCATGAAGGCATCGTTATAATCCCTTACGCCTTTAAGATAAGCGAGCATAAACCGGATGGCAACATCTTGGCGCTTCTCAAGGAAATTCGGTGAACTTAAAACCATCGCAATTTGCGCTTTTGGTGCATAATCCGTCGCATCTTTAAAACGGACGTGTACACCCTCTTCTTCACCTTTGGTAATGAGCGGTTCGATTTGCAAGGCGGCGTCAATGGAATGACTCTTCATCCCGGCTATCATATTGCCGAAATCAGACATCAAGACAAAATGGACATCGCTGCGTTTTAAACCGGCATAATTAAGCATTTGTTGAAACATGTAATCATCTACGGCATTTTTCGTTGAGACGGCGACTTTCAGCCCTTTAAAATCCTTATAATCCTTCACTTTGTCCTGTAGATCTTTTCGAAGGACAAATGAAAAATACGACGCGCCGGGAATATTGTGCCCCTTATCGGCAATCATTTTGACATCGATGCCTTGAGCGATGGAGTTAAAGAACGATGCCGATGAAATCCCGCCGGCCACATCAATTTTTCCCGCGGCAAGCGCTGGCAGCATGTCATCGCTGTTCGAGAACGTCGCATATTTCACATTTATATTGTAGTCTTTAAAATACCCTTTTTCTGTCGCGATATAAAATCCCGCACCAGATGCCGCCCCATCTTCAGCGATGACGACCGTTTCTGGTTTTTCAAGCGGCGGAAGATCCCCATTTACCGCCTTAATGTTATTCAGTTCCTTTTTCTCTGCTTGCTTTTCACTTGTCCCTTGTTTTTCAGCTTGCGAACTACATCCGGTGATGGCAAACATCAACAAGGGAATGATCATCAGAGCCATAAAGACCCGTTTAAACATTCGCTTTCTCCTCGCTTTATTAATAAACTTGATTTGATAAGCCTGTGGATGCCCCTCTTAAATTTCCACTTACGGCTTCTTGCAGATGGTTCCAAATATCAACAAATTCCTGGCCCATTTTCGGATTGGAGCGGACGCTAGCAATTTTTCTCGGCCTCGGGAGATCAATGATTTTTTCACGAACAATCGTGCCGGGTTGGGCACTCATGAGCAAGATGCGATCACTGAGTAAAAGCGCTTCGTCAATGCTATGTGTGATAAAAAGGACTGTCTTTTTCGTTTCTTCCCAAATGGACAATAGTTCCTCCTGTAAAATGTATTTGTTTTGCTCATCAAGCGCTGCGAAAGGTTCATCCATCAGGAGAATTTCGGGGTCATTGGCAAAGGCACGCGCAATGCTAGCTCTTTGCTTCATACCACCAGAAATCTCTGAAGGATAAAGTTTTCTGAACTCCCATAATCCTACTTTCTTGAGGTAATAGTCGGTCCGTTCTTTCGTTTCATTCTTGGGGGCGTGGCGCATTCGCAAACCAAACGCCACATTTTCCTCGACCGTCATCCACGGAATAACGCCTTTTTCTTGAAAGATCATGGACTGCAGCGGTTTATTTCGGTCACCGTGTATCATTTCGTACGATCCACCGCTCGGTTTTTCCAGTCCGGCCAATATTCTAAGAAGCGTGGTTTTGCCGCACCCACTCGGACCGAGCAGGCAGACGAATTCTCCATTTTTCACTTCAAAATTAATATCTCTGATGGCGTGGACACTGCTATTTTTCCTGAAAAATATTTTTGACAATTGATGGACGCGAATTTTTATATCTGAACTCATCGTCGGACCTCCTTAAAGATGTTTATTTTTGCCACGGTATCAATCTTCTCTGAAGAAAACGAAGCAGTATTGAGAAGAAATAACCGAAAAACGAGATGATGACGAGGCCGACATACATGCCCTTCAATATAAAGGCTTTATAATCCATCCAAATCAAATAGCCGATGCCGGAATTGGCGCCGATCATCTCGGCGGCCACGATGGTTAAGAGGGCAATGGCCTGACCCATTTGAATGCCCTCCATCATAACGGGCAATGACCCCGGTAACGCGATTTTAAAAAAGTAATCTTTGGATTTTGCCCCATAATTTTTGGCCACGTCCACAAAAATGGGATCGATGTTACTTACTCCGGCGGCCGTGTTGATACATACTGGAAAGAAGACACTGCCGGCAATTGTGACCATCTTGGAAAAATCGGTAATCCCGAAAATGATGATAATGATCGGCATCAGCGCCAACGTCGGAATGGGCATTAACGCCATGACGAGCGGCTGAAAAGTGTAGCGAACCGGCTTATACATACCGATCAATAGACCGAGAAGAATGCCCGGAATAACGCCGAGAAAAAATCCGCCGAGAATCCGATAAAGGCTGATCATCACGTGGCTTGATAGATTTCCGTTGACAGCTAAGTGAACAAATTCAACGATGATTGTAGACGGCGGCGGGAAAAACCGGGGGTCAATCAGAGCGGTGCGCGACAGCACTTCCCAAAGCGCAAGAATGGTAATCGGCGAAAAAAGCGTGAGCGTTCGATAGTAATTTTGCTTTTTCTGGCTCTTCTCCCATTTCTTCCTCTCGTAAGCGATTGGTTGACTTGCCGCCAAAATGACTTCTTTCTCCATGTGCTCACCCCTTCGTTAAGTACATAAAAATCTGCATCATCCTTCACTCAGTTTTTCAGAACGGTTTCAAGTACGGGTGTCCAGGCGCCTTACACCTTCAATGTTCCAAGTCAAGCCCTTCTGACATTCCCAGCCACCCGTCTGTATCCATTCGCCCCGCATTGAAACGGTGCAAAAGCATGACGGCGTTTTCCTTTAATAACACTCTAGCTGCCCCAAGTCGAAACGATGCGAAAGGGCCGCTCACGGCGGAATCCCTTTTGATGGCATCATATGCACAAATGCCTATAGCGTGACATTCGCCCAAAAGGTTTTGGCACAAACTTTCGTGTTTCTATGGTCAAACATTCCTTGAACAACTTTTATCGTGAATGTCAATATTTCTGTGGATATGTGGGTAAGTTATCAAATTCCCCTCTATGACTCATATGACCATCTGGATAATTTTTGTGGATGATTTTCGGATTCTCTGTGGATAATGTGAATAAATCACAGGAATTGCGGTTACAAAGGGGATTTTTGTGCATAACTTTGTGGATAATGTTTATAAAAATACTTGGCTCTGCGAAAAAATTTTTGCTCCCCCATCCTTTTAGATGACAGAGCCTTAGTTCCACTTATGTGGGTCTAATAAATAGTATCTATCTTTATGAGAACTAGCCTCTTTTTCCACAGAGGCTTAGCGTTCATTTTCCGCTCGCCGGAAAAATGATATTCTGGTTTGTCGGTATAAAAAAATTAAGGTCGATTTAAGAAGCCAGGACGCCCCTGAAACTTCTTAAGTCGACCTTACCAATGGAGGTTTTGTGCATGCTTGTGTACCATCAAGTCATCCAGACTTTTAAAAGTATAACCTTTCTTTTTGAGATCCTCGATGACGTTTTCTAACGCTAAAGCATTATCTTTGGAGACCGTATGCAAAAGCATGATGGCACCAGGGTGTACGCGTTTCATAATGCTGTTATACGCAAAATCGGCTCCCCTCTGCTGATTCGTCAACCAATCTCGATAAGCAAAAGACCAAAAGACACTGGTGTATCCAAGCTCATCAGCCAATTTCAAGGACCGCTCGCTGAACGTTCCTCTCGGTGGCCGCAAATACTTCATATCTTTTCGTCCGGTTAAAGCCGTATAAGCTGCTTCTAATTTTTTGATTTCCTCTTTATAGCGCTCATCACTAATCTTAGAAAGGTCCGGATGCCCCCAAGAATGGTTGCCGACGATATGCCCTTCCTTTACCATGCGCTTGACGAGATCCGGTTGGGATTTAATATAGTGGCCGGTGATAAAAAAAGCAGCAGGCACCTTTTCCCTTTTCAAAATATCCAGTACATCATCGGTATAGCCGTTTTCATAACCGCAATCAAAAGTCAAATAAATGTTTTTCTCGTTCGGATCACCTATCCAGATGCCATGATATTTATTTAACAAGGCCTCGTATTCGGGCTCGGTTGTTGCCGGTTGGTTATTTTTGCTCGGTTTAAAATACCAATCCGCAGCATATGCCCATTGCGGCCCAGCTAACAAAAGCCCGAAAAGGACGGCCAGTAAACATGCCTTCTTCATTCAGCACCCTCCTTCAATAGTAGGATGCCTTTCCTGCCCTAAAATATGTGATGTCTCGTCGACGATGTCATATTTTTGCTGCTTTAGCACGGTCACTGCTTACTTCCTATCATTTCTTCCAGATTATGGAGCGTCTGCTCATATTCGCAGCTCTTCCTGCTCAAAATTGAGCATAAATGCGATTTTTGCGCATTTTCAATGACAATCTGCCTTAAAATTGCGCATATACTCCAGTTTTTTACATATTTAGGCTTGGTCAAGAATAAAAAAGAAACTCACCCATCGGTGAGTTCGGAGTCTTTATTTTGTGGAAAAGTAGCGCAAGGAGATGTAATCTTGTACGGGCATCCAGGCTCCAATTCCTTGTTGCGTAATATTTTTTACGTCAATTTTTTTCTTTCCGCCATCTAAAACAAGGTACACTTCTCCGTATGTGACTTTTCCTTTTTCATTGACTGCAGGGACATATCCGTAAAGATGACCAACTTTCTTCGGTTCGACATGGTAGACGCGGTCGATTTTGGTTCCATAACCGACGACCGTTGAAAACCCGATGGGAAGCTCAGTGTTTTTGGAAGCTTCCATTAACATTAACTTTTTCACTTCTTTTTCATTCGGAACGCTAGCCGTCAGACCGCCTTTGACGTGGACTTGGCGTTCTTGGCGATAGCTAAGCGGTTGCATTTGATTGCCACCACGGTTGTCGATTCGGTTTTCATTAACCTTCTTGTATTCCCAGTTAACGGTCGTTTTGCTTGATGTATAATTTAGTGGCCATTTCCCGAGAAAAATACGAGCATGATAACCAATGGAAAGCTTTGATGGATGAATCGTGGATTCGTTTAAAAGACGGATTAACGTCGGATTTTCGATCTCCACATTCGACGACTCGAGAAGCGATCGTGTTAAAGGGCTCGGTTGCAGTTCCGGTTCATTTTGCTCTGGATTCGGATAAGTATTTTCTTTTGATATATCAACCGTGGACTGAGGCACTTTAGTCGGTAGCGCCTGTCGCTTTTCTGCTGGTGGTTTTTGAGGTATTGGCTTTTTCGCTTCGGTTTTTGGCGGTGTTTGTTTTTCGCTCGCATGAACCGGCGACACACCGATGATCATCGAAAGTAGCAGTGCTAAAAGGATCCTGAGCATGGTTTGAACCTCCTTTATTAGGCCGTAATATTTTCCGACTCATACCGCTTGTCTGGATCATTCCTATTTTTTTCGGTGGATTAAAAATTTATCCATGCAGGAGGTCCGCTTTGACGCTAAAAATCATCGAAACTTAGTCCAATATGTGCACGGCGTGACGTTAATTCCTCACACTATTCAAATGAAAAGCTATCCATTTTTAAAATACTTCACCTGTAAAACACAGGCGGTGAATTCGACAAGATAAAAAGCATGGTCATTTTAAGTTTATCCGATAAAAAGATGGTATGATGGATATAGTGAAAAGTAAAAATCCGAAATTGTTTGCCGGACACATGCGATATACAATATTCTTTGTCATGAAAAATCCGGATAGGCATAGCAATGAGGATTTGAAACTTATTTTTCGAGGAGGAAGTGAAGTGGTCAGTTCCGCGTCTTACGCTGGCATGATCGTCGATTTTATTTTGGCATTTGGGTTTCCGCTGGTATTACTCATCCTTTTTAATAAAAAAGGAGTGTTGTCCTGGAAGCCACTTACGATTGGTATCTTCGTCTTTATCATTTTCTCGCAAGTACTTGAAAAACTGCTACATGCCCTTATGATTGCCCCTGGGGGAACAACACTAAAGTTTACACCAAGTCCATGGGCTTTCGCGATTTATGCCGCACTCGCAGCCGGCGTTTTTGAGGAAATTGGTCGATACATAGGTTTGAAGTGGTTTTTTAAGGAAAAACCAAGATACGGGGATGGGCTGTCTTTAGGCCTTGGGCATGGTGGAATGGAGGCGATTCTCATCGGCGCCTTTTCCGCGGTGTACGCCATGATTTTTGCTCATATGATCAATACGGGGCAACTCCCGGACCTACATTCGCAAATTTCGCAAGCCCGGCTTGAAGACATCAAAGCGCATTTTATCCAACAGGGCTTCGGGACATATGTCATTGCCGGGGTTGAGCGGGTCGTCGCCCTTATCATTCAGATCTTTTTAGCGTTAGTCGTCTCGCTATCCATCCTTCGAGGAACGTTTAAATATGTCATCTATGCGATTGGCCTTCACGTTGTTTTCGATTTCGTCCCCGCTTTACATCAAGCAGGCATCGTGCAATCTTTATGGGCAACCGAAACCGTTGTGATCCTTCTAGGGATTATTGCTGCTGTCATGATTTTCCGATTAAAACCCGCATTCGATTCGACGAAATCATAGAAACGTCTTCTCGACCAGTCAACCTGTTCATATTGGATAAACTTTGTGGGTGTATCAAAAAACTTGAGGTGTAAAAAAAGCCGTCTCATTTAGGTAATGAGGCGGCCTTTTTGATGAATTTGCCGTAAAAATTAATAAGTTTCCTATAAGTAACGTAAAAAGGCGAACGTCATGCCTTTAAATCATTTCAAATGACTCTGTGATTTCGATCGCATCTTGTACCGATTGCACCATCGAGCAATGCTTGCGCGTCAGCTTCATGATTTTTTCCATCTGTGCGCCATCCAAACCTTCTGCCTTCACGGAAAAGGTCAAGTGGATTTTCTCAATGCGATCGGCTTGATCTGGATTCCGCGTCACATCAGCCTTTATAATAAGATCTTCCAATTTCATGCGCTTCTTTGCAAAAATCTTTTTCATCACGGTACCACTGCAGCCAGCAATGGAGGCGACCATGAGTTGATACGGACGAAAACCGTATTGTTCGTCCGATGAGATCGTCAAAGTCCCAAAACCTGTTTCTGTAATGTAGGCATTATTCTGCAGGCGAATTTCCATTGATCAGCATCCCTTTCCTGAAAGATTTATAGCGAATTCCATGAAATTTTCGTCATTCCTCGGTATAATTATAAATCATACTTTTGCGAAAGCGAATCTACAGCATGGAGTACAAATCATGACAGCATTACAATTCCCGTTGTATCGGTTTATCGTTTTGGTCGGGGCCGTTTTTGTTTCCGGCGCATCCCAAGGTATGCTCCTACCATTATTATCAATACTATTAGAAGAAGCCGGAACCTCCGCCGCCCTTAATGGGTTTAACGCTTCGGCGCTTTATATCGGGGTGATGCTTGCTTCCCCCTTTATTGAAAAACCGATGCAAAAATACGGATACCGCCCGGTTTTATTAATTGGCCTGCTTTCGGTCGGAAGCGCGCTTTTTCTCTTTCCGGTTTGGAAAGCCTTTTGGTTTTGGTTTTTTCTTCGTGTATTGATCGGTATTGGCGATAATATGTTGCATTTCAGCGCGCAAGTTTGGATCATGGCGGAAAGCCCCAATCGTAAAAAAGGGCTGTATGTCGCGATTTACGGTTTATCATTCGGCGTTGGGTTTGCTGTTGGGCCGCTAATGACCAGGCTCGTTCAATATGGTATATATTGGCCTTTTCTCGTGACAGGGCTGGGCTGTATGGTATTTGTCATCCTTGGATGCTTCCTAAAAAACAGCTTTCCCAGTCTGGACTCACAAAGCGCCCGCACCAATCCGTTGCGGCGTTATAAAAAAGCCCTTTTCCTTTGTTGGGGCGGGCTTTTTGCTAGCTTCGCTTACGGTTTCTTAGAAGCGTCCTTAAACGGAAATTTCCCGGTTTTTGCCGTGCGAAATGGGTTTTCCGTCAATACCATTTCTGTACTTCTGCCAATGTTTGTCGTCGGCAGCTTATTAACGCAAATTCCGCTTGGCGCGCTTGGCGATAAAATCGGCAGAAAGAAATTAGTGCCTGCTGTGACCTTCATCGGCGGTTTAAGTTTTATGTGCGCCGTCTTTTTTGCCAATTCCCCTTTTGCTTTAGCCATTGTTTTTTTGATTTCTGGCATGTTTGTCGGTTCTCTTTATTCAATGGGTATGACATACATCAGCGACCTCTTGCCGCCGTCGCTTTTAGCAGCAGGAAATATTCTTGCTGGCATCGCCTATAGTATCGGCAGCATGTGCGGTCCGTCTGTCGGTGGGTTTTTTATCAATAGCTTTCGCGGTGGGATCTTTTTTGTCGCCATTGCCGGCGTGCTGTTTCTTACGTGTATGTTTTGTTTGCTACAAAAGCCGTTCGTTGCAGTTGACGAACATGAGCGCGTTAATTTATAATAACGATAAAATAATAATGATTATAAATAGCATGCAAAGGAGTGCCAGCCATGCGATTACATGCAGAAATGCCCGAACTAACAGGCGAAACCACATGGTTAAACGGTCAAGTATCAAAATCCGACTTGATTGGCGAGAAGCCAACGCTGATTCATTTTTGGTCGGTGAGCTGCCATTTATGTAAGGAAGCAATGCCGAAAGTCAATGAATTTCGCGATCAGTATAAAGACAAGTTGAATGTCGTTGCGGTACATATCCCGCGCTCGGAAGCCGACTTAGATATAGAAAAAATAAAAGAAACGGCAGAGCAATATAACATCACCCAACCGATTTTTGTCGATAATAACTTGAAACTTTCCGAGGCATTCGAAAACGAATATGTTCCCGCCTATTATGTCTTCGATGCTAAGGGCGAACTTCGCCATTATCAAGCCGGCGGTGACGGCATGAAATTGCTCACTAAACGCGTCAACCGGGTTTTAGAAAGCAAATAAAATCAAAAGGAGCGGTCATGTTCGGCCGCTCCTTAATACTTTCTATACTTATATAAAACGAAGGTGTAAGCGTGATGAACGATTTTAAATGTCAGCCAACCAAAGACTGCGCCCAACGTGTTTAAAAAAATGTCATCAACGTCAAAAATCCTTTCGGCAAATTCGTATTGGCAGATTTCAATAATCAGGCTAGTTGAAAATGCCAATGGTAAACATGTCCGAAAAGCGCGCAGCGGTTTATAAATTGTCGGCAATAAAAAACCGAGCGGGAAGAAAAGAACGACATTGCCCAGCACATTTTTGGCAAACAGCCAAGGATCTCCGCTTTCAAACATTAACTTAATGCTATCAAAAAAAACTAAATTCACGGACTTACCATAAACATAGTAATTATATGTAAACAAGGTGACATATAAGAGGGTAAAAAAATAAGTCCAAAACAGTCCCGCACAAAAGCGTTTTAATCGTTTTCTCAGTAGCGGCATCATATCGATCAACAGCGGCACCTTCTTCATGAGGTTCATTGGTGGGGTTTATTTGCGGAAGACACATTGACAACCCTACGTTAATCTTTATTATAAACAAGTCCCTCCCCTCATTTCTACCTCGTAATAAAGTTGTAAAAATCGACTGTTTTAAAGCGATTTTTCCAGATCATGGAGCGTATACGCATTTTTGCGCCGTTCCCTGCTTAAAAATGAGCATAAATTCGTTTTTTGCGCATTTTCATGCCGCTTCTGCCTAAAAATTGCGCAGATGCTCCAGTTTTTTACATATTTAACCTCTGTTTTTCCAAATTGTGGAGCGTATGCGCATTTTTGCGCCGTCCCCTGCTTAAAAATGAGCATAAATTCGTTTTTTGCGCATTTTCTTGCCGCTTTAGCCTTAAAATTGTGCAGACGCTCCAGTTTTTTACATATTTAACCTCTGTTTTTCCAAATTGTGGAGCGTATACGCATTTTTGCGCCGTTCCCTGCTTAAAAATGAGCATAAATTCGTTTTTTGCGCATTTTCATGCCGCTTCTGCCTAAAAATTGCGCAGATGCTCTACTTTAGCCGTCCATGCATTTAGACAAAGCTGCCACCTCGTTACCTTAATTCTGGTCGGAAGAATTTCCTTCAAGTATAAAAAAAGACCGCCAAAAGCGGTCGTTAAGAGATTTCTTGTAAATAATGATCAAACAGTTGGTCCAGCGAATAAATGCGGCCTTTATCGTCCTGATACGCAACATGCGAGGCATTCAGCTCAACAGGAGAGCTGACGCCTGCAGCTGCCGCCGTTGTAAAAAGGCCTTCACGCAATGTTAACAGGTAATTCAATACACGATATTGTTTTTCTTCGATAACAAGCGCCTTTTGCAATTTTGGGTCGGTTGTTGCCACGCCAACCGGACAGGTGTTGGTATGGCAACGCTGCGCCATGATGCAGCCTACGGTCATCATAAACGCCCGAGCAATATTCACGAGGTCAGCCCCCATGCCAAGGGCAACAGCGATGCGGTCAGGTGTAAACAGTTTCCCGGAGGCGATAATTTTCACCCTGTCTCGGACACCGTACTTTATAAGCGTCCGATGAAGCAACATGATCGCCGGCTTAATCGGTAGCCCCACTGAATCCGCCAACTCCTGATACGTTGCTCCCGTGCCTCCTTCTGAGCCGTCTACAGTGATGAAGTCTGGCCCTTCCCCCGTCTTTTTCATAAAATCGGCAAGAGATTCAAGATCACTGACGTTGCCTACCACGATTTTAATACCTACGGGCAGTCCCGTCACTTCACGTATTTGAGAGATGAACTGAAACATCGACGGGATGTCGTGAAACTCATGAAAGCGGTTGGGGCTGTCAGCCGTTTTCCACGGTTCAAGCTTTCTAATTTCTGCAATTTCCGGAGTGACTTTGCTTCCTTCCAAATGTCCGCCCCGAGTTTTGGCACCTTGCGCGAGTTTCAGTT
>Ga0310836_101137_pt1 | contig 16545 bp, 9 predicted proteins | sample SM_ome_4_FD_201310 | JGI IMG/M metagenome (GOLD analysis project Ga0310836, IMG submission 201310) | Sorghum-adapted microbial communities enriched on stacked mutant (SM) sorghum from Joint BioEnergy Institute, Emeryville, California... ... | reverse complement strand
ATCGATGATGGACATTTTTTGAGCGATGATGGACAAATTTTTGGCGATGATGAACATATTTTTTTCCATGTTGGACGATTTTTCTTTCATGTTGGACAAAAATTTTCAAATGTTAGACAAATCTTTTTCCATGTTGGACATCGATTTGTGATGTTGAACATTTTTTTGATCATGATGGACTTTTCGGATCCGATTTTGGACGAACCGGTTTTCCGGTCAAATGGCATGTTGGACAATCTTTCGGAAATATTGGACAATCCCGCCCGGATGTCAGTCACTCGGAAAATTTTCTTGAACCGTTAAGAAGCGATGTTGGACAGCACGGCCGCGGAGGCAAAAGAGATGTTGGACATTTCCGCAGGGACCGGCAAAACTTCGGGCACCTCCGGCCGGTTTTTCCGAGCATCTCGCTGGGGGCGATACGCAAAGTTAACATTTTCGCGGAAGGTATGGGATGTTTTCGGGGCAATACTCGATGTTTACAACTTTCCCCGCATCGCCGCTGCCGGGCGGTTACCCTGGTCTTTTGGCAAAACCAATATTTGCCATTTTCCGCTTTTCAGCCGAACGGCAAAAAATCCGCCGTTCCGGCGGATTCAGCTGCCCACCGCCCGATTTTATTCAATCGTCGGAATGGCGTCCCGGAGGTCCGGCCCACTGCGCGGCGAAAGGGGCCGTTCGGCGCCCGACGAGGATTCGTCGGACCTCCGGGGTTAAGCGTAAAACCCATTCCGGCCGTCGTTCAAAACGGTTCGTTCCAGTTGTCCGGAGCGCCGCTGTCCCAGGAAAACCATTTTTTCCGTCATTCAGACAGCCTGCATTTTCGACTTTTCGCCGCTGAGCTGTTCCGGGTAGCCGTAGGTGCCGTGTTCGCTTATGTCCAGGCCCATGATTTCTTCTTCTTCGGAGACGCGGAGTCCGCCGAGCAGTTTCTTTGTTATGACCAGTATGATGAAGGATGCGATGAACGCATAAAGCCCGCACGAGACGATCCCGAGGGCTTGCACGCCCAACTGGGTGAGGCCTCCGCCGTAAAACAGACCCGGCAAACCGACCGAAGCAAGGTCGGGAGTCGTGAAAAATCCCGTCGACAGCGTCCCCCAAACCCCCGCGGTTCCATGGACCGAGAGGGCGTAGATGGGGTCATCGATTCTTCTTCTTTCAAAAAATCTGGCGCTGTAAAAGACGAGAATGCCGGCGACAAAACCGATCAGGACCGCGGCCCACGGCTCGACAAAGGCGCAGGATGCCGTAATCGCCACCAGGGCGGCCAGGGCGCCGTTCATGATGGTCGGAATATCGGGCTTCCCCGACACGAGCCAGGAAATGAGCGTGGCCGCCACGGCGCCGGCGGCAGCGGCAATATTCGTATTCAAAGCGACATACCCGAAAAAGGCCCCGTCAACGGAAACGGTGCTGCCCGCATTGAATCCGAACCAACCGACCCACAGCAAAAGAACCCCCAATGCGGTGTAAACCTGGTTATGCCCGGCAATATTGTTGGCCGACCCGTCTTGATTGTATTTTCCGATCCTCGGTTTCAAAAGCATGGTCGCCGCCAAGGCTCCCATCGCTCCCGTCAAATGGACGACGGTGGATCCGGCAAAGTCCTGTTTTCCGAGTTCGCTCAGCCAGCCCCCGCCCCAAACCCAATGGGCGATTACCGGATAGACGAACATGCCGAACAGGACCGTAAACAGGACATAAACGGAAAACCTGGCCCGTTCCGCGAATCCGCCGAGGGCGATGGTTAATGATATGCCGGCAAAGGCCAATTGGAAGACAAAATAAACCGATTCCGAAACCGCCCCTTCCCCTTGATCCCCCGAATAAAAGAAATCCGACAAACCGACGAAGAAATTGGCATGGTCCCCGAAAATAAATCCGTAACCGACGGCCCAAAATACTAAAGAAGTCAAACCGAATGTGAAAATCGTCTTTCCGGCGATGTGTCCGGCGTTTTTCATCCGCGTCGACCCGGCTTCCAGCAGGATGAACCCGCCGATCATCAAGACCACCAAAATGGCCCCTGCCATCGTCCATAAGCTGTTCATCAAATACATTTCATCCATAACAACGACCCTCCCATTGATTCCAGATATTTTATTACATGGTTATGTAAAATAATATTACATAACCATTTATATATCCAAAATTATAACGGAAAAATAAGAACTGTCAATAAATTTATGTAATATTTTTTAACATTAAATCCGAATTGGCAGCTTCCTCCTCATCCCTCGAAAAGTTTTGCATCCCCGGACGGCCGCCTCCTTCCCGGAAAAGGACCGAACGCCAGGAACAAAAAGCCCGCCCGGTTTCAAAGGGACAAATTTTTCATGGCCGTGGGCTGAACGGAACATGGACTAAGGGTGTTTGAAGGAGAAGGGGATCAGGAATTTTTCCAGGAGGGTTAAAGGCGGCCTCCGTTCCCCGCCGACCGAGTCCGGTTCGGAAAACTGGAAAAATGGGGACCGGCGCGGCGAACGGAGGAAGACGGACGAGGAAACTTGAGAAGAAAAACCTGGAAAAGGCCCCGAAGAAATCTCCAAATCTTATGGAAAAAAATCTGCCGCGAACGGGGCCGGAAACTGAAAACACGAAAGGGGATTTCCGCCTCCGGAAATCCCCTTTTCTTCTCTTTTCATTCGGGACATGGTTTATCCGTTCATCCATCCGGCGGGAACGGTTTCGCCCTTTTCCGCGGCTGCCGCCCGCCCCGGCCGAGGAAGCGCCGCCGTCCGCCGAAAAACGGGCGGCTTAAACGCCCTTATACGCCTGCCGATAAATTTCTTCCAATTCCGAGACTAAAGGCATTTTCGGGTTCGCCGTGGTGCATTGGTCTTCGAAAGCCAACTCGGCCAGTTCGGGCACCTTCTTTTCGAAGGCATCGCGATCGATGCCGAGGGCTTCCAGGCTCATCGGGATCTCCAATTCCTTCGCCAGTCCGATCACGGCCTGAACCAAGCTTTCCACGCCTTCCTCCGTCGTTTTCGCAGGCAGTCCGAGAATTCTGGCGATTTCCGCATACCGCTTGTCGGCGATAAAATGTTCGTATTTTGGGAAGGCGACAAACTTGGTCGGCTTCGTCGCGTTATACCGGATGACGTGGGGCATCAGAATGGCGTTGGCCCTGCCGTGGGGGATATGGAAAGCGCCGCCGAGCTTATGGGCCAGACTGTGATTGATGCCCAAAAAGGCATTGGAAAAAGCCATGCCGGCAATGGTGGACGCGTTGTGCATTTTTTCCCGCGCCAGCTCATCTTGGCCGTTTTTATACGCCCGGGGCAAATATTCAAAGACAAGCTGAATGGCTTTGATGGCCAATCCGTCCGTATAATCGTTTGCCATGTTGGAAACATAAGCTTCGATGGCGTGGGTCAACACATCCATTCCCGTATCTGCGGTGACGGATTTCGGAACGGTCATCACGTACGCCGGGTCAATGATGGCCACATCCGGCGTCAATTCATAGTCCGCCAGCGGATATTTGATGTCCAGCTTTTTGTCCGTGATCACGGCAAAGGACGTCACTTCGGACCCGGAACCGGAAGTCGTCGGGATGGCCACCAGTTTGGCCTTACGCCCCAGTTTCGGAAATTTGAACACCCTTTTGCGGATGTCCAAAAATTTTTGCTTCAATCCGTCAAACTCGGTTTCAGGATGTTCATAGAACAGCCACATCGCTTTTGCCGCGTCCAACGGCGATCCCCCGCCGAGGGCGATAATGACGTCCGGCTGAAAATGGAACATCATTTCCACGCCTTTCATGACCGTATCCACGGAGGGATCCGGCTCCACTTCGGAAAAAATCTCACAGTGGACGTAATCCGGCCTTTTTCTTAAATAATACAATACCCGGTCCACATAGCCGTGTTGAACCATCCCCTGATCGGTGACGATAAACGCCCGGGAGATGTCCGGCATTTTCGACAAATATTGGGTGGCGTCCTTTTCGAAATAAATTTTCGGCGGAACTTTGAACCACTGCATATTCACCCGCCTTCTCGCCACCGTTTTCTTGTTGATCAAATGCACGGCCCCGACGTTGGTGGATACCGAGTTTCCGCCGAAGGTGCCGCATCCGAGGGTCAATGACGGAATATAGGCGTTGTAAATATCCCCGATCGCTCCCTGGGAAGAGGGCTGATTGACGATGACCCGGCACGCCTTCATCCGTTTCCCGAACTCCCGGATGACCGCTTCATCGTTGGAATGGATGACTGCGCTGTGTCCCAAACCGCCGAATTCCAACATTTGTTCCGCCCGTTCAAATCCCTCTTCGGTGCTGTTCGCTTTATAGCAAGCCAAAACGGGGCTCAATTTTTCCCGGGAAAGGGGTTCTTCCGGTCCCACCTTTTCCAGCTCGGCAATCAGGATTTTTGTATCTTCGGGCACCCGGATTCCCGCCATATCGGCGATAACTTTTGCTGGCATGCCGACAATGGCGCTGTTGATCGTGCAAGAATTTTCATCGATGACGATTTTTTCGAGTTTTTTCTTTTCTTCCTTCGTCACGAAATAGCAGCCGTTCTGTTTCAATTCGTTTTTCGTTTTCGCGTAAATTTCTTTGTCGATGATAACCGCTTGTTCCGATGCGCAAATCATGCCGTTGTCAAAGGTTTTGGAAAGGATCAGATCGTTCACCGCCCGTTTGATGTCGGCGGTTTTTTCAATGTAACACGGCACATTTCCGGGGCCGACCCCTAACGCCGGTTTTCCGGAGCTGTAAGCCGCTTTCACCATGCCCGCTCCCCCGGTGGCAAGGATCAAGGAGATGCCCGGGTGCTTCATTAAATAACGGGTGGCTTCCACGGCGGGATGTTCGATCCACAGGATGCAATGTTCGGGGGCCCCGGCTTTCACCGCCGCTTCCAGCATGACTCTGGCCGCTTCCTTGCTCGACTGCTGGGCGGACGGATGGAAAGCAAAAATGATCGGGTTTCTCGTCTTCATGGCGATCAACGCCTTGAACATCGTCGTCGATGTCGGGTTGGTGACCGGGGTTATGCCGGCGATGACGCCCACCGGTTCGGCGATTTCCATGATGCCTTCATGAACATTTTCCTTGATGATGCCGACGGTTTTGTCATATTTGATGTGGTGGTAAATATATTCGGTGGCGAACAAATTTTTGATTATTTTATCTTCGTAAACCCCCCGCTTCGTTTCCTCATAGGCCAGCTTGGCCAGCCGCATATGCTCCTTCTGCCCGGCAAGGGCCATTTCTTTCACGATGCGGTCAACCGCTTCCTGATCCAGCAGGAAAAATTGGTTCAACGCCTCTTGCCCCTTTTTAACCAACGCATCGATTTCTTGGTAATGATCGGTTTTTTTCTGAACTTCCTTTTCAACGATGGCCAAGGACGATTCCCTCCTATTCTTGTTGGTCAATTTTTGTCCCTTATGGTCATTTTTAGTCCCTAATGGGTAAAAATAAAAACTTCTTACACTCCTATTATATATGGGAAAGGGATCAAAAATCGGAAAAGATATGACAAATTCGTGAAATAATTCTCAATCCGACGGGAATGCACCCGATTCTTGCAGAAAGTTTGGCCAGAAACGATAAATCAGCCCCCCGCGCCCCCTTCCGGAACATCCCGGACGTTTCCGGCGGGCAAACGGATAGGCCCATTCCGAAGGCGCAAACGGATATTCCCAAAAGCCGAAAAACCGGTTCCTATACCGGCCGAAAAACTGAATCCGGGGATTTTCCGGCGCAAAAAACATCCGTGTCCCGGTGAACGGCGGTTTCCGGCATCAGGGAAGGGACGTCATCCTCCCATGAAATTGATGGCGGTGCTTTCGCGACAAGAAGGGGATCAGGAAGAGGTGTCATGCCCCTCCCCCCGCTATCCGAATCAAAAGGGCCGCCCGTTTGCCTATACAGGCTTACGGGCAGCCCCGAAAGCGGATGGCCGTTTTTCGGTTCCTGCCTCCTTTCGCGAAACGGAAAGGGGCAAGGTCATCAGTTTTCCTGGATTTCTTTCCGGTTTTTCCGAAGGAGTTTCGAAAGGACTTCATAAACGATCGGGACAATGAGCAGCGACAACAAGGTGGAGCTGGTTAAACCGCCCATCACGGTAATCCCCAAACCTTTGGAAATGAAGCCGCTGCTTTCTTCGCCGAACAACAGCGGGATGAGGGCGCCGACCGTCGCGATGGCCGTCATCAGGATCGGGCGCAAACGGGTTACGCCGGCTTCCAGAATCGCCTCCCGCATCGGCATTCCCGCCCGCTCCATGTGGATGATCCGGTCGACCAGCACGATGGCGTTGGTGACGACGATCCCGATCAGCATCAAGAGACCCATCATCACGGAAACGGAAATCGTCTCTCCGGCGATCCAAAGCCCGAAGAAGGAACCGATGACCGCGAAGGGCAGGGAGAACAAGATGACAAAGGGTGCCAATCCTTCGCCGAAGGTGACGACGAGGATGAAATAGACGATGGCTACCGCCGCGGCCATGGCGACGCCTAATTTCGTAAAGGTTTCTTTAATGTCGGAGGTGACCCCCGTTTCGCCCAATTCCACCCCTTTGGGGAGTTTCAGTTCATCGATTTTTTCATTGACTTCTTTGGATGCCCGCGAGACATCATCGCCGATGATGGTCCCGGTGACGGTGGCATAGTATTGGCCCTTGCTCCGGTCAAATTTGTTCGGCGCCTGCCCCTTTTCCACTTTCACCAGATCGGAAAGTTTTACGGAGGCGCCTGTGGGCGTTTGAACTTGCTGGGCCAACAGATCGTCGATCGTTTCCGGTGTCTTTTTGTCCTTTTTGATTACGACTTCAAGATCCTTTCCGTCCTTTTGAACGGTCGTCAGCACTTCCTCTTGCATGTTCGGGTTCAACATCGCGGCGATTTGGCCCGTCGTTAAACCGTAAGGCAAGAGGGTCTTTTGGTCCACTTTCAACGTAAACTCATCATAGTTTTCTTCCAGCGAGGTAGACACATCTTTCAGCCTGTCGCTTTCGGCCATGATCTTTTCGATCTCGTCCACCGTTTCCTTCAATTTGTCCAAATCCTCGCTGTAAACGGTGTAGCTGAGCTCGTTATTGGCAAAGGCGGTCGCCGAAAAGTCCTGGCTTTTCCATGTACCCGAATGGCCGGTCTTTTTCAATTCCTCTTCAATTTTTGCTTTGACATCGAGGAAATCTTTCGTATCCGGATCAAAAATGACGTACATCAAGGCGCCTTTCGATCCCGTTCCGAAGGCCGCGGACATGACATCGGCTTCATGGGTGATCGAAATTTGCACCGTCTCGACGTCGTCCCGGGCCAGCATCTTTTCTTCCATTTCCTTCACATTTTGGAGCGTCGTCTCCGGCAATTCCCCCGCCTTGGGCGTGTACGTCAGATACATCACCTTTTCCTGCTCATTGCCGAGGAAGCTGACGCCGATCAGCGGCGTCAACATCAAGCTGCCGACCAAAAGGACGATGGCGATCAAGGAAGTGACGGCTTTATGGTTTAATGCCCAGTTCAGCACTTTTTTGTAAGAAACGGCCAATTTCCCTAATTCCTTATGGGGGATCTCCGTTTTTTCACTGTACAGCTTTTTCTTAAACAATGTATGTGAAAAAGCGGGAACGATGGTTATGGCCACCAGGAGCGACGCGCCCAGGGAAAAGGCGATCGTCAGCGCGAAGGGCATAAACAGTTCTTCCACCATCCCGCCGACAAAGGCCAGCGGCGCGAAAACGGCGACGGTTACCAAGGTGGAAGCCAAAATGGGCTGGAACATCTCGATGGTGGCCGAACGGATGAGCGCCCGTCCCGTTAATTTTTCCTCTTTCAAATGGAGCCTGCGGTAAATATTTTCCACGACGACGATGGAGTCGTCGATCACCCGGCCGATGGCGACGGTAATCGCCCCCAAAGTCATCAGGTTCAAGGTGATGCCGAGCCAATGCAGAAGCAAAAGGGCCAGCAGGATGGAAACGGGAATGGAAATGATGGTAATCAACGTCGATTTGAAGTCCCGCAGGAACAACAGGATGACCAATACGGCGATGAGCCCGCCGAACAGGGCTTTTCCGACCATCGTTTTCACGGAATCGACAATCGGCTGCCCTTGGTCAAGGGTCGTCTCGACGGTCAAGCCGTCGATCTTTTCTTCGAGATCCGCCATCAGTTTTTTCACTTCATTCACGACTGTTACCGTATTCGCATCCTGTGCCTTGACGATCTGGATCGCGATCGCTTCTTTTCCGTTCGTCCGCGACACGGATTCCACCTTTCCGACGATTTCCACGGAGGCGATATCGCCCAGGCGGACGAAAGGCTGGGGTTGGTTCGGACCGGGTTTTACCGGGATGAGCATGTTTTTCAATTCGTCGACGGTCGTAAATTTGCCGTCCACCCGGACCGCCTGCTCCGCATCTTTGAATTCGAACAGGCCAAGGGATACATCCAGATCATTGGCCTTGATCAGATTTTTGACGTCCTCCTCCTTGAGGCCAAGGGAGGCCAACTTTTGCCCGTCGAACTTCAGTTCCGCTTCTTCGATTTGCTGCCCCGTCACCGTGACGGAAGCGACCCCTTCGATTTTCTCGATCCGCGGGACAAGGATGTCTTCCACCGTCGACGTCAGCTCGGCGATGTCTTCTTTCGAGCTGCTGACGCTGAAGGCGAGGACGGGCATCATGTTCATGCTGATTCCGGAAATCTTCGGTTCCATCGCCTCATCCGGCAGCGTGACGTCATCGATGGCGTTTTGCAGCTCCCGCCTTGCGTCGGCCATGTTTTGTTCATAATCGTATTCCACTTGGATGCTGGACAAACCGGCATAGGAAGTGGAATAAACGGCCTTGACGCCCTCCAGGTTTTCCACTGTCTTTTCAATGGGGATCGAGACCTTATCCATCACCTCTTCCGCCGTTGCGCCGGGATAGGCGGTCATGACCATCAAATAGGGGATGGAAATGTCCGGGATCGTTTCCATCTTCATTCTGGTGCTGGAATAGATGCCTGAGGCGGCGACAATTAAGGTCAAAAGCCATACCGCGAATTTGTTTCTCAGCACGAAGTTGATGATCGATTTCAATGGTTCCCTTCCTTTCTTGACGAGGCTAATAACATTACCTATAATAATGACTGATTGGTCAGTTGTCAACAAAAAAAGGCGGTGGTTGGCCAATGACGAAAAGGCAGCTCATTATGGAAAAGGCCATCGAACTCTTTGCCACGCAGGGCATCGAATCCACATCCGTCCAGCAAATCACGGAACTTTGCGGGATTTCGAAAGGCGCTTTTTATTTGTCGTTCAAGTCGAAAGAAGAATTGATCTTGTCGATCATCGACCATTTTATGAAAAAGATTGCCGCCGAGATTGACCGTGTGGTCAGAAAAAAGGCCGAACCGCAGGTGAAACTGTATGAATATTTCCTGACGACCTTTCAAATTTTTCAGGAACATAAGGATTTCGCCAAAATGTTCGTCAAAGAACATCTGCAGACGGTGAACGAGGAACTGCTCGAAAAATTGAACCGCTACGAAGAATTGATCGACGACGCGATCCTCAGGCTGCTGGAGGAGCTGTACGGCGGCGCGGTTGAAGCGAAAAAATACGACCTGCTCTTTTGCATGAAAGGTTTTATTGACGGTTACGCCAAAATCTTTTTCACCCTCGACCGGCCGGTCGACCTGGAAAAGCTTTCCCGTTCCCTGGCGGAAAAAACGAATCTGTTGGCGAAACATTCCTCGGCGGTTTTTATCGATGAAGGCCTCATGCGGGAAATGCGGCACCCGGCGAAGAACAAAATCACCCTTCCGCAAGTCTTGGAAGAGATCGGGCGCCTTTCGGAGGAAGTGGAGGAACCTTTGGAACGGGAGTCCCTCGACCTTTTGGCGGAACAATTGAAAAAGGAAAAACCGAGCCGCGCCATTGTTTTCGGCTTGCTGCAAAACCTAAAAAACGATGAAAAATGCGGGTGGCTCATTTTCCTGGTGAACCGCCTCCTCGACCAATAATGCCGGTCTGCCGTTACCGGCCGGAGCCGGAGTTCCTTAGGCCGCGGACCGGTTCCGCGGCGGAAAATTCCGGCTTTTACGGTCCACGGGAAAAGGTCGTTGCCATGCCGCAGGAAACCGGATCGCCGGCTCCCGGTCCTGCCCGGAATCCAATCAGACGGTCGAGGTCCTTTTCAAGGGTGTTTCGTGAATGGCAACGACGTTCCGGTAAACCATAAGAAAATTGCGAAAAACCCCGTATGGACATCAGCTCGCATCCCAACTCAGGAAAAAATTGCGCCTGCCGGACCATCCGGTCTTCCTTGCCCTTTCACACCCGGATCAGAAAATCAAAAGGGCGGTTGCGCGAAAGCCATCGTCAGACTTCGCGGACGCCCATTGAAAAGGCAACACGGATCCGAAACCGCCGCCCCCAAAGGATGGCTCCCTGACGCCATGGCACCGGCCGAGGCGCCAGGTTCCTTTTTTCATTCGGATTTTGGCCGTTCCCGGAAACAGACATTTTCCATCATCTTTCCGGATTTTTTCGCGCTCATCCAAGCCTACACACCCGACTCGGGACCCGTGTCACCCGGGAATGGATGCCGGCAGGAGCGCAAAAGCTGATTTCCCCCGGACGGTTCCCTTTGGCACCTGGAAATCCTCTATTCGGACACCTCCTTATCCTCCGATTCCCTCCCCTTTTTCCTTCATGGCTTTTTTACAAATTCGACGAAGCGGTTTACGACCGCGTCCAGAAATTGCAGCGTCGCTTCATCCGTCAGCCGGCCGGATTCATCGAATTTTTCATGGGCGTGCGTGACTAAAAATTCGTTGGTTGAAGGAGGCAGGACCCTGGCCGACAAACCGGAGCTTCCCAAAATCTTCCGCAGATCGATTTGGGCGCGGACGGTCCCCAATATGCCCGTGGAAGCCCCCACGACCATCACCGGCTTATCCTTCATCACCTTGTCCCCCCGGGACAGCCAGTCCAACGCGTTTTTTAATGCCCCCGGAATGGACCAGTTGTATTCCGGCGTGGCAATGATCACCCCGTCCGCCTTCTTCACTTTTTCCTTGAAGGTTTTGACCGCATCCGGCGGATCCGCTTCTTCATCCTGGTCGTAGAAAGGCAGCTCCCGGATGCTCAAGATTTCCAAATCAAAGGATTCCGCGTACCTTTCCCCGATCGTTTTCAAGAGTTTCGTGTTATACGTCTTTTCTCAAGCTTCCGGACAAGTTTCATTGGGATCTCCCTTCCTTTTTGAAATTGCATACAACGCCATTGGCGCATTCAAAATCATTTTCCCACTTTTCATTTCGAAGAAAAACGATTGCGCTTTGACCGGAATGCCAATGCGGCGGGTGTTTCCGGAAATGTCGACAGGCTTAGTCGAATTCCCCTCTTCTCGCTGAGGAAATTTTTTTCATCTTAAAAATCTGCCATTCGAAAAAATTTCCCTTTCCGGCTTAATCTGTTTGCACCGGCTCTCGGAAAACTTCTCCCGCAAGGAATCCTTTCTGTACGGAGCCGAAATGCCCAACGTCCGAACCGCCCGGATACTGCCTTTTTCTACATCAATTTATATATATATTATTCATTTACGGGCTTTCCATTGATGATTAGTGAATGCACCTTTTCCCCTTCCAGGACAAATCCCATTTTTCTGTATAAGTTGAAGGCCTTCTCGTTATCTTTAATAACGGTAAGTTCCGGCCGGGAAGTCGTGAAAAATCCCGTCATCATTTTCCTCTACGGGCCCGCCCCGCCGATGCATGGATCGGGCAAACGGATAAACTTTCCCGATTGTCCTATCTCCATGCCATCATGTACAAAATCGCCGACGATGAAACATTCAGCCGCTTTATTGACGAACATCGCTTGACCGATCAGATCGTTACGAAAACCAATGTTTTGCAAAACATCGAATATTATTGGAAGATTCTGAAGAGGGTTTTATATGGCTGGACACGACAATCAAATATCAGCCCTATTTGGAAGCCGTAAAAAATCAATTCGACGTGCACAGCAAAGAAATCGACGGGTACGTGTTCAACGTGAAAAAAACCGGGGTATTTAAGCTTGACCGGGAATCTGGGCGTGTCCATACAAGACAGCATGGAAGGTTTGATCATCTGGCCTTTTCTCTTTGGCAGCTATGAATACGGATTCAAGGTGCAAAAGGACGGGGAGGTATATGAAATCAACCTGGATGAAGCATTGAACCCGATCGATCAGGGAGACGAAACGGCCGCCCGGCTTCTCGAGGAATATGGGGATCAGCTCCAAACGATGCTTTCCAAGGCGAAGGAAGTTTGGAATTTAATATGAATCTTTCCGAAAAACAAAATGCGGAGAAAGGATTCCCTTTTCTCCGCAGCATCGCGCCGTTCCCCGGTCCGACCCATGGTTTTTCTCCGCCGTTTCCCCCTGCTTTTTCCAATATCTTTATCTCCGGATAAAAAACGGGAACGGCGGAACCGTTCGAAGACCCCCTTTTTTTATCCCCCTCCGTTTCACGTCCATCCGGCTTTTTCTCCGATGGTTTTATCCGGCGAGATCCATCCTCCCCAAAACTGTGAATTCCTTTTCCTTTTTCCCCCATGGATGTTGCCCGGCGAGGGTTGAATTTCCGTACCGGGGAGGCCGGTGTTTGGCAAACGGGCGGTTGCGGCGGCCGGGTTTCCAAAATTCCTGCAGGTCCCTTCGCCTTGAAAAAGCGATTCATGCGGGAAGATGGTTATCACGCACGGAACGATCGGAATTTTATTTGAACGGAGCGGGCGCCGCCAAAATCCTTATGAAATTTTTGCGTCCCGCTCGCCGAGCTCATGTCTTTTCTATAAGAACCGTATCCATCCATTTCTTTTTCACACGATTTCATAAACTTTATCATTTATCCCGAGCGTTTCGCATTTTCCAGCTCCTTTTGCCTCAATTCCACCCGGCGGATTTTTCCGGATGTGGTTTTCGGCAATTCATCGACAAATTCGATTTTTCTCGGATATTTATACGGTGCGGTGAGCCTCTTCACATGGTCCTGGATCTCCGGGATGAGGTCTTCCCGGTTTTTATCTTCCGGATTCCGCAGGACGATGAATGCTTTGACGACGCTTCCCCGGTCCGGGTCGGGGCTCGCGACGACGGCGCATTCTTTCACGGCCGGGTGCTTCGTCAGCGCGTCCTCCACCTCGAAGGGGCCGATCGTGTAACCGGAACTGATGATGATGTCATCGGAACGGCCCTCATACCAGAAATAGCCTTCCTCATCCTTCTTCGCCTGGTCCCCGGTAATGTACCATTCGCCGCGGAAGGCCGCTTCCGTCCTCCCCGGGTCTTTATAATATTCTTTAAATAATGCCGGCAAGCTGCGGTGGACGCCGATATCGCCGACTTCGCCGGGTCGGACCGGTTCCCCTTTTTCATTGATGATGTCGATGACGTAGCCCGGCAAAGGTTTTCCCATGGAACCGGGTTTGATTTTCATGCCCGGCAGGTTCCCGATCATCATCGTATTTTCCGATTGGCCGTACCCGTCCCGGACATCGATGCCGAATTGCTCCTTAAACGTGGCGATGACTTGGGCGTTGAGCGGCTCCCCGGCGGAGACGGCACTCCTCAATTTCGGGAGGGAATACTTGGACAAATCGTTCAGCTTCGCCATGAACCGATATTCGGTCGGAGTGCAGCACAGCACGTTGATCTCATGTTCCTGCAATAGCTGCAAGTATTTTTCCGGATGGAATTTTCCGTTGTACACGAAGGCGGTGGCGCCCAAACCGATCGCCGAAACGAAGGGGCTCCACACCCATTTTTGCCAGCCGGGCGCCGCGGTGGCCCAGACCAGGTCCCCTTCCCGCACATCGAGCCAAAGTTTCCCGGCCATCCGCAAATGGCTGTATGCCCAGCCGTGGGTATGGGCGACCGCCTTCGGATTCCCCGTCGTTCCGGATGTATACGGCAGGAGGGCCAGATCCTCCCGGGCGGTCTTCTCTCCTTCATAGTAAACGCTTTCACTATTGGCAAGCCCCGTCAAGGAAATCCATCCGTCCGCCTCCCCTTCGCCGGCCGTAAACTTGTTTTTCAATGAAGGCAGCGGTTCCCCGATCCGGTCCACTTCGGCAGTCAGCGTATAGTAAGCGATGACCGTATTGGCTTCCGAATGGCTGATCCGGTAGCTTAAATCTTTCGCCCGCAGCATTTCCGAGCAGGGAATGATCACGATCCCGGCCTTCAAACAGGCCAGATACAAATAATAAGCCTCAGGCGACCGCGGGACGATGACGACCGCCCGGTCTCCCTTTTTCAACCCGTGATGGCGCAGGGCGTTGGCATATTGGTTGGTCCTTTCGATCAATTCCCGGTAGGAAATCAGCCGGGACGTCCCGTCTTCCGTCACATATTTGATCGCGATTGTCCCGGGATCGGCGGCAAATTGTTCGACCTCATCCCGGACAAAATTGTAAAAATCCGGCGCGGTTAATTCCTTTACACTCATCCGATTCCCCCTCATTTCTTGATTTATGTACAAAATTATTATATCAGACTTTTGAAATATTTAAATATTATTAAAAAAACATTTTTTTAGTTTTTTTTATTTTATCAGAATAAATTTTCGTAAAAGATTGGCCCTAAACTGGAATCCCGGGAAGTTCCCCGGGATATCCGCGCTTCACCATTCCGCTTTTTGGCGGAAGGCTCGAATCATGGCCAAGGGCCGATTGGAACAAAGCAAGGGCCAGTGGCAGGCTCTGCCGGAAAAGGTTTTTCACCCTCCCCGTATCGAAGATTCAATTTGTGATACAATGAACTTGTCAGCATTCCATTATCCGAATGAGCCTTTAAGGAGGATCAGCATGCCTTCCCAATATTTTGTGAACGGAAAAATTTTTACCGGGAAAAACGAAAGGGATTTCGTTTCGGCCATGAAGATCACCGACGGAAAAATCGAATGGATCGGCCCGTCGGAACAGGCGGACGCCCCCGATCCGGTCGATCTGCAAGGGAAAACTGTCGTTCCCGGTTTCATTGACGCCCACGCCCATCCGCGCCTGCTTGCGGATATCGCCGGACAGGCCGCCATCACCATCCCCGAAGTCACGAATATCGAAGAAGCGATTGCCGCCTTAAAAAAGCAGGCGGAAAAAACGCCGGATGGCGGCTGGATCGAAGGCTGGGGCTGGGATGAGACAAAGCTCCTCGACGGCCGGCCGTTGAACCGCTTCGACCTGGACCGGGTGTCGACGGATAGGCCCGTCCACGTCATCCGCTCGGATTTTCACTCCTCCGCGGTCAACTCAAAGGCCCTCGAACTGGCGGGGATCGACAAGAGCACCGCCGATCCCTTCGGCGGGGAAATCCAAAGGGATGAAAACGGGGATCCGACAGGGATCATGATCGAAAACGCCAATCGGCTCATCGAGAACGCCAAACCGAAAAAAACGGAAGAAGAACGGATCGAAGGTATCGTGCGCACCGGACGGCGGCTCGCCCGGTTCGGCATCACTTCCGTCGCCGAAATGATGGGCCGCTGGAACGACCTGTCCCTTTTCCGGAAAGCGGAAAAACGGGGATTCAAACAGCGGCTCGTCCTTTACCTGCTTTGGGAGGAAGTGAAGGAATTGGGGATCCGCCGATTGGAAGAAAGGGATTTGACCGGCCGCATCCGCATCGGCGGCGTGAAACTGTTTATGGACGGAACGATTTCCGGGAAGACGGCGTGGATGAAAGCCCCGTATCCGGGAACGGAGGAAAAGGGCATGCGGACTTGCACGAAGGAAGAATTGCTGGAAGCCGCCGAATTCGCCAGAAGGAACGGGATCCAGCTGGCGATCCATGCCATGGGCGACCGGGCCATCGAAGAGATTCTCCGCACCTTTGAGCCGGTCAAGCCCTGGATCGACGACGGCCCATCCATCCGCATTGAACACGCCTCGATCATGCGTCCGGAATTTTTCCGTAAAATGGACGGGAAAAAAATCGCCCTCGTTCCGCAAATCATTTTCTTCTTTGCCGAATACGAAAGCTACCGGAACCATTTGGACGGGGAACGGTTCTCCTTGGCCTACCCTTTGCGGACGATGTACGAACAGAACGGATACATGGCCCTCTCCACCGACGCCCCGGCGACCACCTGGGCCGAACCGGACAAGATCATGACAAGCATCAAAGCGGCGGTGACCCGGAAGGCCTATAACGGCCAAGACATCAACCGGGCGGAAAAAATTTCTCCGGAGCAAGCGGTGCTGCTTTTTACCGGAAAGGCGAAGGAAGTCTGCCGCCTGCACGAAACCGGAAGGCTGCTGCCGGGTGATGAGGCGGATTTTATCGTCCTGGACGAGGACATTTTCACCACCGATCCCGATCGGCTGGACCGGGTGAAAGTGGCTGCCACTTATATTTCGGGAGAAAAGGTATGTTAATTTCCCGCGCCTGAAATCGCAAGAGGGGACCCCCCTCTTTTTTTTCTTAGACGGAACAATTATCGCAATTAGTCATTAGCCACTTTGCCTCCAATTCCGCCAAATATTTGCTGGGGTTCTTTTTAAATCGCAAGTGTTTCTTTTGTTCTTGCAACCGATTTTCCC
>Ga0310836_101125_pt1 | contig 16701 bp, 17 predicted proteins | sample SM_ome_4_FD_201310 | JGI IMG/M metagenome (GOLD analysis project Ga0310836, IMG submission 201310) | Sorghum-adapted microbial communities enriched on stacked mutant (SM) sorghum from Joint BioEnergy Institute, Emeryville, California... ... | reverse complement strand
CGGTTGGTCATGCAAGTGACTTGGCCCAGGACCACTTGATTGTCAGTCCTTTTCATTTCATGTCCGATTCCGGCCTGAAATGCCACTATTGGTCCCCCAAAGTCCCCGTTTCCGAGCCCCATTTTGCATTTCATGCCGATATGCTGCCATTTCGCGGCAACCTGGTTCAATCTTCCATTTATCCACCTTAAAATGGTAGAAGATGATCCTGTTGCAAAGAAGGTGCCGCATTGTCCCGCATTTCCATCGATCCGGCCTGGGTCCGGCAATTGCACGCGAATCACAATCCGCATGCAAACCGATTGTCCCAAGTGCCTTCCTTTCTCTCTTCCACGATGCACAACCTGGATGATCGGATTGCCGCCCGCCGCAATCTCCGTTATAGGTTGGGGCAGGCTTTTGGACTTGCCCAGGAGATCACGCAGCGGATGTGGGTCTTGCAGCAAGTGATCCAGTTTGCCGCCGAACGCTATCCAAAGGCTGAAATCCAGTTGGAGAAAAAAGCGGCGCAACTGGCCGGATACGCATCTTACATCATGCCCTTGCGGGCCGCATTTTTCGGCCTGGACAGCCAGCAGCGGTGGGGCAAGCTGCATGAGCTATTCGAACGTTTCACGGATTGGCTGGAACAGGCAGACATCCCCGGGAAGCTGAAGCAATATGAACAGGAGCAGATGGCCGAACTGCAACGTCAAAAATACGAGATTCCGGGCATCGACTACAACCTGATGGACGAGCATACGAAGGCGCGCGTGCGGGAAGCGCTCGACCGGGAGTGGGAGCGCAAGCAGGCGGCGGAGGCATTCGCTCGCGAAGCCGAGGCGATGTACCAGGCAGGCATGGAACGCAGGCAGTCCATCATGGACAATCCGAAACATTTTCCTGCGTTCAAGGAGCATTACGAGCAAGAAGTCCAACACTACATCAGCCTGATAGAAAACCTGTTGCCCAAAGACTCGGATGCCTATAAATGGTATTATGGATATGCATACCTGATCGCCAACAGCCAGGATGAATTGTCCGGGATGTACAATGAGCGTCGAGTCAATGAATTATTGGCGATGGTTGAAGGCAAGGCCGCTATGGCCTTAGGTTCGATGATCCCTTCGCGACCTTCGACGCCAATCCCGGAACCCAAATTGCCCAACTTCAATTTTAAGGGGACGGGTAATGCCGCCGTTGTTAATGGAAACAAGCACTGGAATCAAACAACTGAGTTTAACAACGTGAAAGTTTACCAAAGAAATGATATTATAGACCCAAATTATGTGGATGGAAGGGGAAGGACGAATCTTGAGAGAATGGAGAAGGGGCTAGCACCTATTGGTCCCGATGGTAATCCAGTAAACCTACACCATATGACTCAGAGGAACGAGAGTTCGATTGCAGAAGTAACCCAATCATTCCATCAACAAAATAGTAAAGTTATTCACATCAATCCTAACACTGTCCCATCGGGAATAAATCGTAATGAGTTTAACAAGTGGAAGCAAGAATATTGGAAGAGTAGAGCGAATGATTTTAAATAAGGAGGCATTGTATGAGTCAACAAGATTACATTGATGCGGTTGGCTTACTGGAGCAGAATTCCGAAATAAGTGACTTTGTTGGAAGAATTGCTGAGGAAACGGTGCGTAAAGCAGAAAATAAGATTGGTATCACTTTTCCTCCACTATATAGGGAGTTCGTTCTTAACTATGGAGCAGGAAATTTCGGCTCGGAGGAAATCTATGGTATTCTTAAGGACGACTTTGATAACTCCGGCATTCCTGATGCAGTTTGGTTTACTCTAAAACAAAGAGAAGAAATTGACCTGCCACGAAACTTAGTGATTATCTATCACACTGGTGGGGAGGAAATGTTCTGTATCGACGTTTCTCAAAAAAATGAATTCAATGAGTCTCCAATTGTAAGTTATTCGATAGGGCTTGACCCTGAACACCAAAAAAACGAGCTAATTGCAAGGGACTTTGGTGAGTTTTTCCTTCAACGTGTAAAGTCTGAGCTTGGTTTATTGTAGGTTATTTTGACCTTGAAAGGCTTATGCCGTTCAAGGTTTCTTTTTTTGTTGGGGGTTACCCAGTGCCGAATAAACCCATCATTCAACCAATAACACATATAACCCATGTAATACCTGGAAATATAGAAGCCCATGGCTTACATGAAGCCATACTGTGACAGGCATTGAGTGGAGAGGCTTGCGTCCCGTTGCGAACCGAAAGACTGGTCGTTATCTTCGATAACTGCTCGTCTATGCATCCTAGGTTAACGCTTGAACTGAGGTTGCCCCCATTCTTTACCCATCACGACAACTAACAATCCGTACACAGGGGTGATTTCTTTTATGCACTACAAAATGCGTCATGTTTAGGTTGGTTTAGACCTGCATAAAGCCCACCATACAGCGGTTATCATCAACTGCTGGCATGAGCGGCTAGGCGAAATCCAAATTGAAAATAAGCCATCTGCCTTTGACGAGTTGATGAAGTTCGTCAAGAAACATACGCCAAAAGAAATGACCCCTGTCTATGGATTAGAAGATACGGGCGGCAATGGCAGAGCGTTAGCCGTTTACCTTGTAGAGAAGAAGCAAATCGTCAAGGAAGTCAATTCCGCTCTGTCCTACAATGAACGTATGAGCAATGCAACGACCCAAAAGAGCGACAGTTGGGATCGTTCTGCATTGCGAAGGTTCTGTTTGCTAGGCTCGATGACCTTCCGGATGCGAATCCGCAGGATATGTATTGGACAATCGGGCAACTGGTAGCAAGACGGAACGCTATCGTCAAACATGCCGCTACGCTTAAGAACCAACTTCATCAGCAGTTAAGCTATCATTATCCATCTTACAAGAAATTCTTCTGTGATATTGACGGGAAAGCCGCTCTTGCCTTTTGGGAAAAGTACCCTGCTCCGTATCACTTGGAATCGGTGGGGGCGGAGGAACTAGCGGCATACCTTCGTAAAGCTAGCCATAACACCTGTTCTACACGCAAAGCAGAGGAAATCTTAGAACTGGTGAAGAAAGACGGGGAAACGAAGCGAAACTACCAAACCTCAAGAGACTTCCTTGTTGTGAACATGGTGCAGGATATGAAGCGAAGCCGAGAACTGATTAAGCAGACAGAAGAACAGCTTCGTCAGGTGTTAGCCGAGACAGACTATAAATTAGATTCGATGGACGGTATCAGCACCGTTACAGCGGCTGAACTAATAGCCGAAATCGGTGACATCCGCCGCTTCACCAACGCTGACAAATTAGCCCGATTCGCCGGAATCGCTCCTGTCCGCTTTAGTTCGGGCGGCAAAGGAAAAGACCAAGCTAGCGGACAAGGAAACCGTGTGCTGAACGCAATCTTTCACAACCTAGCCGTTCAACAAATTCAAGTAGCGAAAGGCGACAACAAGAAGCAACGGAATCCCGTATTCTACGAGTATTACCAACGCAAGCTAGCAGAAGGTAAGACGAAGAAGCAAGCTCTGATATGCGTTATGAGAAGGCTTGTAAACATCATCTACAGCATGATGAAGAACAAGACAGAGTATCGGGCGGCGGCAACTCTATCAGAGCGTCAAGCAAGCTGATATAATGGTGGTAATTGGAAAACCAGTTGCCACCTTCTTTATTCCCCAGTTTAATATTACAACTTGGGGGACGGGTAAAGGTGAATCTGAGATTAACCCCAAATATGCTACAGCAATTGATGACAAAGTAACAATTAAAGAACAAGTGGAACTACCAACATGGCTTAAAGAAACATATACAGATGGCCAATATCGAACGGTTATCACAAATGAAAATATAACGGTATACCGTACTTTCGGTGGCAAGGCAGGAGAAGATGGGGCCTTCGCTACTACGGTACCTGCTGCAAACAGAATAAGCAGTAAAATAGATTCTGCTCTTTTGCCTGAATGGAAAAATAGTAGACAGTATGAGGCAGTTATTGAAATACCAAAAGGTACAGAGTTAAATATTGGTAAAGTAGAGCGACAAATGACTCAGACGGGGACGGTTCTTAAAGGAGGAGGAGATCAAATTTTGCTGCCACAAAATTGGCCAAAAGAATGGATAAAAGAAATTAAGGAAGTTCCAAGCAGATAAGGGTGGTGGAGAAAAGTATGTCAAAAAATGAAAAGTATGTTAGTTTACATTTGCAGTTAAGAAAGGTATTATCTCTTTTAAAGGAGCAGTATATAACACAACCTACACCCATGCTCGAAATGATTATTTCACGTTATCAACATGCTAACGATATCTTGGAGAGCAGTAATCTCGAAAATCTGACAATAGACATGTTTAAAATCAGCGGTTCAGTAAGGGCATATTTGGAATCGTATAGTGACTATATGAATCCAATGCTTGGTGAAATGGATAAGGCAGAGAAAATGCTTAAAGAGCTTTTTAAATAAAAAGTGGGGCTACTCAGTGCCGAATGAACTGGAGTTGTCAAAAAAAGTGCAGTTTGAAAACACCCTCATACAGAATCCCGTTATTATGCTGCTTGTGACAACATCCTTTCACGATATATTGCTGGGGGCCATCCCCCTGGATTTGAAGTGTAGATCCGCTGTCTGTTGTAGTAAACCATGATGTATCTGAAGATGATCGATTTGACATAAGCCATCGGATAGTGCTCTGTTTTAATCTTGTACAACTTCTCTTTCTTGAGCGTTGCAAAAAAGCTTTCCATCTTTGCGTTGTCGTAGCAGCGGCCTGTGCCGCTCATACTTTGTACAGCATCTCGTTTGACTAGACGTTCTCGGAATGCATAGCTGGTGAATTGGCTGCCTCGATCGCTGTGGAAGATCATGCCGCGAGCATTCGTTGCATGACAAGCGTTGTCAAAGGCTTGCATACAGAGTTCCTTACGCATGTTGTCGTCCATGGCCAGACCCACGATCTCACCATTAAAACAGTCCAGTACCGCAGCCACATAGAGTTTGCCGTCTGAACAAGGAACTTCGGTGATGTCCGATAGCCACTTCTGGTTAGGGGCTGTGGCTGTGAAGTCTCTCTGGATCAAGTTCTCGCTCTTTTGCGCGTCCGCATCTTCTCGTGTAATCCCGTTGGGATGCCGTTTTGCTTTCTTCAGCAGGTCGTGCTTCTTCATGATTCGATAGACCGTACTATAGCTCGTTTTGCTCCCTTGCTGTGATAGCGCCAGTTGAATGCGCTGGACACCGTAATTCTTGTTGTCCTCATATTCATCCAGGATGGCTTTAATTTTGACCAGAAGAAGTTGTTGCCGCTCTTGTTTGGGAGCCGGCTTCAGACTGCGGTAATAGCCCGATTCGCTGACAGCAAGCACATCGCACATCTCTTTGACGGTCCACCGATTCCGTCGCTCACGGATGTAAGCATGAAGCCGACAAGCTTTTACCTCTTCCGGTCTTTTGCGAAAAAACCGAGGGCATCCTTGAGGATTTCATTTGCGCGGCGGAGTTCATTGATTTCTTTTTCCAACTCGATTTCACGGGGAGTCTTATCGGTTGATGCATAAGCTCGTCCGCTTCCGATAAATGCGCCGTCGCCGTGCAAGAGTCTTTGTTTTCGCCAATCCTGCAAGGTGTAGTAGGATAAGCCCAATTGCTCTGCAGCTTTCTTTGGTCCAATCTCATCGCTTAATCTTACAGCTTCTTCTTTGAATGCTTTGTCGTATCGCTTCCGCATACAAACCGATTGTCCCAAGTGCCTTCCTTTCTCTCTTCCTCGATGTACAGCCTGGACGCCCGGATTGCCGCCCGCCGCAATCTTCGCTACAGAATGGGTCAGGCAAATGGACTTGCCCAGGAGATTACGCAGCGGATGTGGGTCTTGCAGCAAGTCATCCAGTTTGCGACCGAGCGTTATCAGCAGGCTGAAATCCAGTTGGAGAAAAAAGCGGCGCAACTGGCCGGATCCGCATCTTGCACCATGCCCTTGCGGGCCGCATTTTTCGGCCTTTACGGCCAGCAGCGGTGGGGCAAGCTGCATGAGCTTTTCGAACGTTTCACGGATTGGCTGGAACAGGCAGACATCCCCGGGAAGCTGAAGCAATATGAACAGGAGCAGATGGCCGAACTGCAACGGCAAAAATATGAGATTCCGGGCATCGACTACAACCTGATGGACGAGCATACGAAGGCGCGCGTGCGGGAAGCGCTCGACCGGGAGTGGGAGCGCAAGCAGGCGGCGGAGGCATTCGCTCGCGAAGCCGAGGCGATGTACCAGGCAGGCATGGAACGCAGGCAGTCCATCATGGACAATCCGAAACATTTTCCTGCGTTCAAGGAGCATTACGAGCAAGAAGTCCAACACTACATCAGCCTGATAGAAAACCTGTTGCCCAAAGACTCGGATGCCTATAAATGGTATTATGGATATGCATACCTGATCGCCAACAGCCAGGATGAATTGTCCGGGATGTACAATGAGCGTCGAGTCAATGAATTATTGGCGATGGTTGAAGGCAAGGCCGCTATGGCCTTAGGTTCGATGATCCCTTCGCGACCTTCGACGCCAATCCCGGAACCCAAATTGCCCAACTTCAATTTTAAGGGGACGGGTAATGCTTTCGATGTCGCGAAAAACGGAGGAAAGCACTCTGGCTTTTATAATCAGTATGTTAATAAATCAAAAGAGGAAATTCAAAAGGGTATACAATCACTTGATAAACAAATAGCCGAGCATCAGTCTAAAATTCGTAATCCTGAAGCACACATACCCAATTTCAAGGATTTAGACCCAAGGCAACAGGAAGCACTTATAAACAAAAAGTGGCCATCAGATATCCAAAGACAGAAGGAACAAAAAGAAATTCTTGAAGGAATTTTAAGGAGTAGGTGAAAATGGATAAACTATTAAAAGACTTTCTAGGTGATTTAATTGCACTTATTCAAGAGAAATACAACGAAACCTTGGATGTGCCGGTAGATGAAAGTATCGATGATAAATGTTACAGGTTGGGTTTGAATTTTGCTTATTTCGATGTCTTAGATTTAGTGGAGTCTCAATTATTAGCACAAGGATTCGATACTAATTCATTTGGGAAAATATCACCGATACCAGGTGAAAAAATCTAAGTTGTGGAGTGCTATGCTAAAAATGCAGTAAAAACCCCTCATCATGTATAAAATGAAACCTGACGAGGGGACGAGAGACAATGAGAGGATACGACAAAGTATTTAAAGAAGAAGCTATCAGATTAAGCGATGAGATCGGGCTCAAGAAAGCCGCTGAGCAGTTAGGTATTCCTTACTTCACTTTGCAGGGATGGAAAAACAAAAATCCCAACACGGTGACCGAGCCTTTGTCGGGAGCGGCCACTCTTATGCTTCAGTCGAAAAAACGCCGCGCGAAATCGAACTGGAAAGAGAAAACAATGGGCTGCGGCGCGCCAATGAAATCCTCAAGGATGCGCTCGCTTTTTTCGCAAAAGACCGGAAGCGTTGAAGGCTTGCCATATTTATGCTTACATCCGTCAACGGCGGGATCGCTGGACCGTCAAGGAAATGTGCAAAGCACTGGCTGTCAGTGAATCTGGTTTTTACCGCAGTCTAAAGCCTTCATCCAAAAAGCAGAGCCAGCAAACGGCTTCTGGTCAGCGTCCAAAACATCCTGAATGAACATGAGGACAACGTAAATTATGGCGTTCAGCGCATGACGCTGGCTCTGGCCCAAAAGGGGATCACGGCCAGTTACAGCACCGTTTACCGCATCATGAAGAAGCATGGACTGCTTAAGAAAGCCAAGCGTCATCCGAACGGCATTACACGCGAGGATGTCTTGGCTCAAAAGAGCGAAAACCTCACTCAGGGAGACTTCACCGCTTCAGCGCCGAATCAGAAGTGGTTGTCGGATATCACCGAGATCCCATGTTCAGATGGCAAGCTGTATCTGTGTCCGGTATTGGATTGTTTCAAGGGTGAGAGCTCTGTGTAAACTCCCAGACCTACTACAATAGGAATAATAGAAAGCTCAGGACGCACAGAATGCTTTGAAAGACTTGTTTGCCGAAACGTTGCAGGAGATGTTCTCCACCATTGGTGTTATGCAATTCAATGACTGTCATCCGGGAAAACGGTCTTTCCCAGGGCCCTGAGAACCGTTTTCCCGGATCGCATACAAGGCACTTCGCCCTCCATCAATCCAGCACCGTCACATCCAATGTCCCGCGCACGGAAGCCATGTGGGCAACTGAAAACGCAATCTGTTCAGTGCCGGGTTTCACGCCAGTGAACAACAGATCGTCCGAATGCATATCCAACTGCCAATCTACAATTTCCCCAAGACCGGGATCCACCAGCAATTGAAATTCCGGATCAGCAGGCCGCAAGATCAGGGTACCTCCTTTGGCCAGCACCACCCGATGACTGGAAAATAGGATCTCGTCCCGTACCTGGTCGATTTCAAAGGTCACGACAACGGGCTTCTTGTTTTCCGATTTCCACTGCTTCAGATTGCCCAGCGATTGGCGTGAATCCGGATCCACAACCTCTCCGGAAACCGGGTCAACCAAAATGGCTTTGGCCAATTTCCGATTGGCATCGACCGACTCCAGCAATATCCAGCCAAAAAAATTCCCGGGAAATACTTGCAGTTGCGAATCCAGCCAGCCGCCTTCCCGGGCAATTGCAGCCGCATCATATCCGTCCAGGATCAGCGCGTCATGGAACAGATTGAGGAGCGTGCCCTCACTGATTGGATCATAAACGTTTCCGTTAACGGGATCTACAACATAACCCGCTCCGTTCTCCTGCTCCGGCAAATAGTTGAATTGGTATCCGCCTGCCTCATCCGTACCCCTGAAATAAAACCCGCGCTGGTCGGTATCGGCAATGGCCTCCCGATCCTTCAACAACTCCCAGGCGATCCAGTGATTCGGAATATTCCGATTCTGATCCGAAGCGGACTGATCCAGATAAATGTAAATTTCCTTTCCGCTTCCAGATGAGTCTTCGAACAGCCAGGCATATACCAGCCCATCATTTTTGAAAACCAGTTGCTTCATCGGCCGGTCTGCCAACTGTACATCCTGAATCTTGGCGGTTGCAAAATGGTTCCTGATCTCTGCAAACGGCATGCCCAATGCCACACCGTCAATCGTAATGTTCAACGGATTATAGTCGGACTTGAGCTTCACGCCGAACGGCAGCTGGTTGCTGTCGTTATAGAACAGAAACATGAGCCCCGTCTGGCGAAACTGCAAACTTTGGAATTGCGCATCCGATTGCGGAATCGTCTCCGCAAGCAGCCCAAAATCTTCGCCCAGTTCAGCAATCAGCCGGTCCCGGTTCATGGACAGTAAGCGATTGAAATCGAGGACGGGCTGATCTTGTTCCAACCCGGACGCTGGAAGCGCAATCGGTGAAGCCGAAGGCGATGAAGTGTGCGTTGCCGTCAGTGATGAAATCTGGTCCTTCGTTTCGTTCTGCTTGCATCCGGACAAAATCAATAACAATATCGATAGAACCAAACCTGCTCGTACAATATTGCTTCGCATGTTTCACCCCATACGGTTCCGTTTATACGGCGATATAATAAACAATATCCTCCAATTTTTTGGAACTGAATCCCATTCCGATATCTTTATAGTCGAAATTTGATGCGCCGGCTTGCGCAATATAAATGCCATTCTTGCCAGTCGGCTTGCTGGCATCGAAGGGTCGAACGATCGCAATATGACCCGAAGCGCTTGCATTCGGATTTTTCCAAACCGCCACTGCCGGTATGCCCTGGTTGGCTGCGGCCTGCGCTTCTTTTCCGGTGACTTGTTTCCATCCATACTCGCTGCCATGTTTTGCCAACCAGTCAAACGTCATATTGGCATTTAGCTCCTGCACTTTACCTTGCTTGTACAACTGGTTGAATTGTGAAGACCCATATACGACCGGCTCACCCGTATTCTTGTTTACCCAGTGGGGAATTTCTCTTCCCATGGCCGAAGTTACATCCCATACAAAAATATTGCAATACGTAAATTTGTTTTTCGGCAGATACCTGCTTTCAGATGTAACCTGGAATTGATCGATAATTTTGTTGTATGTTTCGGCCTGCCAATCTTCCGGCCCTGTTGCCGTATACCGGGGGACGGCGGGCTGCCATGCCTCTGTTGGAAGGACCAATTGGCCATTATCCACCTCCACCGGTCCTGTCACACTGCCCTTGTTCGGAGATGCTGCCGACTGGCTTCCGGATGAGCCGCCATCATTGCCTGTAGCAATCTTCAGGCTGAGCTCGTATGCGTTTTTCCTTCTGCTGGCATATTTGCCCATGATCGGATGGTTAAGCGCTATTTCGTGAATCCGGCTTAAAGTCAACCCTGCACCGCCACCGGCCAATGCCACAATCTCATTCGCACTTGCCGGCCGCTGATTGTACAAATCCGCAAAATAGGCCAATGTCTGCGGGTCCGTAATGCCCAGCTTTTCTCCTGCGCGAATATACCCCGCCACGTCCGAAGCCTTCGTTTCATCCTGAATTCGTTTGCCTTCCGGTGTGGAAAGCAGCCTGGAAATCGCATCAATTTCCTTCTTGTTCTGGAGTGGTCGAGCATGAAAATTGCTGCGGTCTCCCATGATTTCCTGATACAACGTCGTGCCGTCCAATATTTTTTTCGCTTGTTCCGGATTGCTCTCCACAATTTTACGCAGCAAATCATGCGCTCTTTCGGCGTACCATTGCAGCTTTCCTACACTCAGGGAATAAGGGGTCGACTTTGTGCCCGATCCGTCTTTCGGATTGACCGAGCCATAATCCCCTTCATTCGCCGAAATGATCTGTCCGACCAGTTCAATATATTCCTTGTCCGTCGTGCGGATGGTCAACGGCTTTACCGGAATGGAAGATTGTCCTTGAACAGGTTGTGCGTTGACGGGCTTTTCCTGCACATGATGTTTGCCGGCCAGGCCATCGCCTACCCACCAATTTTTGAAGTCGCCCTTTTCCACCCACTCGGCAGACAAACCGTATTTATTGATCAGTTGCAGCCGAAGTTTGTTCGCATACAGGTGTGCGTCTTGCATTTCTTTTGTCATGTTTTTATCCCGATACTCGAACCAGGCGACCTGTGCGCGTCCGATTTCCGCGAGCCGTTCGTGAATCTCCCGTAATTGCAGTTTGGCCCAGGAAGCCGCCCCCCCTCCCTGGAGCACCAGACCAAGCAAATACCGGTACTGATTGTCATCCGGCATCAATACGAGCACAGGCTTGCCATTTTTTTGCAATTGGAAGGAAGGATCATAAGCGGCCGCTTCGATGGATGTCCCCTCGAACAAATGGCGAATATTGACCGAGGAGCCATAAAACGTTTCGTCTACACCAAGCGTTTTCAATTTTTGGCGTTGTTTTTCCGCTTCCGCATGCGCGAGATCCATCAAAGCCGTATTGCCGAATGCCTTGTACGCCTCATAGGCGGCTTGCGCACGCGCGATCGTCAGCCTTGCCTTGAAGATTGACTCCAGCAAAGCCAGGGCTTCCGCTTGTTCGGCAGAACTTCCGATCATCGCCTGTCCGACCAATCTGCGTACCGTTTCATCCTGCATCCATTCATCCCGCATGTAACTCGCCAGCTTGTTCATGTCCGATGCGCCGGTGTTGCTGATTTTATAGATTATGGCAACTTGTTGGCCTACTGCATTTGCCTGTTCGGAAATTTTGCGTTCCATTCCGGTATAGAGATCGGACGACTGTTGTACGAATATCTTCAAGCGATTCAACCGGATTTCCGTTTCCAGCAAATTGTTGTAAACCATTTGCATGCGGGTGCCAATATTGCGTCTGCCCTGGATGCGGCTATCCAAACCGTAACGGGCTGCGGCCACTGCGCTTCGCGTCTCCGGCAGGCGGGCAAAGTCCCTCTCGTGCGCTGCCGTGATTGCATTCAGCCTGTCAATATCGATTTTCAAACTGGACATGATGACCACCTCGCCGGGAAAATTCCATTACACGATATTTCGATCAAATACTGATCGCTCATTTCTTTGACAATATACTTTCCATCCCTGACCGTTCCCGTCCATGATCCTTTTGGTAGTCCCCCTGCAAATGTTCCGGAACGATGTTCCGCGCAATCATCCACCGGACATCCTGTTTGGCCCAATTCGACGGCTCGTCTGCTGACGCATTTGCAAAATCGCCATTCCCAAATTCAACCTACAAGACAAGATATCCGATGAATGTACGTTTGTGCCGGCAAACCATCGCATACCTCCCCGCACGACTCAATAATTCCCATAAAAACTAAGTCTAGTTTTATATGAAATTATATAAGATTAATAAAGTGAATTACATGGTTTTTCCTGAAATGACAGCATATCGCCATGAAATGAAAATTTTCGTTTTTTTTCGGCCGATTGCAGTCATTTCACGTCCATTGGGGGCATGAAATGCACAACACAATACCAAATTCAGGCATTTGGCCGGATGCACAGCAACCAAAAAGGCTGGATGGAACTCGCATTTGTTCTTCATCCAGCCTTGATTCAACAGAATGTTGCTACTGCAAATGGCTCAATGGGTGCCCGTTACCGACAAATCGTCCGTGGACGAATACATCGCGGAATAGACCGCGATAACCGGATACGGAATGCTGGTCAGCGACCATGAAGTATTGTCGATTTCAACCCGGGCCTCTTCATTGGATTTCTGGTAACGTAGCGCATACGTATCGCAGATCGCATAGATATCCGCAGCCAGAATCAATACGCCGGCTTATCTTTTTCATTACGACACCTCGAACCCAACATCAATCATTTGGTAGCGGTGTAAAATGCGCTTGAACGCCATCTGTGTAAAAATAGACTTCCTTGAAAAACATTTTTTCAAAATTACGAATACCATAGCTCTCGCTATATTTGTCGTTTGCGACAATAGATGTCAGAAAGACAATCGAGTATCCGGTATACCATACCCCTTTTTTTAGTTTGAAAGAATCAGAAGCACTAGTGACGGCATAGTTATCTATGAAAGTCTGAGAAATATCTTCCGCCGAAATAATTATGAACTTGAAATAAGTCGGGACCCAAATCAGTGGCCCTGCAGTTGCATACCTGAAGCTGGAATACGGGTCAAGGTCCACATCTTTGAAAGTCGCTCATCACAGATGCATTGTCCAAAAAAGCTTTGATGAAAGCCGCTTCACCTATCGTTCTGTAATCCACGTTCAGTTGCACCGTATAATAATTGCGAATCTTGTTGCCCCAGGCATCTCCAACTTCTTTTTTCCTGGAGTCATATATAATTTCGATAAATGACTTGTTCGGTCTCTAGCTGTAAAAATCGTAGAAATTGGTGCTTTCCAGATCCTTCATCCGGATCCAGCTTTCGTCCGGCGTCTTGCTGATTTGCCTTCCCCACGGACTATAGAATTCTGTCAATTCGCGTCCATTTCGGGCATGAAATGTACAATGGCAACCCAAATTCCTAGACCAAACCGGGTCATTTGGCATTTCATGTCGATATGCTGCCATTTCGCGACACACCCATTCCGGCACCCGATGTCTTTCTATAAAATGGATACAAATACATCTGGTTCCGGCCTAGCGTCTAGTCAGCTTCCATTGACGAACGAAGGGAGATTCGTTGGTGTCGCAATTGAAAATTGATCCCGAGGCTGTGCGAACCATTATGCAAAATTCGGGTCAAATGCTGAAACATTTGAACAGCATCACCCACCAGTTGTCTGCCAGTCGTTCAAACCTCGACTATCGCATACAATCCCGTCGCAACCTCGGACAACGCCTGCAATCGGCTTATTCCCGGACGTTGGCACTGGAAGCAAAATGGCGGCAGCATGCTTCTTTTGTCCAGAATGCCATGGATCGCTATGAGGCAACCGAAGGCCAATTGTCCCGGCTGGCCAACAATAACCTGCGCAAAATGGATTGGGTGTATTGGCTGGGATATGTCCTGGAACAGATTCGGGCCTATGCCCGCCAGCAGCAATATAACATCCCGGGCATCGACTGGAACAAAGTGCCTCCCAATATGGTCGATCAGTTGAAGAACAGCATCGATGCATCAAACAGACAAAAGGCGCAGCAGCGAAACAAATTGAGTTTTGAACTGGATGGCAGATGGTACGATGATCCGCAACATTTGATAGAATATTTGCATCAAGTTCGCCAGTACATTCTCGAAAATGGCAATCTGGTTTTATACGAAAATCGGCCGGAATATTATCATGTGTATCAGGCCATTCAAGCCGCAACAAGCCAGCGGATCACCGGTGGGTGGGACGAAGGCACGTTGACAGGCCTTGAGGTCGTGGAGGTCAAATACAATGTCGAGCAGCCGGAGAATGGAGTCATTGATGTCGCCATCATTGATGCATTGATCGCAAACGTTGAGAGCAGACCGGAATGGGTACAGCGGTTAAATGAAATCGGGCGCCCTATGGAAGCCTTTTTTGAAGGTATGCTATATGGGGAAACACGCCAGCCCCCTGCAAAGGCTCCTTATGATCTGTCATTTGATTTGGCAGGAAAATGGTATAACGACACGAATCAGTTAATGGAGTATCTGCTTCAACTAAGGCAGGATATTCTGGTTAACGGCCATTTGGATCTGACCCTGGACCGGATTGAAGATTACTATACCTACCAGGCCATTCAGGCCGCAACAAGCCAGCGGATCACCGGTGGATGGGACGAAGGCACGTTGAACGGCATCATGAATGTGCAGATGCTATACGATGTAAAGGACCCGGTAAACAATGGTCGTGCGCTTGATTTAGCCACCGTCGACGCGCTGATTGAACATGTAGCGAACCGGCCGGAGTGGGTCAAGCAACTGAATGCATTCGGCGAAAAGATCGGTTTGGACTATTGGGCGGAAGATTTTTATGCGATTGCCACAGGCGGTAGCCTTATTCTCAGGGGACGGCCTACGGCTCCCCGTTCCTCGGCTCCGACTATTGAGGGGACGGGAAATGTTCCTAAGTTTACTCCAAATGAAAATGGGTATTTTTGAACAGTTGGTCAAAGCGGAAGTACTAAAGTACGAAATCTGACAGGTGGAGATAAAGCCGCTCGGCAATTTTTTGATGAAAAAACTCAAGGCTTTAAGACGGAGAAAGACCTTGGAGATGGTAAAGTTCTTAGGATTATGGATGATGGGACAGCAATAACCTACAGACCCGTTTCACAGTCTGATGGTACTCCTGTGGTTGATATTAATGGGGGAAGTACTTTCAAACAGCAAAAAATTCATTTTATACCTTAAAAAGGGGGAGGATACGGTGCAACACGTTATAAACAATATAATAGCCAAAGAGCAAATTGATATTCTTAGAAGTATTAAAGATGCTTCTTTGTTAAAGCTATATATCGAAGAAGTTGGGGAATTTGCACTCAGCCTAGTCATTGAAAGCCCTGACAGCAAGTTAAGTGTTAAAAATACTCCTATCAGTGCATTGGACGGTGACGAGTACCCTAAGTTAAAAATCGAACATGCAACAACGTTAAACCCTGAATGTAAATTAACGTATGTCGGTACAAACTTAGAGGATATACTTGTATTGAGAGATGTAGCATCTTGGCAAACCAACGGCGTTAAATGGATAGTTGAGGTTGATATTGGGGTAAAGTTAGTTTTCCAACAAGAGGAGTTTTTATTTGTTGCCCAGGATTCTTTGGCAGGATTTCTCAAAGTATTCAAACATAACAAAACAACTCCTTTAAAGGAGATTTTAGGTGATTACTGGTCGATGAAAACTGATAAAGTTGATTCCTTAATAAGAGAAGAAATCAAAATATAGTTTGTATAAATCCAACCTTGATTGGCTTCACGCCTTTCAAGGTTTTTTTCTTTGGTGGGGCTAGCCCCCACCAAGCATTAAGATATAATTAATCATCATTCTCTAAGACATATGTTTTTATTACTGCATCACCATCAAATACATAGATTCTTTCACAAGTGGTACATCTCCAGACATCGTATCGGGGAAACGGAATGCTTTGTCGTATCTTCTCATTGTCTCTCGTCCCCTCGTCAGGTTTCATTTTATACATGATGAGGGGGGGTTTCGACTGCATTTTTAGCATAGCACTCCAGTCATACGTCACTGGTAGCCCCACCAAAAAAGAGCTTAAAAGTATAAAGCCAATCAAAATCTAGTGATAAAATTACTCGTTATCTTCTACAACCGGAACACATGGTGATAAATATATATCCTTTTTTAATTGGAGATTACCCCGGGCTAAAACGTATACTCTAAATTCATTATCGTAACCTTCAATATCTTCATCGTCCCATGTATAAAGCAACCCGTAAGAACCCGGTGCTTGTTCTGCGATGAATCTATATAGTTGTAACAAATCCTCCGCCTCGGAAGTTTTTCGATTCAAGCACCCACCCACAGCAAGATGATACATTCCGTTTGCAGGATACAATTTTAGAAGCCCGCTACTCCAACTTAACTTTGAAATGTACCCCTGTATATTTCCAATAATTCCCTCTAAATTACCTGCGTCTATTTCTGCAGTTGTTTCATGGATTGTTACCCACCCATGAAATTCATACATGGAAATCACCTACTTAAATGGTTTTGTATCAATTACAACTTCAACTCCATATCTTCTGCTATACTCTATCTGTCAAGGCCGGATTTAAATTGACCCACTATCGCCAACTTAAAATTGACCCACCACCCATGTCGTCACGCATCCGATGAAAGCGGCAGCTTCCCTTTCATCCGGTAGCTGTTGCCCCGGATGTTC
>Ga0310836_101118_pt1 | contig 16741 bp, 22 predicted proteins | sample SM_ome_4_FD_201310 | JGI IMG/M metagenome (GOLD analysis project Ga0310836, IMG submission 201310) | Sorghum-adapted microbial communities enriched on stacked mutant (SM) sorghum from Joint BioEnergy Institute, Emeryville, California... ... | reverse complement strand
CAGCCCGGCAAGAACTGAATCTCATCCCGCGGAAAGCTCCGTCAAGGTTGACGAACCGCCTAGTGCGGACCCGCATGCTAGGTGGTGTGAGGGGACGGGGGTTAGCCGCCCCCTCCTACTCGATCGTTTGCCCGGCGGGGCTGTACCGGCGAAAGTGCTGGCGGATGCCCGAGGCAGGACATGGGTGTAACGGGCCGGGGGAGGGGCCCGGGCGCCCTACCGGCCTGCCGTGAAGATCTTTTTGCCGGCGATCCGGAACCTTCCGGTTTTTCCGTAAGTCCCTTTCCGGGGAAGATTCCCTGATAGGCGGATGAACAGGATAAAAAATCCTGCATACAATGTTTTTAGAAAAGGAGGAAGGGTGAAGATGGGGGAAAAAACGAAAAAGACTTTGCCCGAACCTTACCTGTTCATCGACCGGCCGGAATTTTCCCGGACCCTTTTGCCCCTGCAGCGCACGTTCCGAACACCCCTCGAAGGGGAGGAAGAGGCCTTCGCCGGCGCCAGCCCCTTCGCCGAGGACGGACGGGAAAGGGAAGGGGGAAGGGCGGATTCGGCGGAAGGGACGGATGAGGAAAAGCAAAAAGAGATCGCAAGAAAAATCCGCAGCCTCCTTTACCCGCCGGTATTGCCCCGTCCCTTTTGTACGGTGCTGATCGACGGGAAGAGGGTCCGCTGCCAGATTCTCAACAAACAAGTGGATCGGGTCCGTTTGAAAATTGAAAACGAATTTTTGGAAGTGCCGATTAAAGAGATCCAAGATCTGTTTTTGGATTAGCCGTACCGGCGGCTGATCCCCCGCCGGAAGGGAACGGGAAGGAAAGGAAGGGGGCGTCGGCGATCCGGCCCGGCCGGGGAATTTTTCGGCCCCTTTCCCGGCCCTGAAGGATTTAACGCCTTGAGTAAAAGGAGAAAGCTATTGACGTCTAGTCAATAGCTTTTTTGGAAATTTTTCCTAGAGGTTGATCGGGGGCAGGCAGGTTACGGCGCTGAAATTATTGAGATCAGCGGTTATGCAGACATTGGTATTTTCGAAAGGCTTCGGATCCTTATCCAGATCTTCCAGCAAATCTTCCGCATCCTTTTTCGGATCTTCGAATTGCAGCAACTCCAAAATCGCGCAACAAGTATTCGGATCCACATCGACGACCCTGAATACGACAGAAACCCCGACATTCACCTTCTCATGCAATCCGCTTCTTTTCACGCCGACACCGACAAAGGGGCTGCAAGTGCCTTTGCAGAATAAAATGACGGGGATCGTATTGAAAGGACTCGATTTCGTTCCGTGGACCAGCTCCTGAATGGCCCGGTTGCAGCTGGTGTCACATCCGCTGTCTTCCACTTCGTTTTGCGCTTCGACAATATCGAGCAGCACATTGCATACACAATTCCGGTCATGGTCATGACGTTCCGGTTCGTGTCCCATAAAAACCCTCCTTTTTTAATACATGTATTATCCGAAGTCAATATAGGATATGATCCGGCATGGAGCGGGGAATCCGTGAAATGCCTATTTTTTTGCGCTTTTTTCCGGCGAAAAAACGGCCCGGTGAACATATACATGAAATAAAACGGTTCCGGGGAGGATGCGGAAATGATCGCGGAAAACGGCTGGGTGCTTGCCCTCATCGGATTGGCCGCCTTTCGGGTGACCAGGCTGCTCGTCTACGACAAAATTTTTGAATTTTTGCGGGCCCCTTTTTTCGACGAAGTCACCGAAACCGGGGAGGACGGCAAAGAGGAAACGTATCTTGTGCCGAAAAAGGCGGGCTGGAAACATGTTTTCGGGGAATTGCTGAATTGTTACTGGTGCACAGGGGTCTGGGCGAGCCTGTTTTTAACCCTGCTTTATCTTTTTTGGCCGTTCTGGGGCGAATTGATCGTATTGGTGTTTGCCGTGAGCGCGGTCGCGGCAATCATAGAGACCGTTGTTCAAACTTTCCTGGGCGATTGAAGAAGCGCATTCCGACGGTTCTTCATATGATAATAAAAAATGGAGGTTTTCCATATGAAAAGCAAGGAATTGCCCGCCGTAAAAACAAAGCCGCTTTCCATGAAAAAACGGAAGAAGGGATGCGGCTGCGGCCGGAGAAAATCCAAATCCGACCGGCAGGAATAAGGGAATTTGAGGGGACGCCGGACAAGAAAGCCGGACGAAGGAAAGGCAGTCCTCCGAAATCAAATGTTCCAGGCTCCGCAGGGGAAGGAAAAAGGGATACGTCGCCTTTCCAAAGAAGGCAACGCCCCTTTCGTCTTCCGCTGCCCCCCTTCCCAACCGCTTTCCCCGGATGCCGTTTTTCCGGGGGAAGCCGGAAGCTGGGGAAAGAGATAAGCTGAAAGGAAATCCTTTCGGCTTATTTTTTTGTGTTTTCGAAAATACCCTCGTTCCGTCCTGATAAAAAATCCCTTTTTTGCAGAAAATAATCGGGGAAACAAATTTTGAACGGGAAGGGACACCGATGAAAGGAAATAGATGCGCCATTTTATTTCTCGCCTTCTTCACCGCTTTGAGCGGCTGCAGCCAGGGCGAAGGGAAGGCGGTCGCGGGAAATATGAATGAGGCGGCCGCGGTTTCGCACGATGACGGAGAGGAACGGGAAAAGGCGGAACAAATGAAGGAAGCGGCCTTGTCCATGAAGGAAATGAAAAACGTCTGCCTGGTCAAAGGGAAAAAACAGACCGTTTTGGCCTTCCAAGTTTACCATCGCCACCGGTTCCGGATGGAAAAAATACAGAAGGACCTGTCGGAAGAAATGAAAAAAAGGTTTCCGGACGAAAAAATCACCGTTTCCTACGATTTTAAAATCTTTCTGGAAACCAGCCGGCTGATCCATAAAATCCGCTCCGGAACAATCAGCGGGGAAAAAGCGGAAAAGGAAATCGGCCGGATCGTCCGTTTGAACAACGAAAAAACGTAAAGGAGGAAGGATGATGGCGAATCCGAAAAAAACGCCGGAACAAAAGGAATATGAAAAGCTGGAAAAAAAGCATGAAGTGAAGCGGCCGATATGGCGCAACTGCCTCACCGCCTTCTGGGTCGGCGGGCTGTTCTGCGTTGTGGGGCAAGCCATTACATATTTTTACATTTATTTTTTCAACTTCACCGAAAAAACGGCGAGCAATCCGACGGTCGCGACGATGATCTTCCTTTCGATGGTTTTGACCGGTTTCGGGATTTACGATCATATCGGCCAGTTCGCCGGCGCGGGAAGCGCCGTCCCGGTAACGGGATTCGGAAACGCGGTCATCTCCGCGGCGATTGAACATCGGACGGAAGGCTTCGTGCTCGGCGTCGGGAGCAACATGTTCAAGCTTGCCGGATCCGTCATCCTGTTCGGGGTGTTTTCCGCCTTCGTCGTTTCCCTAGTCAAAACGATCCTTTCGTATTGGGGGGGATAAGGATTGCGAAAAGGAGAGCAAACTTGGGAGTTTGAAAACGAGCCGGCCATCATTGCCACCGGGGTAACGGGCGGTCCCTTTGAAGCGCGGGGCAGGCTGGCGGAGGATTTCGACATCCTTCACGATGATTTGTGGATCAAGGAACAGTCCTACGAAAAGGCCCATCAGCGGCTGATCGAAGAAGCCGTCCAGGCCGCTTTGGAAAAGGCGGGGCTGCGGAAGGAAGATATCCACTTTTTTATCGCCGGCGATTTGATCAACCAATTGTCGCCGACGAACTTCGCCGCCCGGTCCTACGGGATCCCCTATTTCGGGATATTTTCCGCCTGCGCGACGTCCATGGAAGGGCTCGCCCTTGCCGCGAACATCCTGAACCACGGGAATGCGGAATATATCGTAACCGGCGCCGCCAGCCATAACGGGGCGGTGGAACGGCAGTTCCGCTATCCGACGGAATACGGCGGCCAGAAGCCGCCCACCGCCCAATGGACGGTAACCGGCGCCGGCTTTGCCGTTCTTTCTTCAAAAAGGGCGAACTATCCGAATGAGCCGGTCGTTTCCCGGGCAACGATCGGCAAGGTCATCGACATGGGCATGAACGATCCTTTCAACATGGGCGGGGCGATGGCGCCCGCCGCCGCGGAAACGATTTTTGCCCATTTCCAAGACACCGGATTGGATCCCGCATATTATGATCTCATTGTTACCGGGGACCTTGGGAAGATCGGCAGGAGCACGGCGCTGGAGCTGCTGGAGAAGAAAGGGATCAAATTGACGGAAAAGCAATTCCAGGACTGCGGATTGCTCATTTACCGGGAAGATCAGCCGGTGCAGGCGGGGGCGAGCGGGGCGGCTTCTTCGGCAACGGTCATCTACGGCCATTTGCTGAAGCTCATGAAAAAGGGCGCCATCCAAAGGATGTTGTGCGTGGCCACCGGCGCCCTGCTGTCCCCCCTTACCGTCCAGCAAAAGGAGACCATTCCGTGCATCGCCCATGCGGTCGCCATTGAAAGGAAGCCGGGACGGATGCACTGATCTGGGAAATGAAGGAAGGTTGGGCGGGAAAGGGGTCAGGAGGCCGGTTCGTTTTGCTGAAGGAACCGGCCGGCGTGGATCCTGGAAGGGGCGGCCGGGGTCCGGTACGGACAAGGCGGCGAAAATTCAAACGGAGGCAAAAATTTCGTGAACAGGACCGCCCCGCCACCTTTAGACTTGCGAAATGCGGCAAAACTTGCAGAAAAGCGGAATTTACGGGGTTCGGGAACATGCTGTAAAAGAGCGGCAAAGATCACAAAGCCCGGACATTCGGAACGGCACGGGCTGGATCCGGAGAACCGCGGGAATCCGGCGAAATTGATGGGAAGGACGGGATGAAGCCGGGAAGCGGCGCCCGTTTTAAGGCCCGAGAGGGAAGGCCGGCGCCTGCTCAAAGCCGGAGAAATCCGGAACGGCTCTTTTTCAGGCCGAAGAAGATCCGGGTCTTCTGGCCGGAGGAAAGTGAAGCCGGCCGCATCCCTTTCCGGCGCAAGATTTGGGAAAGAGCCGGCGGCCGGATCCGGAACGGGGGCGGAAACGGGGCAAAATCCAAAAAAGCGAAAGGAAAGGCAAGGACGGACGGCCGACCGGCGGTCCTGGCGGATCGTTCAAAATCAAAAGGAACGGAAGGGAGATGAAAAAATGCTGGCCATGTTTTTTTGGGCCTTTGTGGTGGGGGGGATCATTTGCGTCATCGGGCAGCTGCTGATGGATGTATGCCATTTGACGCCGGGGCATACGCTAAGCCTGCTCGTGGTGGCCGGCGCGATCCTGGACGGATTCGATCTGTACGAGCCCCTCATCGATTTTGCCGGAGCGGGGGCGACGGTGCCGATTACCAGTTTCGGAAATTCTTTGGTCCACGGCGCTTTGGAGGAAGTGAAAGCCCACGGCATTATCGGCGTATTGACCGGCATGTTCGAAGTGACCAGTTCGGGGATCTCTTCTGCGATCATCTTCGCCTTCATCGGGGCGTTAATCTTTAAATCCAAGGGATGAGGAAGACTGGGCCGCGCGTCAATATCGTCCGTAAGCTGCGCAGGCGGCGAAGATCACCCAGAAGAAGAATCATCGCCGCGCGTCAATATCGTCCGTAAGCTGCAACATCGTTTTGAGCCATTCGATGAGGAGGAGCGGGCTGCCCGGAATATCCGCCCGTCTTCAATGTCCGTCATTCGAGCCAGGGGACGAGGGGCAATGGCTTCTCTTTCGCAAAAAACAAAAAGGATGGGGAATCCCATCCTAATTTCGTTTCCTGCTGGTGGGTTATTTGTTTTAAATAAAGCTCGCACCAACGATAATCAACAAGATGAACAGCACGACAATCAACACAAAAGAGGAGCCATAGCCACCGCCGTATCCGTAACCGCCGTATGGGTTGCCATAACCCCAGCCGCAGCCACCGCCGCCGAAGCCCCAAGACATACCTGACTTCACCTCGCTTTTTGTAATGTCAATTTAGCATATGAATCCTCGCATAAAAATGTATAGGCGGCTTTCATTCCGGGAGGAAATTTCGGAGGAAGCGGCCCGCCCCTTTTGCGGCCGGACGGCGGGATTTTGCCTTGTCCGGGGACGTGGGGCTTTTTCGCCGCCGGGAAAAGGCGGACCGGTTCCCGTTCATTCAACCATTTTTGCAAGGAGTCCGTTTTTGCCGAACCTTTTCCCCCGATCCGCATAAAATATGATAGCTTATGAAGGAAGGAGCGGGGGGAAGGGATGGATAATCTTTTCTTTAAAAATATCGAGAAGAAGACCGGCGTCAATATGAACGAAATCCTTCAGCTGGCGTCATCCTTGCAAAATGCCAATTTCAAGGATGAAAAAACGGTCCGGGAAGTCGTCCGGCGGGTGTCGCAAATCGCGAACCGGCCGATCAAAAAGGAATTGGAGGACAAAATCGTAAAAACGATCGTCAACGACGGCCGGAAGCTGGATTTTAACACGATCTCGAAAATGATGAACGAGAAAAAATAGGTGCCCTTCAGGGCACCTGTATCATTTTTGTGGAAACATTCCGAAAAAAATGGCATGATAAAGATAGGAGATCTTCCGTGCGCGTTCCATACGGAATGCAAAACGCTTGTTTCCGCATGCGGGAAACATAAGCTTTGCGGCGGAGGAACGATTCGCCAAACCTTTGGAAAGGGGGAAGAAGGTTGGGATATATCCCGCCGGTTGCCCATCATGCCACGGATCTTTACGTGTCGCGGAGTGTGAACGGGGAGGCCCGCTATAAAATTTCCCCGCTTCCGGCGGCATCCCGCATCAAGAAAACGGCCTCCGAAGGACAAAACGGGTCGTTGCACAGAAGCCTTTTCCGCGAAAACGGAAAAGGAAACGCCATTGATCGGTACATCTAAAGCGTTTGCGTCCCTCCTCCTGGCGGAAAGTTCCGCCGGTTTTCAGAAAGAGGAAAGGGACGCTTTTTTTTCGGCCCTTTTATTCCCCGCATAGGTCTGGACATGCAGCGGCGTATTTGCTTTCCATTCCGCATAAAGCACTTCTTTAACGTCATTTGCGCCTTGCATTTTCAATTGTTCCATGAGCTGTTCCTTCGACCAGCCGATCAGCCGCAAATTATCTTCCACGATTTCGCCGTCAGAAATGATGGAGACGGCTATTTCCGCCGGCGGGGAAGGGATGTTCAAGTCCTTTTTCGTCACGTAGTCGTAATCCGGCTTCTTCACGACGCTGATCGTCCCGTCGGTTTCCAAAATGGCGAATGCGCATTCCTGGATGGAAAAGACATCTTTGGACCGCAGCAGGTGCTTCAGCTGATCGAGATCCATCCGGTTTTTTTTCAAGGCCTGATAGTCGATGTATCCGTTATGGATGATGATGGATGGTCCCCCTTCCAGCAGCGGGCGGGTTCTTCGGTATTTTTGCGTCAGCCATTCCGTGATATAGATCAACAAGCCCCAAACGAAGATCGAAAACAAGATTTTTCCCGCGGTGACGTTTCGATCATACATGGCGTTTCCCACAAATTCCCCCAATATCAGGGCGGAAATGAAGTCGAAGGCGGTGATTTGGGTGATCTGGGATTTTCCCAGGAATTTCGTCACCGCCAGCAGGGCGGAATACCCGATGATCAGCTCGAAGGCCATATGAAGATAATCCACGGAACAACACCTCGTTGATAGAAGGTCTCTCTATCTATCATCACCTTTTCCGAAAAAAATAAACGGGAGGAAAAAATTTTGCCGGGAGCTTTCCTGGGGGAAAATAGCGGGGACATTCCGGCCCGTTTCCAATCGCAAGCCGCGATTTCCTTTCTGCTTTCGCTGATATGGGAGGTAAGGGTTTGGGCCGATTTCCGCGAGGGGAGGGGCGACGCTTTCCGTAAGACCTTTGTCTGTCCGAGATAGGAGGGGAATAAATGGCGGGCCATACAGTGCCGCATTCCGTAAAACCTGTGCTGCGGCGACAAGCCGTTTACGGTGCAGGGATGTCGGAAACTTCCATCGGCATCGGCCGGATCAGGAATGGGCCGGGGCCGCTTGGGATCGGAACCGGGCGGGGGGGTGCGGTCCATTGGTGGGGATCGGAATCATTCCCGGCTACTATGTAGAAGTCGGTTTGATCATCGGGTGCGGTCCATTGGCGGATCGGAACCGGGCAGATGGGGGCCATTGCGGGGAAAGGAGCCGGGCAGCGATTTGCCTTTTCCAGAAATTCTCCAGAAGCTCGGCATGGCGGCTCCGGAACAAGGAGGCCGGATATCGGCCATCCGGAACGGCATGAGCCGGGAAACGGAGCGGAAGGAATATCTTTTTTGCCTTGCTTGAAGGCATTTTTCAAACTTTTGGCTGAAAGGATCGGGCGGAACATCCTTTTGCTTTTGCCTTCCCTTGCGGGATCCTTTCCAACTTTCACCGGAGCGGATCGGAAGGATCCGCATTTCCCCTTCCGGCCGGACAGGTTTTTCGGCACCCGGCCTGCCCCGGACCTCCGGAAAGAGGAGGCCGTTCAACCTGCAGATTTTAATGGACATAGAAAAGGAAGCTGCCAAAAGGATCCTTCCTTTTGCTGGCTTCCTTCTCTCAAGTCAACGGTTTTTCCATCGTGCGATGGGGGATTCCCGCGTCCAGGAACTCCTCGGAAACGACCGTAAATCCAAGCTTTTCATAGAAGGGGATGGCGTGGGTCTGGGCGTTCAGTTTCACTTTTTTATACCCTTGTTTTTTGGCGTACTCGATGATCGTTTCCATGATCACCTTGCCCGCCCCCATTTTTCGGGCTTCGGGCAAGACGCAAATCCGCTCGATTTTCCCGACGCCGTCCACTTCGCGAAAACGGCCGGCGCCGATCGGTTTTTGATCATCGGAGTAACAGAGAAAATGGGTGGAAGTATTTTCATATTCGTCGATTTCCAGCTCCGGAGGGACGTTTTGTTCCTCCCCAAAGACGGTTTTGCGGATGTTCATCACCTGGTTCAGCTGTTCTTCATTCTCTGCGATGATTACCTTCAAATCTCTTCACTTCCCCAACAAAAAGGTTTCATATACGGTCCATATGCCGTCGTCCAGCTGGTACAGAAGGTGGAAACGGTCAACCGTTTCTTCAAATTCCACATCGATTAGCCGCAGCTGGCTGTAGACGTCGGCATGTTCCCCGTTGGAAAGCTCCTGCCCGATGGTAATATGGGGCACGAACTGGTTTTCCGAAGGGCTGCCGAAAAATGGGTCTTCGTTAATCTCATTGTACAGGTCCACGAGGACCGGCGTCGGCTCGATCTTGATGTAAATGACGTTATTTAAAGGGTGGAAAGAGCTGATCTTCGTCGTTCGCAAAGGAAACGGCCGGTATTTTTGGGCAATTTCCTCCAGCTTTTCCGAATATCTGGGCAAATCTTCTTCGTTGATGTCGAAAGGGCCTTTTAAGGTCAAATGGGGAGGAATCAAAGCGTATTTCGGATCATAGCGTTTGCGGTAAGAATTGGCGAAATCCTGAAGCTTTTTGGAAGGAAAAATCGCAATGCCCGCTTTCATGACAGACCTCCTTTTGGATTGGTTTTCGCGAAGAAGGGCAAAAAAGATCCGGAGTTAGGCGAAGTTTTTTCTATTATAACAGAAAAATTGATTTTTAAACTATTACCGTTACCTAACACTTTTACGGAATTTTTTCATTCCGCCGGGAAAAGGAAACTCAGCCCCCGCTTTAAATCCTTTTGCCAATATTTCCACGTGTGATTTCCCGCGAATTCTTCGTAAAAATATTCCGAGGGCCTTCCTTCGATCCATTCCTTCAGCATCCGGTTCGGCGTCAAAAAGTCGGCGACGGCGCCGTCGGTCGTCTTCACGGCCGTTTCCTGCCGGCCGACGACATGGTAAATTCTCAAAAGCGGCCATTCGGAAAAGTTTTTCGCCCGTTCGATCACATCGCCGTTCACATAGGGGGAATGGAGCAACAAATTCCCGAAGGTGCGGGGATATTGCATGGCGGCCAGCAGGGAAACGGTGGCCGCCAGCGAATCGCCGGCCAAGGCCCTCGACGATCCGACGGGCGATACAGGAAATTCCCGTTCAAGGGCAGGGAGAAGTTCATGGGCAAGAAAATACAGATAGGCTGCGTGTTTTTCGCCGGAAGGATGATATTTGCCGCGCCGATCATGCACATCCCGGTAGGGGACGCCGGCAAAAATGGCGGGCTGCATCCGTTTTTCCCGGATCAGTTCATCCATCGTCTTGGCGATCCTGCCCAATTGAAAATAATCCCGGCCGTCTTGGGCGATGATCAGCGGATATTTTTTGAATTCGGAATAAAACGGAGGAAGGTAGACGAACAAAGGGACCGTTTCCGCCAACGCGCCGGAACGGACCGTCAGATCGGTTACCGTACCGCGTTCCATGGGCCTCACCTGGAGAAAGTTTTATACAAAAATAATAACATAATCTTTCCGCATTTGGGTTTGAATTTATGCGATCAAGGTTGGGAATTTCCGTTTGTTTGCCTTTGCGGCGGGCATGGCGGCAAAAATCCGGTCCATCCGGAAACGGCGAATGCCCCCTTTGGACAAATCGAAGGCAAGGACGGCACCGCCGTCCAATTTGCGCGGAAGGACGATCCTTTTCGTCCATTCGCCCTTTTCGGACAGATAGATGATTTCAACGGGAATTTGTTCCTTAAGGCAACGGTGAAACAGGTCCATCGGAATCCCTTCCTTTTCTTCCAGTATAATCGAACATATGTTCGATTGCAAATGGAAGACGCGGAAGCCTTTCTGCGTTCTTTATCCAGGGAGGCCTTCCGTTCCGCTTTTGGCGAACAGACTAGGGATCTCAGAAAATCGGGCAGCGCCATTCCCGGATTTTTTCATGAAACCCTTGCACTTCCAGTTACGTAAGGAGGTATGATCGAAGGGGAGGGGCGGGGAGGCGAGCCGCAAGGCCCTTTTAAGCCTGCTTGAGGAATGGGAGCCGACGGGCCGGCCGGTCACGCGGAACCGGCGGACAGCAAGTGAGCACCATCGATTGATCGGATCCGACGGAAGCTCGCCGATCACCCGCCGTTCCCCTTCGTTTCCGCTTGTCCGCGTTTCCCGTGGAAAGGAGGCCGGGAAATGGCCCCCCCAGCCCCTGAAAAAAGAATTTGCCGATAAGAAAGGAAGATCGCCTTGAACCACCAGCCAAGGAATCCGATGAAACTCGCCGATTTTTTTCAACTGTTGAAAATGGGAAATCCGTCCAAACCCCTCATCGCCGCGGCGCTCTTTCTCGGCCTTTTGGAAACGGGGGCGGGATTGGTCGTCCCGCTGTTGACGAAAAATCTGATCGATCAAATGTCCGACGGCGGCATCGATTGGACGATCATCGTCTTCCTTCTGTCCGCCTTTCTTTTCCAGACCGTTGCCGGCGGATTTTCCTTCTACGCCATGACGTACGTCGGGGAAAACATCGTGGCGCGATTGCGGGAAAACTTGTGGAGCCGCGTGTTGGACTTGCCGGTCTCCTACTTCGACAAACACGAGTCGGGAGAAACGATGAGCCGCATCATCCAGGACACCAATATGGTCAAAATGCTGGTGACGAACCATTTCGTTGCCTTTCTTTCGGGCATCGTCTCCATTGTCGGTTCGGTCATCATTTTGCTCATCATCGACTGGCAGATCACCCTCATCATGTTCCTTTCCGTCCCTTTGGCGCTTTTGGCCATCTTGCCGCTGGGAAAGATCATTTATAAAATCGCCATGCAAAGTCAGGATGAAATGGCGGCGTTCAGCGGACATCTCGGGCGCGTCCTCCATGAGATCCGCCTCGTCAAGGCATACAATGCCCAACCGGCTGAAGAGATGGAAGGAAAAGAGGAGATCCGCCGGTTGCTCCGCTTCGGTTTGAAGGAGGCGAAGATCCTAGCCGTCGTATCTCCTTTCATGACGATGCTGATCATGCTGGTGGTCGTCGTCATCATCGGCTACGGCGGTGCGCGGGTGGCCTCCGGCGCGATGTCTCCCGGATCCCTCGTCGCGATCATCATCTATCTCTTCCAAATTGTCATGCCGTTCAGCCAGTTCGCCTCCTTCTTTACCACTTTCCAAAAAACGATGGGGGCGACGGAGCGGATCGTGGAAATGTTGAAAATGAAAGGGGAAGTAGGCGGCGGGAAAAAAGAAATCGACTTTGGAAAGCCGCTTGCGTTCCACAACGTGTCTTTTGCCTATGAGGAGGGGAAAATGGCGTTGAAGGCGGTCGATTTTACCGCCGAACCCGGTAAAACCGTCGCTTTTGTCGGGCCGAGCGGGGGCGGGAAGACGACCATTTTTTCCTTGATCGAACGGTTTTACAAACCGACGGAAGGCATGATTACGATCGGCGGGGAAAACATCGAAGCCTTCGACCTTCACAGCTGGCGCGGCGCCATCGGCTACGTCTCCCAGGAGAGCCCGATCATCTCCGGCACGATACGGGAAAATATTTGTTACGGCATCGAAAAACCCGTCCCCGAGGAAAAAGTGAAGGAAGCGGCCCGGCTGGCCAATGCCAGCGAATTCATCGAGAAACTGCCGCAAGGGTATGACACGGAAGTGGGGGAAAGGGGCGTCAAACTTTCCGGGGGACAAAGGCAGAGAATCGCCATCGCGAGGGCCCTTTTGCGCGACCCGAAGCTGCTTTTGCTGGATGAAGCCACGTCCAACCTGGACAGCGAATCGGAAGGCCTCGTGCAGGAGGCGCTGAAAAACTTGATGAAGGGAAGGACGACCTTCATTATTGCCCATCGCCTTTCCACGGTCGTCGATGCGGATACGATCATCGTCATTGAAGACGGCAGGGTCACCGGCCAAGGGACCCACGAAGAGCTGCTGGCGGCCCATGCCTTGTATCAAAAATTGGTGAAGCAGCAGTTTAAGATGAAGTAATCGGGGAGGGCCGCTTTGGTCGGCGTTCGGCAAAGGGGGCCCCATGGCTTGCGTTGAGGGAATCGGGGGAGGTCCCGTCCGGCACTCGGCTTGTTCATGGGCGCGGCTCCCCGCCGTCTATCGGCTGCGCTTTAACGGTTCGTCAAAATAAATGGCTTTGGTCCGGGTCCGATTAGGGATTGGGCCAAAGCCATGCCGGATCCGGCAGGGCGGGAAGGGAGGTCGGAAACAGGAGATCCTTCCGTTTGCGGAATCGGGGCCGTTTCAAGCCGGACTGCCTCATCTGTCGAAGCGTCAATCGAGTTAATACACGTTCTTTAAAATGCCTCGAATGGGAGGAATGGGAGGGAATGCCGGTCTCATGGTTTTGAGCCCTGCGGCAGGCTGCCGATCCGTCCTCTTGGGTTTTAGGAGAAGGCGCAGTATTGGTCAAAGGAGGAGGGATGCGCCGATCCATCCTATTGGATTTCCTGTTTTCCCCGCATCATCAAAATCCCTGCCGCCAGGCTGAGGAGAAGGATGAAGAAAAAGGAAGGTATGGGAATTGAAAAACAAACCGTTCGTATATTGATTCAGCCAGCTGAAGCGAAAAATCTTGGAATCCGGATCCGCCGGCGTTCCGCCCAGGGCCGCGATTTGGTCCCTTGCGACAGTGATTAAGCAGGCTGCAGCGGAAAAAAACAATCCGACGCTTATTTTCTTGTTATAGATGTCGGCGAGGATTGCTCTAGTCCTCGAAAAAGCAAGGACGAGACTCGCGAGAAACAGCGGAAATACGATGAAGTTGACCAGCAACCCGGCATTTCCGTTTCCGGTAATGCGGCCGGGGCCGATGGTTAAAACCTTTTCAATCTGAAAAAAACCGATAAACGATAAAACAAAGCAAAGGAGCCAAAGCATCGTTTTTGTATTCATAGGCATCTTCTCATGTTTTAGGAATGGCGGGCACTTTGCGAAAAATGAGCCGCCGTTTTTGTTCGGAAGGTCCGGTCGGAATTTGCCGGACCGAATGATCTGTCCAGTTCACGATCTTAATTGAATGACAGGAGATTCCGGCAAAGATTCATATCATAAATTTATACTATTTCACCTATTCAAAAAATAACATTTATCCATTGGTTTTGCGATCGGGGGAGAGCAAAGACGGGAAAATGAACACCGGTAATGGCACGACTACCCCGGCAGAGCGAAGAAAGATGGAAACATGACGGTTGCGCCGGAGAAGGCCGCCGATTTTTTGTCTTCATGCCTTATTGCCCACGTTGCCGCGTCCGCCGGATATCCGGAACCTGAATCGGATCGGTTGTCTGTAACGCATTTCCGGCATATAGCCTTCGAATCCCGATTCGGGAAACGTTTTATCGGAAAAAATTTTTTGATCCCTGTTGACAAACACGGCAAGATGCCTTATAGTACTAAATGTCCGGCAAAAATGATTCCGTAGCTCAGCTGGGAGAGCACCACCTTGACAGGGTGGGGGTCGCTGGTTCGAGCCCAGTCGGAATCACTATCAAAAGCATTGATATGACGCGGTTCTTGGTGATCCAAGAATCGCGTCTTTCTTTCTCCGTGTCATTTTTGCCGACATTTTACCGACCAAATCGAAAATTTGAATGGTTTTTGATGGTTTTTAATAGTCTAACGTCGGTGAAAGCATTAAGATGAAAATTGCTTTTGTTTTAAAATGTTATCCAATTTTTCTGTGGCTAACTTGTCAGCTTCCTTTATAGCATGTCCATATATCCCCATAGTTACATTGGTACTGGAATGCCCAAGTCGTTCTGAAATTGTTTTGGCGTGAACGCCAAGCCCGATTAACAGAGTTGCTGATGTGTGTCTGAGGGCGTGAAGGTTGATATACTTCAAATTGTGCCGTTCAATAAACCTTTACCACCATCTTTGCACGGTTCTGGAATGGTATGGGCTGCCGTCCTCATGAGTCAATATAAAATTGTATTTCCCGTTCATCCATAAATTTTCCTTCCCTTTTGCAAACCTCTCTACTTTTCGCATTTTTTCTAGTTTCTCGACTTCATCCAGTAATTCTTTAGGAAGAGATACTGTTCTTTGTCTGGCTGTCCGGCTACCTTTACGTATAGGGTAAATATTATACCCTTTTGTTTTGGTATATGTGAGGGCTTGTTGGATGTGTACAACTCCATTCTTAAAGTCGAAATGTTTGAATTCAATCCCGCACAACTCTGAACGCCTCATTCCCGTTATAATCGCCAGTTTTATAATAATTTGCCAATGCGGAACATCCGTTTCTTTTTCCAAACATTCCAGCAGGCGAGCAACTTCTTCATCCGAATAAATTTCAGGTTCTTTATATTCGACCTTTGGCTTTTCAATCTTTTTGACCGGGTTTTCATTGATGATCTGTAATTCAATCGCGAAATTAAAGATATTGTTCAAAACCCGATAGTGATAAAACACTCTAGAACTGGAGAAATTGCCCATATTTCCGTCCATCCTCATTCCGAATTCTTCCAGGTTGTTCAAAAAGTCAACAATATGCTTAGGACGGATCTGATCCATCCTGAGATATTTAAATGCAGGCAAGATTCGGTTGTTGACGCAATTCATGTACTGCTCATAAGTGGTAGGTGCTAAACGTTTTTTCGCACATTTTGGTTCCCATTCGTTTTGTACAAAGTAGGTGAAACTCACTTTCTCTGGTTCGACATAGCCTTCGCCCGTTACTTCTGCAACAAACCGGGCGAGTTCAAGTTTTGCTTCCCTTTGTCCTTTTGCCGTAATTGTTTTGTACTTTTTGATTCTTTTCCTCACTGCCAGCGATTTTTTCCTCTATGCCGAACATGTCCTTTTGCCATCCGAACCCTCTCCTTGGTGATTCTAAATAAAATAAAAGCCCTGATTAGGGCAAAAATTGTTTGAATCACTACTTTGTGTTTGGAAATAATTAACTTTTGTTATATAAGAAAATTGGAACTGAAACTGGGCTAGACCCAGGAGTATGCTCTTACCGGCCCGAACAGGCCTTTTTTAATTTACCAATAAAACTTCATTGTTGGTATGAGAAATGTGTGTGCATCGTACGTTGTTTAAACGGTTTATATAATTATGTGCTTTTTTCTTTCTTATATATCTTGATGGGTCTAAACTTTGTTTCATAAAATACGCATTAACGTCAACCAGTTGATGAATATATGAGTCGGCTGAATCTTTGGAAAAAGGATCCTCTATTATAAGGTCCAATGGTTTTGGGTTCAATTTATCGCATTTTGCCTTTAGAATGTGACCGATTTTTCGCAAGATTGATTGGCTGGTACAAATTTCGACTGTTTGATTAATATACGGTTTTAACCTGTGTTAAGCGTGCCTCACATAACTTCGGTGTCACTTTAAACATATTGGACATATGCTCAACTATGTATGGTTCAAGCTAGTCAATGAGTTTTAACATATGAAAAGGAATAGCAGCATATTTCGTAAAATGATTTGCATCCCGTTCCTGCAGCTCTCGAAAAGCCTCTGGCATCATGCTCTGTACACCAACATGTCGTAGAACGTGGCACAATTCATGAAAGAAAGCCTCCCGTTTCTCTTTTTGAGAAAGACGCGAATCGATGACAATACACCGAAATCGGCCCTACAACTTGGTGAGTGGAAGGAAACGGCTTTTCCCGAAGAAAAATGCCTAATTTTCTTGAAATTATTAACGGACTAATATCTTGTTAGTGTCAAATAAAGTTCGCAAAAACCATCAGCACTCCGAAATGGTTTATGCCGCTTTACGTTGTTCCTGAATTTCTTGTAGAATCGTCGGACTAATATAGGATCGTCCGATTGACCAGTCTTCGTGGTATTCCATTAAGGAACTGGTCACAAGACGAATGTATGAATCCTGATTAGGAAAAACCCCTACGACACTTGTTCTTCGTCGTATTTCACGATTTAATCGCTCCAAGATGTTGGTGGAGG
>Ga0310836_101106_pt1 | contig 16914 bp, 14 predicted proteins | sample SM_ome_4_FD_201310 | JGI IMG/M metagenome (GOLD analysis project Ga0310836, IMG submission 201310) | Sorghum-adapted microbial communities enriched on stacked mutant (SM) sorghum from Joint BioEnergy Institute, Emeryville, California... ... | reverse complement strand
GGGAGCAGAGACAACATCAGGAGGATCAGGTACATGCCCCGCCAGCCGAGATCGTGGCCGAACGCTGACCAGCCCATCATCGATGAGGCGAGGAGCGGAGCGACAGTAGAACTTAATCCGTAGAAAATATGCGACAGATTCATCATCATGCCTGTGTTTCTGGTGAAGATGCGAGCTGCCATAATGCCTAGCCCAATCTCCAGCATCCCGTTGCCTAGATACAGAAGAAAATAGGAGGCGGTTAGCAAGCCATAACTGGTGGATGCATACATCAGGATGCCAGATACGGCCATTGAGACGAAGGCGATGATGCCTGTGCTGCGGATTCCGATCCTCAGCGAGAGCCAGCCGGTATAGGAGCATGCGAGCAGGTAGCCAAGCGAGTTTAAGGAGAGCAGGAAGCCAAGTTGCAGCTCGCTCAGCGTGAAGTCTGTTTGCATGCGCGGCAAGGCAGGTCCCTTGATGTTCTCCGACAACCCGAAGATGAAGAAGCCGCCAAAGACGACGAGCAGCAGCAGGATATGGTTGGTTTTCGATTGAGTCTGTGTCCGTTGCATCGATGAATCAGGTTCCATGGCAGTCACGATCCTCCGTTGTTGTCATCAAGCGGCGTCTCCTACGACACCCTTAAGAAATCATAGAAATACTAGACATTATATCATCGAATCATGAATCGTCCAATCCATCCCGCAGTTCGTCATAACTCCGGTTAGGCACGAATACGATGAAGGTATAAGATAGGCCATCGAGCAGCCAGCAGGGGGAGTGGATGCAAAGTTGGAGAACAGACTGTCACCAATCGCTATATTAGGCATCGGTACTGCCGTGCCGCCTTATCGGATCGACCAACAGGACGCTGCTGAGCGGTTGGCCGATGCACTGCATGAAGATCGGGATATGGCTCGCTTCGCTAAACGTATCTTCCGCGGCTGCGGAGTAAGCACCAGGTACACCTGCGAGCCCAATCTATTGGAAGCTGCGCCAGATTGTCGATACATATCCGATGATCCGCCGACAACGAGCGAGAGGATAGCGGTCTATCGCCGTGAAGTTCTGCCGCTCGCCAAACAGGCAGCTTATCGCGCCTTAGCCGATGGGGCGGTTCATCCATCATCGGTGACACATCTATTGACAGTCAGCTGTACCGGCCAGTATCTTCCAGGTCTTGATGCGGAACTAGTTCGTGAACTGGAGCTAAGGGCGAATGTGAATCGTGTACCGCTTACTTTTACGGGTTGCGCAGCCGGACTGAGAGCCGTGAATCTGGCGAGGCAGCTTGCCATTGCCTCTACGGATGCCGTCATCCTCGTCGTCTGCGTTGAGCTATGCACCTTGCATATTCAACCTTGTCGCGTGCGTGAGGAACTGTTTGCGGCATCATTCTTTGGTGATGGCGCCTCGTCCTGTGTGATCGGCAGAGCAACTGAGCAGGATGTGAGGATCGTTCTGGAGGATGATCGCTCCGAGCTGCTGCCGAATTGTGCGCAAGTCATGACATGGGACGTAGGCAGCTATGGCTTCGATTTGTACTTGTCTCCTGATATTCCGAGACTGATTGGTCATCATGTGCGTGAGCGGTTGGAGACGTTTGCTGATGTTGCGAATACCGCATGCTGGGCGATTCATCCTGGCGGAAGAGCGATCATCGATGCCGTGCAGGAGACGTTGGAACTAAGCGATGAGATCACTGAGCCTAGCCGCCGCATCCTGCGCGATTACGGCAATATGTCTTCTGCGACTATCTTGTTCGTCATACAGGAATTGAAGCGAAGGTTCGTCTCTCAGGAGATCCCCGTACAGGATGGCTTGGCGTTGGCATTTGGCCCTGGTCTTACGCTGGAGATGAGCAGATTGACATTTAGGCGTAGTCAGCAGGACATCTCATATCGGAGGCAAGATCATGATCGGCAGTCTGCGTGAGAGAGATCAGCGTAAGGAATGGATGGATGAAGTGCGGGCTGGCCGTGAGCTGCAGGAAGCGTACCGCCACCTGCGGCGGCTCAACAAGATCTTCGGAGCATCTGCACCTGTGTTGTATGGAGTCAGGCAACTGTGGTCAAGTTTCGGCAAGCCGAATAAACTCACCGTCCTCGATATTGGCGCAGGCTCCGGTGATGTGAACAAGCAGCTCCTCCGTTTCGCGGATCGTCATCAGATCGAGATGCGCATCATCCTGATCGACCGGTCCGAAGAAGCTTGTATGGAGGCGCGGCAGTACTTTCACAGTGAACCCAGAGTGGAAGTTCGAAGTGGCGATCTAAGATCCATCCCGCCGCGCTGTGCAGATATCGTAACCGCCTCACAGTTTGCCCATCATTTCTCTTCAGCAGAGCTTCCCGCTATGGTGGAACGTTTAGTCAGCATCAGCCGCTTCGGAGTCGTCATCAGCGACATCCATCGCCATCCGATTCCATGGGCAGCGGTCTGGCTCGTGACCAGACTCGTTTCGCGAAACCCGTTCATTCGTCATGACGGCCCACTGTCCGTTGCCCGGGGTTTCCGGGCTGCCGATTGGCGTGCGCTCAACGAAGCGTTGCCGGGTTATAACCTTAACTATGCATGGCGGCCATTGTTCCGGTACGCGGTTACCGTCAGCAGGCAGAACGGGTAGACATCGTTCATCTTGCCAGGACTCACCTTATTGAACGCTGGATGAACGGAGTGGAGTGTGATGACCTTGATCTACGACATATACGACGTGGTGGTCGCGGGTGCAGGATTGGCTGGCATCAGTGCAGCGAAGGCGTTGCAGGAGAGAGGATGGAGAACGATCTGCTGCGACCGACGCAGCTTTCCCCGACATAAAGTTTGCGGGGAGTTCCTCTCCCCAGAAGCAAAGTCCATCTTAGATGAACTAGGGTTGCTCAGCAGTGTGGAACTCCTGCAGCCTGAGCGGATCAACCATGCGAAGCTCTATATGGGACAAGGCCGGCCGATCCACTTGCCCCTGCCCGATATCGCCTACGGCATCAGCAGATATCGGTTGGACGCTGCCTTACATATGGCCGCCGCATCTGTTGGAGTGCAGATCGCGACCCGCACCTTGATCACGCGCATCCGCCGTGATGATGATCGATACTTGGTGGAGGCAAGACAAGGCGGTGAGCGGCGTTGTTTCGCCGCCAGAGCCGTAATCGGCGCATGGGGCAGCCAGCGTGTCCAGACGGATGCCTCGATCGTGCCAGACAGTTCGGAACCGGTCTATATCGGGCTCAAATCCCACTACACAAATCTGGCTCTGAAGCATGCCGTTGAACTGTACACGGTACCTGGCGGATACGTCGGCGTCGCTCCAATCGATGAAGGCAAGGCCAATGTTGCTGCTCTGATCCGCAACGACCGTGTACAGGGACCCGAATCGATCCTGGAGAAGCTGGAGTTCGCTGCTCGCGGCAATCGTTTGTTGCGATCGAGATTGCAGGGAGCGATGCCGGTAGAGACATCCCAGGCATCCGTTCATCCGATTGTCTTGGGCAAGCAGCCGCGCCTGTGGGATGAATCAGAGCAATTCCCGCTCATCGGAGATGCGGGGTTGATGATTCCGCCGCTCTGCGGGGACGGCATGTCGATCGCACTGTATACAGCCCGTGAATGTGCCTATATCGCTGACCGCTATCTGCGCGGGCTGATCGACCTGCAGGAATGGCGTTATCAGTATGAGCAGGCCGTGCATCGCAAAGTTCATGCCCCTCTTCGCTGGGGACGTCTCGCTCATCGCTGTGTCGTTCATCCTTGGCTGCCAAGAGTGCTTGGGCCAGCGATTCAATATTGGCCAGGCATCTCCAGACGGATCGTGCGAGCGACCAGATTGAATATTTAACACTATTAAATATCAGCAATCTGGATGACATAGATTGACGCAACATCTAGTTCTGACACCGCTTAAACTTTATGATGATGAGGTGGCTATTCGCGATGGGCATCGACAGGTTGGCCGCCAGATCGTACAAGCATGCCGGATGGGCACTCGTCCTGTGGCTCACTCTCGTCATAGGTTTTGGATATTATGCGCTTCAATTGCCCGATGAGCTTAGGAGCCACGGACTTACGCCAACCGGCTCATACGAAGAAGTGAATCGGATCATCAGCGAGCAGTTTCATCTGCCTGTAGATCCGATGATCATCGTGATCACGGCGAAGAGCTCAGCGAGTGAGGCGGAGTTCGCGCATGCCGTCCAGGAGACGGTCTCGAAGCTTCAAGGTGCTCCAGGACTGAAACAGATCATGCTGACGAGCGGGAGCAGCAAGAGGCAAGGCGAGGTCTATGTATTACTGGAATTCGCCCTGGCTCCATACGAGCAACTGCATATGGTTGATGAAGTGCGGAGCAGGTTGCCTCAGCTTGCTCATGTGGACATCAAGCTGACGGGCAAGCAGGTGGTGCAGGCAGATGTCAATGCAGCGAGCAGAAGAGATCTAACGCGAGCGGAACTGATGGGAATCCCGATCGCATCGTTATTGATGTGGATCGCTTTCCGCGGTATCACGACAGCTGTTCTGCCGATCATATCTGGACTTGCGTCCGTCATCACAGCGATGGGCATCACAACGCTGGCAGGACGACACCTGGAGCTGTCCAATTTCGTGTTGAACGTGATTCCGATGGTGGGTCTCGCTCTCAGCATCGATTTTGCCTTGCTGATCGTCAGCCGCTTCCGTGAGGAGCTCAACGTTCATTCGGATGGACAAGCTCTGCTCGTGACGATGCGGACTGCGGGGAAGGCGGTGCTGTGGTCGGCAGCCTGTGTGCTATGCGGACTGGCTGGAGTTCTGTTCATCCCGTTGCCGATGTTTGCTTCTATCGCGATTGCTTCGATCACGGTGCTGTTAATCTCGCTGATAGCCGCATATACACTTGTACCAGCGCTCATGGCTGTCTTGCTGCCGTATATTCGCGCGCCAGGAGACGATTCGAGCAATCGAACATCGCTCTGGCATAGCTGGTCAGCATTTGTCATGAAACGTCCTTTTCTAATCGGTATCTTGTCGGCAGTGTTGCTCCTCGTGGGCTTATCCCCGCTGGATCGCTTGCGGTTGGAAGTCCCGGATGCCACTTCCTTGCCACAGGCAGCTGAATCGCGCCTTGCCTATGAACGTTGGCTGGAGGGTTCCGGACTTCGCGAGCAATCGCTTATCTATGTTGTGTTGGGCGGCGAACATGAACCGTTGTCGAATCAGCACCTCATGGAGGCTTATCAGATCGAAAGGCAGTTGCGCGGCGATCCAGAGGTGATGCAGGTACAGTCGATCTTCTCCCTTGCGGGCATGGATGGTGAACAACTGTATCGGATGCTAGAGAAACCGGAGTATCAGGATCGCTATCAGCGGATCTTGCAACGATCGATCAGTGGGAGTTATATGCTGTACGAAGTGACGCTGCGCGGCAGGCCAAACGATCGTCAAGTACATGAGTGGCTGAGGCGGTGGGAACAGAGAGGAGAGAGGGCGGAGCTGCCATTCCAGCTGGGCGGGGAAGCGAAGTATGTACAGGAAGTCCATGACACGATCTTCCGCCACATTCCTTATACGATTGCCTTCATCATCCTGATCAATTATGTGATCTTGTTCGCGGCATTTCGTTCGCTCCTGATCCCGCTGAAGACGATATTCATGAATCTGCTTAGCCTTGGCGCCTCATATGGGATCATCACATGGATCTGTCAGGATGGGCGGTTCGGCATCGAGCCGGGCGGAATCGCGATCATGATCCCTGTCTTTATCTTTGGATTGGTGTTCGGGATCAGCATGGACTATGGCGTATTTCTCGTATCCCGCATCTATGAAGCGTACCGGGCCGCAGGAAACAATGATCTGGCCGTACGGCATGGGATGGTGTCCTCGGGGCGCGTCATCACGCTGGCCGCGGCGATTATGATCGCGGTCACGTTGCCGTTCTCCTTAGCCGATGTGGCTGGCGTCAAACAGCTGGGGATCGGCATCGCTGCGGCGTTGTTCATCGATGCGACCGTTATCCGCATGGGGCTCGTGCCGGTTCTGATGAAGCTGTTTGGCCGCTGGAATTGGTGGTCGCCCGTGTGACAAGGGGACGGGGGTTCTGTCACATCAATAACCCCCGTTATGAGGATCGTGAGTTCCTTAGGCGCCGGAAGATGGCTTCTTCGCCAGCAGTTGATTGATGCGCTCCGAGCTGAGCAGCATGACCAAGGCATATACGGCGATGAAATATGGGAAGATCGCGATCGTCGTTCGTCCTGCGATCCAGCCGAGCAACGGCGGCAACAGAGTGGCGCCCGTATAAGCCGCTGCCATCTGATAGCCCATGATCTTCTGCGAACGCTCGCGGCCGAAGCGTGCTGGCGTCTCATGCAACATACACGGGAAGATCGGCGCGCAGCCGATGCCCACGAGCATGAAGCCGGTGATCGTACAAGCGATCGGCAGAGGGAGCAAGAAGAGCAAGGTGCCGATCAGGACAAGGATCTGTCCAACTCGGATCAACGTTCGACTGGATACCCGCAGCGTGATGAAGCCGCTGATGAATCGGCCAAGGGTGATGCCCCCGTAGTATGTCGACACCCAACCAGCGGCAGCCGCTGCATCCATCTGCTTGACATTCACCAAGAAACTGCTGCCCCAGAGTCCCATCGTCGCTTCGACGCCGCAATAGAAGAGGAAGGACGACATAGCCAGACTGATGCCGTGTTTGCCCAGCGGAGCTCGGCTGGTCGCTGCAACCTCATCCTTGGTGCTATTCATGCTGTCACTTCTATTCATGCGCCTCCACAGCGGCAATGACAGGAGCAAGACTGCGACGAGTGAGAACTGGATGATGGCGATGGTGAGATATCCCGTTCTCCAAGCGCCATCAACCAGATAGGCGGACATGATGATCGGGCCGAGCGTAGCGCCAACCCCCCAGAAGGAATGGAGCCAGCTCATATGGCTTGCCCGGTAATGATTGGCGACATAATTGTTCAAGGCAGCATCGACAGCACCTCCTCCAAGCCCGAGAGGGATAGCCAAGATGATGAGCCAGATGAACGAAGGCGCGGCTGAGAACCCCAGCAGAGCTCCAGCCGTCAAGAAGGTGCTGAGCAAGGTGACAACACCTGCACCGAAGCGTTTGACGACGGCAGAGGTTAACAGACTAGAAGCGATCGTGCTGCCCGCAACGAACAGCGAGATGATTCCCGCTTGCTCGAAAGTAGCGTTGAGATCGTGCTGCATAATCGGCCAAGCGGAGCCAAGGACCGAATCCGGAAGACCAAGACTAATAAATGCGAGATAGATGATGACTAGAAGTGCTGTTGCCATGTGTGTGATAACTCCTCTGTGGTGAATTGGATTCGACATCAAGACATTTCAACTATTATACTATATACGGACTCACTGATGTAAACCGCAATTATAACTCCTCCCAGAACAATGGAAACCCGCCGATGATCTGACATTTCTCCTGCGCAACTGATGACAGCAATACCTTCAACAAACTAGTGACACTATCGGATCTTTCATGTTATTTTATGTCCAGGTAAATGCCAGGAACATGAAACCAAACTGACTTGTCACATAGGAGGCGAATCTGACGTGGAGCCAAGAAGAGCGAAGGAAATCCCGCATTGCCCGATCTGCGGATTCAAGATGGAGTGGTGGTTCGCCAAATGGAAGTGCTTCAATTGCGGGCAATGGAACGGCTGCTGCGGAGACAGCACCAGCGATCCAGGCGGTTTGTGGTGCGATGCAGAAGAAGAGAAAAGTTAGCAGATCATGTTCATGGAAGGATTCCTGTACAGCAACTGGATCGAGCTCAAATGGGATGAGGAACCTGCTGAATTGCGGACGGATTGCGAGTTGGGTCACTTAATCTCCCGCTTATGAATCTGCCAAGGGGCGATTGAACGGATGATATTCTTTGATCTGGACGGTACGCTGCTGGACTTTAAGTCTGCGGAGTACTTCGGTGTGCGAACTCTATATCTGGAGAACAAGCAGCATCTTCAGATGAATGAAGATGTGTTTTATCAATTGTGGTGCAATGTTTCTTCTAAGTATTACAAGAAATATCTAGATGGAGAGCTGACCTTTGCCCAGCAGAAGATAGAGAGAACGAAGGGTGTCTTTGCTGAAGCCGGCATTCGCCTGTCCGATCATGAAGCGGAGGCGAAGTTTCATACATACTTGAAGGGCTTTGAACATCATTGGAAAGCCTATGATGATGTCATCCCTTGCCTATATGCACTGAAGGGTCGTCGGCTCGGGATTATCAGCAATGGAGACCATGCCCAACAAGTGTTTAAGCTTGAGAGGATGGGCATTCGAGAGCATTTTGAGATCATCGTCACCTCAGGAGATGCGGGAGTGGCCAAGCCGGACGTTCGAATCTTTGAAATCGCTTGTGAGAAGGCTGGCTTGCCGCCGGAAGAGTGCTGCTATGTAGGCGATGACTTATATATCGATATACTCCCCTGTGAGAAATTTGGCATGACCGGCATCTGGTTGAACCGATATCAGCGTGCGCACGATGAACCCAACATTCGAATGATCGATTCATTGGCTAATTTGGGGAGTTATTTGTTGTAAATGTACGAATACATTTCTCCGGTCCCCATGACGGTCTTGGGGCAAATTACAATGCAAGGAAATGAACCAATATTTCCGCAGTCGTCTATGTTCGCCTATTAATAAAAAAGCCTACAGGGTGGCGGCCCTGTAGGCTTTTGTTTCACGTCCTTGCGCTAACGGAACGAGATGACGTTATTCGAAGAATATCCCCCTTATTACGATTGCTAACGGAACGTGATGACGTTATGTCTCCAATTCGAGGGGGCGAACTGATCAAAATCTAAGAATAAAGCTTCTCCGTTCCGTTAGGAGTTCGTTATTGGACGATTTCCCACAAATAGAGGAATAACGTTCCGTTATGGCGATTGGAGCCGTATTAGGTCTTGTATCTTTCATTTTTTTGGCTTCTTTCGTGCTATTGGTTATACTGATAATAAATTGACATACGAGGGGGTGGTCCCATGACAACGAATAAGAAACCCAATAGATTAGCCAGGGAGAAGTCACCATACCTATTGCAACATGCATACAATCCGGTTGACTGGTTTCCATGGTCAGAAGAGGCATTCGAGATCGCAAGGCGCGATAACAAGCCCATCTTCCTCAGCATCGGCTACTCGACCTGCCACTGGTGCCACGTGATGGAGCATGAGTCGTTCGAGCACGAGGCTGTGGCGAACTTATTAAATGAACATTTCGTGGCGGTTAAGGTGGATCGTGAAGAACGGCCGGATGTCGACAGCCTGTATATGACCGTGTGTCAGGCGCTCACTGGACATGGCGGTTGGCCGCTGACGGTGATCATGACACCGGACAAGAAGCCGTTCTTCGCCGGGACTTACTTCCCGCGTGAGAGCAAGTATGGGCGAGCTGGGCTCATCGATATCCTCGAAGCTGTGCGCAAGCAATGGACCGAGTCGCCGGATAAGCTGCTTCAGGCAGCCGACTCGATCACGGAGGAGATCACCCGCATCACGAGCAAGACGAAGCAGGGCGAGCTAAGCGAGCAGACGTTACGCCTGGCGCTGGAGCATTACCGAGAAACGTATGACGCAAGGTACGGAGGCTTCGGTCAGGCACCGAAGTTTCCGGCCGCGCATAATCTCTCCTTGTTGCTCCGCTTGTATCGAAGATATAAGGACCCGGTTGCGCTCGATATGGCGGAGAAGACGCTGGAGGCGATGTATCGCGGCGGGATGTATGACCATATCGGCTTCGGCTTCGCGCGATACTCAACCGATGAGAAGTGGCTCGTGCCGCACTTCGAGAAGATGCTGTACGACAACGCTCTGCTGGCGACCGCCTATATCGAGGCCTATCTCATCACAGGAACCGAGCTGTATGCGGATGTGGCGAAGCAGATCTTCACCTACATCCTGCGCGATATGACGCATCCCGAGGGGGGCTTCTACTCCGCCGAGGATGCGGACTCGGAAGGTGTGGAAGGCAAGTTCTATGTATGGAGGCCGGATGAAGTGAGAGACGTGCTGGGTGAGCGGGACGGTACGGACTTCTGTACGTTGTATGGCATCACGGAGGAAGGAAACTTCGAAGGGAGAAGCATCCCGAATCTGATCGAGCCTGGCATCTCAGAGAGTTGGTTCGACGAGACGCCGGTTGAGCTGGATGAACGGTTCGAGGCTTGCCGGCAGAAGCTGTTTGAAGCGAGAGAGAAGCGGGTTCACCCTGGCAAGGATGACAAGATCTTAACGTCATGGAACGGGCTGATGATCGCTGCCTTGGCACAAGGGTTCAAGGCATTTGGAGATCAGGCATACCGGGAGGCGGCAGAGGCAGCGGCAACTTTCATCGAGAAGAAGCTCATCTCGTCTGACGGCCGTTTGCTCGCCCGTTACCGGGATGGTGAGGCGAAATATACTGCGTATGTGGACGATTACGCATGTTATATCTATGGCCTCCTGGAGCTGTATGAAGCCACGTTTAACCTCGTCTATCTGGACAGAGCGGTGCAACTCTGCCGTCAGATGATTCGTTGGTACTGGGACGAGGAGCATGGCGGCTTCTATATGAACGCCCATGACAGCGAGCAATTGCTGACGCGTTTGAAAGAGTTGTATGACGGGGCGATGCCTTCCGGCAATTCTGTCGCTGCGTATGTGTTGCAACGGCTGGCGCATCTGACCGGAGACGATGAACTGAGCAGACTCGCCCAGCGGCAGTTGCTTGCGTTCGCTGGAGAAGTAAACCGATATCCGAACGGCTATGCGATGTTTCTGCATGCACTGATGTTCGCAATCGGTCCGAGCCGCGAGATCGTCATCAGCGGTGAACCGGACGATCCTGAGACGCGGGAGATGATCGCAGCGATTCGCCGCAGATTCCTGCCGCAGACAGTTGTCAGCCTGCATCCGCCTGGGGAGGCAGGAGCTGCCGCAAGTCGTCTGATGCCGGTGCTGGAGGGCAAAACACCCGTGAATGGTCAGCCCGCTGTATATGTATGTGAGAACTTCACTTGCCAGGCACCGGTGTCCACGCTCGCCGAGCTTGAGAAGTTGTTGGATGGCTAGGATCCATACGCATTTCAGATCAGCGCGGTGAGAGGATAACGGAGATGATGCAGATGAATGGAGAACGCAGGACATATCCGCAGGCGTATATCGAATACCTCGTGCAGTTTCATGCGGTACGGGATTACTTCGAATGTCATGAGATTCTGGAGGAATACTGGAAGGAGCATCCCGAGAGCCCGTATCGGGAAACGTGGGTGATGCTGATCCAACTCGCGGTCAGTCTGTATCACGAGCGGCGCGGCAACAGGACTGGAGCCGTGAAGTTGATGACGGGAGCGATAGGCCGTTTCAACGCATCGCATATGGAACAGCTCGGTGTGGATGGTCATGCGCTGCTGGAGAGGATGCGTAACCGTCTCGACGAGTTACGGTCGGAGGCAGAGGCGCCATTTTCGGACTTGAATATCCCGATCATCGACGAGGAGTTGGTTCAGCGCTGTGAAGAGAGAGCGAAGGAACTTGGGTGTACCTTCGGTCAACCAAGCGATATGCAAGATTCATATTTGCTCAATCGCCACAAGCTTCGTGACAGAGAGGCTGCGAGACAGGCCAGGCAGGCAGCGCTCGAGGAACGGAAGTCGCATTGATGCATAACGGTCAAAAAAAGCTTGGATGTGTCCAGCAAGTACTGGAGGCATCCAAGCTTTCTTCTATGCACCACAATTCGACGTTTTAAACTTCTGGAATCACCTGATTAAACAACAAGGCGACAAATTGCTCCAGCGTCAGCTGACCGAAGTAATGCTTCAGATCCACATTCCGAAGCTTGACCTTTATGGCAGACTGCTCGTAGCGGGTGCCGCGCAGCAGCTCCTCCAGTTCGGCCACATCGCCTACACCGAAGAAGTCGCCATAGATCTTGATATTCTCCAGCATGCCGTTCATGACATCGAGACGAACGTCGATGATGCCGGACGGGAATTTGTGCGCGTTGGAGATGTTGAACTTCGGCGACCGGCCATAGTTCCATTCCCAGGTGCGATAACGTGCTTCCGCGATCTGCCGAACATTGTCCCAATCTTGCTCCGTGAGCCGATATTGCGGTACATCCTGAGCCTCGCAATTGAACAGATACTTCAGCAAGGTCGCACGGAAATCTTCGATCGTCATCGACTGCATCTCCGGAGGGAGGAATTCCTTGATGTTCGCGACGCGGGCGCGTACGGACTTGGTGCTCTTGGACTCGATCTTCATCGGCTTCACTTTCAAAGCGGAAGCGACGTTGTCCATCGCCGAGTCGAACAACAGGGTGCCGTGACTGAACATGCGTCCGCGTGTGGCGAACTGGGCGTTGCCGGACACCTTGCGCTCGCCGACCTGGATGTCGTTGCGGCCGGTCAACGCCGCGTCCACGCCGAGCGCTCGCAGCGCATCGATCACTGGTTGCGTAAACTTCGCAAAGTTGTGGAACGACTGGCCGTCGTCCTGCGTGATGAAGCTGAAGTTCAGGTTCCCCAGGTCATGATACACAGCGCCGCCGCCGGATAACCGGCGCACGACGTGAATATGGTTCTCGCGAACATATTCCTCGTTGATCTCTTCGATCGTGTTCTGGTTCTTGCCGATGATGATCGATGGTTCGTTTATGTAGAACAGCAGATAGGTCTCGTCCATCGGCAGGTTGCGCAGCGCGTATTCTTCCAGCGCGAGATTCAGAGTGGGGTCCGTGTTGCCCTGGTTATCGATAAACAGCATGTGAATCACTTCCGTTCATGGAGTATAGGCCGGATACCCGGCTTGTCTCGTGTGCAGACCGCATGCAAGTGCTGCTCAGTTAAGTTAACGACGTTAATCATCTAACTGTTCTTGTGAGAGGTGTTCGTAACCGTTGATGATCACATCCAACTTGCCCGTCTCCGGATGGATGAGCAAGCCATGTACAGCTGTGCCCGGCGGGAGCAGCGGATGATTGCGTATGATCTCTACGCTTCGCTTGACCCCGTCATGGACATCGTCAAATCCTCTCAGCCATCTGCGGAGATCGATGCCTGCACGCTTAAGCGTGGTCAGCATCTGCTGATCAACGCCACGCTCAATTGCGCTCTCCACGATCATCTCGGCGTTCAAACCGGTCATGCCGCAATCATGATGGCCGATGACGAATACTTCCTCTGCACTCAGCTTGTACAACGCCACGAGGATGCTGCGCATGACGTTGCCGAACGGCTGAATGACGATTGCCCCGGCGTTCTTGATGATCTTGGCGTCGCCGTTGCGAAGATTGAGGGCTCGGGGCAGCAGCTCGGTAAGTCGAGTATCCATGCAGGTCAGGATGACCATTCTTTTGTTGGGATAGCGATTGGTGAGATAATGTTCATATTCTTTGGATTCAACAAAATGATTATTATAAGCGAGTATTTCATCTAGTTTACGCAAGATTTGATTCACCATCCTGTTCTCAAGGTACGAACTATCTGCGGTCTACAACAGGCAGATCGCTCGCGTAGATCTGGCTGTTGCTGGTTAAGCGGAAGGACCGCTTGTCCGGCTGATAGTCTAACGTAAGATGATCCTCATAGAACACCTCATGTCTCGGTTCATACACGATCATCGGCTCGGTGGCTGCCATCACATCGGAATCGAGCAAGCTGGATCGGTCCAGCATCCAGAGCGCAGGCACTCCGCTGACCGCACAGCCGCAGCCCTCCGCGTCATAGACGAGCTTAAAGATCGTATCCGATGATCCCGACAGGGCATGCAGACGGTCGGCTGCCTGACTTGTGATATGGATTTTCATGTTGCTTAACCTCCTTTAGGCGATTATATCACATTTGTTTTTTGCCGTCATTTTTCATACTATGTAAGTAGCAAGGCGAATATCGATTCTACCGAACACAGGAGTGATTGGATGTCAACATCAATTCGCGATCTATTCATGGAAAGAGTCAGGAAGATCAAGAGCTATGAGGAAGCGGTGAGCCTCATGCATTGGGATCTCCGCACAGGTGCGCCTCGCGCCGGAGTTCCGCAGCGGTCACAGACGATTGGTCTCTTGCAGACGGAAGCGTTCAAGCTGACGATCGCCGATGAGATGGACGAATGGCTTGCCGCACTGTCCCAACCAGAAGCATGGGAGCAGCTCACACCGATGGAGAAGCGACTGGTTGAGGTGATGAAACGCCGTTTCGAGCGGAGCCGCAAGATTCCGTCTGAGATGTTCCAAGCGTATGTCACGCTCGTATCAGAAGCCGAATCCGTCTGGGAAGAAGCGAAGAAGGCGGCTGACTTCGCCCGGTTCCAACCTTATCTGGAGAAGATCGTGGACTACAATCGGCAATTTGCGGAGCTGTGGGGCTACGAGGATCATCCATACGATGCGTTGCTCGATGACTATGATCCGGGAATGACTGTACATAAACTTGACAGACTGTTCGGCCAGGTACGGGAGAGTATCGTACCTCTCGTGGCGCATGTGAAGAACAGCCCGCAGCCGGACGTCTCCTTCTTGAAGCAATCGTTCAGCAAGGAACAACAACGTGAGTTCAGCACGTTTATTCTGAAAGAGTTGGGTTACGACTTCGATGCTGGCCGTCTCGACGAAACGGAGCATCCGTTTGCGATCGGTCTGAATCCGCGAGACGTGCGGGTAACGACGCGATTCAAGCCAGATGATCTGACGTTTGCGTTGTTCAGCACGATACACGAATGCGGCCACGCGCTGTATGAGCAGAATATCTCGGCGGAACTGACGGGCACACCGCTGGCAGAAGGCGCATCCTATGGCATCCATGAGTCGCAGTCACGATTCTGGGAGATCTTCATCTCCATGAGCCGTCCGTTCTGGAACCGGTACCTGCGCGAGCTGCAACGGGTATTCCCCGGCCAACTGGACGATGTGTCTGTCGATCAATTCTACCGGGCGATCAACCGCGCTGAGCCTTCTCTCATTCGCATCGAAGCAGATGAGTTGACTTACAATCTGCATATCATGATTCGTTACGAGATCGAGAAGCAGCTGATCGCCGGTCAGATCGAAGTGAAGGATCTGCCGCAGATCTGGAACGACAAGTACGAGGAATACCTCGGTGTAAGACCTAGCCATGACGGTGAGGGTGTGCTGCAGGATGTGCATTGGTCTGGCGGTTCGTTCGGCTACTTCCCATCGTATTCGCTTGGCAACATGTACGCCGCGCAGATCTGCGCGAAGATGAAGCAAGAGCTGCCAGACTTCACGGGGCTCGTGGAGCGCGGAGAGTTCGCGCCGATCAAGGAATGGCTGACGGAGCGCATCTATCGGCATGGTATGATGATGAAGCCGGAGCAGTTTATGCAGCAAGTAACAGGTGAGGAACTCGATGCACGCTACTTGATCGAGCATCTGCAGACGAAATTTGGCGAGCTGTATTCGTAAGAACGTTTGAAGATGACAACAGGCATCGCCAGACTTGCTGTCAAGTCTGGCGATGCCTGTTGTCTGTTGCGGGGGCAGCGTTGGGGCGTAGGTCAGACCGGAAAGCAGTCCAGCGTGTCCTCATGATCTTAACGGAACGAGGAGGCGTTATTTTGCCATTTACGCCTGTTCTGCCTATTCTAACGGAACGACGTGACGCTATTGGCCTCGAAAACCAGGTTTGTCGGGGGCAAAACGCCGAATAGCGTCACTGGATTCCGTTAGCAGCGCGATACCCCCGTCATTCGATCAAAGAACGTCATTGGGTTCCGTTGGCGTTGGCAGCCTGCGATCAGGTTGGCACCGCACGATCAGGAACGCATCAAACCTGGCCGGTGGACGCCGACCCGGAGCCAACCGATGCCAGTCATGCGCCGGACGATGCCACGCCGGTCAGATCTTCTTCCAGGTGGCTCGCATTCATAACGCCAACAGGCCTGATCTGGATGACGAGCATGCGCTCCAGGAAACAGCAGGTCAGAATAAACATCTGAAGCTCATCCAGCAGTTGAATGTTCAGCACCAGCGTGCGGTCATTCACCCAGCCCGCAGATGCGCCTGATGGTCGTGCGAAGAACGGATCAGGCGCAATGATCGGTTTACCCATGGCAAACCGGCACTCCGTCTGGCGTTCTTCTGCGTACAGAATCAGCTTGCATTCATCGCCCCACTGAAACTCACAGGCGGTATATCCCGGCTTATTGGCAGCAAGCTGATAAGGGCCTGCTGCCCCCTCGAATACAGGAAGGTCGAAGCTGGCGCTGTGCGGCAGATAGCAAGGCAACTCTAGAGAGTGTGCCGCAGCAACAGGGGGGCTTGTGTCCGAACCATGGATCGACGTTGGCGACTCTGACGTGTGAGCAAGGTTTGCTGATCGTCCAACCGATGGGAGAACAGGCGAGTGCACCGCCGCCGGAGGCTGACCCGGACACGACAAACCAGGCGTGGACGCAGTGTGCCGCAGATCGGCCGCTTCCCGATCTCGCCGCGCATCTTCACATGCTGGATAGATCCATTGCCAGAAGGCGTCGAGGATGAGTTGGTGTTCGTCCCGGTTCTGCAAGGTATTGGCCGTTGTGGCCAGCACGAGCTGTTGATCCGGCACGACGAGGATGAACTGACCGCCCATGCCGAAGGCGCAGTAGGAGCCGGAGCGTCCCCTCCAGAACTGGTAGCCGTAGCCTTGGCGCCCCTCCAGCTGCATCCTGGCATTGGAGTTGTCCACGATCTTCGCGGTGCTGGCGGCGACCCAGCCCTCCGGCAGGATGCGCCAGCCGTTCCACACGCCATCCTGCAGATAGAGTTGGCCGAATCTGGCCATGTCCTCGGTCGTACAGCGGATTCCGCTGCCGCCCTTGTTAATGCCGAGCGGGCAAGATTCCCACTCGATGCGCCCGATGCCGATCGGATCGAACAGCCTGGGCCGCAGATAATCGTGTACCGTCATCCCAGATCTGCGCTGGATGATGG
>Ga0310836_101101_pt1 | contig 16948 bp, 18 predicted proteins | sample SM_ome_4_FD_201310 | JGI IMG/M metagenome (GOLD analysis project Ga0310836, IMG submission 201310) | Sorghum-adapted microbial communities enriched on stacked mutant (SM) sorghum from Joint BioEnergy Institute, Emeryville, California... ... | reverse complement strand
CTTGTATTACTATATTTGTAAAATCTACACCTGATAATTGTACATTTTCTAAATCACATGCAACTAATGCAGTAGGTCCTGAAAGTTTGAGGGGAAATAATTGCGTTTTTTAGATTAACAAATCTAAATTCAACCTCTTTTAGATCGATGTCCCGTAAGCCCATTCCTTCTAGCATCTATCTGGTAAAGAAATTTTTCCTTTCGAAGCATTTCGAGTAACGCCACTTTGTTTAATCGTTCCACGTTCACCACCCCTTTTTTAAATAGCTAAATTTATATCCGAAGAAATATGTAATTAGGGTTTAAATAAAAATTTCAAAGGAGAGAAAAGAAAAAGGGAAAGCCAACAAACAGAAGGCAGACCCAGGCGCAGGGCGTGTTCGTTTCCTTTTTCGATGGCTTCTTCCCTATTTTTTTCTCTTTCTTCTCACCACAACCACCATGTCAATGTATCAAGTATGATTTATATAGAATAGCCTAATGAATTCAGAAAAACTTTTATTCTTCAATGAACTCTGTAACGACGCGGACCAATCCTGGCAGGTCGTCAATTAGCGCCGAGTGCCCGGTATCCAAATAACGAAGGCGCGCATTTTCCCCGATATCTTTTTGAATATCCAGCGCCATCTGCTCCGGCACAACGCGATCCTTTTTCCCGCTTAAAACGAGAACCGGCATCGTAATCTTCGACGCTTTGCCATTTCCTTCGCCCATCACGGTGGTTTCGCTGCTGATATTGAACATGGCAAGTGCATAATCGACATCGACCAGGTTGCGCTGCGTCAGCATATCTTCCAGATATCTGTCATAGCGCGTTTCATCCGGCTTATTGTCGTGATAAATGAGCATCTCCCATATTTGCCGTAGCGTATCTTTATCCCTCGTCTCATACGCCCGCAGAATCGGAAGTACCTGGACCAAATCCAGGGCAATCTCTTCTTTCGTACGCAGCGGCTGTGTAATATCGGGCTGGCCGTGTTCATCTTTTTTGAAAATCGGGTAGCCTCTCGTGCCCACAGATGCCAACAGCACCAACTTCTCTACTTTATCCGGATGATCGGCCGCGAAATCCATTGCCACTCCGCTGCACAGACGATGTCATATTGCCGTGCACAAGCACGAGCGGGCGCGTACCGCCCGCTCGTTCTCGATAGCCGATCCTTTCCCCGTTCGCAAGTTGCACATACTGTAAAGAGATATCTGCCACCATGCATTCTCCTCTCTGTTACAACTGGAACTTTGAGACGTACTCCTTCAACTGCTCCGACTGGGTGCGCAGCACCTGTCCGGCTGCCGCCACTTCCTCCATAAACGCTGTCTGCTCCTGCGCGGCCTGAGAAACGATTTCCGCGCCGCGTGACGTTTCATGGGCCACCTGGGCCACATCGCGGGCATCTTTCATCATGACCTTCATGCTTTCGCTTTGCCGCTCAATCAGTGCCGCAATTCGTTCCACGGATGCAACGACCTCATGCACCGAACTGGAAATGTTGCGCAGCGCCTGCATTGTCTGCTCGCCGCGCTTGGATTCCGTATCCGCAATAATCACCTGTCCCTGAATTTGTCTTACTGCGCCCGTTACCTCACGCTGCATCTGTTCAATCAGCGCTGTAATATTTGAAGCTGCTTTGCCGCTCTCATCAGCCAGCTGCCGCACCTCGTCGGCTACAACCGCAAACCCTTTGCCGTGCTCGCCTGCACGCGCTGCTTCAATGCTTGCGTTCAGCGCCAGCAAATTGGTCTGATCGGCCAGTTCGCTGACGACCCGGGTAATGCTGCCGATTTGTGCCGCGTTTTGCTCCAAACGGCGCACCGTCTCAATCGATTGTTCATTTTCCTGTGCCAGCTTATGCATACCTTCTACCAGCGATTCGACCACTTTGCCGCTTTCCGCAAGCGTGGTAAGCATCTGTCGGGACAGATTGCGGGAGCTTTCCGCATGTTCGGCCGCCTCCCGTGATAGCTCGCCCACCGCTTCCACCGATTCGACCATCGCCTCTGTATGGCGTGCCTGATTTTCTGCGCCTTGTGTAATCTGATCCATCGTTACGCTAATCTGTTCGATTTGTAATGCGGCTTCATCCGACGCCACCGTTAATTCACTCACGCTCGCCGCGGCATGTTCAGACGATTGGTTAATATCGTTAATCATCGCACGCAGGTTGCTGATCATCAAAGCAAACGAGCGGGATAACGCGGCAATCTCATCTCCCGACTTCAACTCCCCGATGTCCACACGCAAATCACCCGCAGATGCGCGGGATGCCGCCTGTTCCAGTTCAACGATCGGTTTTACGATCCAGCGTGCGATCAACCAGCCGAACACACCTGACCAGAATACGCCGAGTCCCAGCGTCAACAGTATAAATAACCAGTACGGAATGATATGTGTTACATAATCGCTTATAACAAAAATGAAAAAACCGCTTGTTCCATACGTTACAGCCGATAGCCCACTGATGCCGAGCACAAGCTTTTTAACCAAACCAAACGAATGCGTAGGTTTGTTATTCATGCTGTTCCCCCCTGCCGCCTCAAAAGATAAAGTCCTTCTATCCTTATTTATCGGATGAAACAGGGGCTATTTATTAATCAAATTAGCTTGTCTATGATGAAAAATTTGCATCTTCTTGCAAAATGTCAACGAGACGCTTTAATGCCCCTTCTATTTCCTGTGCACATGCTTCATATTCCGAAAGACTTCCGCCGAACGGATCGGCTACATCATAGTTCGGAGTCTGGCTTTCCAGGATGGCGATTTGATTTCGCTCTTCTACGGTCGCCTGCATAATGCGCTCTTTCCAATCATCGAGCTTCTCGCGCACCTGTTCGAGCCTGCTGTACAGCTCCTGATACTCGTCTTCCAACTTTTGAATTTCTTCGCGATGTTCTTCCATGAACTTTTCCTGCTTCTGTTCTAACCGTTCATACAGCCGATTCAATTCCGCAAGACGCTCCTGGGCTTCTTCCGACGTGTCTGTATATTCTTTCAGCGTATACACTTTCTCCCGGAATTCAGGGAACTGCTGCAGGAGCGTATTTCTGTGGGACTCGGTCATTGTCATAACAAGATCGGCCCACTCCATCAACTCGGCCGTTACCGCCTGTGAAGAGTGCTTTTCTGTAATACCCTGCCGCTCAAGAATAGTGACAGCATGCTTTGATGCAGCCGATCCTGCAGACGCAAACAATCCGGCGGATTTCGCTTCCACGTCAATTCCACGGTCTGCCGCAATCTTTTTCAACATCTTCTCCGCCATCGGACTGCGGCATGTATTACCGGTGCAAACAAACAAAATACGCATCAAGTTCTCCCCTTTCCTACTCTTCTTCATTGTCATCGGAATTGTCCGAGATTGCAAGTTTAGCCACCATATTCTACTCTATTGTGCCCTTCTTTTTCCAGTATTAGTTACATCATCAGATGGAGCAGCATCATCGCTGCCAGGCTTACCAGCATACCTAATTGCGCGCTTAATGCGTGCATGGCAAGCCCCGCCGGACCAAGCTCTTTCCAGACAAGATACGCCATAGCGCCAATCGCAAACGACATACCGAAAGTAATGGCCTGCGGAGTCGACATAAAATACAATCCACTCAACCAGGCTCCCACCGGAATGCTAAGACTGATAAGAAAAGCGAGCAATAGAATGGAACGCCGGCGCATACTTCCCAGCAAAAACGGAGCGGCCAGTCCAACTCCTTCGGGAATATTGTGCAGCGACATCGATAGCGCGATCATCACGCCCGCATGGTGATGCGTCTGAAATCCCGCACCGATCGCTACCCCTTCCGGCACATGATGAAACGCCAGTGCAGCCGCCATCATCCATCCGGATCCGCGCCATTCCTGCGGTGTACGCCGATGTTCCCCGCTGTGCTCTGCCCCGTGTTTTCCGTGCGCACTCATTATATGGCGGAGTATTTTCAAGAGTAAAAATCCAACCGTAATTCCAAGCAACACACCAAACCACTCTCCACCGCGAAAAGCGGCCGGCAGCAGATCAGCCAGAATAACCAGCCCCATAATACCTGCGGACATACCAAGGTAGAACGCCATAAGTTTACGTCCCGGCATCCCAACAAACAATGTCATAAGCGCCCCCACCACCGTAGTCAATCCGGTTCCCGCACTAATCAACAGAAGTTCCGCCGCTATCATCGGTCAGGCTCCTACAGCAAAAATTTAATCCCGAAACCGAGCAGAATGACGGCCCCGAAAATTTCGCTATATTCCCCAAACCAGCTTCCGACCCTTCTACCCAGCAGAAGGCCTGCCGCCGCCAGCACCATCCCCATTAAGCCAAAGATGGATACCGCCAGCATAACGTTAACACGGAAAAGTCCGAACGAGAAACCGACCGAGAGCGCGTCCAGACTTACACTAAAACTAAATAACAAAAGCCCCCAGAACGTTGTTTTCAACAGAGGGCTTCTCTCTTTGCCGCCAAAAAAAGCATTCCACAGCATATGCAGCCCCAGTGCGACAAGAATCATCCCTCCGATGTATGCGGCGACATGGCCCACATATGAAGTAAGAAACAGCCCGAGGCCAATGCCAATCAACGGCATAACAATATGAAAAATACCAATAGTCAAACTCACTTTTAAAATGGTCAGCAACCGGATGCCGCTCATCCCCATGCCAATGCCAAGCGAAAAAGCATCCATGCCGAGGGCCGTCCCGATCATCAGCAACGTAATGAGTTCCCCCCACTGCAACGCCTCCCATTCTATGCCCACATCCATTCCTCCTGTCTATGTGCATTTACACTTGATAAATCGACATTCGTTCGCGGAGTGAGGGAAGAGGCAGGGGAAAAAGAGGTTGAAAAGATGAAAAAAGAGACGCTTCCCTTTTTTTCATGCAAGGCAAATCTAACCCCCATACCACCAAACAAATGTCGAAACATCAAAGTTTGTCTATATAGACAAGATATGCACAATCGTACAGGATATGCGGATTAGAGATAGCGATTGCCTGCAGCTTTCGCAAGCCGATTCATGATAGCTGCACCAACGCCGCTCTCCGGAAACGTCTCAGCGAAAATTACATCTACGCCTGCCTGGTCAAACTGCCGCAGTACATCATAAAGACGACGGGCTACGCTAATCAAATCGCTTCGCTCTCCGCAGGGGACCACTGTATACCCTCCGTCATAGCTATGAACGGATTCTTCGGTTGCCAGAATGCCGACTTTCTTTCCTTCATCGGCTGCAGCGCGCGCGAGTTCGCGGACGCGCTGTGTCATCTGGGCCGGATTCTCGCCACGGACCAGCCACATCTCTCCTTTCGGCGCATAGTGCCGATACTTCATCCCCGGTGATTTCGGCGCTGCCTCCTCGCCCAGAATGCCTGGATCGATTGCTACTTCTCCCGTGATCTCGACGATTTGCTCCGCCGTGACACCGCCCGGACGAAGGATCATGGGCACGTCTCCCGTAATATCCACAACCGTAGACTCTACACCGATGCCGGTCGGACCGCCATCCAACACTCCGTCAATCCGTCCGTCCAAATCTTCGAGTACATGCTGCGCGGTCGTCGGACTAGGGCGTCCGGAGAGATTGGCGCTTGGTGCGGCAATCGGAAGCTGTGCCGCTCGAATCAATGCCAGAGCCAGCGGATGGTCCGGCATACGGATCGCCACTGTATCCAGACCGGCGGACGCGCGCATCGCCACACCCGGTTTTTTCGGAAATACAATGGTCAGCGGTCCCGGCCAGAATGCCTCCATAAGCGCTTCGGCCATTAACGGTATTTCGGCCACCAATTCATTCAATTGAACCCGGTCGGCAACGTGGAGAATCAGTGGATTATCACTCGGCCGGCCTTTCGCGGTATAGATTTTTTCCACTGTTTCATCCACAAGTCCGTTACCGCCAAGCCCGTATACCGTTTCTGTCGGAAACGCGATCAGCCCATTATTTCTTACTATTGCTGCGGCTTCATGGACCTGTGGATAATCTTCCAGGCCATCCACAATCTTATCCACATTCCAGTACTTTGTTCTCTGATTCATTGAAAAACCCTCAGTTCTACTAAATTGTGCTCTTTTTTAGTTATACCTGCTCCCTCTTTCCTTTGCAATAAACAACATATCCACAAGTTGTGTATATCTTGTGGATAACTTACTGGATGAGTTGTGTATGACGCTGCTTTTTCCAGAAAAATTGATAATATCCGAATTGCAAAAGAAGGTTAACCGTAAATGCAATCGGATAGGCGATCCAGATGCCCACAATTCCGATTTGATGGGACAGTATATAAGCAACCGGCACTTCCACTCCCCATATAGAGGCGATGGATAAGGCGGTCGGCCAGAATACAGTACCGCTTGAACGCATAATCCCGGACATAACGCTCGCATGGCCAAAAATCAGGTAGCTCCATAATGTAATGCGCAGCAGTTCATGTGCCAATTCCATGGTCTGCGCTTCTGTGATGAACAAAGAAAGAATGACGCCGGCAAACGTATACGTAAGGACTATTAATAGACCTCCGATGATATAGTTCAATACAATTCCTGCCTGGATTACTTTCTTCAACCGCTCAAACACTCCTGCACCAATCGCCTGGGCGCCGAAGATGGACACTGCCATCCCCAGACTCATTGCAGGCATCATCACATAGCTGGCCACCTGATTTACCGCACCGTAAGCCGCGGTCGCCAGTGAACCAAAGCGATTGACGAAAGAAATGACGGCAATGGTCGCCAGTGAAATGAGTACCATCTGCACGCTCGTTGGAATCCCGATTTTAATCAGCAGTTTAAAAATCGCGCCATCAATTTTCAAATGGCGCAGTGCCTCCCGATTGAAGCGCAGCGGATGATTGGCCTGACGCAAATAAATAAGGAAAATCACAAACGTAACCAGCGAACCAATAACGTTAGCCCAGGCCGCCCCGTTAATCCGAAGTTCCGGAAAACCAAATAACCCGAGAACCAACACCGGTGTTAGCGCGACAGTCAATGCCGTGCTGATGATCAAGAAATAAAATGGCGTTTTCGAATCGCCTGTACCGCGAATAAATGTCGTATAGCTGATATACAGGAACAGAATCGGAATTGCATAGAAGAAAATACGCGCATAAGCCGCCGAATCTTCCAGAATATTGGCCGGTGTACCAATCATGCCTAATATATCTTCCGCAAATAATACGCCGATGACCGCCAGCAGGCTTCCTAACAAAAACGTCGTTGTCAGCGTCGTCCCCATCACCGCTCTGACCCGTTCATGGTTCTGCGCTCCGTACGCCTGCCCGATCAGTACAGAGCTTGCACTTCCAAGTCCGATAACGAACGAGACAAGGAAGAAAAACATCGGAAAGAATGCAGACACTGCCGCAAGCGCATTCACTCCGATGAATCGTCCCAGCATAATACTGCTGACGGTGCCGCTGATCGATTGCAGCGCATTACTCAACATAAGCGGAATTAAAAAAATAAGCAGCCCTTTCCACACCGTCTTGTCGTTATCTGTACTATCATTGACTTCCATTTTTCTATCCTCTCCTTCTTTCCTCACGATTTTCACGAAAAAAAGGAAGAAACCCTGCCACTTCGACAGAGTTTCCTTACTATGTGAATAATTTATGGAACAATTCTACCAAAAAGAACCGCACTTGAATTTGATTTCCGTCTTTCTTCTGCCGATCTGCATCAGCCTGCTTTTGTTGCGCATCTCCATTGGTAATATCCACAAAACAGAGCGGTGGAAACAGCACGCACCACCAGTTCTTTCCTTCCGCGTTACCAATAGTAATCCGAACAGCTTCGTACTGTCCGGCCGGAAACACCTGTGTTCCGTACATTTTCGTCGGGAAATCGGTTGGCGCAAGCTCCACGCGCGAAGCATAGGAGAAACCCTTCTCCTTAATCGTCTCATCTACAATCCTCTGCAGCTCCGGCAGATGGTTGCTGATGACTATTCGAGCATCATCGAAACTCTCCGCCCCCCCGGCCCATCCTTTCACCGATTCAATTACACGGTCGCGCACCTGGCGCTTCAACTGCTGATCTTCCGGGGTATCGCTATTGGCGAGAATCCGCAAACGAATCGACTGCTCAGGCACCATATTGTCAGCAAAGACAGCCAGCGCTTCTTTCTGGCTTTCCCAGCTCATTAGTAAAAGAAATAAAGCAAAAAAGAGCAGATAATATTTTTTCATGTCCCTTATCCCCTTTCCTCTCCCTGTTCATCAGTATGGACAGCAAAAAGAGAGGATAAACCTGCTATTTTTAGAGAATAAGAGATTTAGAGATACCGCTCTTCAACTTCGAACAGCTATGACATGGCGACCGATATCGGCCAAATCGTGCACAATGTATACTTCCGGGAAAAGACCGGTATCTTCCAGCCAGCTGCGGACGGTCTCCGCCTGATGAATACCGACTTCCCAGCCAAGCAGCGCACGCTCTGCCAGCACCTGCGACAAATCTTTCGTCATCCGGCGGTAAAAGTCCAGTCCGTCCTCTCCACCGTCCAGGGCGCGAAGCGGTTCATGGTCTTTTACCTGCGTATCCAGCTGTGTAACATCAAACGATGGAATATACGGCGGATTGGACACAAGAACATCCACCCTGCGTTGGTCACGAAGCAGCGGTTCCAATAAATCTCCCCTGACAAATGAGATTTTATCTGCTGTATGATGCCGTACCGCGTTACGATGAGCCACATCCAGAGACTCCTGCGCAATATCGGTAGCGATCAGCTTCCAATTCTCACCGCCAAAAGCGGCCAGCGTTACCGCAATCGCACCGCTTCCCGTACCGATGTCCGCCGCAAGAAGAGCGGCGTCTTCCGGCCAAAGCTCCTTCACCCGCTTCAAAACCTCCTCCACAAGCAGCTCGGTTTCCGGCCGTGGAATCAAAACGGAAGGATTCACCTCAAAAGCGAGTCCATAAAACTCCTGGGTGCCGACGATATACTGCATCGGCTCTCCGGCTGCGCGCCGCCGGACAACCTCGTCAATTCTCGTCCATTCTTCCTCCGTCAATGTGTGGGACATCCCCGAGATAAACCGGATGCGATCCCAGCCCAGCGCGTGGCGAATAGCGTACTCCGCCAGAAATGCCGCATCATCGATCCCTTTTTCGCGTAAAAAACGAGAAGCCTTCTGCATAGCTTCCCGTACCGCCATTTTATTCATCCGCTTACGCACCTTCAGCATTGCGCATTAATTCCGCCTGCTCATGCAGTACAAGCGCATTGATGATTTCGTCCAACTCCCCGTTCAATACCTGGTCGAGCTTGTGCAGTGTCAGACCGATTCGATGGTCAGTAACACGGCTCTGCGGGAAATTGTACGTCCGGATGCGTTCGCTCCGATCGCCCGTACCCACTGCGGAGCGGCGGGCATCGGCGTATTCCGCATGCGCTTCCTGCTGGTACTTGTCTAACAGACGGGCACGCAGTACACGCATCGCCTTGTCTTTATTTTTGTGCTGGGACTTCTCGTCCTGGCAGGTTACTACGATACCGGTCGGCACGTGGGTTAGACGCACGGCTGATTTGGTCGTGTTCACGCTCTGTCCGCCGGCGCCGCTGGAGCAGAACAGATCGACGCGGATATCATTCTCATTGACTTCTACTTCCACTTCTTCCGCTTCCGGAAGCACGGCCACTGTTGCCGTCGACGTATGGATGCGTCCGCCGGATTCCGTGGACGGAACACGCTGCACGCGGTGCGCGCCACTCTCGAACTTCAAGCGACTGTATGCGCCTTTACCGTTCACAGAGAAAATAATCTCTTTATAGCCGCCGATATCAGTCGGAGCCGCTTCGAGGACTTCTACCTTAAACTTATGCTTAGCCGCATAACGGGTGTACATCTCAAATAAGTCGGATGCAAACAGAGCTGCTTCATCACCGCCGGCCGCACCCCGGATTTCAATGATAACGTTCTTGTCGTCGTTCGGGTCTTTCGGCAGCAGTAGGATGCGGATGCGCTCTTCCAGTTCTTCCTTCTTATCTTCCAGCTCGCCAATTTCCATCTTGACCATCTCACGCATTTCATCGTCGAGCTTCTCTTCCAACATGTCTTTAGCATCTTGCAACTGCTGGGTCGTTTTTTTATATTCACGATACGCCTGTACCGTCTCTTCAATATCCGATTGTTCCTTGGAATATTCACGCAGCTTTTGCGGATCATTCATGACCTGTGGGTCGCACAGAAGCTGCGTTAATCGCTCATACCGCTCAACAACCGATTCCAATCGCTGTAGCACGGTTCTTCACCTCATTTTAAAATTCCATAGCATAACAGTATAATTATATAGGACTGCTTAAGATAAGTCAAAATAAGAGAAAAGAGCAATACCCAAGCTTTTATATTGCAGGCATCGCTCTTCTCTTCATCTGTTTTTCCTTATTTTATTCTACCATCCAAATCATTCATATGAACGCGGTAGTTATTAATTGGCGTGCCGCTGCGGATACCGTCGCCGATATCCTGAATGCGGTTGAAGATGCCTGTATCAGAGCTGACGCGCACATCGTAGCGCGGCATCTTCTGTTGAACACGCTGCCGTACTTTCTCCCGAATATCAGCCGCTTCCTGAGGGCTACGCACCGTATCGGCCAGCGTTAGGCCAACATAGGCACGTGCTCCGTTAATGACAACGCTGGCGCGTTTGACCTTCGGTACCTGCACCGCCACATTGGCCATGCTGTCCGCTTCCGCCTGAATGTCCCGCACGTCGTTGCGTCCGGTTACGATATTCGGATTCAAATCGCTTCCCACCAGCACCCGGGTCGTGCGTTCCGGAGTAGTGCGATTATATTCGTTTACTTGAACGCCCTGCCGCTGCGGTGCCGCACTCTGGTTGTTCGGATTACAGCCAGCGGCCAGCAGCAGGACGACGCTAATCAGTGCCATGCTTACGCTTTTTCTCATGAATAAAGCCCACCTCCTCATGTATAGTGTGTGCTAAGAGGAGGCAGGCTTATGCGCCGGATTAAGAAAGCGAAATCTTTCCGCTCATGCTTCGCGGCTGCTTGTAACATTTACGGCAGACGGGAATGTAGCTGTCATTGCCGCCGATTTGAATTTGTTCGCCTTCATATACCGGCTCGCCGTCTTTGACGCGCAGGACCATTGTGGCTTTCCGATCACAGAACCAGCAGATTGTTTTAATTTCTTCCAGTTTGTCCGCGTACAGCAGAAGCGCTTCGCTGCCCTCAAACAGATGATTGGCAAAATCATTCTTCAACCCGTATACAATTACGGGAATATTCAATTCATCTACAATTTCCGTAAGCTGCAGGATGTGGTGCCTGCGCAGGAACTGCCCCTCATCCACCAGTACACAATTCGGTAAACCATCCTGATTCATCTCTACGACCGTTTTGATGTTGGTTTCTTCGTCCACGGCAATCGCTTCCCGTCGTAAACCGATGCGGGATGCTACGTATCCGCGTCCATATCGGTTATCAAGCACCGATGTAAAAATCATGACCCGCTTTCCCTGTTCTTCATAATTATGGGCCACTTTCAGAATTTCCACCGACTTTCCACTGTTCATCGTACCGTATCGAAAATATAGCTGTGCCATGTTTACTCTCCTTCCAACGTATCCATCTTATCCTGAAAGGAGCGGCAAGAAAAGCACTAAAAAACAGACAGGCGAAACTGCCTGTCTGTTTTAGCTGCATCAATCATATTACTTGATGTTGTATTTCTTTTTGAAACGATCTACACGTCCACCAGCATCAACAAATTTTTGTTTACCAGTGAAGAAAGGATGGCACTCGGAGCAAATCTCCACGCGCAAGTTTTCTTTCACTGAGCCGGTTTCGAATTCGTTACCGCATGCGCAAGTAACTTTTGTCACTTTGTAGTCAGGATGGATATCCGGTCTCATTTCATTCACCTCTTTCTGCCCTGAATCTTTACGAAACAGAGTTACACTCAAACACACATGAATGCATTATAGCACGGCTGCCTTTTCTTTGCAAATATCTCTAATGAAAAAATCATACAGCCAGCGTCTTCCGGCGCAGCTCCTGGAACGCAGCCGGCGGAACATGGGTATACGATCCGATAATCACATCCGGCAGCTCCTGGCGATAAATTTCGAGCGCCTGCTTCATGCCGAATACTTCGCCTTTGGCCGGCGGAATCATGGCCAGATAGCTGTCCGGGTCAATATTCAGGTTGCGCATCTGAATCAATCGAATACCGTTCTTGCGGATAAAATCAATCATGGCTTCCATCTCTTCTTCCCGATCAAACACGCCCGGAAAAACGAGATAGTTAATCGAGGTATACACCCCTTTGCTGCCGGCGTAAGCCGCAGATTTCGCCACATTCTCAAGTGTGTAAGCGCGCGGGCGATAATACGCGTTATAGTGCTCGTCAATCGCGCTGATGGTGCTAATGCGCATTAAATCCAGTCCGGCATCCACGATCGCTTTGATGTGATCAGTGAGTCCGGCATTCGTATTTATGTTAATAAAACCCATTTTCGTCTGCTCACGTACGCGCCGCATCGCCTGTGTAATAATGGCGGCCTGGGTAGACGGCTCCCCTTCGCACCCCTGACCGAAGCTGATAATCGACTCGGGAGTCTTTAGGTGGTGCAGCATAACTTCCGTAAGCTCGTCCACCGTCGGTTTAAAGTTCATTCGGGTCTGCGGCGCCGGAAATCCGCTGTCGTCCGGCTGTTCGGAAATACATCCGTAGCAGCCCGCATTGCAGGAATACGACACTGGAAGCCCCGCCTCCCAGCGGTTAAAGAACGTGTTGGACGCCGTCAGGCAGCCATAGCCCAGCGTACAATTGCTGAGATGGTTAAACACGCGGTTTTCCGGGTATTGTTCCAATACATTTTTCACCAGACGCTCTTTTTCATCTTCCGGGAAATTGAGCGGATTCCATTTATACGGGTCGTCGGACTGCTCTGCCGCTACGTAGAAGCCGTCATTGTGCCATACGACAGCCGTATAGCCAAAAAGCGGCAATTTTTCATCTTTATCGGCTTTTACGTATCCGGGTAACATAAGACGTGTAAAGCCCTGCGGCATCAGCGCACCGACCGCCTGATATTCCTCAAGACGGATCATTTCCCCCGTTTCCGGGTCCATGCCAACCGGATGGCAGTTCGGAAGGCTGACCAGAGTGGCACCTTCCGGCAGCGGAATGAGTTCTTCTTCGAGAATTTCCATCAGCGACTCTCCGCTTCGGCCCAGGCCAAACAACTCCGGATGATCGTAGAGCTTTCCCCGGTGGTCTGCATAAACAAGATACATGTATATCAAAGCTCCTTACTTTCTTCGTTCGCAAGCTTTTGGTTGCTGTACATCCGAATCATTATAATTCACCGGGAATACAAAGTCAAAGAAAGCACCTGCCGAAAAAGGAGGGCACCAGACATGGAACGCAAATACGGTCGCTGTTCCTTAATGTAAAAAAATTAGAACACGCCAGAAAGTTGAGCTCCGAGAATAAACAGACCTAACAGCCAGACATAGACAGCAAATCCTTTTAGCGATCCGCTCTTCAGAAGCCCAATCATCCAGCGGACAGCAAGATAGCCAAATATAGCAGAAAAAAGGGTCCCAAGCAAAAGCGGAGACAACCCAATAATCTCCCGACTCTCACCACTAAACAGTTTCGCCCCCTGCAAAAGTACGCCGCCTCCGATGGCCGGGAGAGACAACAAAAAGGAAAAGCGCGCCGCCGCTTCCCGGTCCATACGCCGGTACAGGGAGGCCGCAATCGTAAGACCGGAACGGGAGAGAGCGGGCATGATTGCCGCCGCCTGAAAGCAGCCGATGAACAAAGCGTCGCCGTAAGAAATACGCTCCAGCGGCTTCGTTCCTCTACTCTTCAAGCGATCCGCCATCCAGAGCACGAAGCCTGTCAGCAAAAATTCATAGCCTACCGTTGCGCCGGTACGGGAAACTTCTTCAAAGAAGTCTTCAAATAGCAGCCCAACAGCTACCGCAGGCACAGTTCCCACCAGAAGCAAGCCGGTCAAACGGTTAAACGGCTTTTTCACTATCGCTATCACGTCGTCACCGTATACGGCCAGTACCGCAAACAAAGTTCCGATATGAAGCATGGTATCCAGAAACAATCCGGCCTCATCCAATCCGAACAGGTGCCGCCCAAGATAGAGATGCCCTGTGCTGCTAACGGGAAGAAACTCGGTTAGTCCCTGGATAATCCCCAGAATTATCGCCTGAAACTCGTTCATATCTTGTACTCCTTCGTACCACAAAAGTCAGCCGTCCTTCCCTTCATTTTCATGATAGGGCTTGTGACTAATTGACCATGGTGGTTTTGTACCATTTATATGAACAAGCCAGAAAAAATATGAACACTCCCCCGCTTATCGCATGCGCGCTTGAAGCGGGGATTTCCTGGGTGGAATGGAAACTATGCCGTCCGCTTCCATATTTACAGCCAATCACACCGACAGAACATCGGTGTCTCTCAAAGAGGGAGACCATTGTCGGCTTTATTCATACTTTGCTGCAAACGTCACCAAACGAGAGAAAAGAGAGGGCCGCAGTTTTCCCTATTTTTCTTGCAATTATATTATATTCTGTTTAACTATGAACGAGGTTTGCTGATCGGCTTCTTGACATTCTCAAAAACGAGGGAGTCGAGGAATTCCTGGTTCGTTTTCGATTCGGCGATTTTCTTAATGAATGCTTCAGTGAATTCGTTGCTGTCGTGGATGGATTTGCGAAGGGTCCAAATTTTATTCAGCTCTTCTTTCGTAAACAGCAATTCTTCGCGGCGCGTACCGGAACGACGAATATCAATCGCCGGGTAGACGCGGCGTTCCGCAAGCTTGCGGTCGAGGTGAAGCTCCATATTTCCGGTTCCTTTGAATTCTTCGTAGATAACATCGTCCATACGGGAACCCGTCTCTATCAGCGCGGTAGCCAGGATCGTCAGGCTGCCTCCTTCTTCGACATTGCGCGCCGCCCCAAAAAAGCGCTTCGGACGATGGAAAGCCGCAGGATCAATCCCTCCGGACAGCGTACGTCCGCTTGCCGGGACCGTCACATTATATGCACGTGCCAAGCGGGTAATGCTGTCCAGCAGGATGACAACATCCTTTTTATGCTCGACAAGGCGCAATGCGCGCTCTAATACCAGCTCAGCCACCTTGATATGATTTTCCGGCAATTCGTCAAATGTGGAGCTTACAACTTCGCCTTTGACCGAGCGCTGCATATCGGTTACTTCCTCCGGTCTCTCATCAATTAATAGAACAATCAGCTCGACGTGCGGATGATTGGTCGCGATGCTGTTGGCAATCTCTTTAAGCAGCATGGTTTTACCGGCCTTCGGCGGGGCAACGATAAGTCCGCGCTGCCCGAATCCGACAGGCGCTATTAAATCGATAATACGGGAAGAAATTTTGGTAGGCGATGTTTCAAGCACCATCTTCTCCTGAGGATACAGGGGCGTAAGTGCCGGAAAATGCAGTCGTTCCGGCGAAGTCTCAGGAGGTTCTCCATTGACTGCATCGACGTGCAAAAGTCCGAAATATCGTTCGTTCTCTTTTGGCGGACGTACTTTTCCCGATACCTTGTCGCCGGTCCGCAAATCAAAACGCCGGATTTGCGAAGCGGAGATATAAATATCTTCCGCGCTCGGCAGGTAATTGATAGGACGGAGAAAGCCGAACCCATCCGGATGCGTATCCAGCACCCCTTCCATGAACATATGACCTTGCTTCTCCGCCTGTGCCTGCAAAATCGCAAAGATTAATTCTCGTTTCTTAAATGTGCCGTAATAAGGGATCTGGTATTCCTTGGCCAATTTATAAAGTTCCGTTAACTTCTTCTCTTCTAATTGTGCTAGATTCATTTCCATATAATGCTTAAACACCACACTTTTCTTAAGTAATGACCAGTCTAACCGATTATAGACTGGACTAGTCCTTCATAACGAACTGCGGTTTGCGCTCAAGGCGATGCTGACCGTCAATGAAGCGGACCGTACCGGATTTCGCACGCATAACAACAGACTGGGTAAACGCATTGGTGCCTTCAAAACGCACACCTTTGAGCAGCTCGCCGTCCGTTACGCCGGTTGCCGCAAAGATGCAGTCGTCCCCTTTTACGAGATCCTCCATAAGTAGTACCTGATGCGGATCAGTAAGACCCATTTTCTTGCAGCGTTCGATCTCCGCTTCACTATAAGGTACGAGACGACCCTGGAATTCACCGCCCAGACATTTCAGTGCAACTGCGGCGATAACTCCCTCCGGTGCGCCGCCGATGCCAAACAAAATATCTACGCCGGTATGTTCAAAAGCTGTATTGATTGCACCGGCCACATCGCCATCGGAGATTAGCTTAATACGTGCTCCCGCTTCGCGGATTTCGTGAATAATTTTCTCATGGCGTTCACGATCCATTACACATGCGACAAGGTCGCTGATGTCTTTACCTTTTGCCTGCGCTACCGCTTTAAGATTGTCGATAATCGGCGCATTGATGTCCACTTTGCCAGCCGCTTCCGGACCTACTGCCAGCTTATCCATATACATATCCGGCGCGTGCAGCAGGTTCCCCCGGTCTGCAACTGCCAGAACCGTCAGCGCGTTCCAGGTCCCCTTCGCTACGATATTGGTGCCTTCAAGCGGGTCAACCGCTACATCCACTTCCGGCCCTACGCCCTGGCCGAGCTTCTCACCGATATACAGCATCGGTGCTTCATCCATTTCACCTTCGCCGATAACGACCGTTCCCTGCATCGGCACTGTGTCGAACACAGCCCTCATCGCTGTAGTGGCCGCATCATCCGCATCTTCCTTCTTACCGCGTCCCATCCAGCGGGCAGATGCAAGCGCCGCTGCTTCCGTCACACGAACTAATTCCATTGTTAAACTGCGTTCCATTCTCTTTCATCTCCTGTTTCTTTAGTAAGCTCTTTGGCTCGGTTTCTCGCGCCACATAACGGCACCCAGGCTCTTCA
>Ga0310836_101096_pt1 | contig 16982 bp, 15 predicted proteins | sample SM_ome_4_FD_201310 | JGI IMG/M metagenome (GOLD analysis project Ga0310836, IMG submission 201310) | Sorghum-adapted microbial communities enriched on stacked mutant (SM) sorghum from Joint BioEnergy Institute, Emeryville, California... ... | reverse complement strand
ATGATGTTGAACTGCATGAAATGAAATCCGCGTAAACCCAAATAATGGAAAACGAAAACATAGGGGAAATGTTTTGCGTTTAGATGCTTTCGCGCTTTAACGCGCGAATCCATTTTTCGTATAAAAATGACGTCATATGGTTATGCACCACGAGCGATCGCAAGCTTACTTCCGCAGTACCGAACGTCCATGTCTTGTCTTCGTCTCATGTCGCAGCCAACTTGCTCGTTGCATCATGGTGCATTGTCGATCATGGACGGACGCCTGCAACCTGTAAACAGAGGCAGCTTTGGGAGCGGAGGAAGTTATGCGCATGAATGGATCATACGGTGAATTCGGAGATGCCGCCTGCGCAGAAGGCGGCTCTCCTTTTGTGTACAAGTCCGGAAGGCGCGCACGGATGGTCCGGCGTTGGACCGTTTCGGACATGGAACGGGCCGCCGCGGAAATGCCGGACGCGGACGGCGTTATTCTGGTGGATATCGACCGGTTCCAGGACATCAATCTCGCATACGGTCGGGAAGCCGGCGACCGGCTGCTGGCCGGGACGGCCGAGCGGATCGCGGCCATCGCCGGACGCGACGCGTGGCACCGGACAGGAGACGACGAGTTCCTGATCGTCTGCCGGAAGCGGCGCGGCGAACTCGCCGACCTGCTGGAAGCGATCCGGCTCGCGCTCGGCGAGCCGTACGAACTCGGCGGAGCGACCGTCTGCACGGCGGTCAGCATCGGCGCGGCGCTGCGCCGCCCCGGCGCGGAGCATGACATCGAACGGCTGATCCGCGAGGCGGGCATCGCCCTGAGGCATGCGAAGCGGAGCGGCAAGAACCGCTGGCACATTTACGACCCGGGCATGCCGGGCGTGACGGCGGAGCGGCTGGAGCTGGAATACGAATTGCGCCGGGCGATCCGCAAGAACGAGCTGGAACTGTACTATCAGCCGCGGGTGGAGCTCGCTTCGGAGAAGGTCATCTGCCTCGAGGCGCTCGTCAGATGGAACCATCCGACGCGCGGCCTGATCATGCCGCGGGAGTTCATTCCGATCGCCGAGGAGAGCGGCCTCATCCTCGAACTGGGCGAATGGGTGCTGCGCCGCGCCTGCGAACAGAAGCGCGAATGGAAGGAAAGCGGCATCCTGCCCGTCAAGATCTCGGTGAACATCTCGCCGCTCCAGTTCCGGGATCCCGAATTCGTCGCCCGCGTGCTCGGCATTCTCAGGGAGACGGGCACGGAGCCCCGCTGCCTCGAGCTGGAAATTACCGAGAGCTCGGTCATGGAAGATGTCGACCGGGCGCTCGAAATGATGGCGGAGCTGACCTTGAGCGGCTGCTCGATCTCGATTGACGATTTCGGCATCGGCCATTCCTCGCTGCACCGGCTCAAGCTGCTGCCGGTGAAATGTCTGAAGATCGACCGCTCCTTCGTCCGGAACATGACGAGCGACAAGAGCGATCTCGCGATCACGCACGCGATCATCAACCTCGGCCGCTCGCTCAATCTGCAGGTGGTGGCCGAAGGCGTGGAGGATGTCGGCCAGCTCATGCTGCTGAAGGAAGCCGCCTGCACGACGATCCAGGGCTATCTGCTCAGCCCGCCCGTCAAGGCCGGCGATCTGGAGCGGCTCGTCCGGGAAGAGAAGCTGGTCTGTTGAGCGCGGGCAGAGAAAAAACACAAGCCGTCCATCCATTGACAACGGGCGGCTTTCCGTTTAATATAAAACCAAGTATTATAATCGGATATATAAGATTAACAAGCGTCAATCGGGAGGGGATCGGGATGGAGAAATCGTTGACGCTGAAATTCGAATCCCTGGAGCTGGCGGCGACGCTGCATTATCCGGCGGGCGGACGGCGGGAGGACGGCAAATCGCCGGCGGTCGTCATCTGCCACGGCTTCGTCGGCACCCGCATCGGCGTGGACCGGCTGTTCGTCAAGACGGCCCGGGCGCTGGCGGACGCGGGCTATTACGCGCTGCGCTTCGATTACGGCGGCTGCGGCGAGAGCACGGGCGACTACGGCGCGCTCGGCTTCTCGTCGATGATCGGCCAGACACGGACGGCGCTCGACTATGTGCTCGACATTGACGATGTCGACCCGCAGCGGGTGACGCTGCTCGGCCACAGTCTGGGCGGCGCGGTCGCGCTGCATACGGCGGTCAAGGACCGGCGGGTGCGGCAGCTCGTGCTCTGGTCGGCGGCGTTTCACCCGTTCAACGACATCGTGCGGATCGTCGGCCGGGGCGTCTACGACGAGGCGATGGCGCGCGGCGAGGCGGATTATCTCGGCTATTCGCTGAAGCCGCGGTTCTTCGAATCGCTCGCCGAGCATCAGCCGTTCCAGGCGGCGACGCAGTTCACGGGCGACGTGTTTCTCCTGCACGGCACGTCCGACGATGTCATCCCGACGGATTACACGTTCCTGATGCAGAAGCTGCTCTGGATGCGGAGCGAGGGAAGCTGCGAGAAGGAGATTCTTTTCCAGGCGGATCATACGTATTCGGCGCGCAAGGCGCAGGAGGAAGCGATCAAGCACACCATCGACTGGCTGAACGCGCTGTCGGCCAGGCAGGAAGAGTGGCACCACTGGAGCATCTGAATACGGAAAACGGCGGGTCCGGATGCGGATCGCGCCGTTTTTTTCTTGGGACTCCGGTCGGATTCGCGAAAGGCGGGCATCCTTTTTGTTGAGAAGTGACGGGACAATCGGACAAGTTCTGTGGTTTAATAAAGGCATCGGTGAAAAAAACGGGACGACAAGGAAGGGGATCGAATCGTGAACAACCCGCGAAACGCCCGGACGTTGCCGCTCGTGCCGCTCTTGCTGGTTGCGCTTCTGGTGCTGACGCTCGCGGCGGGATGCGGCAAGAAGGCAGAACAGAACGGGACGGTGGAGCAGGAGACGGAGCAACAGGAGCCGATCGTGGTCCCGGAGCCGGAACCTGAGCCGCAGCCGCCCGCGCACGTCGCGCCGCTTACCGGAATGCCGTGCGACGAAGAAGCGAAGCTGCGCCCGGTGGCGGTCATGATCAACAATCTCAAGCCGGCGCGGCCCCAATCCGGGCTGCCGCACGCCGACGTGGTGTGGGAAGTGCTGGCGGAAGGCGGCATTACGCGGCTGATTGCGATTTTCCAGAGCGATGAGGCGTATGACGGCGATATCGGGCCGATCCGCAGCATCCGGCCGTACATGATCGAGCTCGCGGAGTCGTACAACGCGGTCATCGTGCATGCCGGGGCGAGCAACGATGCCTACGCCATTCTGCAGAGGCAGAAGAAGGAGCATCTCGACGAGATCACGAACGCGGGCTCCTGGTTCCGCCGCGACAAGTCGCGCAAGGCGCCGCACAATCTGTATTCGGATCTGCCGAGCTTGCGCGCGGGCGCGGAAAAGCGGGGATATGCGGCGGATGTGGAGGTTCCGGCGTTCCGTTTTCTGGACGATGAGGGGGACGGGGCGCAGGCGGGAAGCGCGCGGGAGATCGATATCCGGTTCTCGCTGAAAAGCTACATCGTGACGTACCGCTATGACGCCGAGAAGGGCCGGTATCTCCGGTTCATCAACGGCGAGCCGCACACCGATCTGGTCAGCGGGGAGCAGCTTGCGGCGACGAACCTCGTCGTGCTCGGCACGTCCCACAAGGTGCTCGACGACGAAGGCCGGCTGGCCGTTGATCTGAACGCCGGCGGCCCGGCCATGCTGATTCGCCGCGGCGAAGCGATCGAATGCGCGTGGGAGCGCGACGCAAACGGCGTCATCCGGCTGATGAAGGACGGCGCCGAGCTGCCCTTCGCGCGGGGCACGGTCTATTATCATGTCGTGCCGGACGCGCAGTCGGTGGCGGATCACGTGACGATCCGGGAGCCGGAGACCGCGTAGGCGAGGCGCGGAAGGCGGGCGCGGAAGGCGGGCGCGGTAGGCGGGCGCGGTAGGCGGGCGCGGAAGGCGGGCGTGGTAGGCGGGCGTGGTAGGCGGGCGGACGGGCTTCATTCGCTGAACGTCCACTTAACACGGGACAGGCAGTTGTGCTAAGATAAGTGAGGTTCATTCAAGCCGATGGCGAAGGAGAATTCCATGTTCAATCGCAAGAAAAGCATTTTCTTCCAGACATTCGAAGAGATGGCGGACACGATCGTCGAGGCGGTCGAATATTTTCACAAGCATGTGCCGCAACTGACCGACCTGGCATCGTTCGCACGCGACATGAAGGAATTCGAATCGAAGTGCGACCGGCATGTACATACGATTCTGACCGAGCTGAACAAGACGTTCATTACCCCGATCGATCGCGATGACATCCTGAAGCTGACCGGTTCGCTGGACGACGTGCTCGACGGCATCGAGGCGCTGGCGTCCCGGTTCGAGATGTACCAGATCCGGGAGCATGACAAGTACGTGTCCGTTTTCGCGGAGATTCTGGTGAAATGTGCGCACGAGATCCGCAAGGCGGTCCGGCTGCTCTCGCAGAAGAAGCTGCTGGCGATGCGCGAGCATGCGATCGCGATCAACGAGCTCGAGAATCAGGCGGACGATCTGATGCGCGATTGCATCAAGTCGCTGTTCATGAACGTGACCGATCCGATCGAGCTGATGAAAAGAAAAGAGATCTACGAGCGGCTTGAAGCGACGACCGACTCCTGCGAAGACGTGGCCAACACGCTTGAGACGATCATCATGCGGAACAGTTGACGACCGCAGCGAACCGACACAAGGGGAATGGAGTAACAGCAGATGCCGGATTTCGATAGCATGTTTGTCATCGTCTGCGTCGTCGTTGTGCTGGCGCTTGCGTTCGACTTCATCAACGGGTTCCACGATACGGCGAACGCCATCGCCGCGAGCGTGTCGACGCGCGCCTTGACACCCCGGATGGCGATCATTCTCGCCGCCGCCATGAACTTCGTCGGGGCGATCCTGTTCACCGGCGTCGCGAAGACGATCGGCGGCAAGGTGGCCGATCCCGCCGCGCTGACGCACGGGGTGCAGATCGTCATTGCGACGCTCATCTCGGCGATCGCGTGGAATCTCATTACGTGGTGGTACGGCATTCCGTCGTCATCGTCGCACGCGCTGATCGGCTCGCTGGCGGGCGCCGTCATCGCCTCGGAAGGTTTCGGCGGCGTGAACGCGTCGGGGTTCACCAGCATCGTGCAGGCGCTGATCTTCTCGCCGATCATCGCGTTTGCTGCGGGGTATATCGTCATGACGCTGCTCAAGCTGATTTTCGCGCGGGCGAACCCGCATTCGGTGAACAAGGGCTTTCGCTCGATGCAGATTGTGACGGCGGCGTTCCAGTCGTTCACGCACGGCACGAACGACGCGCAGAAGGCGATGGGCATCATCACGATGGCGCTTGTGGCGGCGGAGTACCAGGATACGCTGGAGGTGCCGTTCTGGGTCAAGTTCTCGGCCGCGCTCGCGATGGCGCTCGGGACAAGCATCGGCGGCTGGAAGATCATCAAGACGATGGGAACGAAAATTTTCAAGATCGAGCCGGTGAACGGCTTCGCGGCGGACACGACGGCAGCGAGCGTCATCATGACGGCGACGGCGACCGGGCTGCCGGTGAGCACGACGCACGTCATCACGTCGGCCATTCTCGGCGTCGGCAGCGCGAAGCGGTTTTCGAGCGTGAACTGGGGCGTCGCCGGGCGCATCGTGTCGGCGTGGATCATCACGATCCCGATTTCGGCGCTTATCGCGGCGGTCGTGTTCAAGATCATCGAGTTACTGTTCCTGTGAGAGCGGGAGTGGGCCTTTGCAGGACGTCCGGGTGGGCGTTATGCGGAGGTTTTTTTGTTGGGCCGGGGGTTTGGTGGGGGGGTGATGAGGGTTGTCCGGGATGTCCGGGGTTGTCCGGATAGATAGGAGAAATAATTTCCTCTATTTAGTTGAAAATCACGTTTTTGAGTGTAATAGAAGAATTTATTTCGTCTATTATTGCAAAACTGGGCCGATTTCAGTGATTGTATCAAAATTAGAGGAAATGATTTCGTCTATTTCCCGGATGTTGACCTGAAGTTCATGAATAGAAGAAAAAATTTCGCCTATTTTTACGCTTCCGGATTAAGTGACGGCCTATCCCATTCCGGAAGGGGCCGCGCGTGCCTCCGCCGGGCAGCATTTCGCCGCACATATGGCCAAGCTTCAACCGAAATATGGTATTGCGCGTAAAATTTGTCCTCCATTATGATGAAGGTGCGGCGCCGGTACAGCAGTCCAACCGAGGCGGGCGGGCAGCAAGCGGTAACCGGCGGTTCCATCCGCGTCAGTTCGAATATGGCGGTGATGCGTATAGGAGAACGGACGGGATAACGAATACGCGCACAAACATGCAAACGGAACCGGGCAGTAAGGCAATCCTGTTGAGACAGATCCTGTGAGTCATCAAAACCGCAGCACACGAGTTTCGCTCTGGCACCTGCAAGGACGATCATCGGGGAAAGGAGCGGATGCCTCAGGAAAAACGGGATGATCGAACGGGACAGACACGGCGGAACATGACGAGACAGATGTGAAAAGTCGGAAACGACAAGTCGGAATGACAAGTCGGAATGACAAGTCGGAATGACAAGAATGGCAAGCCGGAATGGCGAGTCGGAATGACAAGTCGAAACGACAAGTCGGAATGGCAAGTCGGAATGGCGAGTCGAAATGACAAGTCGGAATGACAAGTCGGAATGGCAAGCCGGAAGGACAAGTCGAAATGACAAGTCGGAATGGGCAAGCCGGAATGACAAGTCGTTCATGACGGTTTCGTTACAGACAATTGGCTCGAATGACAAGACCGAGTCGTGCAGCAAGAAGGCTTTGCCGGTTCCCGGTCAGGGACGGCAAAGCCTTCGTTGTGCTGTGCGGGCGGCCGGCGGCAAAGCGCCGCATGCCCTGCGTGTCACGGCAGCCTATATCTGCCGCGGCCGGCAGCGCGTCTCCGCGCGCCCCGGCGGGACCGGACGGCGCGCCGCCTGCTGCCGCCGCGCCGTCTTCGCCGGCGGGGACGCCACTCGTTGTCCGCGCTCGCGGAGGCGGCCTTGCCCTTGCCCAGCGAGCCGGCGAGCAGCTTGATCATCGGCGCGAACTGCTGCACGGTGCCGACGATTTTCTGGACTTTCTGCACCGTGCTCAAAATGCCGTCGATGCCGCCCATCCGGTCGATAATCAGCTTCAGGTCAGCCAGATTGGGAAGGCCGAATGCTCCCTTGGCGGCGCCTTGCGCCGGGACCAGTCCCGGATACTGCGCGCTCTGCAGATAGACGGGCGGCTCGGCGAACGGATCGGCGGGCGGTCCGACGATCGGTCCGCCGGAAAATGGAGCACCGGCGCCCGGCGGCGGCAGAAAGTTGCGGCTGCCGGACATGTGCATATAATGGTTCATGGTGATCACAACCTCTTTTCGTGGGTATCGTTCAATCCCCAGTGTATGCGTGGGCAACCGTCGCGTATGGACGGTTGCCCACCCCGACGCGATGAACGGTTGCCCGGCCGCGTTTCTCTTCGCCCCTGTAAAGCGCCAATACGGTAATGCTTGAAAAAACCTTACTTCCGTTCTACAATGAGCATACAAGGACACAAGGACGCTTTGGGGGTGCGCCGGATGCAGCTCAAAAAGTTGAACGACAAGACGATCGACCAACTGTTTGAGGCGATTTTGACGCTGAAAACGGTGGAAGAATGCTATATTTTCTTCGATGATCTGTGTACGGTGAACGAAATCCAGTCGCTCTCGCAACGGCTGGAAGTGGCGCGGCTGCTCGGCCAGGGCGCGACGTACAGCCAGATCGAGGCCGAGACCGGGGCCAGCACGGCGACGATCTCCCGCGTGAAGCGCTGACTGAATTACGGCACGGACGGTTACCGCATGGCGCTCAGCCGCCTGGGACGCTGACGATGGGCGCAAGACCGGGCGTGCTGATGATCAGCCACGGCTCACCCGACGCGGGATGGGTCCGGCTCGTCGACGAAGCGGTCCGGGACGTGCGGCTGCCGGGCGATGTGCCGGTCGTCTCGTCGTTCCTGGAATGCGTGGAGGGACGGCTCATCCAGGACGGCATCGACGAGCTGGAGGCGCGCGGCGTGGACGAGATGTTCGTGCTGCCGCTGTTCGTCTCGTCGGGCAGCACGCATGTCGACGACATCCGGCAGGCGTTCGGTCTGCCGCCGGCCGCGTTCCGCGAAGGCGAGCTCGAGCCGTTCAGGGTGAGGCGCGCGCGCGTCACGGTCGGCTTGCCGATCGACGACGACCCGATCATTGCCGGGCTGATCGCGGACAACGTGCGCGAGCTGTCGGCCGCGCCGGAGCGGGAGGCGCTGCTGCTCATCGCGCACGGCAGCCGCGAGCGCGGCTTAAACCGCATCTGGCGCGACGGGATGCGGAACCTCGCGGCGCGCGTGCGGGAGCTGTGCGGCTTCGCCCGCGCGGAGACGGCGATGCTGCTGCCGGATCAGGCCGCCTGCGTCATGCGGGCGCTGACGAAGCGGCAGGCGCGCGCGGCAAGCGGCGCGGCTGCGGAAGCGGCGCAAGCGACTGCAGCGGCGGATACGCCGGATGTGGCGGTTGAGGAGCAAGCGCCGGACGGCTGCTGCGCGGTGCCGGCCGCGGGACCGGGCGTGGACGCGGTCATCGTGGCGCCGCTTTTTCTGTCGCGGGGGTATTTCACGAACACGGTGATCCCCGCGCGGCTTTCCGGGTTCGACTACCGGTACAACGGCAAGGCGCTGCTGCCGAATCCGGCGATTTCCCGGTGGATGGAGCGGCAGCTCGAAGGTTGGTTGGGCGGTGCCGGGGAGCGGGTTTAGAAGGATAACGTGCCGGTGCGGCGGGGTTATTTTTTCACGATCGGAACAACTGGAAACGGACGCTGAATCCGGCTAAAATGGTGAAAGCGGCCTGTTGGCCGATGCCATGGATGAGGCGGGGGTTGGCTTGGCTGTCAAAAGGGCAAGACTGATCTACAATCCGACATCCGGCCGCGAAGAGATCAGACGGCGGCTGCCGGACATTCTGCAGCGGCTCGAGCGGGGCGGCATCGAGACGAGCTGCCACGCGACGACCGGCGAAGGGGACGCGACGACGGCGGCTTCGGAGGCGATCGAGCGCGGCTTCGACATGATCATCGCCGCGGGCGGCGACGGGACGCTGTACGAAGTGATCAACGGGATGGCGCGGCACGCGAACCGGCCGCCGCTCGGCATTTTGCCGCTCGGGACGACGAACGATTTCGCGCGGGCGGTCGGCATTCCGAAGCATTGGGAGTACGCGGTCGATCTGATCGTCGGCCAGTACAAGCGGACGATCGACCTCGGGCAGGCGAACGACCGGTATTTCATCAACATCGCCGGCGGCGGTTCGCTGACGGAGCTGTCCTACGAGGTGCCGAGCAAGCTGAAGACGATGATCGGGCAGCTCGCCTATTATATGAAGGGCATCGAGAAAATGGTGAACTTCCGGCCGACCCGGGTGCGGATCGAGGCGGAGGGCGTCGGCGAGATCCACGAGAAGATCATGCTGTTCCTGATCTGCAACAGCAACTCGGTCGGCGGGTTCGAGCGGCTGGCGCCGGACGCGTGCATAGACGACGGGATGTTCGAGGTTATCATTTTGAAGAAATGCAATCTCGCCGAGTTTCTCCGGGTGGCGACGCTGGCGCTGAGGGGCGAGCATTTGAACGATCCGCTCATCATGCATTTCCGGTCGCGGCATATCAAGGTGACGACGGAGGATCACGTGCAGCTCAACCTGGATGGCGAGTTCGGCGGCACGCTGCCGTGCACGTTCACGGCGCTGAAAGGGCATCTTGAGATTTTCGTGGATGAGCAGGGGATTGCGTCTTATCGCAAGCGGCTGATCGCGGGCACGCAGTTGTGACGCGGCGGCCGCTTGACGTTATTGCGGGGCGGGATGGCATTGTGGCGGGTTCGAAGCTGACGGATACGCCTCTGAGAAAAAATGACGAAGTGACGCTCGACATCATCGGGTTGACGCAGGACGGCGAAGGTGTGGGGCGGGCGGACGGGTTTGCGTTGTTCGTGCGGGGCGCGCTGCCGGGCGAGCGGGTGCGGGCGAAGGTGCTGAAGGTGAAGAAGCAGTACGGCTATGCCAAAATGCTGTCGCTCCTGCAGGCCAGCCCCGACCGCGTGGAGTCGCCGTGTCCGATCTATCGGCAGTGCGGCGGGTGCCAGTTGCAGCATATGGATTATCAGGCGCAGCTTGCGTGGAAGCGTCAGCATGTGGTGGACAGCCTGACGCGGATCGGGAAGCTGCGGGTGGCGGAAGTCGGGGATGTTGCGGGCGAGGGCGTTGCGGGCGTTTCGGATGCGGGTGTCGGAGGCCGTTCGGGTGCTGAGGGCGAGGGCGTTGCGACTCCCGGGGCTGGCGGCGGCGTTGGCGGCGTTGTCGTGCACCCGACGATCGGGATGGCTGAGCCGTGGCGCTACCGGAACAAGGCGCAGGTGCCGATCGGCATGGCGCGGGCCGACCTTGACGACGGCGCGGCCGGTTCGCTGATCGGCGGGTTCTATGCGCGGGGCTCGCACCGCATCATCGACATGGACGCGTGCGTCATCCAGCACGAGCGGAACGACGAGGCGGTGCGCCTGGTGAAGGCGCTCGGCACGCGGCTCGGCATCCGCGCGTATGACGAGGCGACCGGCCGCGGGCTGCTCAGGCACGTCGTCGTGCGGACCGGTTTTGTGACCGGCGAGACGATGGTGTGTCTTGTCACGAACGGGACGCGCATCCCGCGCGTGGACGAGCTGGTCGAAGGCATCCGGCGCGCGCTTCCGGATGTGCGCAGCATCGTGCAAAACGTGAACACGCGGAACACGAACGTGATTTTCGGCGACGAGACGCGGGTGCTGTGGGGAAGCGATGTCATCTACGACGAGCTGGACGGTTTGCGCTTTGCGATCTCGGCGCGCTCGTTCTACCAGGTGAACCCGGCGCAGACGGTGGCGCTGTACCGGAAGGCGGTTGAATACGCGGGCCTGACGGGGCGCGAGACGGTCATTGACGCGTACTGCGGCATCGGCACGATCTCGCTGTTCCTGGCGCGTCGCGCGGGCAAGGTGTACGGCGTCGAGTCGGTGCCGGAGGCGGTTGAGGATGCGCGGCGCAACGCGGCGTTGAACGGGATCGGGAACGCTTCGTTCGAGGTCGGGCTCGCGGAAGAGGTGATCCCGCGCTGGCGCGAGGCAGGCGTCGCGGCGGATGTGATCGTCGTCGACCCGCCGCGCAAAGGGTGCGACGCGAAGCTGCTCGACACGATCGTGCGGATGCGGCCGAAGCGGGTCGTATATGTCTCGTGCAACCCGGCGACGCTGGCGCGCGATCTCGCGGTGCTCGAAGCGGGCGGCTTCCGCACGGTGGAGGCGCAGCCGGTGGACATGTTCCCGCACACGGGGCATGTGGAGGCGGTTGCGTTAGTGGTACGAGATGTAACAGATGGCGGGGACCGTTGATATTGTAGAGTTTTTAGAGTGATACAGGATTTCAAGAATGACTATAACAGCAGCTTCATAGATCAGTTGCCGTAAAGTTGCCGTAAAACTATGTGTAACAGCAAAATAAGACAGCGTAAAAGAAACAAAAAGACACAGGGACGCTCATGATCCCCGTGTCTTTTTTTCTGTCTTTTTGCCATCCATGTTGAACAGATTCTCGAACTTTTCAGCAGCAGCTTGATCGGCCGAACGAAGAGCATGTCCGTATATGTTCATTGTGGTGGTAATGCTGCCATGTCCAAGTCGTTCGGAAATCAGTTTAGCATGAACGCCCTGATTAATGAGGAGCGTAGCGGATGTGTGGCGCAGATCATGAAAACGGATATACCGGAAACCGTTTTTCTTGATAAACTGCCGAAACCACAGATAAGGGCGCTCGTGATGAAATGCTCTACCGTCCGCATGGGAGAATACAAAGAAATGATCACCGCCTTGCCATGCGTCACCTATTACATTTCGTTCTTTAATACGATAAATGTAATAATCTCGCAATTCCGCAAGCACAGAGGGAGAAAGCGCAACCTTTCGTTTGGAATTCCTCGTTTTAGGTTCCTTAACAATAACTTCACCTTTCAGCGAAATAGGAACGCTTTGTTGTACGTCAATTACTCCGGATTCCCAATCAATATGCTTCCACTCTAATCCAAGCAGTTCGCCGCGCCGCATTCCAGTGGTCAGAGCCAGTGTTATCATCATCCTCCAGTGATACGGTTCTTTCTGTAGTGCTTGCAGCATGGCTCTTACTTCATCTTCATCGTACGGAATGATTTCCTTATGCACCACTTTTGGCTTTTTCACTTCCGCCACTGGATTTTCTTTAATCACTTTCCATTCAACGGCGCGGGAGAAGATGTTCTTTAATATCCTGTGATTCATTTGTACTGTTCCAGATGATAAAGCTCCTGACTTTTTATCTTTTCGACTACCATCTTTCCCTAAAGATTCAAGAAAATCAACAATATGCAACGGTTTTATTTGGTCAAGTTGTAAATGACCAAAAGCGGGTAAAATACGAAGATTTAAATTCACTTGATAATTATAGATGGTTTTTCGCTCAAGTTGCTTAATTGCATACTTTTCCTTCCATATCTCCACAAATTGGCTAAATGTCAGTTTTGCGGGTGCTATGTAACTCCCTGCTTCAATTTCCTCTTTGAATTTAAGCCATTCATGGTCAAGATACGTTTCTAGACGCTTTGGTGCCCGTAGAATACGTTCATCCTCGACTACAATTGTTTTTGTACGTCGGATATATTTACCGTCAGCACCACGTCCAAGGCTAACAGTAAGCTCCCATGAATTTTTGCCGCGCTGTCGGTAGTTTGCCATTATGTTTCACCTTCGCTTTTTAACTTATTGAAATAATGACACCTCGATATGCTGTAAAGAATTAATGCGGTTCAATGCTGTCACCAAATATCTGAGAAAGGGTAGATTATTTAAGCGGTAAAGCGTATTAACACTTTACCGCTTTAGGGGTTACGCTGTGGATAAAGCAAATGTTGAGCAATTAATCGTGTTTCAATTGAGTTTCACCCGCTAACCATTTTTCAAGCGTTGGCCGATATAGCAATATCCTACTTCTTGCCTTTGTGTGCGGTAGTTGGTTTGCAGCACACATATTATAAATCGTAGTTGTGGATAATCCTGTAAGTTGAGCGGCTTCTTTAACCGTCAAAGTGATTTTTTCCATTTCGTTCCCTCCAATTGTTTGTGCGCTCTTCTTAGAGAGATAGCTTGTAAAGCAACATTGTAAATATCTTCATCCCAAATGGACAGACCTTCTGCAAGATCAAACTTATGGCCGTTCCATAGATTAAGGCCTAGATGTAGAAGCGAAGTTGTTTGACTAGTGAGTGGGGCTGTGTTGCCTGTTCTATAAGAAACTTGTTCGTAATTGTCATTCGATTGGAGCAGATGTTCGAAATACCAATCGAAAGGTCCGTTAATTTGAAGTTCAAGGTGAAAACATTTGAAAATACCTGGAAATGCGGCTATATAACATGCAGACAAATATTCTCGACTTGTCGAATTGAACTTGTTTGTGCACAACTTATAGTTCAGACTATGTTGCTTATCATAAAAATAAAGCGTTTCTTCAGGTTTCTTTAGCATACGGATCACCCCATTCTGTAGTATCAAATAAATAATATATATTCTTAAAGTTCAGAATGACGTCTCATCGTGGAGGATTGGCTTAGAGGCAAGATGTCAGGGTTCATATAGTGCAATACCGATATAACCGTTACGATTCTCTCTATCTACTCGAAACCTGCTGCTTATAACACCAGGGATGCTTTTTATTGCATCATGAAAAAACTTATCCTCCAGAGGCACAGCACCCATACGTAAGCAGAAGTCACGGTATGCTTCCTCTAAAATGTAGGTATGAGTTCTGACAGCAGGATCAAGTACACAACATTCATCGACGAACATTTGTACTGAATTAATTCTTCTGCGATAAGCAGCGAGGATTTCATCTGATTGTTCGCACTTTGTAAATTGGAAATTGTTACCAACCAGCCGGTTAAGTCCGGTAATCGCCCATTTTGTAATATACGGTTTCTCAGAAAGTAGTTTTTGTAGCAAGTGAACATCCTGCTCGTGTTTTTTTACAGGATGGAGAAACGGTACTACGAGCAGCCTTTCTGTAAATGCATTATTTTGATCGGCTACTTTCAGCTTGGGCAGGTGGTTCCCGGCAAATAGGAGAGCTGCTCTGTTGATGAACTCGAAGCAGTTCTCATACTTGAACTCTCCCGTTAAATAATCTCCGCCGCTTGCTGCTTTCAAAAGATCAAGTCGTGTGATTGCGGCCTCGCTAGTTTCTCCAAAGCAATTTAACTTCTTTCCGTACAATCTGCTGAGTCTAAACTGACTGTGAAAATCGTGGAGACTGAGATTTGAGGTAAACTCCTTCCCGACCAGTTCCACTAAAAGGTTAATAAGCAGTGACTTACCGCAATTTTTTGGACCGAGAAAGAAGAAAATATGCTTCAGGTTTCGCAATTCGCTTAAAATATATCCGAAAATTTCCTGGATCAGCATATAAATCTCTTGATTTCCCCCGGTGATTCTTTTCATGGTGTTTTCAAATGTAACTCCCCGTGGATTATAGCCAATCGGATATGTGGAGTTAATGACACTCGTAAAGTAAAAGTCCAGTGACTTTGGATATGTGCTTAAATCTCTGGAGTCTACTACGGCATTCGTGCAATTTAAATAGTACTTTCGATTCTCAAGACACGAGTCAGGAGGTTTGAGATCGAATGTTTTAATCCATTGAAGTACTTCTTTGATGTTTTTACTGGTTGCGTATTTCCTCAACTGCTCGGGAATTCGTTTTCTTATGAGAGTGTCTGCCTCGCTTCCAATTAAAGCGATATAGTAACCTTTTGATTCATCGCCAAGAAATACTTGATTTTCGATTATAGCAAAGTTGTTGTTTTCCGATAAAATCCGTGCAAGGCTGTAGTCACTGGGAGGTTTAAGTGATTTGTTGTCACTCGAATGAAGCGTTTTTTTTGCAAGTGAATCAACGGTTTGATTTACAGAACTCGAATTTGTTTTATTGTTTCCATGTTTGGCGGTTTCGGATGCCTCTTCGAAGGCTCGGTATACTTTTACCGAGCCCCCATTAGGTATACCGAGCAATGAACCCTTAACTTTTCTTCCGAAATGTAGTGGTTCGGTGTTTAAGTTCAATCCTCTGTACACTCCCTTACCGAAGGAATATTGACTCATGGTCGGAATACTCCTCTCTGAAGTTGTCAAAAGAAGCATCATCAGTTTCTTCTAATCTTGGCAGTAAGAGTTCCGCAAATTTACTTGCTATCGCTCTAAACAACCTTTTCGTCGGCTCATCGTCAGCACTAATTATTTCGCGGATTGTTCCATTTACCGAATCATGCGAGCATATTGTGAGACAGGCAAGGTTAGCAGCTTCCCAGAAGACTATAAAAATGTCGTCGCTACCCATTATTGTTTTTGAAGTGATCTTATTCTCGCCTTCACCGAAGTCGTAATATATTTTGATGTTATCGTCATCTTGGCAATTTACTCCAATAAACCATGAGTTATCCGGTGTATTTATCTCGTGAGTATATCCGTTGAAGTTTCCTCTTATTAGCGTGGTTCCTTCAGACTTTTGCATGACGATTGCCGAAGACGGTGCTACGGGTTTAGGTCCCAAACCCATGAGGCTAACATCTTCTTTGCCCAACTGCAGTACGAACTGCTTACCTGGGAGCTTTTCGCAATCGATCAAAAGTTTAGCCAGCTTTGTTTTGTTACTCATGTCCATAATCACCTCTTGGATTTTGTTCCTAGGGCCCTTAGGAATCTTAATTTCAGTATAGCTACTACGGCATCAATACATAATTCAAGTGAATTGGTGAATATGGACGCTGAAATAGTCAATTGAAATGTATTGACAATCGAAAGGGTGAAATTAGGTTTAATAACTTAAAATTACATCATTTTAGGTGATCGTAGGGGGAAGAGGGATAGACCTTTGCATTTCCTCTGAGGTGGATGAGGGGCTTTCCAATCTGGATAACTTTCTTTAACAGCCACTCGTTAAGGTGTTCCTATAATGCGTTCCAAGTGTTCTAATTTTTTTGATAATTTTAGTAAGTATACAGATGAAATTTCACATATTGGTTGATATGATAATAAAAAAGTCTCTAATCTCTTGGAACGGATAGAACACATGGAACTTCGTTTTCGGGGGCATTTATGGAATATGGAATGTTGATTAACCAGTTAAGTGCCAATTTCAATAAATCGGATTTAATACATTTTGATTTTGAGAAAAGTGAGTATTTTATCGGTGCGCCTTTGCGACGTTACTTCTACGATCTATTAGGGTTTGAAGATTCTAATATTATACAAGAGTTCGAGTCGTTCTTGATTGACGATCTAAAAATGATGCTACTTGCAGATTCATTGATCTGGCTAAATGGTTACTTTGCAAAGAAACGAAATAGGAAAGGAAGCAGTAACTTTGTAAAGGATTTTTACTACTGCGATGAAACCTTTATCGAAAAGCTGGGAAGTTTTATAGATATTTTCAAAATAAATGAGGGAAACATACTCCTGGATATTTTGAATGCGGAAAATGGTATGCTATATAAGAAACTACTTCCAACACGAATGCCTCGTCTTGTGTTCACATGGTTTGGGTTTGCATTGTGTCGGCATTATGCGGATTTAACAATCAACCCTGAAAGAAAAACCATAAACGTGGTGAGAGGCAAAGTAATGTCATTGAAAAATATTGGAAATAAGATCGAACCAGATACACAAGCGGAAAAAGTGGTCAATCAAAATCAAGAAGACACAATACTAATTAAGAACATTCTATCCCGAAAATAATAGTCGCTAAAAAGCACAAAAAGGCCAACCCACCGTTACATCGCTTCAAATTGGAAAATGATAGGGGATTATGCGGTTTGCTCCCGTTCTTTTACCATAACGTCATATCC
>Ga0310836_101070_pt1 | contig 17326 bp, 16 predicted proteins | sample SM_ome_4_FD_201310 | JGI IMG/M metagenome (GOLD analysis project Ga0310836, IMG submission 201310) | Sorghum-adapted microbial communities enriched on stacked mutant (SM) sorghum from Joint BioEnergy Institute, Emeryville, California... ... | reverse complement strand
TGATGTCGTAGTCACCCAGGCGCGGGTTTGCTAGAAAATCAACCACCATCGTGCTAATCACGGTCCAGTGTGTGCACCGGTGTCGCTCAATCAGCAGTGCCGCCGTATTGCGATCCCACCGTGTCATGACGACCATGGTGGCGCCGATATAGATAGGTGCGTGCATGCTGTGGACCATGCCGGTAACATGAAACAGCGGCAGAGTCGTCAGCACCGTGGTCTCGGGACTCATCGGACTCCAGAAAGCGGTAGATACGATATTGGCCTGTACCGATTTGTGCGTATGCATGCAGCCCTTCGGTTTGCCTGTCGTACCGGATGTGTATGGGAGTACGGCCAGATCCCGTGCGCTTGTTTCGGGGAAAGGGCCTGCCTTTACTTCAAGTGCCATGGCCTCTGTCCACGGTGTCACATGCGGCGAAGACACAATCATACGCGGCGCTTTGACTATGTTCGGCACTTCCTCCGCCGTGCTGGCGCAGTAATCGGAATAAGTAGCGAGGATCAAACGTTCGAGACTGCTTGACGCAAGCAGCGGGGTGATTCGTTCATACAGTTCCTGGCTGACGAAGCCTGTGCGAATCTCGCCGTCTTCAATGTAGTGGGCAAGCTCCTCTGTAATATTCATCGGATTGATCGGAACGACCACGCCGCCGGCCCGCAGGATGGCATAGTAGGCGATCATAAATTGCGGACTGTTCTGCATGTACAAGAGCAACCGGTCCCCTTTTTTGACGCCAATATGAAGCAGGTATGCCGCCATGCGATTTACTTCTTCCAGCAGCGTACGGTAGGAAAAGGAGGTGCCATAATAAAGAATGGCGGTTTTATCAGGGTAGCGGCGGGCAGTGACTTCCAAATTATCGACAATTGTCGTTTCCGGGACCGAAAGTGTCGTCGGAATGCGTGTTGGCCAGTGGGCAAAGTGGGCGCGTACCATTATTAAATTCCTCCTCATCGTCCGTAGTCCCCTCTCATTCCATGGAACATTAAGCTTCTTTCATATAGTTTTTAAATAATTCAATCTATTAAACAGATGTTTACCTTTCGTTTCGGCTACATGGCTGACATGCCGCCATCGACGACCACTACAGCTCCGGTCACATAATTAGAAGCATCGGATGCCAGGAACACAGCGCTTCCTTTTAAATCATACTCGGTACCATATCGTTTGAGCGGAGTATGGTTAAGAATATGTTCTCCGTTGTGCTCCAAGAGTTCTCTGGTCATTTTAGTCGGGAAAAATCCCGGAGCGATCGCATTGACGTTGATGTTATGGATCCCCCATTTTACTGCCAAATCTTTTGTGAATGAAATCACGGCCCCTTTGCTCGCGCTGTATCCTATCGCGTCCATAAAGCGCGGATCGGTACCGACCAATCCGGCGACAGAGGCGACATTGATGATTTTGCCGGCGTTTTGATTTATCATCACCCGGCCTACAGCCTGTGACATGAGAAAAGTACCGGTCACGTTAATATCCATTACCTTGTTCCATGCATCTAACGGCATATCAATGGCGGGCGTACCCCAGGAGGCACCGCTGTTGTTGACGAGAATGTCGATACGGCCGAAGCGTTCCATCGTCTGATCGACCACCCGCTGCACTTCTTCCGGATTTCGTACATCACATGGCAAGGCGAGGCACTGCCCCCCTATCTCCTTTTGAATCCGCTCGGCCGTTTCCTCGCAGGCTTCTACCCGGCGTGAGCACAGGACAAGATTAGCTCCCGCTTCGGCGAATCCTTCCGCAATCTGTGCACCCAAACCCCGGCCCCCGCCGGTTACAATGGCCGTTTTCCCCGTTAAATCAAACAATTGTTGTATGTTCATGTCACACGCTCCCATTCCTGGTTTTATCGTTGGTTCCTGGTTTTATACGGTCAGTGCTTTCAAGTCTTTATATTTCTTCAGCTCCATTTTTGCAATCGCTGCTTTGTGCACTTCGTCAGGGCCATCGGCCAAACGAAGCGTGCGTGCGTTCGCCCAGTGTGCGGCCAAAGGAAAATCATCGGAGACACCCGCAGCGCCAAGCGCCTGAATCGCCCGATCCAGCACCTGCAGGGCCATATTGGGAGCGACCACTTTAATCATCGCAATCTCTGCTTTAGCCACTTTATTTCCGACCGTGTCCATCATATAAGCCGCTTTAAGCGTTAGCAGGCGGGCCTGTTCGATTTCAATGCGGGAAGTGGCAATCCAATCCTGAATAACGCCCTGCTGTGCCAAGGTTTTGCCGAACGCAATACGTTGTTGAACGCGCTTACATAATTCTTCAAGCGCACGTTCCGCAGATCCAATAAGACGCATGCAGTGATGAATACGTCCCGGTCCCAGTCTCCCTTGAGCAATGGCAAATCCTTTGCCTTCTTCCCAGATAATCGAGTCGGCCGGTACACGCACATGATCGTAGTCAATCTCTGCGTGGCCGTGCGGGGCATGATCATACCCGAATACCGGCAGTGTGCGTGTAATGTTCACACCCGGTGTATCCAGCGGTATGAGAATCATCGACTGCTGTTCATGACGCGGTGCACTCGGATCCGTCTTGCCCATCACAATTGCAATCTTGCAGCGTGGATCCCCCGCGCCGGAAGACCACCATTTTCGTCCGGTCACGACATAGTCCCCGCCATCCCGCTCGATAGACGCCTCAATATTGGTTGCATCCGAGGAGGCGACGTCCGGCTCGGTCATCGAAAAGCAGGAACGAATCTCGCCTTCAAGGAGCGGGATCAGCCATTTGTCCTTCTGCTCCTGTGTGCCATAGCGGACAAGCACTTCCATATTGCCGGTGTCGGGAGCCGCGCAGTTGAATACTTCCGGTGCGATAAAAGAGCGGCCCATGATTTCGCACAGCGGGGCATATTCCAGATTGGTTAGGCCTGCACCATATTCGCTGTCCGGCAGAAACAAATTCCATAACCCGGCTTTTTTGGCCTGCTTCTTCATCTCTTCCATAATAGGGGGAATAGTCCAGCGGCTGTCGGCTTGATTTAGCTGTTCTTCATACGTTTTTTCGTTCGGATAGACAATTTCATTCATAAATTCAATAAGCGAGCTGCGTAGCTTCTGCACTTTCTCGGAGTAATCGAAATTCATAACCATCCTCCTTTAGCTAGCATACTGACCGGATAGTATGTTATATGTAAATTTTAACATTAATATAATCTATATTTTCTAAAAATTCAATATAATAATGTGTTTTGTTTTCTGTATAGCGTATGAATAAAAAAATGACATAGAACAATCAACAAATCTTATTTGATACTGGAACTGTAAACATGAAAAAAGGAAAGGGGAAGGAAGAAAGTGCTTTATAACAAAAAATAAGAAAGTGGACAACATTTCTGCGCGGAACGATTTTTGACGTTCCGCGCAGAAATGAGTGCATAATTCTTTTAAAAAACAAGAGGTCAAATTTAGAAGAATCGTTTTGCGCCATAGTATTGATAGTTTTTAAAATACCAGTCAAGGTTGTCGATGCGAACGTTTTTGGATGCGGCATGCGCCATTTGGTTGTTGCCTATGTATATCCCGACATGGGTAATCATGCCTTTTTTCTCCGAATCGAAGAACAGCAAATCACCCGGCTTTAAATCTCCTTCTTCTACACTTTGTCCTGCATCAAATTGCGCTTGCGAGGTACGCGGCAGCGTAATGCCGATGGAATTAAATACATATGAAGTAAAGCCGCTGCAATCAAAGCCTTCCGGGGTCATGCCTCCCCACTTGTACGGAACGTTCAGCAAATTGTTGATGACTGCATTCATTTGAGACGGATCGGGCGTTCTCGTCTCTTCTCTCGAAACCTTTGTCATTTGATTCTGCGTAACAGCTATTGCCGGTTTCTTTACCGACGGCTTGCTTGTTTGTGTTGTCTTTGATGTAGCCGGAGCGGCATTCGTTTTTGCTGGTTGGACAGATAATACCGTTGCACTGCGTTTGGTCGTATTCGCCGCTATGTGCTGGGTAGCAACCTTGGGCTGCGTTGTACTTTCGCCGCGGGACGCCGGTTTGGCTCCCGGTATGTTTAGGACTTGTCCCACTTTGATAACATCGTTGCTCAATTTGTTTGCCTTCTTAATTTCGTCGATGGAGACGCCAAATTGTTTGCTGACTTTAAACAGGGTATCCTCTTTGCTCACGGTATACGAAGCGGCGGATACCGGGGTTGCGATGACCATGGATAAGAGAGCGGCCAATGCTAGCTTTTTCATTTTCTTCACCATCCCACACAATTGTCCGTTTTCTTTCTCATAGCATGCTGATTGTTTTGATAGATTCCTATTAGGAGGTATGTATCGATACACAACTTTGGTTACGCTTTTATTCTAGCTTTAATTTCTATTCATTGGTATTGTTTTTTTCGACACACAATAGATTAAGGCCCAATATACTAGTACAAATTTCCTTTTTATTCGACAAAAATAATCCAGAGACTCTATTAAAGCTGAAGAAGAGAGCGTAAATGTAGAAAAAGGCGAACGCCTTTTTCTACCTTAGATCTTTTTTCCTCCCTCTTCTCCCTCTTTCTTCATGATTTTCACAGAAAACCACCATGGCATCTCAACCGCAACCCCGACATGAAAATCGTGGGAAAGGCGGTTGACTTTTGTGGTACGAAGAAAAAGAGAGGAAAGAAGGAGGAGAGGATTTCAATGGGGAAAAAGGCGTTCGCCTTTTTCTTCTCTGGATCTCCTTTCCTCTTTTTCTCCTTCTTTCCTCATGATTTTCACAGAAAAAGGGCGAATCACCGCGCTGGCGATCCACCCCTATCATACTGCTAGCTTTACATTCGTATTCGTTACTTTACCAGTTGTCCCCGTGTCACCCCAAGCTGGTTCGTCGCTTTAAGGGAGCGCCAGACACTTGTGCCGGTTCTCTCTCCGTTCAGCGCTTCACGGTACAGGCACAGAACCTCCTGCACTTTATCGCTGTCTTCCTCTAAAAATTCGACGCGATACTCTCGCACGCCAAGCTCCAGGAAGTTCGAAATGTATTCGGCGCCCGATTGCTCGATCGCATTATATACTGTGTTTCGGCAGCCGATGTCGACGCGGACCGGATGCGACATGCCGATGCGATCCTGCAGGGACACCCGGTGGCTTTCGCATGGACGCCCGCAGTTGGTATAATCCGTCCCTTCGCTTAAAAACGTACAGTATACGCAATGTTCGGTATGGAACATGGGCAAGTGCTGATGAATCACCAGCTCAATGCGCTCTGTCGGCGACACCCGCAGCATATCTACCATCTGCTGAATGTTCAGATCATATGACGGTGTTACTTTCGTAAGGCCGTGTTCGAGGAACAACTCCACCGCTTTGTGATTGGCGATATTCAGGGAGAAATCCCCGAACAGCGGAAGTGTCACACCCGCTTGTTTGAAATACTGCAGCGCACCGGTATTGCGAACGAGAATCGCATCCGGCTTCGCCTTCAGGATGCCGTTTAACACGCCCTGCTCGCCCGGCATGTGGATGCGCGGTGTGGCCAGTGCAATACGTTTGCCGTGCTGGCGTGCTGCCGCCACAGCTTCCGGGTAGTCGCGAGTAAATTCAAAATCAGCATAGATATAGTCTACATCCGTCTGTGCGGACGCGTGTATCTGCTCCATTGTACGGCACAGCGAGATGAGTTTCGGTGCTTCCGCTGCTGCACGGCTTGCTTTCGTACGGATATGAAGTGCCTCACGTTCTTTTGGTTCCCGTCGGATATACGTGCGCGGCTGTTCACGAAGCGCCATGAGCCGCTCGACCGCTTCACGGCGCATCCGGTTCAACTCTTTCACCGGAACAATTACATCGCCTTCAAGTGACAGTTCCAACTCGCGCAGCTCGTAAATTGTGCCGCCGAGGCGTCCCCATTGTTCATACAAATAGTCGCCGTTCAGCGGACGTTTCATCGCCTGCTCAAGATTTACTTCAGAGACAACCGTTACTTCGCCGCCGGTTTTATCATCGCGCCAGATGGATACCAGCGGATTGTCTGCGCTGCCGGTAACGCGCACAGAGAGCGGGAACGGACGGTATGGACGGTCATGCTCGAACGTCTTGCGCAGTCTGCGATCAAGTTCCGGATCGCTTGTTTTCCAAATCTTATCGCCGACATGCACACGGCTAAGCTTGACATCGTGGCGCCCCGGAACGATTTCAACGAGACCGTCCTGTACTTCGCCCTCGATTTTCCGTCCCTTTCTGCGCAAGTCGTAGACGCGCCCGCCTTCCTCCTTTTCCTGCGGGTTGCCTGCATCAAACACGATGCCGTCTCCGCGCTTCAGTGGAGCTTCCAACTCGCACAGCACCGCATCTTTCAGCACTTTTTTCACCGTGCCCAGATACACGCCGCGGCTTTTCGGGAACGTACCGTCCACCAGCTTCTTATTATTGGTTCCTTCCAGGAATCCGTGCGTAAATCCGCGGCTAAAGCTTTGCTGCAGCTCGCGCATATCCACGGCAGATGGCTCGTACTCATTCCCCTCAAAGTATTCATCAATTGCTTTACGGTACTTACTAACCACGTTGGCCACGTACTCCGGAGATTTCAGGCGCCCTTCGATTTTAAACGATGTTACCCCCGCTTCAATCAATTCCGGAATCAAATCGATGGCCGCCAGATCTTTTGGAGATAATAAATAGGCGATGTTACCCATCTCTTTTTGAATGCCATCGACAATCAAATCATACGGCAAACGACAGGCCTGCGCGCATTCGCCTCGGTTTGCGGAACGGCCGCCCCACATCTCCGAAGTCAGGCATTGGCCGGAATAGGAGACGCACAGCGCGCCGTGCACAAATACTTCAAGCGGCGTATCCGTCTTGCTGGCAATCGTTTTAATGTGTTTTAAATTGTTTTCACGGCCTAATACAACAACTTCAAGGCCGTATTGTTTCATAAATTCAACTGCTTCCGGTGACGTAATCGTCATCTGGGTTGACCCGTGAATGGGGAAGTCGGGGGATATCTCGCGAATTAGCTTTACAAGCCCCATGTCCTGCACGATTACGGCGTCCACGCCTGCGTCGATACAAGCGTCTACCAATTCCCGTGCTTCTTCCATTTCGTCTTCGAATACTAGAATATTGAACGTCAAAAAACCTTTAACACCATATTTATGAAGATACGCCATAATCTCCGGCAGCTCGTCCATCCGAAAGTTGTCCGCTCTTGCCCGGGCGTTAAACTTCTCGACTCCGAAGAAAACCGCATCCGCGCCATTCGCCACCGCCGCTCTGAGACATTCCCAGTTCCCGGCGGGCGCCAGCAGTTCCACCATTTCTCTTGTGATTGCGGTCACTCGCCTCATCCCTTCTGTTATTTTGCGTTGCTCAAACTATTACTATACTCTATTTTTCTCATTTTCACCATCATTGTACGCTCAAATTCCTGTTTTTCCAGCAAAAAGCGCCCGGCTCTTGACGATAGGCACGGGCGCAATGAATCCGGCAGGTTTTTGAAGTCGGACGCTTATTATGCTTTTTCGTCTTTCGCGAGCGTCTCCATGTATTCACGATAGCGGCGGTGGACGGTGGCGCGGGATGCCTCATAACCCAACCCTCGCAAGGTTAAGGAAATTTCTTCAAATGTGAGCTTTTTGCGCCGCAGCTTTATAATTTCTTCCATCGGCAGATCGTTGCGCCTGCGTCCGCCTTGATCGGTATTTTTCAAATTCTGTTCAGGACGAAATCCTTCCGCGATGGCACGCCGCATCCCGCGCGAAATTTTATGGTTGGTCAGCCGGCGCTGATACTCTTCCACGACTGCGAGAATCTCAAGCACCATGCCCTCCATCTCACTTATCTGCAGCTCGCCCTGGTTGTCAAGAGAAATCACTTTTCCGCCTAACTTGCGAATTTGATGCAGGAGTGCGATTTTGCTGTTGCCGCGACCCAACCGAGATTCATCCTGAATGACGATAGCCTCTATATCTCCATCCGACATCGCCTCGAGCAAAGCAATGAGCCCCGGTCGTTCCAAATCAAATCCGCTTTCCTGCTCAGAAATCGCATGGATGACGGTCCATCCGTTTTGCAACGCATACTGTCGCAATTCTTCCATCTGCCGCTGTAAGCTTGTCTCCTGCTCTTTGCGTTCGGTGCTTACCCTTGCGTATAATCCTACCTTCATTCTCTCAGCCCCATTCCCTTGTATACGGACAAAACCCTCCGGGCGCGGGGAGGGTTTTAGTTAATGTTTATATTTTTTCTTCCTTTGCAGCGGTCCAAGTTCGTGTCCTTCTTCATCGACTAAACGAATGGAATCGAGATTGGCCTTCAGGGATCCGCGAACCGCCTGGATGTATTCATTACGCAGCGCCGTCTGTTCCGCTTTCTCTTTCTCCGTCAATCCGGTGCGTTTCGACTTGGCTGCCAGCTCGTTAATTCGTCTAATTTTCTCTTCGGTAACCATGCCGGCTGGAGTCTCCTCTCTATAAGTAAAATGTTCTCCTATTATAGCACGATTTACTTAAATGATAAACTTTTTGTCTATTCAATCGGGATAGTGAGATGATCGCCTGGCTGTACAATGGCGGACTTCAAATCGTTCGCCCGTTGAATATAGAAGAGCAACTCGTTAATGGACATGTCCGCCTGCTCATTATACCGGTCAGCGATAGCCCAGAGCGTATCGCCCGGTTCCACAACCACTTCTATGCCCTGCGGCTCGGCCGCGTTACTGCCTCCGATTGATGCGAACACCAGATTCGCCATGCTGAGGATAGCCATCCCAATTATAATTCCAATAAGCAACGATTTCTTGTTCAAACCAGTATCCCCCTTTAACCGTCTTTACGCTGATAATGAAGTGTATGCTTGTCTATGTATGTTAGAACCAAAACAAAATAAGAACGTTCGTTCTTCTTTATAATATTTCGAACAGACGTTCCTGTCAATAAAAAATTAGAACTTATGTTTGTATCCCGGAACAAATGTTGGTATAATAAATTCAACAAAAGATTCCATAGAATGGGGTGTGTTGGTATGAAAAAGCTGTCCAGCCGTCAGCTCGCCATCCTGGATTACATAAAGAAAGAAGTAAAGGAGAAAGGCTATCCGCCTTCCGTGCGGGAAATCGGGGAAGCGGTCGGCCTTGCTTCCAGCTCTACGGTGCACGGCCATCTGGCCCGCCTGGAGAAGAAGGGATTGATTCGCCGGGACCCGACCAAGCCACGCGCCATTGAGGTTTTAGACGGTGAACGGGGCGGTGCCGCTGCGCTTGAGACGGTAAGAACGGTTACAGTGCCGGTGATGGGGAAAGTTACGGCCGGTATGCCGATTACAGCCGTGGAAAACATCGAAGAATATTTCGTGCTTCCGGAGAATATAGTGGGCAACGACACCGTTTATATGCTGCGCATTCAAGGGGAAAGTATGATTGATGCCGGCATCCTCGACGGAGATTATGTCATCGTCCGCCAGCAGCAAACCGCTAACAACGGGGACATTGTCGTTGCGATGACGGAAGAAGACGAAGCCACGGTGAAGCGTTTCTTCAAAGAAAAAAATCACATTCGCCTGCAGCCGGAGAATCCGACGATGGCTCCGATTTTGCTTCCTGCTGTGACCATCCTGGGCAAAGTGATCGGCGTTTACCGCAACGTCCACTAATCCATTGGACGACACTGCGAACTCCGCACACATAAGAAGGTGATCCGAATCCGGACCACCTTCTTTTTTCATCTTTATATAAAGGTACGGAAACGATTCGAGGAATAAGGGGCCACATGTGTAAAATTTTCCAAATATTATGAATTGTAACCTAAATATTTTGTTCAATTTCCCTTAGTCTACAATAAAAAAGCCTGACTGACTCCTGTTATAGCGCATATTTCTTTTATAGTTTTATCGGTATTTTTACGTAATTCAATGGCATGATTCATTCCTGGGTGCTTATCTGTATATTTTTTTACTCTTCCTCGATTTGTCCCTGCAGTCGACTAAAGTGTGCTCCTGAACCTGTATTTTAGAGTAAGTAGAAAGAGCCGTTTTCACTGAACAGCTCTTTCCTTTAGCGATATTGTTCCTTTTTTTGATGAATTCTTTTTTTCATCACCGTAATTTTCTTTGGTTTTCTGTTATTAGCTTTGGCGCTGTCTCTAAAATTGCCCCTTCCAAAGCTGTATTTTCTTTCTTCCCCTCCTCAGGAGTAGTACGTTGATCACAAGAAACAGCCAACAATGAACCTACCAATATCAGTGAAATTGCTTCCTTCGCTCCACTACCTGTTAGTATCATCATGTTCTCCCTTCATGATAAATTTTATCCTTTGCTTGTATAAAAGAAAATATTTACAATTAATGAAATTTATTCTATTATTTATTCAATTAAGAGAGGGAATGTGTATGAAGAAGAAAGTCGCTGTTTTACTTTTATCTATGTCTTTAGCTGTACCGTTTAGTGTAAGTGCTGCCCCACAAAAAACGTCTGAGACAATCTTTCCTGCCACCGAGACAACTGTAAATGGCGTACCCGAATCAAAAATTGTTAGACCTATGGATGTAATGGTAGGCCCTATCTTTGCGGGTTACAGTCCAAGCAGTTACATAACGAATGACAGATTTAAACCCATTGTTCAATTTGACCACGATAACCGACGCAATTCCAGTCCATACACTATGTCCGTTAACGTCACAAAATCTGAAGCGCAAGGATCAGAATGGAGTGGGAGTGTAAACTTTACAGCAGAAATAAAAGCTGGGATACTTGGTAAAGTAAATACAACAGCAGGGGTTGAACATAAGCAAACACGCGCCACAAATGAGGCGGTTGGAGTAACTGGAAGCTTCACAGTTTCTGCCGGAAAAATGGGGCATATTAAATTTTGGTACAAAGGCAAAACTACTAAAGGTACGTTGAGACACTACTCTTATAACACCGCAAATCCTAGCCAAAAATACTATACAGACACACCTATTAATGCTACGTTCTATCGCTCTAACTATCTTGATGTATTCAGCGAAGCTTGGCAGAATTAAAAAGAAATTGGGAGAAGGGTCTTTGTGACCCTTCTCTTACTATGGAGTGATGAATATGAAACTAAATAAATACTTAATCGCATTCTTACTTGTTGTTACCTTACTTACAGGTTGCAACACTGTAGACTCATCTGTTTCGTCCGAAAAAAGAAATACGGTTTCGGATAACTTTGCATCAACTAAAACAGAGAATGGCCCTGCTATCGAGAACGCTACCCTTTCCTATGAAGAATTTAAAACCCAATTTTTATCTTTTAAGAAGAACTTTGTTCCAAAGAAATTTATTACTGCTTCTCCCGAAGAGATAACAGTTGTGACGACTTCATTCCCTAAAACGAAACTCGACAAAAGACAAGCGGACATAATTAATAACAATATTCAGTTTCCAGCACGATACGAAACATTTTATAAATCTGAGGATAAGAGTATCCTTGTGAAAGTGAATTTTATTTATTATCCTGAAAGCAAACAAAGTCAATTTGTTACGATAAATTCCATTTCGCCCATTATAAATGCCAATATTCAAGAGAAGCATCAGAAAACGCCTCGACCCTTAATGGATGAATACCTTATTTCCGCGAACGGATATCTCGTATTAATTAACTTTATTGATACAAATTCGACAGCGGAAGGTAATTCTGAAAAGTATAATGACCAATTTATTGAATCAACGCTTGCTTTTTACAATCAGTTTGAGGAAGCACTATTAGCTGTTAAAAAACAAAAATAATGTATTCTTTTCTCACACAGGAAAATGTATGAATATTACAGTTATTTAAATTTACTTTGCTCCTGGTGTCAGCCTCGCTGGTATTTCCTAATATATAGCCACGATTGTCTTTTTTCCTGAAAGAGAAAATTCCCGAATTTGGCTGAAAATAAGCGAAAACGAAGATTTTTGATTTTTTGAATTTACCGTAATGGCTATTATCGGACGCTCACCTTAATTCTCCAAGAAGGAAATTTCCTTTTTTTGTATAATTTTATTAATATGCCGTTTATAAAGGGGGAGAAAAATGAGCATTCAAAACGAATACTTAGGATGTGTCATTGCTAATTTCAAAAGTATCAAAGATTTGGGAGAGAAAACCATTTCTCAACTAGACATCGAAGAATTACATCGATCTCCGACGAGTGAGTCAAACAGTATCGCTATTATTATCAAACATCTCAGCGGAAATATGATTTCAAGATGGACGGACTTTCTAACAACAGATGGTGAAAAGCCTAATAGAAACCGGGATAATGAATTTGAAGGAGGATACCCAACCAAAAAAGATCTTCTTCAAGCATGGGAGAACGGATGGGAAAATCTCTTCACCACCTTGCACAGTTTAACCGAGAATGACCTGTTAAAAACTATTTACATTCGTGGCGAAGCTCACTCTGTTGTAAAAGCCATACAAAGGCAAGTTTCCCACTATTCATACCACATTGGACAAATCGTTTACATTGGTAAGCAAATTAAAAATAAAGATTGGTCTTCTTTAAGTGTTCCTAAAGGAAAATCTCTAGAATACTTAAAGGGTATGCTTAAACAACATCAACGAAAATAAGAGAGTAAAAACGAGACTGGCTCAAAAGTCCAAATAGACGGATAAAGGTGTAAATAAGCCAAAAAGGGGCTGGCACCTCAAAAGGATATGTAAAATACCCTTTTTGTTCATGTATAGGAAAGTACATTTCACTTTATCACTGTAAAGCGAAATGTACTTTCCCTCCATTCGTAAGCGGGAAAAAACTCGCGGGGTGTGTGCCGACCGTTGCTTTCACTATTAATCTTTTTCATCATTTAGTCCATTATATAAAAGCAGATGAAAAGTGGCACAAAAACTCTACTTTCCCGCATCCACGCAAATCTGTTTCTGGTTTACAGCATATAAGTAACCATAATTTTTTTATGTTATCTAATTTACAGAACGGCAATAAAAAACCATACAATCATAATCAACTGAATAACGATTTTGGCAACCGTACTGCTCAAGAAGCCCAGCACGGTACCCAGAGCGATGCGCAGCGACTTCTGAGTGCCGCCATTTCGTATAAGTTCCACCAGAAAAACGGCCAGGAATGGGCCCACTACAATGGAGAGCGGACCAAGGAAGGCGCCCAGCACGATCGGTCCCAAAATGATGCCCGCCACGGCCGCAAACATTGACCATTTATCTCCCCCGTATTTTTTCACGAAGTATATATTCGAAAGCATGTCGGCACCAATTAAAAACAGGGTCAGCACTGTCATCGGCACCCAGAATGTCCAGCTTAGTACCGTGCTGTCGATGGCAAACTGATAGATAAGAAACGCAATCCACACAAGCAGCGCATCGGGAATAACCGGTACAACCACACCAATCAAACTCAGCAAAAACAAGATGCCTATGATACTCCAGAGCACAAATTCCATGTTACTCCTCCTCTTTTTTGTGAAAATCATGAGAAAAGAAGGTTGAAAAGCCATGATGATTTTCTGCTCCATTCAGTTTTTTATACGCGTATTTAATAAAAAAGAAGCAGATTTTTTGTTAAATATTTTTATACGCAGTATTTATTTACTTTTCTCTTTTTAAGAACATAAGGAAGCAGATATACTGTCTTCCTGCTTCCTTCCTGTAGTTAATCTATCTACCTTATTTGGATTTTACGTCTCTTTCCGGCTTCGAGTCATCTGCTGCCAGACCGTACCGCTCGCTGCTTCGCCGCCTTCAATACGTTCAAGGGCCATTTTCACCTGCAGGCTCACTTCGAATTCCGGATCATCTTGCGCCAGGCGCAGCGCTGGCAGTGCGGTTTCGTCTCCCACTTCGTACAAGAACCTGGCTGCCCGCCAGCGAACCAGCTTGTTCGAATCCTTCAGCGCTTCCGTCATCGGTCCGATCGCCGCCGGATCGCCCAAATCCGACAGCGTATCCCCTGCCGTCCGGCGCACCACCGGCGATTTATCCTTCAGCGCCTCAAACAGAAGAGGCAATACTTGTTTGCTTTCAATCATGCCAAGATATACTACCGCCAGGCGGCGAATCGATGTTTTTGTATCATGCAGCGCTTTATGCAGCACCGGGATGTCTTCTGCGGTCGGATTCATTCTCTCCAGTGCCGCAAAACGCTTCTCCCAATCCGGATCATCCAGCATCCCTTCCACTGCTGCACCGGAAAGCGCTTCTTCTTTCGGTCCCTCTCCTTCTTTCTGTACAAACGCCTGAGCTACCAGCTGGCGCAGACGCTCTTCATCATACGCGGCCGCAATCTCCTGAGCCACCTCTTCCCCGATTTCTTCCATTGTACCGTAGCGGACGCCCCGGTCTTCCCATTTCCGTTCCATAACCAGGTTTTGCGAAGCCGATTGCGCTTCCATCGCCGCTTTCATAAATCGTTCCGGCAGACCAACGCGTTTCTGTTCGCCGCCTGCCTCCAGTTTAATCTGCATAGGAAGGCCCCGGAACATCTGGACAAATACTTGCACCTCTCCAAACGCGTCTTCTTTTACCGGACTAACTTCTTCCCTGGCATATTCATCGGTCGCTCCCAGTACGCCGCGTGCCTGAGCCAGAATATCGCGCCAATCCGCCTTTGGATTTCGCTCCAGTGCAATAAAATCCATTACCTGGAATACCCCTTTAACCCCCGGGATTTCCAGCAGTCTTTGAATATAATCCGGCGCCTTCCTTTTGTTTTCCGGTGTATAGTTATGACTTACGCCCACAGGTAGTTTTTCATCAAGATTTAACTTCATCGAATTCGGGCTTGGCGTCGGTTCAACAGATACAATCTTCATCATTTTCGCACAGGAGAGCCTTACTTCTATAAGTGGAGGAAAAAAGTGTTTCAAACAGGCATAGCTTCTGCTACGTTAATGTTCTGAAAAACCCCCTTGTGCTACCTCCTTTTATGTTGTATTGTATCTCATTTTATGAAAAAAACAAAAATCCTCACTAATTCGATTGGAATTTTATGTTTTTTTTATTGACGTCTTTCGGGGTAAGGTCTATACTAATGACTAACAATACCATAATGAAAGTTTATTTTCTTATCAAGAGCGGTGGAGGGACTAGGCCCGATGAAGCCCGGCAACCGGCGGCGTGTCCGCAAGGTGCTACATCCTACAGAACGAACGGTTCTGAAAGATAAGAAAGGATACGGTTTTTCCTCCTTTCTTCTCTTCAGAAGAAAGTTTTTTATTTTTAAAGGAGGATTTCATATGGAACGCAGCATTACCTTTCCTTATCGACAGCTCGAATTGGCCGCCACGGTGCATTACCCGTGCGCCCAAAAACGTAAACAAGAAGACAAACGCTGGCCGGCCGTTATTATCTGCCATGGGTTCGTCGGCAACCGCATCGGTGTAAACCGGCTATTCGTAAAAGCTGCACGCCGTCTTGCACAGGAAGGTTATTTCGTGCTCCGCTTTGACTATGCGGGCTGTGGAGAGAGCGAAGGCGAATACGGATCATACGGCATCGACAGTTTCATTGAACAGACAAGACGCGCACTCGACTACACATTAAGCATCGACTGTATCGATAAATCACGGGTATTTTTGCTTGGACACAGCTTAGGGGGCGCTGTTGCCCGTCTGACAGCGGAAAAAGACAGCCGGGTATCTTCCCTAATCCTGTGGGCCCCGGTCTCTCACCCACTTTCCGACATTATCCGTATTGTGGGACGCCCGACATACGAGGAAGCAACACGCAGCGGAAAAGCCGAACATAGCGGCTATCATCTATCTGACGCGTTTTTCGCCTCGCTTGCACAAGCGCAGCCGCTTGCACCCGGATCTTCGTTTCTTGGCGATGTGTTGATTTTACATGGAACACGGGATGAGGACATTCCGGTGGATGCGTGCTATTTATATGAAAGCTTACTGCGCCAGCGGACAATCGGACAATGTGAGGCTCATGTCATCGAAGGCGCCGATCACACCTTTTCGTCCGTTGCAGCATCAGAAGCCCTGTTTGAGCAGACATGCGACTGGCTGCAAAAACTAGAGAACCGGGCCGGAAATTGGAGTGATTGGGTGATATGATTCCTTTGCTGTAAATCAAACAGAAAAAGCCAATTGCTGTCATTTTATCGACATCATTGGCTTTCTATTTTTAAAGCACTTTCTTTTCAACTATCATCCGACCTGCCTTGCGAAAAGCTTTTTTACCCCACCGTCCAACATGACAAATGACACACCGGCAATTACCAATCCCATACCCGCAAACTGCTGCCATGAGATAAGCGTCCCGTACAAAAACACGGCCATCCAGGTCGCATTGATCGGCACCAGGTTCATATAAAGACTCGCTTTGCCAGCACCAATGCGATGGATCCCTTCATTCCACAGCAAAAACGCAATAACGGTAGCGCAGACCATCATATATAACATCTCTGCCCACCCCTGTGCCGACAAAGAAATCACGCTCCTCCATCCCTTTTCCGGAAGCGAACAAAGCACCAGAAGAAGCGATCCTATCACCGTAGACACCGTCGTTGTCAACAGCGGAGACAGGTCCTGCATCACCACCTTGCCTATCAAGCCGTGCAGCACCCAACAACCCAACGCGCCTAAAAACAGCAGATCTCCTACATTAAACGAAAACGAAGCCGCGCCATACGGCAAGCCCCCTAAAACAACAAGACATACGCCCGTAAGCGAAAGAGTTAGCCCGATTCCCAGGCGCGGATTCCATCGCTCTTTGAGAAACAGCACAGCTCCCAGCGTAATAAACACCGGGCTTGTCGCCATGATTAATGAACCGTTCACAGCGGATGTATACCGAAGCGCCACAAAGAAAAACACATTATATGCAAAAATGCCCGTCAATGCCAGAAGAACAAGCCCCCGCCACTGTCTCTTAACGGCAGCACCGTTCCATTCACCTTTTGCCCACACAATCGAAAGCAAAACGAGACCTGCCAGTCCGAAACGGACCGCCGCCGTTGTAATCGGAGGCACTTCCGCAATGATATGCTTCCCGGCAGGAAAAACGCCGCCCCAGAACAGCGGGACCAGCAATAGCAAAAAATAAAAGCCTCGATTCGACTTCCCTGATGCAGATTTCACTTCCCCACCCCGTCTCCTTCTTGCTGTACCTTTATGAATTAGCCGAGAACACTCGTGACTTCAGCCATGAGATGAATCGGCTTCGGACAAGGGAAGGTTTTAGCCTTCTCGCAAGTCCGACTGGATGATATAATATATTTGTACAGATTGCTCATTGAAAACTGAATGTATGGGGTTGTGACAGGAAATTGGTCTGTCACGTAAAACATTCAACCTTCACACGCCCACGCTGACCGAAAAGCGAAAACCAAGCAGTACGTCAGCGTGCCGAGTCCAACGTACAAGGTTTGTAACAACCGCAG
>Ga0310836_101066_pt1 | contig 17389 bp, 14 predicted proteins | sample SM_ome_4_FD_201310 | JGI IMG/M metagenome (GOLD analysis project Ga0310836, IMG submission 201310) | Sorghum-adapted microbial communities enriched on stacked mutant (SM) sorghum from Joint BioEnergy Institute, Emeryville, California... ... | reverse complement strand
ACAAAATGCAGTATTGATAAACTTTCTGCAATTGCAAATGCATAAAAATAGCCTTTCAGACCTAAGTCAAAAAAGGCTAATAGCATGACACCAAAAAACGCCATACTTATAGCCATTAAAATATTATTTAGCGCGTAAATCTTTATTAGCCCAATTGCTCTAGTGAACTGGGAACATAAAATTTGAAATCCTTGAAGAATCAAAATAAGATATACGAAGTTGAGAGTACCCTCAAACATTTTTATTTGATATAAAATTGGATAAAAAGCAATGAAAATTAAACAACCAATAACGGTTACAATAAAAGCATTCGAAAATACTCTACTAGAATCTGTTGTATTTTCCATCGTAAACCTTAATACCGCTTCATAAACACTTAAAGACAAAACCGGTAATAGCAAACTTGTCGCAGACATAATCAAATCAACTTGTCCATATTCCGCGACTGTCAAATAATATGTGTATACCGGAATCATTATTAATGTTACGAGTCTACTGCTTAAATTACCTAATGCAAATAATGCAGAATTTCCAAGCAACTTATATATTCTATTGCTCAAAATATCACCATTTCATCATTGGAATACTTACCTACAATACGCCATTCACACTTTCGTACAATACGCGCAAACTCTCATTTTTTTGATACTCTATCAATTCACGATTACACCCTACTCTCTCAGATTCAATCAGTAAATCTATTATATCCTTATGATTTAAGTTTATATTGACACACCTGTTGCTGAAACCAATACTTTCAAAAAATTGATCCAGTTTATTGTCCCAAGAAAGAGCTATTGAAGGAGTATTCAAAGAAGCTGCGATTATGTGACTATGTAATCGAAATGATATTATACTTTTAAAGCTTGAAATTAACTCGACCAATTCCCTGGGACTTTGTGGTCTGCTTGCTACGACCGTTGAGTCATAGTCTAATGAGCTTGCAATTCGAATTGCCATTTTAAAATCATTAATGCTACCATTACAGAATAATTGCCATTTTAATTTCCGTGCATTCAATTCCACAATTATATTTCTTATCTGATCGTAGACCAAGTGTGATGTTTTGGGCGTACTAATTACACCTATCCCAATAATATCTGTTTTATTATTGACATCTATTCCGTAAACATCCTTCGCCCATAGACCTACATCGTATGACTTAACCAATTTTTCTTTGTTTTGATTAGTCAATAATTTTTCAATTCTTTTTACACTATCGCGCATTGAGATCTTATATACATTTTTTTTATTCAGCGCAGATTTGAATAATCTTAACATTAAATTGCTTTTTATTTCACCAAAACCACAAGCATTAAACACAACAGGAATATTCTTCCTCGCAAGTAGATTTACATACCTATAAACTGGAATTCCAAAATAATCCATGAAAATTTGTCCACCAGCAAAAACAGCAACACTGTAATCTTCATTGCAAACTTTATTTATGACCTTTCTTTTCCCTACTCTCCCATTTGCGTAATATTCCCAAAGAAACGTGTTGCTTTTTAACAGACGTTTCCCAACATTAACAAGAATCCGTTTATATGGGGCACTCTTAATACTAGACCGGTCTAACGAATTCTGGTCAAAACTAGGATAATTACTTCGTCCAGATAAATCAGATTTTAAGATATCGTAGTCCTTAAATTTTTGACGAAGCAAGTATTCAACACATTCACAAATTATACCGTCTCCAAGATTGTCTGAATAATATTCTCCTAAAAGCAATATCTTCTTAACCAATATGATCAATCCCCAGTTTTATTCTGTTCGTAATAATTGAGTTGTCTATTTGATTGTGTTTATGATCTAACGAAAGTTGGATTAAGCTAAGAATATAAAACCAGTATATTGGTTGTCTCAAAACAAAGTGAGACGCACTGAATAAAATTAAGCATATCATTGCTGTAAAGAGAATTGAAGAATGCCGAACCTTAAGCAAAGATTTAGATAAGAACCACAGGTGTAGCAACATTCCTAAAAAACCAATTTGTGTTAATAAATCAATAAATGTATTGTGGACTTCAAACCTATAATCTCCATAATACACCAGTTGGGGGCCCGGGCCGAATCCAAAAATGGGTGACCCCATAAATGTTTCTAATCCTTGCATCCATAACGATCCTCGGCTACCGTCTTGGTCCAGTTCGTTAAAGGTGTTGCGAATATAATTCAGTGTAGTGTAGATTAATTCGTTATTCAATACTGCGATAAAACCTATTGATGATATAATAAGTAAAATAACTGGAAGACGAGCTGGACGATCTATTCGCCTAACAATATGAGCCAAGATGAGTATTATTGTCGCCATAACCCAAGATGCTACTAATCCATCGCTCTTGGTTTCAAGTCCAGCAAAAATGGTGCCAAGTAATACTGTCCCATATACTATTCTTATGTTAGTTTTTTTAGTTCCAACTAATAAGAAGAAGGCAATGAACGGAATAGCTGAAAGAAACAGAGCCAATTGATTAGGATTATTCGCACCACCCGTAAATCTATAACCGCCCAAGCTAAGTCCAAAAAAAGACGGGCTAATCATTGAGTGCCATAATGCGAGAAAAGTAAATATTACTCCTCCTAAAACCACACAATACTTTATTTTCTGAATAAACAACTGTAACCTACCTTGATAAAGTAAGACCAGGCAAATTGAAAATGAAAATGCATAAGCGATCAAGTCGTAAACAACATAATTCAAAATAAACCTGTCACTTACTAAACTTATAACCCCCCCGATAATCATTAATACGATAAAAAGAACCCAGTACTTTATGAAAAAAGTATTTTCCTTTTCGATTATATATCTTGATTTTATAAGACCTATTGATACAATGACCATCCATATTCCTAATACGATCTCTCCTGGACCAATGGGCAAACTGCTAAATCTTATATTGGTCATAGTGGTTAAAACTATCCCAAAAGCAAAAAGCAAACTTTCTTTTGATAACTTCGTCAATTTCAGGTCCCTTTCTTATTGATGTAATTGATCATAATATGAGCAAATTGCATCGATCCAAATGTCTAGTGAATACTTTTTCTTTATTAGCTCACGAGATACGAGTGTTTTCTTAACTAATTCATCTTGATCATGATTTAGAATTTCGATAATTTGGGTTGTTAGTTCTGCGACATTCTCTGTTTGAAAGAAAAAAACACTAGGTACTTCTTTAGCCCAGTCTAAACCTGGAATATCGCTACTAACAACAGGGATACTACAAAAAATAGACTCTGCAACCGAATATGAAAATGTTTCATTTCGACTTGCTGAAATAAAAATAGATGCATGACTATAGTAGTCTTCGATTTTTTCCGTTGGTTCTTTCAAAACAAGCCAACTAGGCAACTCTCCATCATATTTATTATAAACCCAATTTTCCCCTAGCTTCTCACTAAAAACTAGCCACAATTCGAATTTTACTCCTAGAAGTTCTAATCTTTCACATGCTTCTAATAATATATCAACACCTTTTATTTCTGGCTTATATCCAAATGCCAAAAAAACAGGCTTATTTCCCACTGTTTTGTTTATCGACTGTAACCTGTCGATGTCAATACCATTGATGATTGTAGTCGATTTATTAGCTGGAAAGCCACCTTTTTCTACGACTAATTTTCTGTAAAACTCTGAGACTGATATGAGTCTGGCTCTTCTTCCAACCAAACTATAGTGAATGAAGTTCTTTAGTTTTGATTTCAAATCATCTTTTAAAAAAATAGTAGAATTATGATAATGCCATACCACCTTGGACTTTTTTGGTGCAGCAATAGTGGCTGGAATATCTAGATAGTCATGATGAGTATGGATGATATCTGGTTGCACCATATTATAAATTGCTCTAAGCTCATTAATTGTTTTCAAGGAAAACTGTTTAGCTGTGATAAAATAAACGTTGAATTCTTTGGCTAATTTAATACACCATTCACGTTCTTTAGCAGTTTTCGGAAAAGCAAAAGACATTTTTATACCCTTACTAGCTAGTACACGTGCCAATCCTGTTAGTGCAGGAATGATGTTTCCCCCGTACTTTGAATTCAATCCAAGAATATGTATCACACTTTTAATATTTGACATATTGATTCCCCAAAACTTTAATGTTTAAGCATTTTTTTAATTCTATTAAAGTTTTCTTCACCTATAGATTTTATTAATGCATATCTTGCTTTGTTTTTGATCCTATGCATAGGAGAAAGCCATGAACCTGCAAAGTGATGTATTGTATATGTATTACTTGAAATGTAATTCTTCCCCGAGTTATAATCTATCGGACAGAAATAGTCTCTAGGGTAAAAATGGAAATCCAATTCATTACCTATTACCTGATACTGACCGTTTCGTTTCAAACCATATTTTTCAAGCAATTCGCTTATGATAGCGGTGTTTGGAATAAGGCAAAATGCTTTATCGTCGTAATAATTTAACATTAACCTTATTAATTTATGCCCCTTTTCAGCTCCCATGATCCCTGTTGGTACAATATTATTGCTCTCAAAACCTGAAAATGCTGAGTGACGCAAAAATGGATCGATATTACGTATTACTTCCACATCAGTATCCATATAAATTCCACCAAAGTTATATAATACGTATAACCTTACATAATCTGTAACAAAGGCATATTTTTTTGCTTCATAAGCGCTTTTGGTAAAGGGGTGGGAATTTACATCGAAATTTTCTTCATTCCACAAAACAAATTCATAATCCTTAAGGTGTCTCTTCCAACTTTCAATACAAGACTTTGCTAATTTAGGCATTTCACCCATACCAAACCAGCAATAGTGAATAATCCTTGGTATTTTATCCATGTTGTCACCTCCCTTTCATTCTAAATACTATATTTTTTTCTATGATAATTCTGCACTATACCCTTTGGAATCAATCCAACAAAAATTGGCTTAAGAATATATGGCCAATATCGCAAGGGCAAATTAAACTTTTTAAACCACTTATATCTTAGTCTAGCTCCGTCAATTCGATATTTAAATTTCCTTTTACTATAGGAATCTCTTCCTTCACGATATAACAACAATATATCTTTTAAGTTCGTACCTTTATATCCATGATAAGCAATTTTACACCAAAGATCATAATCCTCAGTCCTGTATGTATGTTTATCTACTGTATATCCACCAACATCAATAAGTACACTTCTTCGCATCATAACTGTAGGATGTATAAAAAAGTTGCCGATAAATACTTGTTCCTTTGAAAAATCTTCTTTTCCATATCTATGCCCATAAATTCCTTTATGGTCAAATAAGCTAATTCCTCCGCCAATAATCGCATATTCTGAGTGTAAATCAAGGAAATTAGCTTGCTTCATAAATCGATCTTCTACAGAGATATCATCACTATCCATTCTTGCAATATATTCACCGCTTGCAACCTCTAAACATCGATTTAATGATGCTGCAAGTCCTCTATTTTTATCATTACGGATCAAGATGATTCTTGGATCCTTCTTCATGTAGTCATTTATTATAGAAACACTTCCATCTAAAGAACCATCATCACAAATAATGAACTCAAAATCTTGTAATGATTGGGATAGAATGGACTCAATTGCTTCTTTCAAGTATTTTTCCGTATTATAAACTCCCATTATTACACTTATCTTCGGCATATAATCACCTTGGATTATCTAATCATCGACCTTTTCTTGCATCAAGTTCTTTTTGTACCATTCAATCGCTTCTTTTATTCCGGTTTCGAAACTCCAGTCTGGCTCGTAACCAAGCAATCTTCTGGCTTTATCAATATCAGCATTGCTATGCTTTATGTCTCCTTTTCTATCTGGGCCGAATATAGGTTGAATTTCTTTTTCTAATGAGTGAAGTAAACTATTATATATATCTATTAGAAACTCTCTACCGCCAAATGCAATGTTATATGTTTGCCCGACAGCTTCTTTTGGGGCAATACATGCTTTTAAATTAGCTTCAACCACATTCTCTATATATGTAAAATCACGACTTTGCATACCGTCACCATAGATCGTAGGTTGTTCGTTGTTCAACAACATTTTTATAAACTTAGGTATTACCGCAGCGTAAGTACCATTTGGATCTTGCCTCTTTCCGAACACATTAAAATATCTTAATCCAACCGTTTCAAGACCATACAACTCGTAATACAACTTCCCGTACTCTTCATTTACTTTTTTAGTTAATGCGTAAGGTGATAACACCTTACCTTCTCTACCTTCTTTTTTTGGTAATGTAGGTTCATCTCCATATACAGATGAACTAGAAGCATATATAAATCTTTTAACATTTTGTTGTCTAGATGCCTCTAGCATGTTTAAGGTACCTTTGATATTTATTTCTTCATATAGTAATGGATGCTCGATGCTTCGAGGTACACTTCCCAATGCAGCTTGGTGCAATACATAATCGATGTTACTACATGCTCGAAGACATGTTTTAAAATCACGAATATCTCCTTCAATAAACTCAAAATTTGAATTATCCAAAAATCCTTTGATGTTCTCTTTTTTTCCCGTTAAAAAATTATCAAGACCTCTAACATGATATCCTAACTTCAAAATTGCTTCTACTAGATTACTACCTATAAAACCAGCTGCTCCAGTAACTAAGAAAGTAGTACCTGTAGGAAATACGACTCCTTGATATCCCAAGTTATAACCTCCAGTAAAGATAACCATTATTTTCGACTTCTTTCTTATTAAGCATGCCTTTAATATCAATTAGCACCTTATTATTTGAAGTAGGTAAGTTAACTTCACTTGTGGCCGCAACTTCACTTAAGTATCCCATCTCACTAGATTCATTTCTATACATTTTATCAATTATATTCAGATCCAATGTTTTAAACTCATCATGCGGTACCGCAAATATTACCGCATCAACTCCCTTAATATTCTCCATATCGACTAAATTGATATGATATTCATTCCAAACCTCCTCTTTATTAGCAACCGGATCAACAACAAAAACATCTATCCCATATTCTAGCAACTCTTTATAAACATCCACTACTTTCGAATTTCTAACATCAGGACAATTTTCCTTGAATGTAATTCCAAATATCGCTACTTTAGAACCTTTAATTTGCTTATTGGCTTTTATCATCTTTTTTACAGTACATTCAGCAACATATTTCCCCATTCCATCATTAATTTTTCTGCCTGCAAGAATAATCTGCGAATGGTATCCAATTTGCTGGGCCTTATACGTCAAATAGTAAGGGTCAACTCCTATACAATGTCCCCCTACTAACCCAGGAGTGAACCGTAAAAAATTCCATTTAGTGCTTGCTGCATCAAGGACTGCCTTTGTGTCTATTCCTAATTTATCGAATATCATCGACAATTCATTCATAAATGCAATGTTAATGTCTCTTTGCGCATTTTCGATAACTTTTGCAGCTTCGGCGACTTTAATACTTTCTGCTCGATAAATACCCGCTTTAACAACAAGCTCATAAACTTTAGCGATTGTGTCCAGTGTGTCCTCATCCATACCTGAAACAACTTTTACTATGGATTCTAATCTGTGTTCCTTATCACCAGGATTTATTCTCTCTGGTGAATATCCAACTTTAAAATCTTTTCCACATTCTAATTTGGATTCTAGTTCTAGAATAGGCACACATATTTCTTCAGTTACACCTGGATATACGGTTGATTCTATAACGACAATAGACCCCTTTGTCAAATTTCTGCCGAGGATCTTACATGCTGACTTTAATGGATTGAGGTCAGGTGTATGGTCAAATTTTACAGGAGTTGGTACCGCAACGATGTGAAATTTGGCATTACGAAGTTCATTTTCATTATTGGTGAAGAAAATGTTAGATTCTCGAACTTCTTTATCACCAACTTCTCTTGTAGGGTCAATTCCTCTTTTATACAAATTTAGCTTTTCTTCATTCAAATCAAATCCAATAACATCAACTTTTTTGGCAAACGATATTGCGATAGGCAAACCTACGTACCCAAGCCCTATTACTGATATTTTTTCTTTTCTTTGAACAATACTTTCGTATAAGTTCACTTGTCACCACTCCATTATTTACATTTAACTAGTTGGCTAAAGATATCAATCTGTTTTTTTACAACTTTTTTTTCATTATATAGATCCTCGGCTCTCAATCTACTATGTTTCCTCATAGAATCCCGCAATTCTTTATTCTCTAGAAGGACCTCCAATTTATCCCTTATTGACGCTGGGTCGGCTAAAGGAACCAAAAATCCATTATATCCGTTAATTACCTCTTCTCTAGATCCTCTTATATTAGTTGCAATAATTGCATTTTCCATCGCCATAGCTTCAATGATCGATCTAGGCATACCTTCCCTATATGAAGGTAAACAAAAAATATCACTTATATATAACAAATTGTGAATATCATCTCGTTTACCTGTAAATACGATATTGGGATGAGATTCATATATCTTTAATCGACTTATAGTATCTCGATCTCTATCGCCTTGATACTTACTACCAATTATCAGTAATTTAACATTACTCTTATTAATCTGTGTAAAAGCTTCAAGAAGATCTAAAATTCCCTTTTCTTTTACAATCCGACCTACAAAACTTACAACTATTTTATCTTCAGATATACCTAAAGATTTTCGAATTTCGTTTATTTCTTCTATATTAATATTGGCAGGATTAAACTTCCCTTCAACATCTACACCATTACTAATGCAAACAATCCTATTTTCGGAAAGAAACTTACCTTCGATAGCGGTTTTTGCATCTTCTTCACTCTGAGTAAAAATAATATCAGTAAAAAACTTTGCCATTATCTTTTCGATCCAATAAATCAAACAGTATAGTAAAGGGTGCATATTCTCATGAAAATAAAAACCATGTGCGGTGTAAACTATATTAGGTACACGCGCCATTTTTGCTGCTATTCTGCCGAGTAAAGCTGCAACAGGAGTATGTACATGAACGATATCCGGATTAATCGACTTAAGTGCCTTATACATTTGAATGATCGCTTTTATATGTGAAAGACTAACACTTCTTTTAATTTCAACTTCTATTAATTCAACTCCATCCTTCTCAATGTCATGCCAATTTTCCCCACTCGAACATATACCATAAGTCTTATATCCAGCCGAAATGGTACCTCGATTTAATTCACCGAGAAGACTTTTCATTGTACTATCAATCGCACATATTTGAACTATCTTTCGCATTAATATTATCCCTCCCTTCTTAAAGAACTTCTAATCAAATCCTTTTTGCCGGTACCCCAACATATTTTCCTATGTCGAGTAGATCGTTTATGACAACTGTCCCCGCACCAATGATGCAGTCGTTAGTAATTTTCACATTATTGCTGACAACACTTCCAATACCTAACCATGTACCACTCCCTATATATACCTCTCCAGCCAGATGTACTCCTGGCGAAAGATGAACATAATCTTCAATCACGTTATCATGATCAATTGTAGCACCGGTATTTATGATGCACCCTCTTCCAATTCTCGTACAACAATTAATCACTGTACCAGGCATAACAACGGTTCCTTCCCCAATAACTACATCCATTCCAATTACAGCATTAGGATGAACTAATGATGGAATTGTAGCACCTGCAACTTTTAATTTTTCTAGGAAGTTTCGTCTAAGCAAATTATTCCCGATGCCTACAATAATGTCATATTGCTGGATTAATGAGAAAACATCTTGGGTTGTTCCCACAACATCAAATCCCAATATTGATTTGTGATCAGGGGAATCATCGACAAAAGCTATGTAGTTCCATCTATTTAATTTCTTTGCAAGATCAGCGATTACTTTACCATGTCCGCCTGCTCCGATTATTAATAACTTATCATGCATATCTGTATCATCCTTAAAAGTTTCCTTTAAAGAACTCCATAGTGATTGAATCTTTCGAGTTTATACCTTCCCTCACGATGACTTTTTTCAGTGTTTTGATCAATATTAAACAGTCATTTTTGAATGTAATATTGTCTACATAATGAACATCCAGTTCAAACTTCTCTTCCCAGCTGATTGCATTTCGGCCGCTGACTTGTGCCAATCCAGTCAGTCCTGGTCGGACTTCATGACGTCGACGTTGATGATCATTATATAGAGGCAAGTATTGGACCAGAAGCGGTCGAGGACCTACGATAGACATATCGCCCTTCAGGATGTTCCACAGTTCAGGAAGTTCATCCAGTGAAGTTGATCGAAGGAATTTCCCGAATTTCGTTAAACGGACACTATCGGGCAGCAATACACCATGCTCATCTCGCTCATCTGTCATCGTTCGGAACTTGTACATTGTGAAGATCTTCTCGTTGAGTCCAGGTCTTTCTTGTTTGAAGATAACCGGGCTTCCCAATTTAATTCGAACTAATACAGCCACTATTAACATGATTGGGCTTAACAGGATAAGCGCAATAAGTGAAAGCAAGATATCCATCGGTCTTTTGATATACCTCTTGTAGATACCGCCTCGGGACTTCATTACCTCGACCACAACCCCTTAATGATACTTACAACACGTTCCAGATCTTCATCAGACATCTTCGTATCAGATGGTAAACATACGCCGTGTTCGAACAGATACTCTGCTGCACCGGTACCGATATAATCATATTTTTCGAAGAATGGCTGCATATGCATCGGTTTCCAAACCGGACGTGATTCGATATTCTCTTCTTCCAGAGCCATTATCACGTCGAGCGGTTTCACCCTGCCATCAAGCAGGATGGTGCTTAACCAGTAATTGGGCCTCTGCCAGTCATGCTCAGGCATAAAACTGACTCCGTCCAATTCGCTCAATTGCTCACGGTAATATTTGTAGATGTCGGTTTTCTTCGCCACTCGATCTTCCAGCACTTTCAGCTGACCTCTGCCGATACCAGCTACGATATTGCTCATCCGATAGTTATATCCCAGCTCACTATGCTGGTAATGGCGTGCAGGGTCCCGTGACTGGGTGGACCAGAATCTGACCTTCGCGATCCTCTCCTCATGATCCGACACCAGCATTCCGCCTCCGGAAGTGGTGATGATCTTGTTGCCGTTAAATGAGAAAACTCCATAGTCTCCGAATGTACCCGTATGTTTCCCCTTGTAATAGGTACCAAGAGATTCGGCAGCATCCTCGATGACAACCACATCATGCTTGCGGCAGATCTCCATGATGCGATCCATGTTCGCTGCCAACCCGTAGAGGTGGACGACGATGACAGCCTTCACTTGCGGATACTTCTCAAATGCTTCCTCAAGGTCGGCAGGTGACATATTCCAGGTTTCAAGATCGCTGTCGATGAACACCGGAATCGCTCGCTCATAGATGATCGGATTTGCCGTGGCGGCGAAGGTTAACGTCGGACAGAAGACGATGTCTCCCTCGTTGACACCGGCAGCTTTAAGCGCCATATGAATCGCTGCTGTTCCTGAGGACAGAGCTGCCGCTGCCTTCGCACCCACCTTGGCCGCAAGCTCACGTTCGAAGCCATCCACATTCGCGCCGAGCGGCGCGATCCAGTTCGTCTCGAACGCTTCCCGGATATATTGCATCTCGTAACCTTGCTCGCTCATATGAGGTGAGGATAGATAGATTCTGTTCTTCACGTATGTACCTGCCTTTCGAGATGTTCCGACTTGTGAGAATCCCTCATATACAGAAAGTGCAACTTACCGTAGGAAGCTGCACTGATAATAAGCCTTTCTCTGGAAATGTGCCACATGGCGTTATTTTGCTGAGGTAGCCACTTCCATCTTGACGAATTCATGTTCAGCCGCAAGGGATTCCTTCATCGTAAAGGTCGGAAGCGGCGGAGGCGTCTCCTGGATCACATAGGACGGAACCCACTGCTTCAGGAGCTGCTTGACCTCCATAGAAGTGATGGTACCCTGTCTGTCCACGAGTTCACGGAAAGAAGCGATCATCTCTCTGACCTCGGCCTCGCTCAAGTATTCACTGCGGGCGATGAAGATCCGATTATGTACGGTGGACCGGGTGCCTTCTTCCTTGGTCAGCAGCTCCTCATACAGCTTCTCGCCCGGTCTCGCGCCGCTGAACTGGATCGGGATCTCCTTCTCCGTGAAGCCGGACAGACGGATCAGATCCCTCGCCAGATCGACGATCTTCACCGGTTCGCCCATGTCAAGGACGAAGATCTCGCCGCCTTCGGACAGCGCGCCAGCCTGGACGACGAGCTGCACCGCCTCGGGGATCGTCATGAAGTACCGCGTCATCTCCGGATGCGTCACCGTGACCGGGCCGCCAGCCTCGATCTGCTTGCGGAACAGCGGGATGACGCTTCCCCGGCTGCCCAGCACGTTGCCGAATCGAACCGTCGCGAACGCGGTCCTGCTGACCGAGTTCTTGCTCTGCACGATCATCTCGGCCGCGCGCTTGCTTGCCCCCATCACATTGGTCGGGTTGACCGCCTTGTCCGTCGAGATCATGACGAAGCGTTCGACTTCGTATTGGTGAGACAGTTCGACGAGATTCCAGGTGCCCAGTATGTTGTTCTTCACCGCTTCGATGGGTTGAAGCTCCATGAGCGGCACATGCTTGTGGGCAGCGGCATGGAAGACAACATGCGGGCGATACGTCTCGAACAGATGCCGGAGGCGTCTGGCGTCCTGGATATCCGCGATGACCGCATGCAGATGGATATTCAGATCCCGGAACTTGCTGCGGAGCTCGGTCTCGATCTCATAGATGCTGTTCTCGCCGCGACCGACCAATATCAGTGTGTCCGGCTGGAAATTCATGATCTGGCGGCACAGCTCCGAGCCGATCGAGCCTCCCGCACCGGTCACCATCACGACTCTGCCCTTCAGATAATCAGCAATGGAAGACAGATCGATGCTCACCGGATCCCTTCCCAGCAGATCCTCCAGTTCGACATTGCGCAGACGGCTGATCGTGAACCTGCCATTCACCAGGTCGTTGACGCTCGGGATGATCTTGATCACCCGGTTGGTCGTCTTGCAGATATTGATGATCTTCGTAATCTCGCTTCTGTCCGCCGATGGAAGGGCGAGGATGATCTCCTGGATGTCGTACTTGTCCACGACCTCCGGAATATCGTAACGATCGCCGACGACAGGGATGCCCGCCAGATTCAGATTCTTCTTGTTCAGGTTGTCGTCGATGAAGGCGACCGGGTAATATTGCGAACGGTCACTCTTCAACTCCCGCGCGACGATGAACCCCGCTTCCCCGGCGCCGACGATGAGCACCCGCCGCCTCTCGTCCTTGCGCTTCACATATCCGTCACGCATCAATCGCCAGATGAATCTCGCTCCGGCGATGCCCAGGAAGGAGAAGGCCGGTGTCATCAACAAGATACTGCGAGGTACAATGAACCGCTCCGCCAGCATATAGCAGATCAACGCTGCGATCCAGACCATAAACGTACCCTGCGCGATGCCGCGGGTGATGGAGAACATATCGCCCACGCTGGCATAGGACCAGATCCGCCGATAGATGCGGTTGACCACCAGCCAGGGCATCATCAGCAAGCAATAGATGACGGAAGTCGAGACAATGACAGGCCAATCCTGGGCATCGATTCGAAATTCAAACCTGAGCAGATAAGCTACATAAACCGATGCCATCAGGATGATTACATCCAGCAGTAAAGGCAGGAAACGTTTCATTCGAAGCCACGTCATATCTCAGATCACCCGTCTTTTCTCCTAATGTCTCGACTTGAGAAATCAGGAATAATAGTAATAGTAGTAATATTCCTGGTGCTTCGTATGCTTCTTGTTGTTGATGACCACGCCCAGCAGGTTCGCATGGGCCATCTCCAGAAGCTGCTTCGCCTTGAGCGCGATCTCCTTCTTCACGTTGCCGTAATCGATGACCAACACAACCCCATCGCACTTCGACGCCACGATCTGCGCGTCGGTCACGGCGATGACGGGCGGGGTATCGAACAGGATGATATCAAATTCTTTTTTCAGGTTCTCGATCAGGGCGGTCATCTTGTTGGACGCCAGCATCTCCGACGGATTCGGCGGCAGAGGACCGGAGGTCAGGCACCACAGATTCTCCACATTGGTATCCTGGATCGCTTGCTCGAGAGGGGCCTGTCCGACCATCACCGACGTCAATCCCCAGCGATTCGTGATGCCGAAGGTATGATGCAGCGTCGGTTTCCTCAGGTCCGCGTCGATGACGAGCACACGTTTGCCTGCTTGCGCGTAGGTCACAGCCAGATTCGCGGTCGTGGTCGACTTCCCTTCGGCGGGTCCCGCGGAAGTCAGCATCAGGGTCCGAATCTCGCGATCGATCGAGGAGAATTCGATGTTGCTGCGCAGAGAACGGTAGGTCTCCGAGATCGGAGATCGGGGGTTAGTATCGGTGATTAGCGGCCTTCTCTGCCATCTTGACATTATTTATCGCCCCCTTTGCTTTGCCTTCGGGCAATTCTCTCGCTTGCTCAGCGGCGCCCCCTATCTCGGCGATCTCCGGATCTGGTATTCTGACGATCTCTGCCAGAACCGGCAATCCCAGCACCTGCTTCACATCTTGTTCCGTCTTGATCGTGTCGTCCAGATATTCGAGCAGGAATGCCAGGCCAACCGCGACCATCAACGCCACGACGAAGGCGATGGCGGTGTTCAGTGGCACATTCGGACTTACCGGTGTCGGGTTATCGCGATGCTTCGCCTGGTCTAGGATCGAGACGTTATCCACCGTCATGATCGAAGGGATCACGCGCTGGAAGGTCTCGGATACGGCATTGACGATCTCGACGGCCGTCTCATGGCTGGAATGTCGGATGCTGAGCGTCATCACCTGCGAGTTGTTCACAGTGCGGATGTTGATCATGTTGATCAATTGCTCCGCTGTCAGACCGAACTCCGGATGCTCCTCGGCGACCAGCTCCATGATCGCTCCGGTCTTGATGATCTCCTTGTAGGTCTCGATCAGCCGCAGGTCGAGGTTGATGCTGTTCAGATCCAGTTGCTGCGTACCTGTCCGCTCATTCGACCCATTCACGATGACTTTGGTCGACGCTTCATAGACCGGTTTCATCACATACATGCTCACAAGTCCTGCAGCCAACGTTACCGTGACGACGATGGCTGTGATGAGCAACCATCTCCTTCGCAGGATGTGCAGATAATCCTTCAGATCTAGTTCCATGCTATCCTCCATAGTTGTCAGAGATAAACTGATCCCTGCTTCTGTGAAAGCTGAATCCCCCCCTCGACCCGAGAGAGGGATTCAGCGACTTCAGGTTGCTCAGTTGACGTTGATCAGGCGATAGATGACCACTGCGGCGGCTGCACGAGTGGATTCGCCATTCGGGTTGAACTTCCCGTCGGACCCGATGACGATACCGTAACGTGCGGCAAGCGCGGTTCCTGCTCGCAGCGACGCAGCGATATCTCCGGCATCCGCGAATTTGCTGAGCGCAGCATCCACGTTCGATACGCCCTTGACTCCGTCCAGATACTGCAATGCGCGCGCCGCGATGGTCGCCATCTCAGCCCGGGTGATCGGAGCCAGCGGATCGAATCTGCCGTTGCCCTTGCCGTTGATCAGTCCATGCTTGACCGCTGAAGCAACATAAGGCTTGAACCAGTCGCTGTCATTCACGTCCGTAAAGTTCTCTTCGGCATTCGGATCGTACAGGTTATATGCAAGCACGATCATCTTCGCGAACTCAGCCCGTGTGACCGGTGCAGTCGGGTCGAAGATGCCAGCCTGCTTGCCGTTGATGATGCCCTTGCTCGCCACGACTGCGATCTCTCTGCCTGCCCAGCCCTGAACAGGAGCCAGATCGTTGAAGGTCACCACCGTCTCCACAACGGCATACGGTTGACCTGTCAAGGAGTAAACCCATGCTTCCGCATAGCCGTTTGCTTCGTTGTATGCACCGGTGAAGTACGTATAGTTGTCGCCATCGACGGATACGATGGTGAGCAGCTCCTTGTCATATGCGTCGGCATTGCTTACAGGGATGCCGATGTAGACAGGCTCCGCGAAGCTGGTAAGCTCCTGGTCGCCTACCACTACCTTCATCTCATAGGCTTCAGATGCAGTTCTGGCACGGATATAGCTGTTATCGCTCGCCGCAGCTTGCACCGATGCGGAAGCGATCGACACATCCTTCTTCGCTACGGCACCCGGGTAATGATTGATCCTGATGTTCGTCTCGCTCGTCAGATCGGCTGCCGGTACGGACAGCTTCGCGCCTTTCACGGTGATCGCCACATGGGTGATGCCCGCAGCTTTCACGGCGGTGATGATCGTCTCGCTGATCACCGCTTCAGCCTGTTCTTCCTCCACATCGCCGAGGTCGATGACCAGCTCGATCTTCAGGCTTGGCACCTCGATCTCTTCGATCTCTGCCACTTCTTCAACTCCTGCCGCGCCAGCCAGCTCGGAGATTTCCGCCAGCTTCTCGTTCGCGGTTGCCTGCAGGGCTTCCAGCTTCTTCGCCATCTCTTCGGCCAGCTGCTGGATGGCTGCGATCTGCTCGATCAAGGCCGTTTCATCGATCACCGCTTTGGCCACTCCGTTCTCGGAAACAACGGAAGCCTTCACCGTAGCAGCTTGCGTGATGGCCGTCTGTGCGATGGTGACCGCCTCTTGTACACCGCTTGTGATCGTTTCCACAGCGGACTTGACTTTCTCCGCGACTTCCGCCGGATCGTCATCCACCGCGATCTCGCCAACCTCGACTACGATCTCTTCGATTCGATCCAGGATATCAGGTGCCGCAGGCTCGGTTTCTTCTGACGGTGGCTGCTGGTTGCCGCCGGTTCCTCCACCGCTGGTTCCGGCGCTGAGCGTGACGTTGCCCTCGAACAGCTTCAGGTTGACGACCTTGAGGGAAGCCTCGACCTTCGCAACGCCTGTTCCCGTGCCGTTCAGCGTGATCTGTCCGTCGCTGCTCACGCTGATGTCCGTGCCGCTGACCTGACCTGTCTTCGTCCAGTTCAGCATGCTGTTCGGGAACTGGTTGCCAAGCACGATCAGCTGCGCGTTGAGCGAGCTGCCGCCGCTGTCGGAAGCCAGCGCGACGTCCGTGCGCAAGTAACCGACCGATATGATGAAAGCAGCTTCATGATCCGGGTCGATATAGGATTCCAGCTCGTCCTTCATCTTGATCAGGATAGTCCCGTCGATGCCAAGGGACTTGAAAGCCTCACCCAGCGGGTTGTCCGTTGCGTTGATCACCGTGTTGTAAGCATTGCTTACGAGGGTGTTAAACGTCTGATTGAACCCGTTACGCAGCAGGTTGCTCCAGGACAAGTTTGCCAGCTGGTCCTTCAGCTCATCCTCCAGGTCGCTCACCAGATCGGCGAGATCATCGAACGTGACCTCTTCCAGACCCGTCTTGCCGCCGAGCTTGACCAGCTGCTTGATCGTCTCGAAACGGTTGTTATATGCATCTGT
>Ga0310836_101061_pt1 | contig 17471 bp, 16 predicted proteins | sample SM_ome_4_FD_201310 | JGI IMG/M metagenome (GOLD analysis project Ga0310836, IMG submission 201310) | Sorghum-adapted microbial communities enriched on stacked mutant (SM) sorghum from Joint BioEnergy Institute, Emeryville, California... ... | reverse complement strand
ATAAGGGAACGACAGAGCACTATTGCAGTGGAAATACGGGTTTTTCAGGCAAAATGGCGCAAATAGTGTTGTGTGGTTCCCTTAGAATTTGAAAAGTGCCGATTTTCTCGAAATAGCGTCATGTGGTGCCGTTAAGAATTTGGAGGATTCATAGTCGAAATCCTAATTGAGCAGACGACTAGAGATCACCCCCCCTCGCATACACGGTGAGCACAAGGTGCATTAGGAGAATGGACGTCAGCAACTGGGATCATCCGCGCATACGTGGGGAGCACTCCTTCGGACTGACCTGCCCGCGGGCCACCCGGGGATCATCCCCGCATACGCGGGGAGCACTTGCAATACATCTGCAAAAGCAAGGCTACTACGGGATCATCCCCGCATACGCGGGGAGCACGAAGCCCGCCTATCTCGAGGAGGATGATTGTCAGGATCATCCCCGCATACGCGGGGAGCACCCTACACGCCGACAAACTGGAAAGACCGTGTGGGGATCATCCCCGCATACGCGGGGAGCACAATGATGCCAACAAAGTCATCGGCAAGCGCCTGGGATCATCCCCGCATACGCGGGGAGCACTGAGCTTGCCTTTGTACCGGCGACCGTCATCCGGGATCATCCCCGCATACGCGGGGAGCACCGCAAAACCCGGTCCGGATCATTGGCCGGGCCGGGATCATCCCCGCATACGCGGGGAGCACCCAGTAGTGCGGCTTTGCAACGTTGTTCCGGCGGGATCATCCCCGCATACGCGGGGAGCACGAAATGGCACGACAAACGGCAAACATGGAACAGGGATCATCCCCGCATACGCGGGGAGCACACAGTGACCGGCGGTGATTGTCGCCGCGTCCTGGGATCATCCCCGCATACGCGGGGAGCACTCGCCATCGTCCAGTTTTGTCCATTCGTTCGGGGGATCATCCCCGCATACGCGGGGAGCACGCTGGAGCGACGCTTTCAATGCCCGCCAGTGTGGGATCATCCCCGCATACGCGGGGAGCACTTCAAAGTTGGAACCACATGCAAGCATGGAAGGGGATCATCCCCGCATACGCGGGGAGCACGTAAAACCGCAACCCCTCGATCAGCTTGTCGCGGGATCATCCCCGCATACGCGGGGAGCACCCAGTAGTGGATGTACGCGACAGCCTCGGCGCGGGATCATCCCCGCATACGCGGGGAGCACCTCGTTGCTATGGCCGAAAAGGTGAGCGGAATGGGATCATCCCCGCATACGCGGGGAGCACGCCGAAGCGGCAAACATCACCGCATCCGGTCGGGGATCATCCCCGCATACGCGGGGAGCACTTTGGCTTGTTCAATCTGCGCTTTCTGCTGGAGGGATCATCCCCGCATACGCGGGGAGCACCCACCAGCGTTGGCAGAAGCGCTGCTGATAAGGGGATCATCCCCGCATACGCGGGGAGCACTACCCCAACCGCGATGAGGCCTACGCGATCCTGGGATCATCCCCGCATACGCGGGGAGCACGATCGCAGTTATATGCATCGGGACGTATGGGAGGGATCATCCCCGCATACGCGGGGAGCACCTCCAATCCGGCCAGATTCAGCATGATTCTGTAGGATCATCCCCGCATACGCGGGGAGCACCGGCGCGATGATCCCGGACCGGCTGACGATCCGGGATCATCCCCGCATACGCGGGGAGCACTCACGTCATAGACCGCCTTGCCGCGAACACGGGGGATCATCCCCGCATACGCGGGGAGCACCACTTCTTTGCCGGCCACCTCAAGAATGCGCCGGGATCATCCCCGCATACGCGGGGAGCACTGGGAGCTTGAAGAAAAATGGCGCCGTTCGATGGGATCATCCCCGCATACGCGGGGAGCACGGCGTATACAAAGCGCAAACCTACCGACAGCTGGGATCATCCCCGCATACGCGGGGAGCACGCACTGCGACGAGCTGGAGTGTCGCAAAAAAGGGGATCATCCCCGCATACGCGGGGAGCACATTTCCTGCGACCAGAACAGGACTTGCCCAACGGGATCATCCCCGCATACGCGGGGAGCACTCTGCGGTCGAGCGGCTGAACGTACTAATCAGGGGATCATCCCCGCATACGCGGGGAGCACACAAACTGCAAGTCCGCGTGGCTGTCGAGCTTGGGATCATCCCCGCATACGCGGGGAGCACGCTGAGTGGCTGTGGCAGAACGTCATGGTACCGGGATCATCCCCGCATACGCGGGGAGCACTTTTTTGCACATACTACTTTACATTGTATAGGGGGATCATCCCCGCATACGCGGGGAGCACCTGCCAACGCTGGTGGCGACGGTGCAGGTGGCGGGATCATCCCCGCATACGCGGGGAGCACGATGGTACGTCGCCGAATCTCCGCAGGAAGTCGGGATCATCCCCGCATACGCGGGGAGCACCCTATAAAGCCGATCCAGCACGCTGACGGTCCGGGATCATCCCCGCATACGCGGGGAGCACCTTTTTATTCATATTGTGCGGACTGGAGCAGCGGGATCATCCCCGCATACGCGGGGAGCACATGTATCCCCTTGCGCCGTCGCGAAGGGTGATGGGATCATCCCCGCATACGCGGGGAGCACCTGTCAGCTTGCTGCCAACACCACGGGCGACAGGGATCATCCCCGCATACGCGGGGAGCACTTCAATCACTCCTTCCGATCAGTCGCAGGAATGGGATCATCCCCGCATACGCGGGGAGCACGTGGACCTTTTGGAAAGCCGGATCAATTCTAAGGGATCATCCCCGCATACGCGGGGAGCACTCCGCAAGCGTTTGGATGTTGTTTTCGATGCGGGGATCATCCCCGCATACGCGGGGAGCACCATGGAACTCTTTCACGAATTCAATTTGCATCGGGATCATCCCCGCATACGCGGGGAGCACCTTATTACTATGGCCGAGAAGGTGAGCGGAATGGGATCATCCCCGCATACGCGGGGAGCACTCAGATAGCTCATGATCGTCGCCAGCAGTACCGGGATCATCCCCGCATACGCGGGGAGCACCGCTGGAGTTCAACGAAATTTGGTGGGGTTCCGGGATCATCCCCGCATACGCGGGGAGCACTTAGAGCATAGAACCATGAGATTTTCGGGATCGGGATCATCCCCGCATACGCGGGGAGCACTCGGTGAACAGGCAAAAACGCCTGATGACGTTGGGATCATCCCCGCATACGCGGGGAGCACAGTGCCCCATCACGGGGCCGCTTTTTCCACCAGGGATCATCCCCGCATACGCGGGGAGCACTCCTTCTCCGTCTTCGGTATTCGCGCCTTCGGGGGATCATCCCCGCATACGCGGGGAGCACTTCAAAATCCGGCTGCAGGGGTCGCGGCTAGAGGGATCATCCCCGCATACGCGGGGAGCACCTTCGTTTTTTGATTTTGGTTTGATTTGGAGCGGGATCATCCCCGCATACGCGGGGAGCACTAGAATTCCTTTGACTTTGGCCCCTGATTTGCGGGATCATCCCCGCATACGCGGGGAGCACGTAATAATCCCGATCGTTCCAGTTCGTTTTCGGGGATCATCCCCGCATACGCGGGGAGCACTTGTTCCGGTGTCTGCGCGCGTTTCGGCCCATGGGATCATCCCCGCATACGCGGGGAGCACGGGTCGATGCCCGGATCGACCCAGCCGCAGACGGGATCATCCCCGCATACGCGGGGAGCACTACGTGACGGAAGTGGTCGCGGAGAGCGTGAAGGGATCATCCCCGCATACGCGGGGAGCACCTGCCCTTATCGTCTTGGATGCGGCCACATACGGGATCATCCCCGCATACGCGGGGAGCACAGCTCGTCTGCCACATACCTGGCGACAGTCGAGGGATCATCCCCGCATACGCGGGGAGCACAAGCCTTTGGGCCTTGAAAATCTGATAGGTGAAGGATCATCCCCGCATACGCGGGGAGCACAGATCAGAAAAGGCGGGCAAGTCATCTTCCAAGGGATCATCCCCGCATACGCGGGGAGCACGAAGAAGACGCCCGGGCATGGTCGGTTTCCCTGGGATCATCCCCGCATACGCGGGGAGCACACTAAACAAATCCCGCCATTAAGACATTTTTATTTTTCGTTTTGCCGGATTTCATTTAGTTTCATATAAAGTTGCATCGCTGCAAAACAATCATTCAGACTTCGATGCAAGCCTGTGACTTCAATCCCAAAATGCTCCAGCAATGTTTCAAGCCTGAAATTCGCTACATGATCAACAAACCTCCTGGCCATCGCCAATGTATCCAGCCGTCGGTTTGAAAACAACGGAAGGCCGAATCTGCCGCACGCAGCTCGCAAGAATGCGTAATCGAAATCACTATTGTGGACAATGACGGGCAGATCCTGAACGAATTCCATAAATTCAGTCAACGCTTCTTTTAGCGGTTTCCCTTGCTGCTCCAGCATCTCGTCTGTAATCCCGGTCAATTTCGCGACATCCTGCGGTATTTTGCCATTGATTTTGATCAATGTCTGATACTGGCCGATGACTTCATGATTCCGAACCTTGATGGCGCCAATTTCGAGAATTTCATCCTGATACGGCGACAATCCGGTTGTCTCAACGTCAATGACTACATAGTCATTCCATGCCGGAAATGGATCTCTCCTTGACATCTGTCTGGCTTTCAGGAATTTCGACGCTTTGCTGTAGCCGGAATGCAATTGATCCGCTGACTTCTCATAGCGTTTTGCAAGCCTTGAACTTGATGGTCGCAGCATCAATTTCAATCCGTCAAAATCGATCGGTTCCCAATCCGCGTTATGGGTTCGAAAATCAAGCCGCTGCTCTCCCTTGCCTGTACTGAAAACCATGGTAGCCCGTCCTTTGACGGCTTGTTCCTGAACCCGATGCCAGATGTGGTCTCTCACTCTCGCACTAACCTTTCCGACGTAAACACCGGTATTGACCTCCAACAACCATCGGGTCAATTCACCCCGTAGAGCAGGAGGGCAATCCGTCAAAGTCAGTACGATCATCCTTACTCCTCCAAGAGGACGCCATATCCTTCCTCAAGTTCTTCTTCATCAGTGTCATATTCATCGATCCGTTTTCCGTAAGATACCGCATTGGGCACCAGACCAAACCTTTCATCCCAAAGATGAACAATGTCGGCATCCACGGGATCTTGATCTGAAAACTCTTTTCCAAGCAAAAGAATCCGGATGTCCTTTACCATTCTCTCGAGGATCTTTCCGTCCGCAATGGCATCCCTGACTCGTCTTCGCGTTTCGCCGCCAATATCTCCCGGTTGCTCGGAAGCAACCTGGAAGGCAATCGGAATGGTCAATTGAGCTTTATACAAATCCGCGATATCAAAAACAAACGAACGGTCATGGCCAGTATGAATGAAACCGAGGCCGGGCGAGCAACCCAACGCCACGATCACGCTGTGCACAATTCCGTACAGACACGAATGGGCGGCGGACAGCGCCATGTTGACAGCATCGCTTCCATGAAAATCTTCGGGATCATACTCTCTGCCATGCCACGGAACACCCGTCGCTTTGGATGCCTTCCTGTACACGGCACGAATTCTCGCGCCTTCACGCCCCCTCAACTGCTGCATGGTCAAATGGGAAACATCTTCATCCGGAAAGCGAAGCTGGTACATTTGTCTTGCAACCGCGAGCCGTGTTCTCGGATTTGAAACCAGTTCAGCCTGTTTGATCAGCAAATGCGAAGAACGGGTCAGCGGCCGGCCGTGCGCATAATAGCGCACGCCCCGCTCGCCGACCCAGATCACGGTGACTCCAGTGTCTGCAATCAATTCCATGGCTCGATGCGTGATTTTTGTGCCAGGCCCTAACATCAAAACACTGAGAGAAGCAGCCGGAACGTGGACAGTGCCGCGCACATCCGTTACCGTGATGGCACCGTCCTGACGATTAATCACGCATCGCTCCAAATATAAGAAGGACAGCCGGTCGCTGATGGTTGGCAAAGATTGCAAATCAGGTTTGCTCTTCCCGAACGATTTCGGTGTCACTTCGCGATCACCGCCCCATCGGCATGATCGTCATCAATCCGCATCCATAGGCTTTGGCTCTCCCAATTCCCTTGATCAACGTTTGCCGAAAAAGAACCGGATCCACTACCGTCAATATCCCTTCAAATGTAACCGTCCGCAAAGTCACCTGATGACGTCCGCCTGTTTGATTTTTGCTGAATTTTTTCCACTCAGAGTGGATGACGTCGAACTCATCGGGTTCCAATGAAAAACCGCAGGTGGCGGATTTTCTGATCAACCATTGTTTCTGTTGTTCCGGCGTGACATGGGCAAAAACCTTGCCTCTTCCGGTTTCTTCATCCTTTTCTTTGAAACTGCTTCTCACAGGATTCGCCCGCAGCCGGAATCGCCAGCGTTGCCCTTCCCGCAAGCGATCCAGCAAGGGCAAGTATGATTTCGTCTCTCCTTCATGAACGCCAGGAAAACCGAATTGGTGGACAAGCAAAGACAGATTTGGGGGTGCTTCGCTCAAAAGGAGCAAGCTGCATTTATCAGTCAAGTAATCTATGCGCCACAAAAGACGTCTTTGCCCCTGTTCCGAACCACGATCATCCGTTTCGACGGCAGCTTCAACGGCCCCATGGATGATTTGTGGCGAAGACAGCGCCCGGATGGTTTCCATCCGGGTGGTGTCCAGAAAAACTCTAGATAAATACACTGGTCATCCCCCCAATATCGAAAAGGGATCGTGATCCGTCTCAGGTTCCCGGTCTGCCTGATCCGCCGTCCAACGATTTTCGATTGTCCTTTCGGCAATCCGACGAAAACCGTGCTGGCGGTGTTCCGGATTGAATGATATGGGATTGTCCCGCAACAAATAGAAAAACGCATCTTCCGGCCCGGCGTCGTAAATCAAGCGGAGACGGTCAGATCGATTGCTTGCTTGCAGAGGTTCCTGTTCCAATGCTTCAATCAATGATTTTCCTCTTCGGATCCCGAGTGAAACCTGACCTTCTGGCGGACATGAACGCCTGCCAAGAAAGAGGGGATAAGCCGGTCGGCGAATCGCTTCGTCGATATCAGCAAGCGTCGCATCATCCCCCTCTAATCCGACCAAAAACACCGCATCGGCTAGGTAATATCGATGGGACACGTAGGGATCTTTTTTGCCGGGTCTCTGAGCGATATGAAAGTCCCGCAGCAACTTCCCCTCTTGGTCTACCCGGACTCCAAAACGCAATGTCGCCAAATCAGCAACACTTTCATCACGTCGGCGACCTTGGGCTGCTGCAATCAAGCCGATGACTCCACTTTTTGTCGGAACGCGTTCTGTCCCCCGTCTGTCAAACTTGGCATCGCTGCCCCAAGCCTGCAGAGGAGCGGCCAGTCTCAACAACAACGTGCTCATGCGACACTACCGCCCGCTTCAAGAAAACTTGGCAACGCATTTTTCAATTGATCAAGCACGTGATTGAGCGGCATCGGTTCACCCAATTCTTGCAGCAGATCACCGACCGTTAGCGACAAGACCGGTTTTCCTGCAAAATACTTGTACACTTTGTCAGCGTGTTGCACCAATCTCTTTGCCGACGGTCCCACGTACCCCTCATCGCTTGCCGGGACCGGTTTTTCAAACGCCCCCACCAAATTGATGGGTTGATCCTGCCTAAGCGTGACCAAAACCGCGTCAGGCAGCGTACGATTGGCGAACGAATTTTGCTTTCCAGTTGGCATTGAACATACGAAAGCGCGGACAAATTGGACAGCAGCTTCCACGGTATCTTCAGCCAACTGTTCCTTCAGCTGATGCAATGCTACAGTGGCATAGCGATACATGGTGGAGGAATTGAATTCCGTCGTCCCGATATGACCGGCTCCAGCATGCTCATCGTTCGGCCAGTCGTCGACTGCGGTGAAGTAATCATATTCAGTGACCACTTTGTGTGTAGAGATGCTGTGGGCGATCTGAGCCGACGCATCCGTATTCAATGACGGTTCGTCGGCCACCATTCGCCCGAACAGAGCCACGTCAATGGCCGGTGATTGCTTCAGCGCCTGCTGAATTTTTTCCTTACCCCCCCTATTCACAGTGTTATTTGCCATTTCGGGGTATTCGACCACCAATCGGGCCAAAGCTTGAGCTTGCGAACGACTTAGAAAGAACAGCGCATCCGTTCCTTTCTCGACTGACTTGATATCAAGGCCGGCGTTTTTCAATATCCTCTCTGCCAACTTCAACGATTCCAACGATCCATCAATCTTTGTGATTTCGCCCGCTACCATTTCCACAATCCGTTTTGTGCGAATTCCCAGTTTTTCTTGCGGCAGCACGTCCTGAAACATCAACCTTATCGCCCGTTTCCAACTTTGAGAGGATACACGGGACCGAAGCACGCCGCCATAGATGGCCGTCTTCGGGCTGCCTGTATCATCTCTGTTGATGCAACTGGACGGCACGCTTTGAATAGCATGAATGTCAAGATAAAGACGATTATTGCGCTGCATGGACAACTCCTCCTTCTTCGCCAACGGAATTTTCATTCGGTTTCAAATACAGGCCTCTTCCCCAATGCAATCGGATATAGTCCTGATAATTGGAAAATTGAAAATAAAACAAATCTTTGGCCAACCATCCGTAATCAAGGGGGACATCTTCATCTCTGAACAATTGAACAAGGCCGCGCAGATGCCAGACCAGTTCATCAATGTCGTTAGCCGTCACAACTGTCATGAATCGGCGTTTGATGGCCTCATCCCGTTCTGATTTGGCTTTAATCAGCCTCCCCACAGCTTGTCCCAACGAAACTCCCGGTTCGTGCATGCATTTTGCTCGAATGTCTTTGCTTTGCTGATGCAAAGCAAACAAGGTCAAAACCGTGTGTACCGCCCTTTCTCCAGCGCTTGGTTGCGGTCCTTTGCCTGCCAATTCGGCCGGAAAGCCGTCAAACATCATCTCCCACAATTCCGGGACACTGCCGGGTTCTTTTCCGACTCCTCTGCGGAGTTTCGCCATCATGGAACTGAATAATGATTGATTGCTGATCCGAATCAGAGAATCAATTCGATTGTTAACGAACTGCTGAATCTTTTGCCCGTTTGATCTATCCACCTTTATCCCCTCCTTTCTACTTTACCAACCGGTCCGGACTCGACGTGTTGATCATGAATTGATTGTAGGCAATGGGAATCGAATAGATCAGCTCCTTTCCGTTTTGCTTGACGACACGTTCAGCGAAACTGCGAGGGTGGCAGGAAGCTACCATTTCTTTGCCCAAATCACGAACGATGCGTTGCGCAGTCCCCCACCATTTGGATGAAGTCTCTTCCATCTGATCTTTATGAGGATCAATGTCTTCGAGCCATTGCCGGAAAGGCCTGTCCAATCGAAAGTAGGCTTGTGCCCGCATTTCACTCGCCAGCCGTTTGGCACCCTCTTTCTCCGAATTCCCTTCGGCCTTGGCGATGTTCTGGGCAAGCAATCCAACCTGTTGAACCAGTCGTTCCGTTATCTCGATGTCGTTCATAATGCGCCCGATCCATTGCTCGCCAAGCCTGTCTTCATTCAACAAATCGGCATGAATTGAAATGCCGTCGCTGAAAAGATCTGTAAATGACGAATTGGATTTGTCGTATTTGACGCCCACGATCGAAAACTTGAACATGGGCAGCTTCACGATATTGCGATATTTTAGGACTCTCAACCATGAAATGACGCCCGGTGCTCGATGGCTGTCCCCATTCAGAACAAGGGCACCAAAGTCACGCCACACCTGTTTTGCCGGATCATGCTGCCGCGGCTTGAAAATATCCGGTCCTTCCCTTGAATTTTCTTTCACCCAAAGAGTCATCTGTTCGGCAAATGCATTTTCTTCCGGAAAGAAGTCTCCGCCGATCAGCAAATAATCCACGACTTTGCCATTTTGCCGGCCAAGAAGAACCCGTCTTGATTGAAGGGTCAACAGTTCCATCGGGCTTTCCGGCATCGGAACCCGGCTTCGTTCTACTGTCCTGATTTCATCCAATTCCCAAGCGGCCCGTCCATCTTTCCATGGCAATCTACCGTCTCGCAGAAATACCAAATTCAGCATGAGCGTTTCAAACAAAGTATCGCCTCGAACATATAGAAGCCCCAATTTGCCCAACCAGCCAACCCCGATGCTTGGCAGCTTTATGCCAGTGCCTCTTGTTGTCGGTTTTGCTGAAGCATCATCAAAGCCGATGAGATGAATGAGCCAGCGGGCTGCCTCTGCATACGTCAAGCTTTCTTTGGCCTCGCCGCTGCGGGATGAAAACAACCGGTCTTTGTTGGCACTTTGGTTGATTTCACCATTCAATTTCGCCGCTGAGTATCTCGTTCCCGCATTCAGCCCGGCAACTTGATAAAACGGCCTTTCCGGATGAAAAAGCCAGAATCGGTCTTCATAATTCTCAAGATATTCGCGGAGAATGGGATGCGAAAAACTGCCGGAATCCCATAACTCTTTCCAGCGGTTCAAGGCATCCCTCGGACAAACTTCTCCGCTTTCATCATCAAAAATCAAAGCAGGTTGTCCATCCAAATCATATCTCCCGTACACGCAATATAAAATCGCCAGCAACAACCGAAGGATGGCAACATCTTGCGTGGGCAGCTCTCCTGCCAGACTCCGAAATTCATGTGCTCTCTCAAACAGTTCAAGCAATCCGACTTCTTCCATGGAACCCGCGGCATTCAAAACCAAGATCCATGGTTCCCTGAGCAGATTGAACGATTTTTCGGTCGCCACGATCCGTCTTCACCCCTCTTCAACAAAATATTCCAAGCCAAAATCCTTATGGTAGGTCAATCTGTATTTTCCAAGCTTGACCGATAAGCTTTCATCGAGGATCAGAAACAATTCGCCGCGCAACCAGGGCGACTGTTGCCAGTCGGCCAACCACTGCCGGTTTTCTTCTTCCAACTGCCTGATCACGGACTCCAAGTTGTCGTGCCGGCCTGTGACCGCAACGGGCAACTGTACGCTGCACTTTGCAAGTTCGCGTGCCAGCTTTTCCGGCGGTTCATGAAATCGATCCAAATTCCTGCCGCTTTCGATCCACGGCAAAAATCTGAAGGTTCCTGAAGCATCCCGCTGAATCAACAGCACTTCGAATGAATCATTCGCATCTCTGACAGCCGCTTCTCCTTTCTTGTCCGAAATGTCAATATCCAGCCATCCGATCATCGTGTCCATGACCCGAGGTTCATTTACACGATATGACTTGGCTTTTGCACGTTTGTCGCCCAACATCAATTCGTGTACTCTCTTGGCTTCCAAATAAGCTTCATCTTCCGGAATAAGATGAATCGAATCGTCATATACATCCTGGACAAGATGAGGAATGTCATCCGGGACGATGACGGCATTTGGCAAACGGGCCCGTGTCCGCATCAACAGATATTTGCCATAAATCGCCTCACTGGCTTTGTCAAATCCGTTGCCTTGAATGCCCGTCACATAGCATCTTGGTGAATTCAAAAGCAGCGGTCGATCCCGCTCATGGCGATGAAGACGCCCCAACCGCTGCAGCAGCAAATCCATGGGGCAAATTTCCGTAATCAACACATCAAAATCAATGTCCAGCGACTGTTCCAATACTTGAGTGCCCACGACAATGCGAAAATCCGGTCTTGTTCCGCCGTTTCCCGGTTTGCCCAATTCCAACAGCAGCGCTTTTTCCTTCGACATTCGATCCTTCGTAATGAAACGCGAGTGGAAAAGCTGGACAGTTTCCCTCCCGAATTTGTCTTTCAGTTGCCGAGCCAACTTCTGTGCTTTGGAGACGGAGTTCACAATGACCCCTGCACATCCCCCGTTCTGCAGCAATTCAGCCAATTTGTCTTCAATGTTCCGTTCATCCAGCCAATCAATCTCAATGTGTTTTTTTCTTTCGTGACTGGGAACGATCACCTGCCTGACTTCGGTTCCATCTGTGTAGGTGATCAACGGATAGGCGCGGTTTTTTATCCACTCGTGGTTGTTGTGCCGATCCTGATTTGACTGAAGCCTGTTTTTGCCCAGCGGATCAAACCATTTTCGGGAACCGGAAGGACCAAATCGTTTGTTGCAATATGCTTCGACAACCATTTTTCGTTTTTCGAATGGCAGGGTCGCCGACAAAACGATGACCGGCACGCCGTAAGATCCCAGCCAGTTCAGCGCCCGCTCAAGATAGCAGTTCATATAGGCATCAAAGGCGTGGCATTCGTCGATGATGACCACTTTGTTTGCCAATCCCAGATGGCGCAACATCACATGTTTCTGTTTGAGTGCCGCCATGAGCAGTTGATCGATCGTTCCGATAACAAAGTCGTCCAAAATCGATCGTTTGCGTCCATTGAACCATTCGTGCACGAAAACTTCCGTTTCTTCATCAACGTTGATACCCTTCCCAAAAGCCAAGTTTCGGAATGTATCATTGAATTGCGCCTTTCCGTGCATTAAACGAGTCGATGCCTGTTCGATGCCGAGTCTAGTCAACCATTGAACCAGCCTTGGAAATATTCCATCCGATGTGGCCTGTGTCGGAAGCGCAAAAAACACGCCCCTGCGTTTCGTCAAATCCGCCATGATTTCCGCTGCAACAAGCGCAGCCTCTGTCTTGCCGGAACCCATAGGCGCCTCAATCACCATAATCCCGGGCGATCTTACATGTTCAAGAGCATCCCTTGTGAACTTCTGGATAGGATTGACCGCGCCAAAGCCAAATCGCAGTTGATACAGATCTTCTTGCATCCACTCGTTAGTCGTCATCCAGAACGGCACGAAATCCAATTCGCTCCAGGCTTGTTTGGCCCTTTGTCTAGAATCCAGATCTGTCCGATCATCCAGGTGGATGTATGGAAAAAGCCTGGAATCGCTTGCAATCCAGTCAGCCACTATCAGCAATCCGCTCAACAATACTTGGGCAGTGATGTTGATTTCGGGCAAATTCCCAAGATTCTCGTACCCGGCCTGATGCAGTGCAAATTGGATCAATTCTTTCTGAACAATTTTCCATTCTGATCGACCGGTTTGAAAATCATGGCCGTAATTTGCTTTGAAAACACTCAAGTTGTTTTGCAACATTTGCAGTTCTGGAGGTTTTCCATGGTGGGCTCCAAGTACAACTGCTACACTTTCAGGACATCCCATCTCCGTCAGGATGACTTGGGAAGCCAAAGCATGAGGGGTTTTATTTCGAAACATATAGTTTTCTTCGGGTTTGATGGGCAACCCGGTATCCATAATCTGTTCGTGAATTCTCATATCGAGTTCCCGGTTGCCAGATTGTTGGGTGGCGAAAGCAGGAGTTGCTTTACCGAGGTCGTGGGCGGCAGTCAAAAATATGAACAGTCTTTCGGCTTCTTCTACGTCCCCAAGATGGATACCCGAGGCAATCTGCAATTTTACACCTTCCGGCAACCAAATTCGCCACAAAAGACGAGCAATCTCAACCGCATCGGCCAGATGGGTCGGCAAAGGAAGCCACAACAAATCTCCGCTGCGAGATTTTTTTGCCCATAGGCTTCTGGCCATTCTTGAAAATGATGACAATCGGATCGCAATCACCCCGTCCGATTACTAAAAGAACGTAATACGACAATAATTCTCTCGTTTCGTTGGATTCTCCTTCCTTTTTTCATCTTACCAGCAAGTTGTGACAATATATTGTCAGGGAACGCATGTTCTTAGCTAAATTTTCATTGACCATGTGCGTCGGCAGCTTGTTTGTAGATCGGGATCATCACCGCATACGCGGGGGGAGCACTTCCCGGATGCATTCCCGGATGACTTTGGCCAGCGGCTGCGGATCGACAACACTTCTGACACTCGCATCAAATATGATCTGCCGCGGAACACGGTTGAAATCGACGACATGCCCGGCATTCAATCCGAGCTGGCGGATAAACTCCCGGATCGTCCTGCCATTGCCTTCGCGGAAAGGGTGAAGAACGTTCAGTTCTGCCATGTAGTGAGCGGCGCGCCTGGAAAAAGCGTCTGCATCGAGACCTTTCAGGTGATTCTCGGCCGCCAGTTCGGAAAGCAGACGGACCCCTTCCGATTCGATGAATTGGTATCTGGCGAAATGGAAACCTTTCTGGATGTCCTCCTGCCGGATTTGGCCGGCGAACGGATAAATGTCTTGGAAAATATGACGGTGGATGTCCTGAAGATGCCGAAAGTCAAATTTTCCGGAAACCCCCATGTTAACCAGCTCGGCGATTCTCAATGAAGTAACGGCGTCTTCGTAACGGCCAAGGGTGAATTGATCCCGGATGTTCAAAAGGTTGATCAGAACATCCGTGCCTGGATAGCAGTATCGCGATTGAGCTTCCAGGGTTGTTTGATGCTCCGGGTTCCAGGAGTGCAAAACACCGGCCGCCCATTCGGAAAGGCGATCCGGCCGAAAGACGATAAAACTATCCTTCATGATCACCTGGGGCTTGTAAAAATCCGTGTTGTCCAGCAGGATGACACTGTTTGCCAGTTTCATCGCCTTCGGCAGATTATCGAAAGACGTGACATAGCGTTGATTTATCAGCTCGGCCGAAATGAAATGGCCGCCTTCCCTGACGCGTTGCATCACGCGATCGATGTAGAGTCCGGGCCGTTCCAAACCGATGTAGAACAACGTGACGTGGTATCCGGACTCCCTGGCCCGCTGCATCAGTCGGAGAGCATTGCTCCCGCTGAGAGTCGTCTCGAACGTGAAATTCATTTTGGAAGCAATGGCCTCATCAACCTGGCGCAAAGCCTCTTTCCCGGCCCTCAAATTAACTTTTTCGGGATTCTCGGGATCGATGTTGCGGGAAATGGCGTCGGCATCAATGATTCTGTAGCGCTGCAGCTCATCAGAAAGGATTCTGGTCAGATTTGATTTGCCGGCCCCGTTTACGCCGGCAAAAACAATCATATGCGGAGAATCAGTCGGGAAATCGAAATCATGGGACACGAACGATCTCTCCATTCGGATACTCCCTCACCAGCTGGCCGTCCATGCAATAGCTGACATAGCCGCCGGTGGCAAAAGCTCTTTCCCTGGCGGCGCGGGTGGCAGATTCGCATATTTGGAACAGCTTTTTTTTCGATAAGCCCGGCATGACCTCATCCCTGTCAGCCCGGGATTCGGCCAGCTGCTTCGCAAGACGCAGAAATTCGTCCTGCATAATTTCTCCGCGCAGCCTACGCCGGATCAATTCCTCTGCTTCCGGTGTCAGCGTCCGCCCTTCGATCTCCAAAGTGGCCTTGGCATAAGAAATGGACATTTCAATCTGATTCATGAAAATCACCCTTTTGGATCCTGATTTCAAAGAAGATTAAAATTCCAGCGTTCCTCTGGAGAAAGAACGATGTGATATTCGAGCGGTTTTTCAAGAAGTTCAACCGTCCAGTTTTCTTTTTTTGAATCGTCCCGGTCCAATCTCGGCAACGCTTCTTTCATTTGCCTTCATTTCCCGAGTGGGATTCGGCCGCCAAGCGGTCGATCGCAGACTCAAAAAGCATGACGATATCATTGGGCTTGATGTGATCGTACCCGCCGAGCACGCTGTCTCCGTACGGATACAGGTGCCGGATGCCAACTTTTTCATCGTCAACGGCCCGGCCATACAGGGATCATCCCCGCATACGCGGGGAGCACCTTCTGGCTGGCACCTCCCCACGGCGTCAAGTGGGATCATCCCCGCATACGCGGGGAGCACCTAAAGAAATCCCAATATTTCAAGAAAATATAGTTGCCAATTAATCAAATTTATTCACTTTCAACTAAAGTTGGGCAACTGCAATACTTTTGAAAACTTTGCAACTGCAATTAGCAGCATAGTCATTTCATTATTTTTTCACTATAGTATATCAAACTTCTTTGTTCTTGTTCATTGCCTGAGCGTTGTTATGCAAAAACGACAACCGCTTTTATTGCTAAAGTTTGCGAATGGGAATCTATCCATTTTCGATTTAAATCTTTCAAGCTTTCAAAGTTTTTTGCAGACAATCCCTACTTCCTTCCACCTTCACGCAACGCTGCAGCTTCCGCGTCTCCCCTTGCAACCAAAACACCAGTACTCAATTTCCAGCATTTCGAACAAGTCGCTACCCTGTCCGTCCGCCTGTTCCACCCGCACTGTGAGCATCCAGGCTTTTGACTATTGAGACGCAAATCGGTTGGAGGCTTCAGGCACGACCCACCCCCAAAAACCCGCTCAAATTGCACCACCGCCACACCCGCCATCAATCATTCAGCACCATGGCTTTCAGCCTTCGCCTCTGCGCCAAAAAGATGAGCAGCGCGATGCCGATCGGAATCATCATCCACCGATACATCTCCGAATACCCCGCAAGGAGCGTCTCGCCCCGGCTTTGCGCGCGGGACACGATGGCGCCGGCGATCGGCGGCATGATCAGGTAGCCGAGATCGACGCCGATGTAGTTCGTGTTGCCGGCGACGCCGCGCCGTTCCCGGGACACGAGCTTCATGCACAGCGTCTGGACGAGCGGCTGGCAGATGCCGTAGCCGAAGGCGGACACCGCCCCCGACAGGATGAACATCGGCAGCGAACGGGAGAAGCTGATCAGCACGAAGGACAGGGCGAACATCAGCATGCCGGGCACGAGGGATTTGTCCAGGCCGTATTTGTCCGCGATTTTGCCGCTGAACGGGCGGGAGAACAGGATGAACGCCGCGTAGGCCGTGAAGAACAGGCCGATTTCCTCCACGCCGCTGGCGTAGCCGTAAATGAGGATGAACGAATTGATGCACGAATACGCGCCCGCCAGGAAGAACATCATCACGGCCGGAACCAGCACTTCTTTGGCGACGACGTTGTCGAGGGAAATGCGGAATCCGCCCGATTTGTCGGGAGCGTCGGTCTGCATCCGGAGCACCATGAGCAGCACGACGGCCATCATCGCGGTCCCGACAAAAAACGTGCGGTGATACCCGACGGCATTCACCAGTTCGATGCCAAGGGACGGGCCGAACGCGGTGGCCACCGCCTGCCCGAGGGAGAAGATGCCGATGCCCTGGGCGATTTTGTCGCCGGGCAGCGCGTTGCTGGCCAGCGACAGGGTCAGCGGCGCCAGAAAGCCCATGCCGATGCCGTGCAGCAGCCGGCCCATGATGACGACCTCCACCGAATCCGAGATGCCGTAGCACACAAAGGCGAGCAGGATGATGGCGAGGGCCGCCGCCAGCAGCCGGTTGTTGCGGAAATAGCCGGTCGCCGGCCCGACCACCGGCCGGATGCCGATGGCCGTCAGGGCGAACATGCTGCTGACCACGCCGACGATGGCGGGCGTGGCGCCGAGGTATTCGGCGTATTTCGGCACGAGGGCATTCATCATGAACTGGGTCAGGTTCAGCACCATGTTGACGATGAAAATGTAAACGAACGCCCTGTTCCAGATGGTGTTCGGCGTGTTCTGGTTGTTTGCAGCGGGAACGGAACAAGGTTCCATGATGGCAGTCCTCTTTGTTTCGAATCAACGCGGGGAGGCGCCCAAGATG
>Ga0310836_101051_pt1 | contig 17610 bp, 25 predicted proteins | sample SM_ome_4_FD_201310 | JGI IMG/M metagenome (GOLD analysis project Ga0310836, IMG submission 201310) | Sorghum-adapted microbial communities enriched on stacked mutant (SM) sorghum from Joint BioEnergy Institute, Emeryville, California... ... | reverse complement strand
TCATAGAATTAGAAGAGGATCAATATACTGAAGATTTTGAGGTATGCAATAGTATACGGTTAAACATCGAATTATTTACATCATTAGGAGAAGATGAAAAACATAAAGCTATTGAATTCAGTTATCCAGATCCGAACGAACCAGAACCACAAGAGCCAGTATATCAGAGACCACTTTCTGAGCGGATAGTAGAGTTGGAAAATGAAAATTTGGAGCTTAAACTTGCACTCGCAGAAGCAGTAGAAGCCCAAGAAGCAGACAAAACGGAAGTACAGCTTGCGCTTGCGGAACTTGCTGAATTGATTGCTGGAGGTGAGTGAGATGGCTAAGATCTACTACGATTTAATCAAGAAGGGACTACGCACGATAGATGACGTTCCTCTTCGATGGAGAGATGAAGTGCAAGCATTGCTTGATGCAGACGCACAATAATGCAACGCAACGAAACGCCTAAGAGCGTTATTTTTTATGCTCACATATATAGTCCAACCCCGTGCCTAGCGGGGTTTTATTTATGCCAATTGAGAGGGTGAAGGTGAATGAGTGAACTTGAAATGAGTCGCATGCTCTCGGATATACGGGAGCGAGTGGTGAGAGTAGAGACTAAGATCGATTCTATGACAGATGTTAGGGCAACGGCAGAAGAAGCGAAAGCTACCGCGCAAGAAGCTTTGCAAAGTTCTAAGTCGGCGCATCATCGACTTGATGAAGTTGCAGACAATCAAAAATGGCTCTGGCGTACAATTGCTGGATCATTAATTACCGGCGCTATTGCAGCGCTATATTTTTTTGCACAGAGGTGATGATTGATGAGCTACGTCGTGGATCACATTCCAAAGACTACACCACACAACCGTAGACCCGGCATTCCCATGACTCCCACCACGATTACGATCCACAACACGGGGAATCCTTCTTCCACCGCGCGAAATGAGCGGAATTGGCTGACCAATCCGTCCAATAACCGCCAGGCATCTTTTCATATTGTAATCGATGAAAAAGAGGCCATTGAATGCCTTCCTTTGAATGAGGTCGCGTGGCATGCGGGAGATGGCCGTAAGGTTGGCGGCGGTAATATGAGTTCTATCGGCATCGAGATCTGCGAATCCGGAGACTATGCCAAGACTCTGGAAAATGCCGCAGACTTGGCAGCCAAATTGTTGAAAGAACGAGGCTGGGGTGTAGATCGGATGCGCAGACACTACGATTGGAGCGGAAAGATATGCCCAAGGCTGATGTATGATGGTGGGAAGTGGACAGGTTGGTACAGATTTGTGCAGATGGTGGCCGAGCGACTAAAGCTAAAGGTGGAAGAAAAGCCAAAGGAGGATGAAATGCCAATGCCGCAACTTACTGAATGGCAGCTACAGGCTGCTAAACAGGCAATCGATGATCTTGCAAAAAGAGGGCTTATTGATTCGCCAGACCAATGGAAGCAAAAGCTGGAACAAAGAAAAGTCATGGATGATATGCCATGGCTCTTTTTTGTGATGATGGAACGCATTGCTGATTATGCAACTGTCAAAAAGGGGGTGATTGTCTAATGGAACACGTGTTATTCATTGTGAGCGTACTGGTCCCCATCATTGCCGGACTCACTCAAGTGGTCAAGCAGTATGTGAGAGAGAAGTTCTACGCGTTAGTACCGGTGCTTATCGGTCTGCTTCTTGGGCCTGCATACACCGTGTTTTCTCCTGATCTGACTGTATGGGAACTGCTATGGGCCGGTGGGTTGGCGGGATTGGCTGCCGGCGGCTTCTACTCCGTGCAGAATGTGAGGAATAAATAATTAAAATCCCCCGGCTTCGGCTGGGGGATATTTTTTTGTAGTAAAAAGAAGGAGAAATTTGGGTATTCATTGAAATAATTATCATATGATTTTTGGGGGAAGAGGATATAGATTATGATTTCTTTAGTTTATATGTTTCTGTGTGAAAACGTAAAAAAAGAATCGAATGGGTCATTGACAATTTTCAACATGTTTGATAAATACGAAGTTGCAAACATACCAGAGTCAATTAAAAGTATGTATCTTATTTTTGGGGTTATTGGTTCGGCAAAAGATAACGATGGCATGATGTACATTAAGTTTCCCGGTAAAAGGATTAATCACGACAGCATTCCTATACCGTACAAATACGATCTGGAAGTAACTAGATATCTAATAGAGATCAATAATTTCCCAATTACAGATATAGGTATGCAGTATTTTGAGTTATCTTATAAAAATAAGGTAATCGGGAAATATCCTGTTTCATTTATTAAAGAGAAGGAGGAGGTTAAACATGGTAATAGATAAAACGATTGACTTTAACAGTTTAACATTGAAAAGATCTATAGCACCATCATCTTCTCCTTTAGCTGAGGAATTAGAAATTTCCCGTAAACTTTCAGAAATGTTTTGTAAAAAAGAATCAGAATGGTTAAAGGATCAAGGCTTGTTAAGAGTAAATTTTGACATTAAAAAGGAAAGAAGAAGCTTTATAATCAAGGGAATATTTTATTTTAAAGAGGATGGGAGTTCAATTTACATACCCACTAGGTATAAAATGATGATGGAAGGTAATAGGTATAGTACTACCTTGGGAAAGGTGAGTGCTATGATCCCATTAACCTTTGTTGATTCGTTTCATGATGTAAAAAAAGAAATCACTTATGGAATTGTTCATGAAGCTAAAACATTAACTTCTTGGACGTTTGTCGTTAGTGCTCTTACGGCAATTTTTGGTGTTGACTTTATTTTTCTTATTTTCTTTATGTTCGGAATAGCTGTAATTGATGGAATATTGGCTCTAATATTTTCGCGAAGATATGATCCTAAAATTAAAGACGACGAAAAAATAATAATTGAGCGTCTTATATTTTTTGCATTCTTAATATGTTTGTTCATTGGATTATCATTCGGACAAATTGGATTAGAATATGTTATTTGGAAAAACCAAGGTGAGACTTTAAAGGAATTGTTAACAAATGCGCCTGAATATATCGAACGGGTTGCGTGGTTATTAAACGCACAAACATTAGCAACCATAGGTATTATAATATATTATGGTAATAGAATGAGAATGGCGTTTGAACGAGCTACTGGTTTAAGACTTAACCCTTTTAGAAAAAGGAACAGTAGAACACAAAATATTGAAGGATAATATATTGAGTCGCTGTGATAACCTAGTCGGATGACTAGGTTTTTTTATTTTCTCTCAACATACTCTCTCACCACTCTCCCCTCTTCCGTGCTTAGTAAAATCCATTTTTGCCCTCTTGCATACAGAACTATTGTTCGCATATAATAAGAACAAACGTTCTATACGGAGGCGGTCCTTGATGCTGCGTGAGCTACAAAGATATCTTGCAGCAGGTAATCCAATTGAGTTGATTTATCTTGATTCGCGGAACAGAATAACAAAGCGAGTTGTGCGCCTTCTATCAATCGAAAACGATGTGGCCAAGGCGTACTGCTACACCCGCAGAGCACCACGCACGTTTCAGCTAGGAAACATATTAGCAGTCGGTCCGATCAGAAAACCAAGAGCCAGCTAGGAGGGATTCTATGCCAAAAATAACAACAAGACAAAGAGATGTTTTGAAGGCGATTTTAGATTATACATCCGTACACAAATACCCACCAACTTTCAGGGAGCTTGCTGATATGGTCGGATTGAAATCTCCCAGCACAGTTTATGAGATAGTACGGAAACTTAAAATGCACGGGTTGATCTCTTGGGAGCCAAGTTCTCCACGAACAATCAGAATCCTCAAAAGGGAAGATGTGTCATGAGGACTACTAAAGTCTCGCCAGGCAGCAACAAACTTTGGGAGGGATCCCGAATGATATTGCCAGAGCATAAGGCAGGGATATTACGACAACAAGAAGAATTTAGAAAGAAAAAACGTCCCATCCTTGATGAGCAAAGGTTGGAAGAACTCAGCTACATTATTCGGGAAGCTGTAAATGAGGATCGCGAAATAAGGGTACGAGTCTTTGATGAATTTGAGGATGGGGAGATCTCTGGAAGAATAACTAAAATTGAGCATAACAGGATTCAGGTATCTAGCAATTGGACAAAAGACTGGATACCAATAGAAGATATAGTCTCCATAGAAAAAGCCTAGCTGAGTGGCTAGGCTTTTAAATATGAGCGGTAAATTATTTGCCAATAATGCGTGGGAAAAATACGTATTCATGTTTAGCATCCACGGGCGCCGGCAAAACAGAGATTCTCTTCCACGCGATCAACCATTGCCTGCTTTTGAATAAAGCAGTACTGATTGTCTCGCCTAGAAAAGAGGTTGTCCTTGAATTAACCTCGCGATTGCAAAAGGTATTTCCGCAAGAGAAGATCGTTTCATTACACGGAGAGAGTTGGCAAAAGGGCGAAATCAGCCGCTTGGTGGTGGCTACGACACACCAAGCCCTTAACTTGTACCGTTACTTTGATTTGGTAGTGATCGATGAAGTTGATGCTTTCCCTTATCCAAATTCTCCTATGTTACACCGGGCCGTTGCGCAGGCGCGCCTGCCTAACGGCCAAATGATCTACCTCACTGCAACGCCTCCAAAAAATCTTCTGCAGCAAGTTCGACAAGGAAGCGCAGAACTGATCAAAATTCCTTGCAGACATCATGGATACCCCTTGGTAGTGCCGCAAGTAAAGATCGATAAACGGATTCAAAAGCAGATCGAAGATCATATTATGCCTAAGGAAATGCGGCGGTTTATCGACCACCTTGTTCAGACAGACCGACAGGGTTTTCTTTTCGTGCCCCGCATTGAATGGATCAGTCCGATCGTGGCGATGATCGATCAGTATATGGATCAAAGGAAACAGGTTGCAGGGGTCTATGCCAATGACCCTGAGCGGAATAAAAAAATTGAAGCGTTTCGGGAAAGAAAGATCCGGCTGCTTGTCACAACCACGATTCTTGAACGCGGGGTAACGATGCCCTCCATCGATTGTTTCGTCTGCCAAGCTGATGCGGGCGTGTTCGATGAAAGTACGCTGGTTCAGATCGCCGGAAGAGCAGGCCGAAGCAGCCATGATCCCAACGGGCTGGTGATCTATTTTAGCCAATCCCGCACCAGAGCAATGGTTGAAGCGATTAAGCAAATTGAAGGCATGAACCGCATTGCCAGACAAAAAGGGTATATCAAAGATCACGGCAAAGCCAAGCGACATAGACTCCTGCACAGAGTGATTACATATTGGATGAACGGAAAATAAGTAATCTTTTTTTCTATGAAGGAGGAATGTAGAGTGGTTAAAGATGCGGACAGCTTTAGAGGCGAGCGCGGACTAACGTTGATCGAAGTGCTGATTGTGGTCTTTATTATCTCGATTATCCTGGCGATTCTCGTTCCAAATTATTCGAAGTCCACCGAGAAAGCCCAGGAGAAGCTCTGCTTTGCAACTGAGAAGATGGTGGAAGCGCAAATGGAGCTATACCGGATTGATGTTGGCGGGGAGATTGCAAGCACTGAAGATTTGTATAAATTAGTAGAAAGAGGATATCTGAAGGAATTGCCCGTCTGCCCCGCCCATGGAGAGTACCGGATTGAAGGTAAATCTTTATTTTGCAGCAAACATGGCCATTATTCTGCCCCTGGCGCTGCAGACGATCATACAGGTGGTCCGTAATACGATGAATCTCTTTCATTATGTAAAAAACCTATTCTTTGCGGAAACAGCCCAGTGCCTGTTATGCAATCGCCCCTATGGGATGGACTCTTCCTTCAACAGCCTGCTTGCGGGAATCTGTCTTTCATGCAAGGGAAAGATCAGGATGTTGGATGGGACGCTCTGTCCCATCTGCGGCAGAGAGATGGAGAGGCAAGCGATCTGTCATGATTGCGAGAGGCGCGCCCATACCTACTTTCAATCAAATCGCAGCGCGGTCTCCTACACCCCGATCATGAAGGAATGGATCAATGCTTATAAATATCGCGGCAGAGAACAATTATCCGCGGGTCTGATCGATCTGCTCCATCAAGCCTATTTGAAATATTATACAGGGATTAAGATCGATGTGATCACGTTCGTTCCCCTTCATGCGGAACGCCTGTATGAGCGAAAATTTAATCAAGCCGAACAGTTGGCGCGCGGGTTGTCGAAAAGGATTGGGATCCCTGTCGCTGCAGTGCTGCAGCGCAGATTGGATACCATGAAACAGAGCCGCCGCGGCCGTAAGGAACGCTTGACCAGTTTGATCGATGCCTTTCAATATGCAGGTAAGATTCCGGTATCCAGATCCATCTTATTGATTGACGATATCTACACGACGGGCAGCACCGCGAATGAGTGCGCAAAGGTACTCAGAAAAAATGGCTGGGATAAAATCTATATCTTAACTGTAGCGAGAGCGTAGATAAAGAAGGGGATATGTGATCAATTCTTTTTGTGGTATACTTATGTCAACTATTAACTTTAAGAGAAGATGCCGACATAGATTAGTAGAGACTGATAAGCGGAGTTGGGTGTAATGAGTATGAATACACTGGCCAATTGCCCGAAATGTGGAAAAGTGTTTGTGAAAGGGATACGCAGCATATGTCCTGAATGCTATCAAGTGGTGGAGGAAGAATATCGCCGGGTTTACGAGTTTCTGAGAAAGCAGGAGAATCGCAAGAGTACGATCACCGAAACGAGTGAAGCGACAAATGTAAGCATCCGTCAGATAAGGGAATTTATCCGCGAAGGTAAGCTTACCTTAGTCGATTATCCCAATTTGGCATATCCGTGTGACAGTTGCGGCAAGAATTATATTGTGCAAGGCAATATTTGCGAAGAGTGTAGAACAAAGTTTAACAAAGAGCTGCGAAACTCGACCGGTTTTGAGCAGAAGACGCATAACCGCGAAGGGAAAAATGCGGGATATTTAAATCGGATTGAATGAGAGAATTCTGAAATTAACCAAATCGAACAATCCTGCCGATATTACCATTAGATGCGTAATGTCGGTTATTTTATGGTTTTGAAACGAGGTGAATGGCATGAAAATTCAAGGGACAGGATATGTGAATCATGTAAATCCGTATAATAAAAACCAGAGCAGGGATCAGGCTGCTGTTTCAGGCAACAAGCGAAGTGACCAACTCTCCATCTCGGAAGAGGCCAAGGCACTGTTGGATCAATTGAGCGGCAAACATGATCTAGAACGCAGGCAAAAAGTTGAAGAGTTAAAAAGAGAGATCGAGTCAGGAACTTATAAGGTTGAGGCAGGAAAAGTGGCGGAAAAACTGATGGAGTGGTGGAGGATTTAACCATGCCGACCCAATCTCTGATTCAAGTATTGGAAGAGATTTTAAGCATCAATCAAGAGCTTGAGAGTTTAGCGAAAGAGAAAAGGGAAGTGCTGATTGCCGGAAATATCGCACGGCTGGCGGAGATCGTACAGCAAGAAACGCTCATGATCAAGAGATTGGGGAAATTGGAGGAACAGCGCCACGCCACGGTGGAACGGTTCATAGCCCAGCGTAATCTGGACAATGCCAATGGGTTTACCTTTTCTGATCTTCTCACTCATATTGATCATCCCTTTGAACGGCGGCGGCTGGAGAATCTCCAGCAGGAGCTGGTTGCGCTCCTCCATCAACTTCACCAACTAAACGAAATCAATCAACAATTGATTCAACACTCCTTGGATTTTGTCAATTATACTATAGAATTGCTCGCTGAGGAGCCTGTTGAACAAATCTATCAGAGTCCGAAACAAGCGGATCGGTTACCCTATCAACCGCAAAAACGCAGTTTTTTTGATACGAAGGCTTAAAATTCTTTTGCAAAAGAAGGGAAGCAAATGAGGTCAACATTTGGAGGATTAGAGATCGCAAAACGCGGATTGGTTGCACAGCAAACCGCGTTAAATACAACTGGACATAATATCGCCAATGCCAACACTCCAGGATATACGCGCCAAAGAGTGGATCTGCAAGCTTCACGTCCATTGCCTTATCCGGGCATGACCAATGAGATCAGCGCCGGCCAAACGGGAACTGGGGTTGTCGTCTATCAGATTTCGCGATTGAGGGACGAGTTTCTCGACCGCCAGTACCGCAATGAGAACAAGTATGTGGGTTACTATGAATCCCGCATGGGAACTTATTCAAAAATCGAGACTATTCTCAAAGAGGGTACCGGCGAAGAGAAAATCGGCTTGCAGCCTGCAATGGACCGCCTCTGGTCCTCTTGGCAAGATCTGGTGAATGGCGCGGAAAGCGGCGAAGTGCGCGAAGCCGTGGTGGGCAATGCCAAGGGGTTAATCGATGTCTTTACGCACATTACCCAATCTTTTAAAGAGTATCAAAAAGATTTGGATCATGTCGTGGAAGTAAAGGTTCAGGAGATTAACTCAATCGCTGCTCGTCTCAGCGATATTAATGCCCAGATTGCACGCCTGACGCCGCATGGGTATACGACCAATGACTTAAATGACCAACGGGATCTTCTGCTCGATCAACTCTCCAAGCTGGTGGATATCCAGGTTACACCGGGTCAAAGCGGTATGATCAACGTCTCTATTGCCGGACAAGAACTGGTCAATGGGACGCAAGTGAATCAGTTGGCGGCTGTGCAGAATCCTGCGACCGGATTTTTCGATGTGACGATTGGCGGAGCGCCATTAACTCCTGTCTCCGGAAGTCTGCTGGAGACGTTGGAATCCAGAGGCATAGCAGGTCCGGACGGCAAACTGACCGGTGTAATTCCTGATCTTATGGCCAAGTTTGACACGCTTGCTTCCGTGTTGAGCAAAGAGATTAACGCCATTCACCGCAATGGCAAGAATTTAGAGGAAATCAGGTACGAAAACAGCCCAAGTCCGGATCCGGCCAACCCGCCTAAGTCAGGTCTTCCGTTCTTCATCAGCAAGCAATGGTATGAGGCAAACAAGGATAATCTGGCCAATATCGACTTCAGTACGGTACCTGCCAATGAGATTGACCCTAAGGGTGCCGATGATCTGATGGTTAACCCCTTGATTGCGGAGAATACCGACCTGATCGCGGCAGCCTCCAATAAAACAGGGGTAGGCGTGGCAGATGGCACCAACGCCCAGGCGATCGCCGATCTTAAGAATAAAGTACTGACAACAGCCGATGGGCTGCCCAACAGCAATACGCTGGACGGGTATTACGCTTCGATTATTGGTCAGATCGGCGTTGACGCCCAGCATGCGGAGAACCTGTTCAATACGAAGAATTATCTTGTCAACCATGTCGATAACCGCCGCCAGTCGGTTTCCGGCGTCTCTCTTGATGAAGAGATGGTCGATATGATCCGTTTCCAGCAGGCCTATGCCGCTGCTGCAAGAACGATTACAACGATGGATCAGATGCTTGATAAGATTATTAACGGAATGGGAGTCGTAGGAAGGTAGGTGAAGGTTCATGCGTGTGACGCAATCGATGCTGGCCAACAATTTCCTTAAGAATCTTAATCTCTCCACTTCGAATATGGCGAAGATCCAAAATCAACTTACCACTGGAAAGAGGGTATCCAAGCCTTCAGATGATCCGGTGGTGGCTGTAAGAAGCATTAAATATAACTCGCAGATCAAAGAGATTGAACAATACCAGCGCAATTTGGGCATGGCGGTAAAATGGATGGATACCACCGATTCGGTGATTCAAGAAGCAAATAATATCTTCAAAAATATTCGTGAAAAATTGGTCAATGCTTCAAACGGCACATTGGATCATGAATCGCGCTTGGCCATCGCGAGGGAGATGGAACAACTAAAAGAGCAGTTGGGCAGCATTGCCAATACGAGCATTGAGGGAAGATATATTTTTGCCGGCACCAAGACAGACGTACCTCCATATTCCGGAGGGAATTTGAACAGCAATATTAACAGCGACAAGATCGAGGTTGAGCTGGGAAAAGGGATCACTATCGCCATTAATATGGATGGCAATAAGCTGTTCGGTTTCGAAGATACGGATGGAAATAACATCTTTGCATTTATGGATAACCTCATTTCCACGTTAAACAGCAATGGAGATACAAGCCCTTTGTTGGATAAATTGCAGCTCCATGAGAATAATTTTTTAAAATTGGGTTCTGAGTTGGGCGCCAATCGGAAGCGTGTCGAGTTAATCGAGAGCCGCCTGGAAGATCAGCAATTGATCACCACGGAGATTCTTTCCAAGGAAGAAGATGCGGATATTGCTCAGGTAATTATGAATCTAAATATGCAGGAGAACGTTCACCGCGCAGCCCTTGGTACCGGAGCGCGCATTATGCAGCCTACGCTGATGGATTTTCTAAGATAGGATGATTGGCAATGCCGATTGCTCAGTTGCGAATTGAACAGACATTTGCGAAGCTGGGTCTTCATATTACAAAACCGGTTCAGGAGATTGAGCAGCCCCCAGCGGAGATGAATATGCGGCAAATTCCTGCCCGTATGGAGGTGCATACTACACCGCCTGTCGTCTTGATCGATCAAACAGAGGCGCGAGCCGATGCAGGATTGAAGAGCGTATTCCGGTCCATTGCAGAGTATGCGCAGATGGGAAAAGAAGCGGCTTTGGAGGCGATTGGCAGGATCGCCCGGGAAGGGCTTCAACTCCGCGCGATTGAGACAGGGGGGGCGGGGATTAAAGTGAAGCAGATTGCACAGCAGAAGTCCGCCAAACCGATGCTGCCCGCCCAACTTACTTTCGTGCCCCGCTATGGGAGCCTCAAGATGGAAGGGGTACCGGGTAAGCTTGAAATCGAATGGCATTTGGGCGGAGTAGAATCTAATCCTGTCATACATAAAGCGATTCATCGCTATACTCCGGGAAAGGTGGAAGGATATATCGCCCAGAAGAATTCGATACGGATGTGGGTGGAACCCCAAGTCGATATGAGGCTGTAGGAGTTGCTATAGCCTCTTTTTTATGTTGAATCATCCGTCAATTTGCTGTAGACTTTTCTCTTTTCATAAGGGAAAATGGTGAAAAGGAGGTTGTACGGATGGATGAAATTAAGACAATGCTTAGTGCCATTATCGAGCGGCTGGATGTTCAAGGGGCAAAAATTGAAGTAAACACAATGGAACTCCATAAGTTAACCGGTGAGGTAAGCGGTTTAAAACAGGAGGTAGGTGAATTGAATCAGCGAGTATCTGGACTGGAAAAAAGGGTAACTGGCTTAGAGGAGAAGGTAACAGGTTTAGAAGTAAAGGTAACCGCATTATCTGAAGAGGTTGTTCTGATGCGCCGCGATATTCGTGTTGGTTTTAGAACAACAGAAGCGGTGATGAAGAAATTAAACGAAGATCTCCAAGATACGATCGACCGGGTTGAAGAATTGGAACAGGCAAGAACATCCTAATATGATCCATACTTTTCAAAGAATAGGTTTTTATCCCTCTAAGTCATCGGCTTAGAGAATTTGTTTCTATAAAAAATTGTAAGAGAGGGAATCGAAACCATGGGTGATAAGATCATACGTTTTGAACGAGGTATTCCCGGTTTTTTGGAAGAGAAAGAGTTTATTTATCTTGAAGCAGGAGAGGGAAGTCCGTTCGGTTATTTGCAATCGGTAAGAAACGAGGCTTTGGCCTTTATCGTGGTATCCCCTTTTTTATTTTTTAAAGATTATGAATTTGCATTGCCCGAAGAGGTTCGCGCTCGCTTGGAACTGGAAACAGAAGAAGATGCTGTTGTATTGACCATCGTTACGTTGGGAAAGGAAATCAAAGACTCTACGGCAAACCTAATTGGCCCAATTGTGATTAATCTTAAAAATTTTAAAGGAGAGCAGATTATTTTAGAAGATAAGAGGTATACAACCCGCCATCGGTTATTCCAACATATCCCCGAAGCGATTGGAGGGGAATAGAATGCTTGTTCTAAAAAGGAAAGTAAACGAATCGATCATGATTGGCGATGAGATTGAGATTAAGATTATCTCTTTTGACAAGGATGGCATCCGCATCGGCATTGAAGCGCCACGAGAGATGCCGATCTACCGCAAGGAGATTTATCTTGAGATTCAGGCAGAGAACCAGCAGGCGGCAACAGATAGGAATCAGTTAGAACATTTAAACGACCTGTTTCGAGGGCTGCAGAAGTAGAACTTTTCTATTAAATAAAACACATTATGAGGCTTTACGACCTTTTTTCTCTTAAAAATGATAAATAGCGCTAAACATTTTTTTGCTTTATCCCGAAATCAATAGTAGAGGGAAAATCTTGCTTTGGCGGCCGACTTAGTAAGATATCCCAATTAAGATTTATTATTCACCGCAAGGAAGCGGAGAATTATTAAATTCAAGGAGGAATATCATATGATTATCAATCACAACTTACCAGCGATGAACACGCATCGGCAAATCGGAATTAACGTTAACAACGCAAGTAAAGCAATGGAAAAGCTTTCTTCTGGATTACGTATCAACCGTGCTGCTGACGATGCTGCTGGTCTTTCTATCTCTGAGAAGATGAGAGCGCAAATCCGTGGTATGGAACAAGCGCAACGTAATGCACAAGATGGTATCTCATTAATTCAGACTGCTGAGGGTGCTTTAAATGAAATTAGTTCTATGCTAACTCGAATGAAAGAGCTTAGAGTTCAATATGAAAATGGCACTTATAATAGCGATGACCAATCTAACATTGAGTTGGAAATGAGCCAACTTGCAGCTGAGATTTCAAACATTGTTTCAAATACTACCTTTAACGATTTCAGCGTATTTAGTGCAAATGTAAGTATTGTGATTTCTCATGATGCTTCTGTTACGCTCGATATTAATGCAGCAACTTTAGGTAGTGTTACTAGTTTAACTGCTGGTTCTACAGTAACAGATATTGAAAATGCTATTAAACAAGTTAACACACAAAGAGCAACATACGGTTCATTACAAAATCGTTTAGAGCATACTGTAAATAACTTAGGTACTACTGCTGAGAATTTACAGGCAGCCGAATCTCGCATCCGAGATACAGATATGGCAAAAGAGATGATGAAGTATACTAAGGACAATATTCTACTCCAAGCTGCTCAAGCTATGTTGGCTCAAGCAAATCAACAACCTCAAGGAGTACTATCAGTACTTCGTTAAACTTCAAAGAATGTAAAAGGGGCTGTCCCATAAGCCCAAAATAAACCGGCTGTAACGGAGCAATCACAGCCTGCAAAAAAAATCAGATGAAAAACAGGTCGAACTCAGGGTCATACCAGCCCTGGTGTTCGACCTGTTTGCTTCATCGTGGCCCACTTAAGTAGATTATTAGCAAGCGAAAGCCACCCGACCTCCAGACTCACTTTTGACAAGCCCCGAAGCAGGAACCTCCGGAAGTTTCGATTGTTTTTGATTTGCCCAAACACGCTTTCCGTCTCGGTCATACGCCGCACGGACAGCGCATAGCCTTCCTCACTTCGCAGCACTTCCCGTGCCTTCTGCTTATACGCCAAGTAACGCATGCTCACCCGGATTTCGCGATTCCACTTGGCCTTCGTACACTGCGCTTTCAACGGACAATCGGCACAGTTCAAACTGCGGTAATGGCGAAGTTGGACCGGAAAGCCGCCATCGGTTCGTTGCCGGCTTTCCGCGTAAAAGACCAGCGTCTGCCCGTTCGGGCATTTCCATGTATCCTATGCAGCATCGTAATGCCAGTTATCGATCTTGCTGACATCCGCTCGCCATTTCTTTGTCTTCTCCTGGTGATATGTGCTGTATTTGACCACGGCTTCCACGTTTTCTTGTTCCAAGTACGCGTAATTCTCTTCTCCGCCGTACCCAGCGTCGGCAATGACGGTTTGGGGAAGTCTCCCCAGCGCAGCTTTGAGTTTTTCCAAGTGCGGTTTCAAACAACGGGTATCCGTCGGCCGCTGATGCAGAATGTAACCTACAATGAATTGATTTTCGGTCCCAAGCTGCACGTTGTATCCCTCTTTGAGTTGGCCGTTTTTCATATGGTCTTCCTTCATGCGTATAAAGGCGGCGTCCGGATCGGTCTTGCTGTAACTATTCCCGAGCACGGCTTGCTGATGTTCGTATTTCCGCAAACGCGGCAGCATATCTTTGCGCAGCAAACGAACCGCTTTTTTCAGCGGCTTGTGTTTCGGCTGTTGTTGCAGTTTGGCCTCTAACTTTTGTACCGCTTGTTCCAATTTTTTGCTGGTGACTTGCGCGTCTTCCCCTAACTCCAGCAGGTCTTTCCCTTGAGCCGCCTGTTCTTCTTCCTGTTCAGCGGCTTCAATGGTGGCAAATAGGGTTTTGACTTTTTCCTCCAGATTGGCTTTATGCTTCACGACTGCTTTTCCCCAGAAGTGTAGAGGTTGGCGTTGGCTTCGATCTTCGTCCCATCTACGAAGTAATGTTCCAGTTTGACGTAGCCTTCTTCGACGAGAAATGTCAGCATGGCGGTAAAGATTTTCTCCAGCACGTCTTTCATCCGTTCAGAGCGAAACCGGTTGATGGTACGGAAATCCGGACGTTGACGAGCGGCGAGCCACATGAATGGGATGTTTTCGCGCACGGCTTTGGCGATTTGACGGGAAGAATAGATTCGCTGCGTATAGGCGTAGATGATGAGTTTGGTCAACATTTTCGGATGGTAGCTGTGACGACCGCTACCAGGGTATGCCGCGGCAAATAGACGGTCATCCAGTCGTTCCACCGCATCGTTGATCACGCGGACAACATGATGTTCGGGAATTTCTTCGGACAAATCCATTGGTAAACAAAGTTGATCCATGTTATACTGAATATACAAAAGAAGCCCTCCTTTGGCGTGGTTGCTCGTCACTTCCATTGTACCAAAGACAGGGCTTCTTTTGCGTTTTCAAAATTTAAACAGGGCTACTCTACTTTGTAATTATCGTAGAGTCCTGAAAACTAAAATATTACTCTTACGGTGACGATAATAAAGGTATAGATAAGTGGCCTTAATAATGATTGAAAAGAGGTTTGCTATGAGTAGAGCTCCAATTTCATTATGTATGATTGTAAAAAATGAAGAGAAGTTTCTTGAAAAATGTTTAAAAAGTATTCAAAACGTAGTTGAAGATATTATTATTGTAGATACAGGATCTACAGACCGAACAATTGAGATTGCAGAAAAGTATAATGCCAAAATTTTTTATTTTAAATGGATAGATGATTTTAGTGCTGCAAGAAATTATTCGATTGAACAGGCAACTTCAGATTATATCCTAGTCTTAGACGCTGATGAGTATCTTGATGACAATGCAAATTTGATAAAAGAAATAGAATCGAGTATGGATTATTATGTTGTGAATATTAAAAACTATAAATCAACTGGAAGAGTATTCACGCATCAAGCAGTAAGACTTTTTAAAAAAAGTTCTGGCTTGCGTTATTTTGGAAAGCTACACGAACATCTGAATATCCAAGATAGAAATTTATCCTATGCTAATGCTTCATTTATTATTCATCATGATGGATACCGAGAAGATGTTGTTGTAGAGAAAAATAAAAAAGAGCGCAACCGAAAGATAATGATGATGGAGCTGGAACAAAACCCCACCTCATATAGTTACTATAATATGGGGAATTCTTATATGTCGAATGGGCAATATGAAAAAGCTATTCAGATGTATCAGAAATCATTTGAACTGGATAAGAATAAAACATACAGGTACTCTTTATTATGTAACTGGATCGAATGTTTAAGAATTTTAAATCGATATGAAGATGCAATTACAATTGCTAAAGGCGCAATACAGTCATTTCCATTTTATACCGATTTCTATTTTGAATTAGGAAGAATATATGAAGAGATTGGGTATTTGAGAGATGCAGAAAAACTATTTAAAATATGTCTTGAAAAAGGGGAAGTATCTGTTGAAAATGTAAGTTTCACAAAAGATGGAGTAGGCAACTACTTATCATTATATCATTTATCAAAAGTTTTATTATCGCAAGGAAGATATTCTGAGGCATTTGATTCTGCTTATTCAGCAGTTCAAAAAAATAAACATTTCCAACCTGCGGTAAGCATTTTATTAGAAATTATGTTAAAAGTAAACATAAATCATGAAGAAGTGTTTGAATATCTAACAAAAGTATATCGTATAACAAATATAGAAGACCTTAAGACTTTAATTCTTGTACTCTATAAACTACGTCATCCCCTATTGAATAAGTTCTTATCATTAAATCCTAAGGCTGATATCAGTAATGCAATTAAAGCAATAGCAAAACAATATAGTGGTGCATATCAAGAGGCTCTAATGATTTGGAATCAAATTGAAAAGATTGATACAGACATGATTTATGATGCACTGATTTTAGCAATTGTACTCAAAAATACACGTTTTATAGATAAATATAGAGATTCCTATAATATTAGTAATAAAGAATGGAAGCAGATCAGAGCAATAGTTGGACGAGAGGATAAGAAATCAATAAAAATTACTCCTTTACTTGAACAATATCTAATAAAAACTGTTGAGGGTTTGATTGTTTTAAATGAATTTGAAATAGTTGAGGAGATTGCTCAGTATATACTGGTTGGTTCAATTGAAACAAAGATTAAATTTGCAAAGTTATTACATAACTATGGATTCTCAGATGTATCCTTAGACTTATTGTACAGTGAATTAGAAAAATATCAGATTAATTGTGATCTTTTACAATTATTAGGAGATATTCTTGTTAGTAAAAATAAACTTAGTGAAGCACTTACGTATTATCTCAGATTAAAAAAGATAAACAAAGAATACTCAACATACGAAAGGTTATATATAGTTTATGAAAAATTGGGTGATTTAAAAAGTTTAAATGAACTTAAAAATGAGATGATGCTCCGATATTCTAAAACGATGTGGATCGCATCATAATAGGAAAACAATTACATCTCTCGCATAAGAATACTATGGAGCTATGGAGGCACTTACTTTGGACATTTTTAACGAGTTATCGTACAAGACTAAGGGTAAAATTAAGGAGCTTATAAACAATAATCAATTATACGAAGCAAAAGAAGCAATTCATCAATATGAACAAATCGTAAATAATGATATTGAAATATATTCTATTAAATCTGTTATTTACATAATGGAAGGTTTGTATGATCATGCATTACAAATATTATTAGATGGATATGAAAAAGATCATAATAATTTTGATATAATTTACAACCTTGCTTATGTCTATTACCAGCTTCAACAATATAGCAAGGCACTTCATTTTTATAAAAGGGCAATTCGATTGTGCGAAGATATGAACTTAATTAATAATATGAGATCGATTGTAAACGAATTGAAAAATAAAGGATACAAACAGAGCATTGTATTGGTTACAAATACAAGGTCAGGGTGTAATGCAAATGCAATGTTTCAACTGATGCCAAATTATATAACAGAGAAATATCATGTGCATCTAGTTAATTACAGACCATTTAGTCAATATGACGAAGAGATAAAAAATAGTGATGTTTTTATAACTACACACGGTAATTTTTCAATAAATAAAGCACAAATTAAGATAGAACTATGGCACGGATTTCCAATTAAGGGTGTAGCCAATATTGTGAATTTGCACATTAAAACGGACGGCATTTTTCATTTTATTTTAGCAACGCTTTCTGTTTGAATATGCAAATCTTTCACATTCTCATAGTTGAGTGAAGTGAAATTTTCACATTTTCACGGT
>Ga0310836_101045_pt1 | contig 17684 bp, 15 predicted proteins | sample SM_ome_4_FD_201310 | JGI IMG/M metagenome (GOLD analysis project Ga0310836, IMG submission 201310) | Sorghum-adapted microbial communities enriched on stacked mutant (SM) sorghum from Joint BioEnergy Institute, Emeryville, California... ... | reverse complement strand
TTGCGCAAAAGCTCCAAAAGTGACATTCTATCTATAGAAGCCACGGTTTGATCCTCCTTCTAAAGGTGAGTCGCGTCACTTTAGTAGAAATCATACCGTGGCTTCCCTTGTCAAGAAGCTCGGTGTATCCCCGACCACTCGAGCAAAGAAATGACCCCTGTTATTGATTTGCATCATTACCTTCACAACGGAGGCTTCACTCTGCCGAACTAAATCCTTAAGTGCTTGCGCACAATCTCATGGAAACATTGGCACGCCTCTTCTTCGGAATCAAATGTTCCGAATGTACTTTTAAGTCCTCTTTCCATATAGAAGACCTCCCAGATCCCGTCTTTGCAAACAATATGATAGGCGTCATCTTTCAGGGGTCCGTTAATGGAATAACAAAACCTGTTCGCTTTGCTTTTCTCCATCAATTCCTTCAAGTCCTCAACATTCATGGATCGATACCCTCCTTGACTACTTTCAGATAACCATCATCGATAGTGATTCTTCAATTGATTCCCACACCGCTTTGACCGCTTCCGCAGGGTGATTGATCGCATACTGAAGCCCTTCTGCCGTTTCGTCCCTACTCTTGATCATGTAGATCCGTCTTTGATTATTCCAAAGAGAAAGAAAGACGGAGCATGAAGTTCCGTCCGTCTTGTAAAGTCATCCACTGAAAAGGATAACCTTATACATCCATTTCTGCAAGAATTACCGACTCATCACTCATAGGCTCATCTGTTGCCATTTCATTTTTCAATCATGCAGCCAGTAACCTGGATACCATGGAGAAGATTTTGTTGCTGGAAACCAACCAGACTGTGAGCTGAACTGTTTCACCATTAAACTTGGGCGTTGAAAGCAAGAAGATAGCAAAAAAAACAAGTCGATCATGATAGTATCCCGATCATAATCGACCTGTTTATTGTAATAGTAGTGATTAGGCAAAGAGTCTTGAACATTTGACATAGTTATCAAATTATCAAATTATATCAGTTAGCAGAGTCACTCGATCTTTCCCATGAATTCCGTTATTAAATAGATATGCTCTTTCAACTTCACTCTTTGCAGATTGTCAACGTCTTCAGTTCCCCCCAACCCAAGAAGCGGGACATAACCCAAACATTCATCAAAAGAAGGGATTCCATATCTCTTTATTGCATCCGGATATGGAGACCAATCAAGGGCCTTTTCTAAGTAATATTCATCAAAAACGTCACTGAAGAAGAACTTTAAATTTTTTGCCGCTACGTTTACTTCGTTTTTTCTGTAATGAAGCGATAATAAATAATTATCTTCCCATACCAGTATATCGCCCATACCTGTAGTAAACAATGGTATCGCCATATTATATCTACTATAAGTATCCTTTAATACTTCCATAAAATCGTCAGGGTTTACAATCCTAAGATAACCATTATTAATGCTTCCAAATCCATAATTTTCCCAAACCTCAACTACTTGATTTGGGATATCATCCCTGTATTTTTCAAAAACCCTTTCAGGGACGACCTTTTCTCTTACAAAATCGTCAAAAACCTTAGCCATACTTCCTCCCTGAAATTATTCCGTGAATGCCGTTGAATCAGGAATTCGGTTTCTTCGTACAAAAGAGGGCCGGACGTCCGATCAGCCCGTTGCCGGATGAAGTCGGCTGCCGAAGATGACGGGATTGGCCGCTGGACATCGTTTCAGGATGAAAGCGGCGAAAAATCAACCAAATTTTTTCGGAAAAAGGGGCAAAAAAAGTTTTGGTCGATTTCTCGACTAAAACCGGGGAAGATGACGTCCGAAACGTCCATTTTGGGTGATTTTTCTGCAATTGCCGTTCAAATTTGAACGAAATCAAGATTTTTGGACAATTTGACCCGTCGCTTTACACCATGACATTCAGCTGCCGCTTCGCTTCGTTGTTTCCCGGCCCGGGATGGATCAGGCCGCTCAGGGAAGGCGGCAGCCTGTCGGACTCGCGGCTTGCGGCGTAAGCTTTCCCTTTGGCCCGGTCCGCCTTCTTCTGCTGAAGCCGCGCGATCTCCAGGTCGATCAACCGGATTTCCATGCGCATGGCTTCGATTTTCTTCTTCTTGATCTTCGGGTCGTCTTTGCCGTTCAAGACATCGCGGATTTTGCCGACAATCTCCTGCTTGCGTTTCGTCAACGCCTGGATTCTCCGGTCGATGTCGGTTTTTCCCGCGGGAAACCCTCCGGAGGAAAACACCGGTGATACGTGCATGCCAACCTCCCCTTTCAGGAAAAACCTTCCTCGAACCTCCATATGGCATTTATCGGCAACCGCGCTGCCGGAATGAAGAGGGCGAACCCCATCAACCCTCCGTCTCAACGCCGACCAATGAAATGCCGGTATCGATGAAAGCCGGAATTTCTTCGTTCCTGCTCGCTTTCAGCAACTGTTCGACGATCAGTTCCCCCCATCGCGCTTCGTCATGGGACACCGCCAGCGTGATTTGGCCGTTCCCGATCGCCTCCGAAATTTCCGGCATGAGCCCGAAGGTGAGGGCATAACGGTTCAGGCCCATCGCCTTCCATACCAGAATGGAAGCGGCGCCCGATACGAAATCGAGGGCGACGAAAGCGTCGAAATGCGGGTGTTCATCAATCATCCCTTCCAGATTCGTGAGCGCCTGTTCGGATATGCCCTGATGGTAGCTGACTTCCAGCACGTCGATCCGGGTGTTTCGGTTGATGTAATCGAGAAACCCTTCCAACCTCTGGCGCAAATTCAGGCTTTCCGAAAATCCCGTCGACACGAGGACCATGCCGCGTCCCTTCAAGAGCCGGTCGATGGCGTTGCCCATCCGTTCTCCGGCCAGGACGTTGTCCGTCCCGATGTAGGCCAGCCTCCGGCTGTCGGGCGCATCGGATTCAAAGCAGATGACGGGAATGCCCGCTTCCATCGCTTTGTCGATGAGCGGGGCCAGCGCATCCGGATGGATCGGGCTGATGGCAATGCCGTCCATGCCCTGCTGGATCATCGTTTCCATCATCCGGATTTGCTGCTCCAGATTGGCCTCTTCCGGCGCCTTGATGACAAGGCGGACGCCCGCCTGCTCGGCGGCCCGGTTGGCGCTCTCCGTGACGGTCTCATAATACGCGTCCGCCATCGGATAGATGATGCCGAACGTTCGCGTCACGGCCGCGTCCGCTTCCGACACGGAGAGGGACATGTCACGGGACGGTTCGGGATCCCGGCAGCCGGCCGTCACAACGGCAAGCAACAGGGCGGCGGCCAGCGCCGTCATTTTCGCTTTGCCCGCAACCCGCCCGGATGACCGCCGGTTCGCTTTCGGCAGATGGCGTTTGAACGTTGGCAAGCGGCATCATCCTTCCTTCCGGACGGCCGTTCGCTCCGCCGCTCCCCGCTTGCGAAATTCGCGGATCGTCATGCCGGTCATCCGTTTGAACACGTTGGAAAAATAGTGCGGATCCTGGTAACCGACCCGGAAGGCGATCTCGTACGACTTCGATCCGGTCGAAAGCAGCAGTTCCTTCGCCTTCTGGATGCGGGTTTCCATCAAATACTCGATGAATGTTTTGCCCGTTTCCTGGCTGAACACCTTGGAGAGATGGCTCGGGCTGACGTTGACGTGCCTCGCCGCATCGTTCAGCGACAGGCCGTCATCCCCGTAATGGTCCTGCACAAACTGCTTCACCCTGGCGATCAGGGCGCCGTATCGGCCGCCGGCTTCCGACTGCCAATGCCAGAACAGCCCTGCGAGCCGCTCCAGGTATTCGCAGGCTTCGTTCCATGAGCGAATTTCGCTGATGCGGCTTTTCATTTCCGGCAGCCGGTCGTCCGCCCGAATCTCGTCGCCGAACAGTTCCTTCGCTTCCCGGAACACGCTCAGCGTCAGGTCATGGAGCAGAAAATAGCCGTACAGCGACGATTCCCAGTCCAGGCTCGCCAGCCCCTTGGCCAGCCGCCGGATATGCTCTTCCTTCTGCGCGGGCGAACCGACTTTCAGGAAGGCGAGGAATCCCTCCCGGTCCAGGATGTCCGGCCCGAGCGCCCCGTCTCCCAGCACGGCGCCCGGACAGGCGCTTGCCGCCGGCAACGGGCGCCCGCCTTCCGTCAGGACGGGCCGCATGTCTTCCGCCGCCTGCTCCCTGGCGCTGATCACCTTCAGCATCCGGATGATGTCTTCGGCGCTGAACGGTTTCAGGCAATATTCCTGCACGCCGATGCGAATCGCCTGCCGCGCGTATTCAAACTCGTCATGGCCGCTCAGGATGATGATTTTGATGTTCGGGAGCATTTTGCGCACGATGGCGGCCAGCTCCAGGCCGTTCATGAACGGCATGCGGATGTCGGTGATCAAAATGTCCGGTTTCCATTTTTCGATGAGCGGCAACGCCAGTTCCCCGTCGGGAGCGTCCCCGCAATACACAAACCCTTCCCGTTCCCAGTCGATGCAAGTCCGCATGTTTTCCCGAATTACAATTTCGTCATCCACCAGAAACACTTTCTTCAAGGCGGTTCCCCCCTTGAATCGGTATCGGAATCGGAATCGCGACTTCCACTTGCGTGCCGAGCCCTTCCCGGCTGTCGATGGTGACGCCGAAGCGCGATCCGTAATACAGGCGCAGGCGCCGCTGCACGTTGAGCAGCCCGTACCCGCCGTCCGGCTCCCCTTCCCCGCCCGGAAAAGGCGGATCATCCAGAAGCCGCCGCAGTTCGCCCAATTTTTCCTCCCCCATGCCGATGCCGTTGTCCGTCACCGACAGCCTGAGCGTCCCGTCCCGGTGAGCCGTGCCGGCGATGCGGATCCGCCCCTTGCCCCGTTTGTTTTTGATGCCGTGATACAGGGCGTTTTCCACGATCGGCTGCAGCGTCATTTTCAAAATCGGAATGGAGCGCAGTTCGGTCGGCACGTCGATGTCGTACTCCAAAATGTCGGAATAGCGCATTTGCTGGATGACCAGATAGTTGCGAACGTGCTCCACTTCCTCCCCGACGGAAATGAAATCCCGCCCCTTGCTCAGGCTGATGCGGAAAAAGCGGGACAACGCCTGCACGAGCCGGATCACTTCGCGGTTTTTCCCCGCTTCTGCCATCCACACGATGGAGTCGAGGGAGTTGTAAAGAAAATGGGGATTGATCTGCGCCTGCAGCGTGCGCAGCTCCGCCTTCTGCACCTGTTCCCGTTCGCGGATGTTGCGCTGCATCAACATTTTGATCTGTTCGATCATGATGTTGAAACTGTTGCCGAGGTCTGCCAGCTCGTCGGTGCCGGCCGGATGCACCTTCACGTCCAGAAAACCGGAAGCCGCCTTCCGCATCTTGTGCTTCAAAATCTGGATCGGGCGGGTCAACCGCGAGGTGACGTACACATAGAGCCCGATGGTGAACACGATGCTGAGCCCGACGCTCAGGAAAATCAATCGTTCGATTTCATGGGCGTCTTTGACGATTTCGCGCAGGGGGGCCATGCCAATCATCTTCCATCCCGTGTCGGCCGACGTCGTATAGGCAACGAACACCGGCTCGCCGGTCCCGTCCTCCACGAAACTGCCCGACGGCTCGTTCCACCTCGGCGCATCGCCGGATGCAAGCGGCAACGCCTCCGCAAGGGACCGGTCGGCATCGGGGGCGAACAGCGGCTTGCCAGACGCATCCGCCACGTAGAAATAGCCCGCCTGCCCGGCCATGGCATCCCGGATGTAGTCCAGCACCGCGTCCGCATCCAGGTCGATCACGATGAAGCCGATCACCTCGTGGGTAATCCGCTGCTTGATCGTCGTCATGATCGACACGACATGTTCCGACTCGTATTGAAACCCGTCCAGCCGGTCCTGGGGAAGCGCCTCGTCGGGCGGCACGATCAGCACTTCGTCGGGCGCGTTCATCAAATGTTGAAAATGCGGGTTGCGCAGCGGATTCTGGTTCAGGGCAAACACCCCTTTCCGCTCGCTGATGCCCCGTCCGTACAGGTTCACCATGGCGATGTTGAGCACGTTGTCATTCCGGTACGTTTTGCGGTACAGGTCGAACGCCTGCAAAATGTCCTTCGCATCGGCATAGGAATCCGTCTGGGAAAACAGGTAGCGGAGCACCGCCTGATGGTTTTCCAGTTCAAGCAGCCGCATCGTGTCCTGAAAAAGAACGTCGATGTCGCGGGCCAACCGGTCGGCGGCAAGCAGAAAGGCGGCCTTGCTGTGGTCGGAAATCGTCCGGAACGATTTCTGGTACGACACGATGCCGACGGCGATCAACGGCACCATGGTCAATACGACGAACATGGCCAGCATTTTGACGCGCAAACTGGAGAACATCCATTGTGCCACTTGTTTCATGACCCGGCCCATTCCTTCATTTCTGGCAAACGTATCACTTGTATTCTATAACAGAAAAGATGTAAACGCATGCAGGAATAAAAAATTCTACCAACCGAACAAAAGAACAAACTTTTCCCGCCGGGCCGCTTCCATTTTCCAAAAAATGTGCAACATTCTCCCTTCATCCTCCGTATTTTCGCCATTTGAAAGCGCTTAAGATTGGAGGTGCAATCCATACAAACCATCCGCAAGGGAGGCATGTCACGATGAAATCGTGGAAACGGTATGCAAAACTGTTCCTGGCCGTTCTGCTGGTTGCCGTCATGGCCGCCTGCGGCAACGATTCGTCAACGGGATCAACCGGAGAGAGCGGCGGCGGCACCCAACAAAGCTCCGGCACGGCATCGTCCGGCGCCAAGGATGCACCCGCTTCGGCGCCCGCCGACAAAAAAATCGTGCTTGGCTTCGCCCAGGTCGGCGCGGAAAGCGGTTGGCGCACGGCCAACACGGAGTCGATCAAGGAAGCGGCGGCCGCTGCGGGCATTGAACTGAAGTTTTCCGACGCGCAGCAAAAGCAGGAAAACCAGATCAAGGCGATCCGTTCGTTCATCCAGCAGAAAGTCGACGTCATCGCCTTCTCGCCGGTCGTCGAATCGGGTTGGGACACGGTGCTGAACGAAGCGAAGGAAGCCGGCATCCCCGTCATCCTGACCGACCGGGCCATCGACTCGGACGACGAATCGCTGTACGTCTCGTTCATCGGTTCGGACTTCGTGGAAGAAGGCCGCCGCGCCGGCCGCTGGCTGCTGGAGCAATTCAAGGACGCCACGGAGCCGGTGAAAATCGTCGAGCTGCAGGGAACGACGGGTTCCGCTCCGGCGATTGACCGCAAGGCGGGATTTGAGGAAATCATCAAGGAAAATCCGAATCTGCAAATCATCGCCTCGCAAACCGGCGACTTCACCCGGGCGAAGGGCAAGGAGGTCATGCAGTCGTTCCTGCAGGCGCACAAAGACATCGACGTGCTGTACGCCCACAACGACGACATGGGTCTCGGCGCGATCCAGGCCATCGAAGCGGCCGGCCTCGTCCCCGGCAAAGACATCATCATCATCACCGTCGATGCCGTGAGAGACGGCATGCAGGCGGCGGCGGAAGGCAAAATCAACTTCATCGTGGAGTGCAATCCGCTGCTCGGCCCGCAGCTGATGGATGCCGTGAAAGCCGTCGTGGAAGGCCGGGAAGTGCCGAAACGGATCGTCACCGAGGAAGGCACGTTCACGTCGGAGGAAGCGAAGGCCGCCCTGCCGACCCGGAAATATTGATCCGCGATCCCGGTACGCAAGGGACGCCAGCCAACCAAAAACCGTCGGAGGCCGCTCCATCCCCGCTCATATGGGACGGGGCGGCTTTTTTCCCGTAAATGCGAACAAGGGGGCTTTCAGCATGCCAGACCAAGCGCAGGAAGCAAGACCGATCTTGCAAATGACCGGCATTCACAAGCGATTTCCCGGCGTGCATGCGCTGGACGGCGTCGATTTCCGCATGTTTCCCGGTGAAGTGCACGCCCTGATGGGGGAGAACGGCGCCGGCAAATCGACGCTCATCAAAGTGCTCACCGGCGTCTATCCGATTGACGGGGGAACGGTGGAATGGGAAGGAAAACCGCTCCACCTGAGAAGCCCGCTGGAAGCGCAGCAGGCCGGCATCAGCACCGTGTACCAGGAAATCAACCTTTGCCCGAACCTGTCCGTGGCCGAAAACATTTTCATCGGGCGGGAACCCCGGAAATTCGGCAAAATCGCCTGGAAAACGATGAACCGGGCCGCCGAGGAGCTGCTCTCGGAACGGCTCAACGTGAAGCTGGACGTGACGAAGCCGCTCGGATCGTATTCCATCGCCATCCAACAGCTGGTGGCGATTGCCCGCGCCCTGGGCATTTCGGCCCGGTTGCTCATTTTGGATGAACCGACCTCTTCCCTGGACAGGGACGAGGTCAATCAACTGTTTGACGTCATGCGCCATCTCAAAAAACAGGGACTGGCCATCCTGTTCGTCACCCATTTTCTCGACCAGGTTTACGAAATCGCCGATCGCATTTCCATTTTGCGCAACGGGCGGTTCGTCGGGGAATACCGGACCGAAGAGCTGCCCCGCATGGAACTGGTGCAAAAAATGATCGGCAAAGATCTGGAATTGCTCGAAGACATGCCGAAACGGAAAGCCGGATCGGAGGCGCTCGTATCCCCCTGGCTCCATGCGTCCGGGCTCGGGCGCAAGGGCGGCGTCGAACCGTTCGACCTTGCCATCGGCAGCGGAGAAATCGTCGGGCTGGCCGGTTTGCTCGGCTCGGGACGGACGGAGACGGCCCGCCTGCTGTTCGGCGCCGATCGCCCCGACCAGGGCAAGCTGTTCATCGAAGGCCGGGAAACGCGGCTCGACACGCCGCGCAAGGCCATCGGCCGGGGCATCGCCTTCTGTCCGGAAAACCGGAAAACGGAAGGCATCATCGAAGATTTGACGGTGCGGGAAAACATTGTCCTGGCCCTCCAGGCGAGCCGCGGCTGGTTTCGCGCCCTGTCCCGCAAGCGGCAGGAGGAGATTGCCGACGAATACATCCGGGCGCTCGGCATAAGGCCGCCCGATCCCGGGCAGTTCGTCCGCAATTTGTCCGGCGGCAACCAGCAGAAGGTGTTGCTCGCCCGATGGCTGCTCATGCAACCCAGGCTGCTCATCCTGGATGAACCGACGCGCGGCATCGATGTCGGCGCCAAGGCGGAAATCCAGAAATTGGTGCTCTCCTTGTCCGACAAGGGAATGGGCGTGCTGTTCATCTCGTCCGAACTGGAAGAAGTGATCCGCGTCAGCAACCGGGTTGCCGTGCTGCGGGATCGGCATCTCGTGCGTCATCTGGCGGACGAAGACGTTCACCAAGCCGCCGTCATGCAGGCCATTGCGGGAGGTTGATACGATGAAATTCCAATGGATGAACAAACCGCTGTTTTGGCCGCTCGTCGCCCTCGGTTTGCTGTTTCTGTTGAATTTGGCCCTGAAGCCGGAATTTTTTTCGATCCGTTACCAAAACGGGCACCTGTACGGCAGCCTGATCGACATCCTGAACTTCGGTTCCCCCCTCGCCATCGTCGCCGTCGGCATGACGCTGGTCATCGCCACGCGGGGCATCGACCTGTCGGTCGGGTCGCTCGTCGCCATCGCCGGAGCGATGGCCTGCCTGACGATCAGCAGGGGCGCCGACCAGCAATCCCTCGGGCTCATCTTGACCGCCGTTGCCTTCGCGTTGCTCCTTTCCCTCGCCCTCGGGCTGTGGAACGGGCTCCTGGTGTCCGTCGCCGGCATCCAGCCGATCATCGCCACGCTCATCCTGATGGTCGCCGGGCGCGGCATCGCGCAGCTGATCACGAGCGGGCAAATCATCACGGTGAACAGCAAACCGTACAATTTCATCGGCGCCGGATGGCTGTTCACTTTGCCGTTCTCCGTCTATCTCGTCGCCGTCGTCTTTCTGTTTGCCGCCTTGATGACGCGCAAGACGGCGCTCGGCATGTTCATCGAAACGATCGGCTGCAACCCGGTGGCCGCCCGGCTGGCGGGAATCCGCGGCCGAACGATCCTGCTTGCGGTCTACATGTTTTGCGCGCTCTGCGCCGGCATCGCCGGGCTCATCACCAGCTCGAACGTCTCCAGCGCGGACGGCAACAACGCCGGCCTCTGGATCGAGCTGGACGCCATCCTGGCCGTCGTCATCGGCGGCACGTCCCTCTCCGGCGGCCGGTTTTCGCTGTCCGGCACCCTGGTCGGGGCATTGCTCATCCAGACGCTGACCACCACGATCTACATGCTCGGGGTCCCGCCGGAAATCACCCTGGTCGTCAAAGCGATCGTCGTTCTGGCCGTCTGCCTGATCCAGTCGCCGAATTTCCGCCGGTCGCTGGCGCGCGGCTTTCGCGCGGGCACGGGCACGGCAACATCCCGGCAGGAGGTGACCCGCCATGGTTAAGTGGAAACCGGACCGCAAGTACATCCCGATCTTTGTGACCATATGCCTGTTTTTCCTCATGTTTCTGGCCGGTTCGCTCAGGTACAACGGCTTTTTCTCCCTGCAGGTGTTCATGAATCTGCTCATTGACAACGCCTTTCTGCTCATCGTCGCCACGGGGATGACCTTCGTGATTTTGTCGGGCGGCATCGACCTGTCCGTCGGCTCCGTGGTTGCCCTCACCACGATGTTTTCCGCCAGCCTGGTCACGGAAGCCGGCTGGCCGCCGTACGTCGTCATCCCGCTGGTGCTGGCCTGCGGCACGCTGTTCGGCTGGCTGATGGGCGCCATCATCCATCATTTTGACATCCAGCCGTTCATCGTCACGCTGGCCGGCATGTTCCTCGCCCGCGGGCTTTGCTACGTCATCAGCATCGACACGATCACGATCAACGATCCGTTTTACACGAAAATGGCTCTGTCCAAAATCCGCCTGCCCGGCGGCGCCTTCATCTCCGTCAGCGTCGTCATCGCCCTCGCCGTCGTGCTTCTGGCGGTGTACCTGGCGCATTACACCCGATTCGGGCGCAACACGTACGCCATCGGCGGCAACCCGACATCCGCGATGTTGATGGGCCTGCCGGTCGGGCGCACGAAAATGCTCGTCTACGCCTTCAGCGGATTTTGCTCGGCCCTGGGCGGCGTCGTGTTCACCTTTTACATGCTATCGGGTTACGGGCTTCATGCGGTCGGGCTCGAACTGGACGCCATCGCCGCGGTCGTGATCGGCGGCACGCTGCTCACCGGCGGCTCCGGCTACGTGATCGGCACCTTGTTCGGCGTGCTGATCCAGGGCGTCATCCAGACAATCATCACCTTCGAAGGGACGCTCAGTTCCTGGTGGACGAAAATGGTCATCGGGATGCTGCTGTTCCTGTTCATCCTGCTGCAGCGGCTGTTCACGGCAAGCACTTCGCGAAACCAGCCCATGTAGGATATGATAGGATATAATGGAAGGAACGGGAAACCGTCCCGAATCCATGGACGGGGGAGATTGATTTGCCGCGATTCGCCAGGCTGATCCAAGCCCGCATCCGCTTTCGTTTGCTGCTGCTGGTCGGCCTCATGTTCCTCGCAAGTTGCCGGCAGGGGGCCGTGACGCCGCAAGCGCCGCCGGATGTGTCCTACGATCCCCTCCTCCCGGAGACCGTGTCCACGGACGTTGCCGCGGAGAAACGGAAAATCGTGCTCGGCTTCTCCCAGCTCGGCTCCGAAAGCGACTGGCGCAACGCCAATACGCGCTCGATCCAGGAGGCGGCGAAGGAAGCGGGCATCGAACTGCTGTTTGAAAACGCCGAACAGTCGCAGGAGAAACAAATCGAGGCCATTCGCGGCTTTATTGACCGCAAAGTCGACGTGATCGCCTTCGCGCCCGTGATCGAGACCGGATGGGAAGAAATATTGACCGAGGCGAAGCAGGCCGGCATCCCGGTCATTTTGTCCGACCGCGCGGTGCAGATCAGCGACCCGTCCCTGTACGTCACGTTCATCGGCGCGGACTTCTACGAGGAAGGGCGCAAGGCGGGCAAATACTTGCTGGACAAAATGCGCAACACGGCAGGACCCGTCGTCATCGCGGAACTGGAGGGCACCGAGGGGTCGTCGCCTTCCATCGATCGCGGCCGGGGATTCCGGGACGTCATCAGCGAGCGGGCCGATTTGACCATTGCCTACTCTGCGCCCGCCGACTTCACCGTGGAACAGGGCAAGGAAGTCATGCGCCAGTTTTTGCTGGAAAGCGGCGGCGACATCGACGTGCTGTTCGCGCACAATGACGACATGGCGCTGGGCGCCATTGAAGCCATCGAGGAATTCGGCCTGCGGCCAGGGCAGGACATCGTCATCATTTCCGTGGACGGCACGCGAAAAGCGTTCGAAAAAATGGTGGAAGGCAAAATCAACTGCATCGTGGAATGCAATCCGTTGCTCGGGCCGATCCTGATGCAGGCCGTCCGCGAAATCACCGAAGGCCGCACGTTGCCGAAGCGGATCGTCCCGCCGGAAAGCGTGTTTACCGAAGTGTTGGCAGAGAAGGAAGTGGCCAACCGGCAATACTAGCGGGGACGGCCCGGCACAACTGCGATTCCGGGACGGCCGGCTTGATCCGAGAGAAAAAGCCTGTTTCGCAATGAGCGAAACAGGCTTTTTTCACTCGGATTACACTGCCTGGACAGGCTTCCCTGCCGATGAACCCGGTTTGCCGTTCCGGAACGTCTCACAAGGTTTGCCCGCTGTCCACCGTAATGACCTGGCCGGTCATCGCATCCTGTTCCAGGGCGGCACAGATCATGCGGGCGATGTCGTCGGGCGTGGAAATGCGTTTCAGGGGAAGATGGGGGGCAAGCCGGTTCATTTGTTCCTCTCTTCCTTCCCACCATCGGGTGGCGACGGCGCCCGGCACGATGCAGTTCACGCGGATGTCGGGCGCCAGCGCTTTGGCCAGCGATCGGGTCAACCCGTGAACCGCCGATTTGGCAACGGCATACGGAAGCGAAGAACCCCAGCCGGTTTGGCCGGCGATGCTCCCCAGGTTGACGATGGCTCCCCCGCCCTGGCGCTTCATGTGGGGAGCGACGGCGCGGGCGCAGAAAAACATCCCTTTGACATTCACGTTGAACAATTCATCCCAAACCTCTCCGGTGGCCGACTCCAAATCCTCCATCGGAATATGCCGGGTCATGCCCGCATTGTTCACGAGCAGGTCAACCGCTCCGAACAGCTGCACGGTGCGCTCCACCATCGCACGCACTTGCCCATCGTCGGAAACATCCGCCTGAATGGCCGCCGCCCGCCCTCCGTCTTCCGTAATGTTGCGCACCGTCTCCTCCGCTTCTGCCTGTGAACGCGAGTAGTTCACAACGACCGTTGCCCCCCGTTTGGCCAGCAGCATGCCGGCCGCCTTCCCAATCCCCGTTCCGCCACCCGTCACAATGGCGATTTTGTTCTGCAATTCCATTGGCGCTCTCCTCCCGATCCGGTTGATGATGTTATTGTAACGGGAGTTGATCTATTTGTATAATTGAATATATGAAATCATTAATTCAATTGTTTTGAACTTTGGAGGAAGCACGTGGATCTCAAAACGCTGAAAATGTTCCACATGATCGTGAAGCTCGGAAGTTTCAACCGCGCGGCACAGGAACTGAACTATGCCCAATCGACGGTGACGATGCAAATCCAAAAACTCGAGTCGGAGCTGGACGTTGTCCTGTTTGAGCGCGGCAAAGAAGTTCGCCTGACGGAAGCTGGCCGGTTGTTTTATGAGCAAAGCCTGCCGATTGTCAAAAACATGGAGCAACTGAAGGAAAGTTTGGCGGACCTGAAATCCGGCGATGCCGGATTCGTGCGGATCGGCGTTACGGAACCCGCAGCCAGCTATCGCCTGCCCCGATTGCTGAAAACGTTCCTGTCCCGCCACCCCAAAATCGACATGGCCGTCGAAATCTCGAATACGCCCCATTTGAGCGAACGGGTGCGCAAAAGGGAACTTGATTTCGCGCTTTGCACGGCGCCCGGATTGGGATCGGATCTCTTTTTTGAACCGTTGTTCGAAGAAGCGTTTGTTGTTTTGCTTCCCGAGGATCATCCCCTGGTGCACAAAGAGGCCATCGATCCGACGGATTTCCGGGGGCACCGCCTGCTCGTGACGTCCGCCACCTGCCCGTATCGCCGGAAACTGGAGATGACGCTGCAGGAACACGGAAATGTGCCGATTGGCACCATGGAGATCGGAAGCATGACGGCGTTGAAATCCTACGTCGAATGCGGCCTGGGCATCGCCCTCGTCCCCGACATTACGGTCGGGCCTGATTTGAAAGGGGTTGCGGTGCGGCCCATTGGCGGCAGCCTGCTTCAAATGACGATCGGGTTGCTGAGCCACGAGTCGGCCCATCCGCTGCCAATGGCAAGCCGGAGGCTGTATCAATTTCTGCGGAAGGAGCTGGCCGGGACGGACGAAAGCAAAAAAAGCCGGACCGCAAGCCAGACAAGCGATCCGGACTGATTGACGCTTTACTTCACTTCCTCCAACCGAAACAGCGCCGCGCCGTGGGGCGGAATGTCCGAGGCCAATTCGCCCGTGAGCACGCCGGTTTGCCGCCCGGTCCACAATTCTTTGCCGCAGGCGGCCTTCGCCAGGCCGATGTCCCCAAGCGCCACGGAAACACGATCCGCTTCCTCTCCGACATTGAACAGCGCAACGTACCGCTCCCCTTCCGGCCCTTCGGCCGCCCAGACGATCCGGTTTCCTTCCCGGTACACTTGCCGGGCGTTGAAGCTGTTCCGATGCATCGCCAGCACGTCCCGGTTCGTCAGCAGCGACAACGTCCACTCGTCGTTGTCCCGCAGCTCCCCGCCGAACATGAGCGGCGAGCGGAAAATCGTCCACAGCGTCATCATCGTCAACTGCTCGTCCCGGGTGAATCGTGTGAAGCGGTCTCCCGCTCCCCCGTCGACGTTGCGGATCCCGATGCGGCCGAGGGGCAGCATGTCGCAATCCGGCCAGGCGCCCGGTCGCGATTTCCCTTCCCACTGCTTGCACCGGTCAAACATGTCCAGGAGAAGCGGCCACTTGTCCCAATAATCGTCGGTCATCCGCCACATGTTGGCGTGGTCCGCCAGGAAATCGGCATGCTCCGGCGAGGCCGGACCGGGAGACAGGCTGAGCACCATCGGCCGGCCGCACCGGTCGATCGCACTGCGGATCAGTTCGATCTCCGCCAGATGCGCACCGTACAAACGCGAGGCCGCGATGTCGTCCACCTTCACGAAATCGACGCCCCATTCGGCATACAGTTCAAACAACGAATCGTAATACGCCTGCGCGCCTTCTTTCGTCGCATCCACGCCGTACATGTCCGTATTCCAGGGGCAGATGGAATTCGGATGGGCGATGTCCCGCGCCGTCAAGTCCGTCCCCTTGATCTTTCCGCCGCCGTGGACCGCCTGCCGCGGAATGCCGCGCATGATGTGAATGCCGAACTTGAGCCCGAGGCCGTGCACAAAATCCGCCAGCGGCTTGAATCCCCGCCCGCCTTCCGCGGAAGGGAACCGGTTGACGGCCGGAATGAGACGCGAAACCTCATCCATGCACAAAAGAGCAAAAGGACGGTACTGCGATGAAACGGCCCCCGGCTCGTACCATTGGATGTCCACCACCACGTACTCCCAGCCGTACGCTTTCAAATGCTTCGCCATGTATTCCGCATTGGCGCGAACCTCCGCTTCGGTAACCGCCGCGCCGTAGCAATCCCAACTGTTCCACCCCATCGGGGGCGTTGACGCCACGTTTCGAAATGCCAACGCCATGCCTCCTGACCGTATGTTGTCGTGATTGTTCCTTCCCGTATTCTATCACGTTTTGCGCGGATCCACGATGAGATCCCCCACTGGCGGACGGGGATATTCGTGCAATTGCAAACTTGACCGGGTTAGCACACACACGCCATCCTTTATCACGAAATATGATTGGATTAATTCATATGGACAGGTTCCGTTCGTCCATGTGCCGTGGAGGGATGACTTCGTGTCACAAGCCAATATCCCAAACATTACGCCGACCATTTCTTTGACGCGGGATGAAGCCATTTCGTTGTTGATTTCATCCATCGCCATGCAGGAGTTGGGGCTCAGCCACATCATCAACGCAGAAGGTGAAAAACTGCAATATTTGCTCGGCACTTTGCCGGGCGTTACGGCGCCGGACGTGACGGTAGGCGAATTGCTGGCCATGAACGAGAGCATCAACAATACGTTGCGAGAAATCACCCGAAAAGAGTTTTTTCTGGCCAGCAAGCTGGAAAGTGCACTTTCGGCTCCCACGTTGGTCGGCCCCACGGGACCGACCGGACCGACCGGTCCCTCAGGCGGTCCGCCTGGTCCCACGGGTTCGACGGGGGCTACCGGATCCACGGGGCCGACCGGCGCGACCGGCGAAACCGGACCCACCGGCGCGACCGGCGAAACCGGACCGACAGGCGCGACCGGCGAAACCGGACCCACCGGCGCGACCGGCGAAACCGGACCCACCGGCGCGACCGGCGAAACCGGACCCACAGGCGCGACCGGCGAAACCGGACCCACAGGCGCGACCGGCGAAACCGGACCGACCGGCGCGACCGGCGAAACCGGACCCACCGGCGCGACCGGTGAAACCGGGCCGACGGGTGCGACCGGCGAAACCGGACCGACAGGCGCGACCGGCGAAACCGGACCCACAGGCGCGACCGGCGAAACCGGACCGACAGGCGCCACCGGCGAAACCGGACCCACAGGCGCGACCGGCGAAACCGGACCGACCGGCGCGACCGGCGAAACCGGACCGACAGGCGCGACCGGTGAAACCGGGCCGACAGGCGCAACGGGCGAAACCGGACCCACCGGACCGACCGGTGAAGCAGGCATCGGCACCATCATTCCGCTGGCGTCCGGAGCGCCGGTCACGCTCACGGGGCTCGTCGGCAACCTGATCGGCACGACGTCCCTCGTCGGTTTCGGTTCCAGCTTCGTCGGCGTCTCCCTCGTCGGCGGCAACATCAGCCTCGTCGGTGCGCCGGGCGTGGCCACCAACTTCGCCTTCCAGGTGCCGAGAGATACCACGATCACGTCGCTGTCCGCCTTCTTCAGCGTTACGGCCGGGATCTCTCTCCTTGCAGACATCACCCTGACGATGCAAATCTTCGCCTCAACAACACCCGACAGCAACATTTTCGCACCGATTCCCGGCGCCGTCGTGACGACTACGTTGCCCGGCACCCTCAACATCGGGGATACCGCCTCGGCCATCACGACCGGACTGAACATCCCGGTTTTGGCCCAAACCCGGCTGCTCGCGGTGTTCTCCGCAACATCCCTGCTGGCCGTCACCCTTGCCGGTTACGCCAGCGGCGGCATCGCGATGACCTGACCATCTTTCGCGAATCGAGTAGGAGGGGGCGGCTAGCCCCCGACCTCTCACACCACCGTACATGCGGGTCCGCATACGGCGGTTCCGTAAGGTTAACAAAGTTCCAGGTAACGAGAAAGCAGACTTTTCAGCCCTTTCGCTTCCCAGTAGGAAGTCGGAAGGGCATTGTTTGTGTTACGGGACATTTCCCACGGACCACGGCGTGAGTTCGCCATCATTCGAGCCGCCCATTCGGGCACGCCGAGTGCACGTAGATTACACAATCTGGTCTTGGGTCTCTTCCATTGTTTCCACAGACACATGCGTAGTCGCCTGGATCAAGTCCATATTTGTGTGTAAATTCCCCTCGATTAGAGAAATAAATTAGCCAATGCGAGTCACTTTAGACACCGCTTTGGTTCCCTGAGTTTCTCGCCATTCCCAATACTCTGCCATATCGAG
>Ga0310836_101036_pt1 | contig 17861 bp, 16 predicted proteins | sample SM_ome_4_FD_201310 | JGI IMG/M metagenome (GOLD analysis project Ga0310836, IMG submission 201310) | Sorghum-adapted microbial communities enriched on stacked mutant (SM) sorghum from Joint BioEnergy Institute, Emeryville, California... ... | reverse complement strand
TACTTCCAGTACTGTACCTTGCCCTGTCTTCTCACGTTGGATAAGGGCAGCAAGGATGCCTGAGTAGGCATACATTCCCGCCGCGATATCAGCAATTGAAATCCCCACTTTGGATGGGTTCTCTTCCGTCCCGGTCAGCGAGACCACCCCGGATTCGCATTGAATCAGCAGGTCATATGCCTTTTTATCCCGGTACGGCCCATCCGTTCCATAACCTGAGATACCGCAAACGATAAGTTGTGGAAAACGCTTACGTAATTCACCCGGACCAAATCCAAGCCGTTCAACCGCCCCCGGTGCTAGATTCTGTACAAACACATCAGCCTTTGCCAGCAAATCCATTAGAATTTGCTTCCCTTCCTCCGCTTTTAAATCCAATTCAATAGACTCTTTTGAACGATTTGTCCATACAAAGTGACTGGACAACCCTTTTACCGTCGTATCATACTCACGCGCAAAGTCGCCCACCTGAGGCCGTTCGACTTTAATTACACGGGCACCCAGGTCAGCTAATTGCCGTGTAGCAAAGGGGGCCGCAATTGCTTGTTCGACTGAAACAACGGTCACTCCAGCTAACGGAAGCATATCGTCTACCTCATTTCTTTGGTTTTATTTTATATTCACTTTATTTTTAATTTTCGTATTTAGGATTCTGAATATTGGATCCAAAATCCTTATAGTCTAAGCATAAGACTTTAACAAAATAATGTCAATATAATAAATAGTTAAAATATTTAGCTTAATTTTTATTTGCATCTATATAGACAACGTTTGACATTTCCACAATGGTGAAAAAGGCGAACGCCTTTTTCTCCCCTGGATCTCATTTCCTCTTTCCCTTCCTTCTTTTCTCATGATTTTCACAGAAAAAAAGCTCTTCGCCTGTGAAGAGCTTTAGACTATCTAAAAAAGCAGAAAATAGATTCTCCGCTATTTTTTATCTTTCCTTTGCCCGGTACGCCCAATGATTTGTCGGGCCATGGCCGTGCCCGATGCCGAGCGGATGACTGATGGCGGCAGTAATAAACTGCTTCGCCTGCTCCACGGCTTCACGTACTGTCTTGCCGGACGCCAGCCCTGCGGTAATAGCCGCCGCAAATGTACAGCCGGTACCGTGCGTATGCTCCGTATGAAACCGTGCGGCCGACAGTTCCACAAACTCCCGGCCATCATACAGCAAGTCCGTCGCAAAATCGCCCGTGCTATGCCCGCCTTTAATAACTACGTTTTGCGCTCCCCATTCGTGAAGTATCCGTGCCGCTTCCCGCATCTGTTCGTGTGTCTCAATCTTTTCCATTCCGGTCAGCAATTCCGCTTCCGGCAGATTCGGCGTCACTACCATCGCTAGAGGTAGAAGATGTTCTTTCATCGCATCGACCGCTTCCTGCAGCAAAAGAGGCGCACCGCCCTTGGCGACCATAACGGGATCGAGTACATAATTGGGCACACCGTATTCCTTTAGCTTGCGTGCAACCGTTTCAATAATGGCGCTGTCAAACAACATACCTGTTTTTACTGCATTCGTTCCAAGATCCGACAGCACGGCATCCATTTGCTGTGCCACAAACTCCGGAGGAACCGGATGTACGCCATACACACCTGTCGTATTCTGGGCCGTGAGCGCAGTCAAAACCGACATACCGTATACGCCAAGCTCCTGGAACGTTTTCAAATCAGCCTGGATACCGGCGCCTCCGCCGCTATCCGAACCGGCCACCGTTAACGCTTTTTTTATACTCATAATTGAACCTCCTGCATTAAGAAAAACTCGCGGGCGTTGCCGCTCGTCCTTTTTCCACAAAGAAGACAAGCGGCCGCTTTGTGGCCCTTCGGTCGGACCGGCAAAACATCCGGGTATCTCGAGGAGGGAGACAATTGCCGGTCTTTCCCTTCCTTAAGAGCCACACGCTCCACGCAGAAAAAGCAACAGTCGGCACACGCCTCGCGAGTTTTTCCTCGATTACAATAGAGGGAAAGTATATGTCGCTTTAGTACTATAAAGCGACATATACTTTCCTATACCCTAAAAAAACGCCACCCCGTGGAGTGGCGCTTCCTGTGCATGGTCGAGTAAGCCGACCGTGCAGCAGCATCCATCCACTTCCCTACGCCGGTACAAACCGGATCAGGTTCTAAGGGTCGAAGCGAACGCTTCTCTCAGCATACAGCACCCCCAGTGGTCGTTTTTTCTTTCATCGTACCGCTCTTAACAGTGAACGTCAAGGAACAAACACCAATCGAAATTTTCTAAATAATCTGTTCCTCATTCTGATTCTATGGTATGATAAATAAATGAGAGCGTTTCCAAGAAGTGACTGGAGAGATAGAATGAGAAAGAAGGATGTGAACACGGTGTACTCTTTTCCCCTGGGTAAATATCTCAAGCACATCACGACAAGCTGGTATAAAGAAAAGCTCCCCCTTGACCCGCAATTAATTCAAGAAGTGCAATCCATGTGTGAATCGGTACAGCAACATAACTATCCGGACCGTCATCTGCGAAATATGCGCTTTGTTGTATTCGATACGGAGACAACCGGCTTCCACCCGTACGCAGGAGATGAAATCATCTCGATTGGAGCTGTTGTTATCCAGAATGGACAGATTCAAGAAAGTGAATTTTTTCACGAGTACATTCATCCGGGCAAACCTATTCCGCCAATCGTTACGGAGATTACGGGCATTACGGATGAAGACGTCCAAGAGGCGCCCCTCCCCCTGCCAGTACTGCATAAGTTCCTGCGTTTTGTCGATGATAGCTATCTGGTAGCGCACTGCGCCGATTTTGATATCAACTTCTTGAATAGTAAACTGAGAAAGCTGTGCAAAGCGAAGATACACAATCCGGTCATCGATACGATGACGCTTGCATATCACCTGCTGCCGACCAATCAATCGTACGGACTTGATACCCTGCTTCAACAATACAAGATTGAAGTAGAGGGCCGCCATACCGCTCTTGGCGATGCGTTCATGACCGCCGAATTGTATCTTACGTTCATCGAAGAGCTTGAACGACGAGGCATTCATACGCTCCACTCTCTGGAGAATTACATTAAGTCCATGCATCTGTTGCGTCAGCGTACGGAGTCAGGCTACGCATCACTATAGAAGTAGGGAAAAGAGGGAAGAAAACGAAGGGATGACTTCAATGCGGTACGAAGGAAAAGAGAGGAAAGAATGAGGAGAGGATTTCAATGGGGAAAAAGGCGAACGCCTTTTTCTTCCCCGGATCTCATTTCCTCTTCCCTCTCCTTCTTCCTTCATGATTTTCACAGAAAAAGGCGAGAATCGTGGATTCTCGCCTTTGCTTATTAGTCTTCCATTGTCGACAAATCGCCTGTCGGCAAACCCAACTCCCATGCTTTTAGAACACGGCGCATAATTTTGCCGGAACGTGTCTTCGGCAGCTTATCGCGGAATTCGATTTGACGCGGTGCTGCATGCGCGGCAAGACGCTCCTTCACGAATAACCGGATTTCTTCTTTCAATTCATCGCTCTCTTCGTATCCCGCACGCAGCGTAATGAACGCCTTAATAATCTCTCCGCGCACCGGATCAGGCACCCCGATAACCCCTGCTTCGGCTACTCCAGGATGTTCCACTAATTTGCTCTCTACTTCAAACGGTCCCACACGCTCGCCGGACGTATTGATTACATCATCTACACGGCCCTCGAACCAGAAATATCCGTCTTCATCCATATAGGCGGAATCGCCGGACATGTACCACCCTGTCGCGAAATACTCTTCGTATTTCTCCGGGTTATTCCAAATCTGGCGCATCATTGCCGGCCATGGCGGCATAATCGCCAGGTTCCCCATAGTATTTGGCGGAAGTTCGTTGCCCTCATCGTCTATAATCGCCATCTTGATACCCGGCAGCGGTTTGCCCATTGAGCCGGGACGAATCGGCATGGAGCGATAGTTGGCACAAATCGTCGAGCCTGTCTCCGTCATCCACCAGTTGTCGTGAATGCGGCGGTTTAGCACATCTAATCCCCAGCGAATGACTTCAGGATTTAGCGGCTCACCCGCGGACAGAATATGGCGAAGATTAGAAATATCAAAACGCTTCGGCAACTCGTCGCCTTCACCCATCAGCATACGGAACGCTGTCGGCGCACTGAACCATACATTGACTTTGTACTTCTCAAGCGTAGCATACCAGTCGGCGGGCTTAAATCTTCCGCCGCGCAATACCACGGTTACGCCGTTCAACCACGGCGCCCACATCCCCGCCGAAGTTCCGGTTACCCAGCCCGGGTCAGCTGTACACCAATAAATATCGCCTTCACGCAGGTCATATACCCACTTGCCGGACAGATACTGGTGAATCATTGCATCATGTACCTGAAATACGCCTTTCGGTTTGCCGGTCGATCCGGACGTATAGTGCAGCAGCATACCGGATTCGCGATCTACCCACTCCATTGTGTACTCATCCGATACGGCCATCATTTCTTCATATAGCACTTGATTGTCAGCCGTTTTCTCCTCGGCACCGACCAGGATAACATGCTTTAATTCTGGAAGCGCATCCACAGGAATGCGGTATAAAAGAGACGGCGTAGTTACAACCGCGACAGCTCCGCTATCAAGCAGGCGGTCACGCACCGCGTCTTCCATAAACGCTTCGAAAAGCGGACCGGCAATAGCGCCAATGCGTACAATTCCCAACAGCGCGATATACATCTCAGGACTGCGTGGCATAAAAATAAACACGCGGTCGCCTTTCTTTACACCCTTCGCCTTCAAACCGTTAGCGAACCGGGAGGAAAGCTGTCGGAGCTGTTCATACGTATACTGCTCATCGCGTTCGCCATCTGTGTAGAGCAGTGCGACTTTATGACCGTTGCCGTTATCTACATGCCGATCGATGGCTTCATAGACGATGTTCACTTTGCCTGTCTCATGCCATGAAAAGTTCTTCTCGACTTCTTTCCAATCCATAGTACGAACCGCTTCATCGTAATTTTTTAAGTTTGCGGTTTCATCAAGCATCATAATATCTTGCGGTCTTTCTTTGGTAGTCATGGTTTCTACCCCCATCCTAAGGTTGTTGTAGCCCTTTCACAGGGCTTTTTACTTTAAGTAAGTATGGTTTGTTATACAACACTTTACTATATTTATTCGACAAAATAAAGCGTTTACCTTCAAAAAATTACGATTTTTTTATAACTCTTTTATCTTTCTTTATGCGGCTCTCCTGTTAAAATCCACCGTTCATACAATCGGCGCAGACACCAAACGCTATGTTTAATCGCGTGATTGCAACAAGGAGGAATGATGATGAGACGCTTTGCTCAATACAGCGCCTTCGCCCTTGCGATTTTGGCAGGAGCGTATTTTCTGCTCGCCCAGCCCGAGCGCAGCGCAGCGCCACCTAAGCCTGCAAATCCGTCTGTTGTGCAACAGAAGCAACAACAAGGGAAATTTTACAGAATCAATTATATCAGTGAAGTACAGGAAGCCCGTACCCAGTTAAACAATAGCGAACATGTCATTACGATCCACCATAACAGCAACCAGACCACTCACTATATGAAGCGGGAGGTTACGGTTAAATTCAAACAACCTCCGTCTCCGTCCACTCTACAACAGACGCTTACGGCGATTAACGGATGGAAAAAAGCGGGTACCGGTACGCATTTCATTTTCAAATCACGCACCAAATCAACCGAGGAACTTATCGCCTATTTCAACAAGCGTTCTGACGTGCAATTCGCGGAGCCGAACTACCTCTTGCTTCCGAACGCCACGCCGAATGATGCCCTCTATCCGCGCTACCAGTGGAATATGCCTGCTATCAACATGGAAAAAGCATGGGATATTAGTAAGGGGAGAGCCGACGTGGTAATCGCGGTTATCGATACGGGTATAGATTTGAAGCACCCTGAATTCCAGGGCAAGCTAGCTCCAGGCTATAATGTGCTGAACAAAACGAATCGTCCGCAGGATGACAATGGACATGGCACCCACGTCTCCGGTATCATCGCGGCAAACACAAACAACGGCGAAGGCATCGCAGGCATTGCCTGGAACAATAAAATCATGCCCATTAAAGGTATCGGCAGTGATGGAAGCGGCTCCTCATTCGACATCGCACAGGGCATTATCTGGGCAACGGATCACGGGGCCAAGGTTATTAACATGAGCGTAGGCAATTATCATCCGTCGAATGTATTGCATGACGCCATCAAATATGCATTTCGCAAAAACGTCGTAATGGTGGCAGCCAGCGGTAACGATCACACATCCCAGCCGAGTTTTCCCGCCGCTTATCCGGAAGTTCTCAGCGTGGCGGCCGTAGATTGGAATGGACAACAAGCTGAATTCTCCAACTTCGGTTCTTATATTGACGTAGCTGCACCAGGGGTAGATATCGCAAGCACATACACGCAAAGCGACTACGCTTCACTTTCTGGAACCTCGATGGCCTGTCCGCACGTTGCCGGTCTGGCTGGTCTCATCCGTTCGCTGAATCCGGATTTGAGCAACGCCGAAGTAATGAAAATTATGCGGAACGCAACACGTGATGCCGGCCCCTTAGGCTGGGATCATAACTATGGTTACGGGATTATAGACGTTCCTTATGCCCTCCATCTTGCCGGTGTACAGATGCAAAACGCAACGAGGCCGTCCCCCCCGGTACAAAAAAAACCACAGCAAAGAGAGAACAACGGGCTTTTTGAACAATTGAGGGATTTGTTCATGTAGCCAGTGGAAAATAACAGGAAAAAGACACCCGATTTTTCTTCAACTATAGAAATGGCTTCCTTTTTCCCCGTTTGATTTTCCTTTGCATGGATGTATATTTTATCCACAGGCACAAAAAATCCCCCGTTGTTTTACGTCAGCGGGGGATTTGCAGTTAACATTATTTGAATTAACGCGCAGTGCTCATGCGCTTCATCGTTACATAATCTGTCTCATAATATTGCAGTTCATCGCGCAGATATTCGAACACTTTCGAAAGTGACAGAGTCAGCTCTTTCAACTCAGGCGTCACTTCCTTATGGAAGATAATCGCATCGCGGCCCGTGTATGAGTTGCGGCCGTCCTCTTCATATACTTCTCCCTTCGGGTAGAAGAATAGATTTACGCATGTGTGATACACAGAATAGAGAACTTCTTGCGCGAATTCCTTGTTAAAGCGGGCGCGGCGCAGACAGATGCCCAACTTCTCGCAGGCGTTTTCACAGTTAACGAGAAGATGGCGAAAATCGGATAAGTAGTCCCGGTAATACGACTCGTACTGCTCAGGGTTCGAAGAAGTTTGTACCAATTGATTCAGCGTCGTGCTATTCAGAAATTTCTCCAGTTCCATGCAAACTTTCTTCAGTCTGTTATAGGACTCCTCACAGATTTCTTTCAACTGAGTCTCTGGCATAAGATACCCTCCAACCTTTAAGATTTCTCTTCCCTATTACAGCAATTGTAACAAATTTGTTACAATGAACCCAGTATTATTTCGCCAATCCATAATGTTTAAAAATTCATAATTGTTTTTCGCCTGTCACTCATCTTCTTTGTTTGTTCTCTCCACGCTCAGGACATACTAAATGATAACGATAAAACAAAGGAGTTTGTCCTGTATGGCATTCATTCGCTTTCTACATCTTACGCACGAACTGCGCGAAATACTCCATGTTTCCCACCTGCTGCATGAAAAAAGCCAACCTCATTCGCTCTACTTCTCGGTCGTCCCTCTCCCGGCTTACCGTCAGCACAATCAGACGACCCGCTTAGGCATCTTCGAATGGCGGCGCATTCACCAGGGACGTACATTCCGCCTTCGTAGTCTAAGTATTTGCAATCAAAATCAAATCGTACGCTTCTATGATGAAGAAGAAAACATCATCTTTTCACTCACACAAGTCCCCGCTTTCCTGCGCCGTAAGGAGCCTATCCTCATCGAAAATGAAGAGCGGACGGGCTTTTTGGAAATCATTACAAAAGAACATCGCCTTTTATTAAGCTTTACTCTCTCACAGTGGCCCTCTCTTGTATTTCCTATAAAGAATATAGAATAAACTTTCTATTTCGAATATCACCATTATACTTTATTTATAAATAAAATATGGTATGATAGGAAGGTCGTTTGACAGATACGACAAAAAATTCAGTTATTTCTGTTGGTTTTGAATGAGGAGGCAATTATGAAGCAAGGTTTATCACTCAAAGAATTATGGGCTGTGGGATTAATGACATTTGCGCTCTTTATGGGAGCGGGTAATATTATTTTCCCTCCGACGCTTGGACATGATGCAGGACCCGCAATGTGGACAGCCGTGCTCGGATTTTTAATTACTGGCGTGGGCCTGCCTCTTCTCGGAGTAGCGGCAGTGGCAAGTGCCGGCGGAAACGTCCGGTTGATGGGAAACCGCGTCAACCCGGTGTTTTCCGTTATTTTCTCCGTATTAACTTATCTGGCGATCGGACCTTTGCTGGCTATTCCTCGGACTGGCGCAGTTGCATTCGAGATTGGTATCGCTCCGTTTCTTCCGAAGGGATACACAACATCTGCAATCGGTTTATTCATATATAGTATCGTTTTCTTTGCACTGACATTTTGGCTTTGCTTAAACCCCGGGAAACTGGTGGACCGATTCGGTAAAATTCTTACACCAATCATGATTATTCTGCTGGCAATCCTGCTGATCCGGGGAGCGCTGGCTCCGCTGGCCGGTGGGGAATTTGCTCCTCCTACCCTTGAAAATCCCTTCTCAAAAGGATTTTTAGAAGGATATAATACCATGGACACGCTTGCGGCACTCGTATTCGGGATTGTCATCGCAAGCATAGTACGCGAACGCGGAATAACCGATCAAAAGATGCAGGCTAAAATTATTATCAAATCAGGTATAATCGCGGTAACCGGACTTGGACTTTTGTATGTCGGTCTTACGTATCTGGGGGCAACAAGCGGACATGTTGTCGGTCCGTACGAGAACGGCGGACAATTGATTACGCTTCTGGCAAAGCAGTTGCTCGGTGATACGGGGCTTATTCTCCTATCGCTTGCCATTACGTTTGCCTGCCTGACTACCGCAGTCGGACTGGTATCGAGCAGTTCAGAGTTCTTCTCATACCTCACGGGCAATCGACTATCCTACCGTTTGGTCCTGTCCGTCCTGATTTTGTTTAGTCTGGTTATTACCAATTTTGGACTTTCTACCATTCTGAAGATTTCTGTACCACTGCTTGTCACCCTGTATCCAATTGCAATTGTTTTAATTGGACTGACACTGACAAACAGCTTATTCCAGGGGCATAAAGCAGTATACACGGGAGGCGTGATGGGCGCCGCCGTTATTTCGATTCTAGATGGTTTAGCCGCAGCCGGCCTTAAATTCCCTGCTGTAACAGAAGCATTAAGCCAATTACCGCTGATGAATGGATTGATGGCCCAGGGACTGGGCTGGATTATTCCGGCTATTATCGGCATCCTTGTTGGTGGAATGATATCTGCCATGGCACCTTCTTCTCGTAAAACGGTAACGGAATAATGCCGAAATCTTGAAGAAAGAAGGAGAAGGGGGAAAAGAGAAGAAGATCGAGGGAAGAAAAGGACCTTCGCCTTTTTCCACAGTGAAATCACCCCCTCGTTCTCTTCTCTCTTTTCCTTCGGACTGCCGTCAGCGCCCTTCCCCTTATTTTTATGCCGGAGCTACGGCTGAAAAGCATGTTAGTTTTTCAAATATATGAAAAAGACATATATCGACTTCATTTGTAAAAATTAATAGAAAATTATAAAAAATATTGTTATTTTATTTCCACTTTTTTATAATAAGGGAAAAGGCGGGAAAGGAGGCCAGCCGGATTCTGCTTTTCTTATAATAGCTGACGGATGCCCGGGCATAGATTTCAAAAGGAAAGGAGAATGACTCGCTTATGAGCTTCGCCAATTGGGATGAAATCATTGACACGTGCATAACCTATTCAGCAAAGAATCTGCATTCATTTACGTCACCGTCACCCATTGTGAAATGCACGCCGAGTCGAATTGCGAAAGCAGTTAAACGAACGAAGAACATAGGATTTAAACGGTTAGACGGTCCTGATTTGCAAGATCCGTGGACAAATGAACCTTATGATGAGATGCTGGCCCGCGAATATGTATATACGACTTCCAAAACATAAAAAGGGTGCATGTGCTTATCTAGATAAGCACATGCACCCTTTTTATAATCATCGTTAAAAATCAGGATTTGCAAGCGATCCGTCTTCATTTAATCCTGCCTTTTTCATCTCTTCCGGGAGCATCATGTCGCCTTCCGCTTTGAAATCGAATGACCGGGTCACTTCTTCTCCGGCTGTTTTTACGTTTACATAGGCAACCCAATCCCCGCCCATCGGCAGAACGGCCTGGCCTTTATATACGCCCGGTTCAATCATCCTGGCCCGAAAACCATTCTTACCGTGATCCATCTCCTTCATTTCTAGATGAACGACCACATCAGCCTCTACGATGGGTTGACCTTTTTTCATCACATTGATGGTATACTCCAGTTTTTTGCCCGCTTCCGTCTTCTCCGGCGCTTTAAATGATATATCAATGCCACCCTCGTTCTTCGTATCGCTCTGTTGCTCCTGCCCTTTAGAACCACAGGCGGCTAACACCAGCGAAGCCAGTAAAATAGCAAACACCATCACCCATTTTCTTTTCATATTCTTCACCTTTTCTGTGAAAATCATGAGGAAAGAAGGAGAAAAAGAGGAAAGGAGATCCAGAGAAGAAAAAGGCGTTCGCCTTTTTCCCCATTGAAATCCTCTCCTCCTTCTTTCCTCTCTTTTTCTTCGTACCACAAAAGTCAGCCGCCCTTCCCCTCATTTTCATGCCGGGGTTGCGGCTGAGACGCCATGGTGGTTTTCTGTGAAAATCGTAAGAAAAGCCTCCGCCTAAAACCGGCCGGAGACTTCTCGTTACCTGCCGTTTAAAACACAGGGCGAACACCGCTACGAACTTCGCAGTCCACCACGCTGGCATCGCGGACATTTATGTCAATCTTATCCACCTTGAGGCGCCGTGCCACTTCTCCCAGAATTTCGCGGGAACGGTCAACATACTGCTTCTCGATCTCTCTGCTGAAATCGAGTCCTTCGTGGTATTTCGCACCGGTAATCGTAACGTCTGTCACCTGTACCGTGCAGTTGCTGCGTTCGATCTGGCCGGATGTCGCACGCGTAAAAATGCGGAGAAACACGTAATCCGACAGTTTTGACGTTAGCAGCGGATAATCATACGCTGCCCAATCATACTCAAACATGCCACCGCGGTTGAATCCAATCTCATGCAGAACAGTGTCGACTAAATCAAAAGAAAATTCCTGACCTACAAGGTTCGTTTCAATGATTTTCATCCGGTATTCACCCACCACATTGTTTTTTCTCTATATTGCTTCTTCCATTATAGTAGAAAAAACATAGAGTTGCGAGAAATAATCTACTTTTCTTTTACATTTACAGTTTCCATAGTAACGGATAGCATCTTCGTTACCTGCTGCTTACGGACTACCAGGCTCTCTACGTCCATCTTCATGCCGAGTGCAGCCAAAAGACCTGCGAAGTGTTCTTCCACCTCGGCGCAAGCCCGCTCTCTTACCCTGGCAATTTCTTTTTCAAACTGGGATAGATAATATTCGCGCAGTATCCGCTCGCCTTCACTGACATAAGCCTGCACCGGCACCTGGTACTTTTCTTCGAGCGCTTCTTTCATTTTCTCCTGACCGCCCTGCTCGAAGAACTGTTTCGGATTCTTAAACAGGCTAAGCGCACTCTGCAGTTCTCCGGTCGTACCCTGCGGAAACTGGCCGGCAAAATCCGGCGTGTCGTATACAGATGGTTCCCAAGCGCGCAGCTCAAAATGCTCAATCTGCATTCGGGCTTCCAGCTTCTCGATTAGCTTTGCACCGACTCCAGCCATGAATTTCTCCGTACGAAGTGCGGTAGCTCGCAGCTCCTGCGCCAAATCGAACGCCAGAAACCGGGACAGTTCTTCTAAGCCAAGCTGCAGCGCTTTTTGGATATTGCGCCCATCGTTTTGCAACGCTGACGGATTGAACGAGTAACGGAATGCTTCGCTGAAACGGAGCATAACTCGCTGCTTCACATAATATACAAGCTCCTGAATTTCTTTCTCCACCGCCTGGATATCCGCCGTGGCATCAAGCTCACGGATTGCTTTCAGCGCTTTCTCCTGATGCTGCTCCGCTTCGCGCAGCTTCCGGTCACGCAGGCTCGCGTCCTGGCGCGCCGCAACGATAAAATCGTCCATCGTCTGCACGGCACGGCGCACTTCGGCGAACGCCTCGTTCAACGCAATCTGCGTCAGTTCTTCGAGCGTGAAAGAAATGAATTCATCCTCAAAATGCTGAAGCCCGGAAAAACGGAGCGCTTCATCCACAGGCGGCAGCGCTTCTCCTTCCCCAACGCCAAGACGTTTGCGCAGAATCCCGGCTGCCGAATCACTCAGCTTACCGCGCTCTCCCATCCGCGCCAGAAGCGCAGTCTGGCTCGATACGGGATAGATGCGCGGACGCACAATGCCGCAGGTTGCCAAATTTTGCACCACATGATCGACCACGCCGTCTAATTCTTCCTGTGAATGTGCAAGATCGGCCGCATTGACAATAAAGAACATTTTATCCATGGCAAACGTGTCTTTCACACGGCCCAACTGAATCAAAAACTCGCGGTCCGCATGCGAGAAGGCATGGTTATAATACGTCACGAACAACACTGCATCCGCATTCTTGATGTATTCGAATGCGACTCCCGTATGACGGGCGTTAATCGAATCGGCCCCCGGCGTATCCACCAGGATGATGCCCTGCTGGGTAAGCGGGCAATCGTAATACAGCTCGATCCATTCCACAAAACACGCTTTATGTTCCTGTGCGACGAACTCCTGGAACTCTTTCAGCCCGATAATAATCTCCTGGCCAAGCTGCGCTTCAATCTCGCGATACCCTTTCTGTACAGCCCGCAAGAAGCTGTAATGCGGCTTTGCGGTCGGATGAACGTCGCCTGCATCCAGCATGGATGTTTTCTCGATCGCCTGTTCAATCGTGTCAACCTGAATGCCGAACACTTTAAGTGAATACACCACATCACTGGTAATATCTGTATGATTTTTTAAACGGACCCGCACACTGGCATGCGGATTTTGTTCGTCCGGCGGCAAAATTTTATTAATGGCCGCTGTCGTCGGATTCGGTGAGACAGGCAGAATTAAATCGCCCATCAAAGCATTTGCGAATGACGATTTACCCGCGCTGAATGCACCGAACAACGCTACTGTGAATCTATTTTTCTCAAGTCTTTCGGCACGCTGCTCCATTGCACGCGCAATGCCGGCAAGCCCTGGAACATCATGCACGCTCTGTGCGCTCCGGCGCAGCATTTCTGCCGTTTCCAACCTGTGCGATTTGTAGTCTTTTTTAATCGCTGAAGAATATCCTGCAGAAGAAGTCGATTGTTCTTTGACCGTCATCAGACTGACCGGCTTCTTGGCTTCTATACCTTTAGTGGAAGAGGCAGGAGCAGCTACTTGCTCTGCTGCCTGCTGTTCATAGGCAGGCAGCGGCCTGGCCTGTTCTTCGCCCGGTACGCCGTTCACAATCATGTCTATCAAATGAGCCTCTGCTTCGGCTTCCCGCCTGCCCAATGCAGCCAGTTCATCTTCCGCCTCTTTCAACTCGCGGATGGCGGCAAGCTCCTGACGGATGCTCTCAGCCTGCGTTTCGGCCTGCCTGCGCATAGCCTGCGCCGCATCTTCAAGCATATCAAGCGCCGCACGACGGTACAAATTTTTCACGGCGTTTGCAATATCCTTGGAGTAGTTCAGAATAGCCTCGCCGCCCGTCAACGCGCCTGGCTTCACCTCGTTTTCCAGCAGTTCCTCGGAAAACGGCACCGTAAATTCCATTACCCGCTTCTGATATTCGCTGTCATCGTAGCCGTACTTCTCGGACAACGTACGCAAAAGTCCTTTAATGTGCCACTCAAGATGCGCCGATGCGTTTTCGGATAACTCTGCATATAAATCATGCAGACGCTTCGCCTTCTCTTCTTTTGTTTTATTTCCGGAGAAAAGGAACCCGACCTTAAAGCCCGGCTGCCGGCTCTCCAAAAATAGGCGGGCCAGCTCCCGTGTCGAAAACGGAATCAGCGGCGCATTGTCCAGGATGTTCTGCACTTCCTGTTTCCCTTCGCTCTCCAGCTTTTCCGCCGGTTCAAATAGAGAAGCAAGACGACCGGACAGCAGCGCATATTTCTCCTGCACATTTTCCTCCGTCGTCTTTTGTTCGAGCAAGCGCTCAAACGGCTCGCGCTGCAGCGCATGCTTATCGTGTAAGAATTTGCGGTGCTCATCAATTAAATACATGGCTGCCCGCATGATGCTCGGGATGATGAGTGTTTCTTTTTCTTTAAACAGCTCACCGAGCATCCCAAGCAGAGCCGGCCACTCATTCTCCGGATGATTCACGTCTTTCAGTGACGTAAAATAAATACCGTCCGGCTCAATGTCCCAGTGACGAAATGCATCAATCACGCTCTCCCGGTACTTTGCGAAACTTAATTCGAAATCCACATGCTTGTCAATCTGATTGATGACCAAATACACCGGCACACCCCGGTCTTTTAATGTTTTGGTGAATCTGAAATTCACTTCGGATTGGACATGGTTGTAGTCCATGACGTATAATACGGCGTCGGAGAGATGCAGCGACGATTCGGTTGATACCTTATGCGCATCGTCCGTCGAGTCGATACCCGGCGTATCCATAATGCTGATCGTCTCCCCTAGCAGGTTGGACGGATGATACAGTTCGATCGTCTCTACTTCGTCTCCGTCAACCGCGTATTTCTTAAGCTGGCTTACATCGTAATCGGAGCCAAAATCGACCGGCTCACTGTTTTTCAAAAAAATACGGGCAGATTTTTTCCCGGTTTTGATGCTCACAACGTTGGCACTGGTAGGAATCGGACTTGACGGCAGAACCTGACTCCCCATCAGCGTATTGATCATGCTTGATTTTCCTGCGGAGAAGTGGCCGCAGAAAGCGACCGTGAATTCTTTTTTGTACAACTTTTCAAGCAACTGTGCCGCTTTTTTGGCGTTTTTCTCATCTCCTGCGGCAGCAAAGTTTTCCTTCAATCTCTCGATACGGTAATACAGCACTTCGACAGGGACATTAGTCCTTCCCTCCTGGGTCTTAGATAGGCGTTCTATTGTTTCAATCATTCCACTCACCGCTGTTCCTCTTATTTGTCTACACACAATTTGTGTACATTTTATGTCATTAATCTATCATCCCCGCTCCGCCAGCGCAACCGTTCCACCGTTTATTTTTCAGTCTGCAGGCGGGTTTGCATCGCCCGGACTACCGTTTTTAGCACGTTTACGCGTGCATGCCATTTATAATTGCCTGCAATAATCTTCCAGGGTGCGCCCGGTGTGTCGGTTTTCTCAAGCATTTCTTCAACCGCTTCCACATAATCGTCCCATCTCTCCCGGTTACGCCAATCTTCTTCGGTCAATTTCCAATGCTTAAACGGGTTCGCTTTTCGTTCCTCAAAGCGCTCAAGCTGTTCCTGTTTACTGATATGCATCCAGAATTTAACGATAACAGCGCCGTCATCGGTCAGCATCTTTTCAAACGCATTGATTTCATCGTAGGCACGCTTCCACTCTTCCTTCTTGGCCAACTTCTCTACCCGCTCGACCAGAACCCGTCCATACCAGGAACGGTCAAAAATACCAATCTGGCCTTTGCGGGGGAGCTTATTCCAGAACCGCCATAAATAATGGTATTGTTTCTCAATCAAATTCGGAGCGCTGATCGAATGCACCTGGAAACCGCGTGGATCAATCTTCTCGGTTAAGCGGCGGATGGCACCTCCTTTACCGGCTGCATCCCAACCTTCAAATACAAGAATAAGCGGAATGCCCGCCTGGTGGAACCGGCGCTGTAGATCCAGCAGCATAAGCTGACATTCTTTTAATTCCTCTTTGTATTCTTTTTTCGTTTCGAATTTTTGATTAAGATCAATTTCATTTAGTTTCCCCATTGCTCTCTTCCTTTCCGAGGTTTTCTTTTTTAGATTGCACAATGCGAAGGATAAATCCTGCTTTCTTCATTAAAAAAAGGAATAAAAAAAAGCCCTTATCGTACATACGAATAAGGACTTTAGCTTCTCTATACATTTAAAATTCGCTGCTGCCTGTATGATCCGCTTCCCATTCGAGTGATGCGCGCTGCAGCGGAAAATCCAGGCGATCGAGTGCAAACAGCACAAACGGCATTTCCCCGTCATATTCTTTATGCAGGCTGCGCAGTGTCTGCTCGTCCAGTTTCTCGTCAAGAAACTGCGTCATCTTGCGGTATGCTTCTTCATCGTGATCACGGAACCAGCGCAGCGTGGTCGGACCGGACTGGGCCAGGCCGTATTTATCGACGTACTCGCGGACATGCTGCGGTACATACGCGAATGCGTACTGGCGAGCCGCGGCCAGCATCTCCCGCTTCTCCTGCTCGGGTATCATGCCTTCCGTTAAATAGCTATGCTTCCCACAGTGATAGCACTTTACCTCGTAGCGATGGTTTCCGGTTACTTCTTTTCCACAATAAGGGCACGTAATTTGCTTCATGGAGTTCTCCTTTCTTTATCTCTGTTGCTGCCTATCTCTTTGTACCAAAATTTTAATCGTTAATGCGACCAAATACCCCAGCAGCGAAAACCCTGCCCCAATCCAAAGAATGGTTTGCTGGTTTACCGAATAATACGATACGAATACAAACATTGGCATCAGTATAGCCGGTGCCGGCCACGCTCGCTTTGCGGCAAAGTACGTAATCAGCGCCACGGCAAAAGTCACAAGACCTCCAAAATATAGTACCAGCTGTAAAACCATCAGGCTCCCCCCGTCGCCTTCACATTCTATAATTTACCATGTTTAAGTTCGTGAATGTTTTGTGACAATATACTTACAAGGATGAATATCCTTGATACTACAAACTCTCGTAAGGAGATGAACAAACCATGGCTCAAAACCAACGCAACTCTAACAGAAACAACCTGGTAGTACCTGGTGCACAGCAAGCGCTGGACCAAATGAAGTACGAAATCGCTTCCGAATTCGGAGTACAACTCGGACCGGACACCACTTCTCGTCAAAACGGTTCTGTTGGCGGCGAAATTACCAAGCGTTTGGTGCAAATGGCTGAGCAGCAACTTGGTGGTCGCTTCTAATCTCCCCTTTTACGTAAAAAATAAATACGCTTATGGATGAAAAACAAGCCAGATCGTTCAGCGGTCTGGCTTTCGTGCGGCCCCTATCTTACATCCATTTCTCGCCCCAATGCTGGATCGACTCGATGACCTGCTGCAGGTCTCGTCCTTTTCTGGTTAATTCATATTCAATGCGCACCGGTGTCTCCGGATATACTTTGCGCTCAAGAATGCCTGCTTCTTCGAATTCTTTGATTCTCTCCGTCAGCATCCGATCGCTCATCTCCGGAATTTGCGCTTTAATATCTTTAAATCGCCTTGGACCGCCCAGCAGCACGCGAATGATTAATCCAGACCATTTCTTGCCGAGAATCTCAATGGCCGACTCATACTTCGGACACATCTTACTATAGTCCACGACATACACCTCCTCCTTTATTTTATCACGAATAAGTAACGTTACAAATAAAAGGATAGATTTTTTTCCCCGTTCTCACACAGATGTAACATATTCGGCAATATGTCGTCCCCTCCCCCTTTTGCGATAACACGATCCGGCTGTTTTGTCTCTTCCTACCGCAGGTGACTGCACGATTTTCTCCTTCTTTTTCAGACATAATG
>Ga0310836_101017_pt1 | contig 18160 bp, 14 predicted proteins | sample SM_ome_4_FD_201310 | JGI IMG/M metagenome (GOLD analysis project Ga0310836, IMG submission 201310) | Sorghum-adapted microbial communities enriched on stacked mutant (SM) sorghum from Joint BioEnergy Institute, Emeryville, California... ... | reverse complement strand
GTTCCGCCTACAGGTATTGAAACCTTGCCGTTTGCCGGAATCTCCACTAATCTCTCCCCGGTTTCACCGGTACCGAATACATAAATCCAGTTTTGCCCGCCTGCCGGGTCTTTGACTTCAACATCAGCCCAAAAATCATAAGATCCCGGTGTAACCCGCAGCTTCCTGCCGACAAGGGCTTCGTCATTAATCCCGATCGTTTCTTCCGTTCCTTCACTAAACATGTAAAGGATACCATTCACAATTTTATTCTCATCATTGCCTGGCGCTAAGCCGACTTCACCTGCTTTTGATCCGTCGAATACGATGGTAGTTGCTTGCGAAATTTGTTTTGCCCGTTCATGTAAGAAGTACGTAGCCTCCGCTGCTTTATTGTAGGCAAACAAATTATATTTTCCCTTATTCATGAAAACCGTTGAAATAGCGGAATCTTCTTCATTTAGAGCCGTGGTCGTTCCAACGGTTATACCGTTATCGTCGATTAGGGTTGCAAAATACTTTGTATTTTCCAGCTTCTTTTGATTTTCGCCAAGCGTGTTAAGTGTAACCGGAACCGTTTCTTCTCCCCTGATCGTAAAGACTCCGGGGCCTTCGACTGTCTGATTATATAAAAATACCGTATTTCCTTGTGCTGCATCCGCATAATCAAAGCCGCCGTATACGACGATCGATACCGTCGTTAAATCCGTCACAATCGTTCCCGGCACTCGTACGACTCCCAAACTATCTGTGCTGCCAGACCATAATAACTTATACGTATAGGGAGCAGTGGCAGAAGAAGGTACCGGAGTTCCTTCCTGTGCAACAGGCACTTTTGTATAGATGCTTACTTTCGCTCCCGGCGCCTTGTTCCCCTCAGGGTCAAGCACATTCAGCATAAGACCGTTTGTCGGGCTGTTATTTACGATGACAGGCACGCTTGTACGTCCGATTTCCGTCTCTTTATTAGACGCAACCGCCCATACCGTGTACGAACCGTCGGCAATTTTTTTCGTATCCCATATCGTATTGTAAAGCGTCTGTTCTCCTTGCTTATTCACAAGCGCAATTAATTTCTCTTCATTCACTTCGTCGAGGTAAAAACGTACCGTATTGATAGTTTCGCCGGAAACCCGTGCTTGAATGGATACCTCTCCCATAACATGACCATCTTTTGCCGGCTCGAGAATTTGAATAGCGGGGCGCTGCTCGGGATCTGTGAGCGGATCGAGTGTTTTCGCCGCATTCAGCTTACCGTACCCGTATGTGTTATCGCGTCCGACCGTACCTAAATCGGTAGCTGCCGCCGTCATTGCGTAAGCGATATCTGAAGCAGCCGCTTCCGGGTTCTGTAGCTTATATAGCGCCGCCACCGCTGCTGCATAAGGTGCGGCAAAAGATGTGCCGCTTACTTTCGCATAATATCCTTTATTTTCATCACCCAGCGTCCCTTTTTCTTTTATCGTCGTGGTAATGACATCTACTCCTGGTGCTACGACATCAAGGGCGCTTCCCTGGTTGGAAAAATCAGCGATTTTATCTTTATCCTGTGTGATGGCCCCTACCGTTACCACATCGGGCAAAGCCGCCGGGTATACAGCATCTACATTGGTAGCTGCATTTCCTGCAGCGGCGACGACAAGTATCCCTTTGTTCTGGGCATACGTGACTGCCTGCTCAATCGCTTTGCTATATTTGCCACCCAAACTCAAATTGATAATATCAACACCCTGGTCGGCAGCGTATTGAATTCCGTTGGCAATATCAAAAGTGCTTCCGGCTCCTGTATCATGCATAACCTTAACGGGATATATCTTAACATCAGCTAATCCAGCAGCCCCTGTTATTCCTTTTTGATTGTTATAGAGAGCACCAATGATACCGGCTACCTGGGTACCGTGTCCGTGATCATCCTTACTGTCGCGATTCTCCGGATATAACGTACCATCCGACTTTCTTTCAGCGAAGTTTTTCCCCTGCAATACACGGCCTTCTAGATCCGGATGGCTATCGTCTACGCCTGTGTCAATGACTGCAACCGTCACAGTGCCCGATAGCTCCTTCACTTTTTCCCAGGCTTCTTCTGCCTTTATGTTTTTCAGCGCCCACTGCTGATCGAAATACTCATCTGTAATTGCCTCCTGACCGGATATATCGGAAAACACCGTATATTCCTGGTTAGGCTCCGCATATTCAACAGCAGGATTTTGTTCCAGCTCCTCTATTACTTGCGCCATATCTTCCCCGGGTTGCAGGGTATATAGACTTATTCCGCTCTCTGATTGCTCTACTTCCTCTATTCCCATCACAGCAAGGGTAGACTTTGCCTGCTCCTCTTTTCCTTTTTTATATTTAACAATAATTTCACCTGGACTCTCTTTCTCTGAAGCGATTATTTCAGGATTAAGCTCCCCTGGTTCCACCGGATCTACGATAATACTATCAGCGGAAGTCGTTTCTTCTCCATCTGCAAGACGATTCTCTTCATCGGAAGCGGCTGTTGTCTCCAGGACACTCTCTGCCTCTAAGGCTTGCCCTGTTCCTAAGGGGAAAAGCATGGTAAAAACAAAGACAAAGCTCAACAGCGAGCCGACAAACCTGCGCCATTTTTTCTTTTTCAACATATACACCTCTCCTAAAAAAGTGTAATTCTCTCTTTTTAACACAAAAAAACCCTTCTTAAAAAATAAGTTTTTAAGAAGAGTTCACCCACAGAACCGACCTTCAATTGTATTTACATCGTTGATACCGAAGCAGTGTCCACCACATAACGATACTGTTTGCCGCAATGAATAATAACCTCTTTTTGTCCCCGCTTTAAAATCTTCATTTCCACCCGCAATTCGCCGAATCCATCGTGCTGAAAAAGGCTTTTATATAATTCTTCGATTTTTTTCAACACGATTTCATTCGTATCCTTCACTTTTTTCACCTCTACTTTACTTTGTATGAATCAAATGAATATGATAATCAATATCAATAATGTATATTTTTCTTCTTTTTTTGTCAATATTTATTTAATTTTAATTCTTCACTTTCTGAAGAATCATGAACCTTCTTGAGAATCCTCCGTTCTTTCGCTACTTCTTTGTTTAATTGCGTAGATAACATAAAAGCCAGGAGCAGAAGCCCATCACAAAGCAGTAATGCCGAAGGAATTCCCCCAAAATGGTCGATCATCCAGCCGCCAAGCCCCGGTCCAAGCAGTTGTCCTACAGCAAAGTATACCGTTACATATCCTAAGGCAATGGGCGCATAAGATGGATGAATCTGCTCTGTCGAGCTAGCCTGAATGAGAGAAAGCATCCCGACAATCGTAATCCCCCAGAGGAACTGGCTGATCAAAAACCCGAGGCGTACGGGGAATATGATGGGAATTAGCATCGCAATCGCCCCTAGGAAAAGCGTGATTAGCAGGGACTTCTTCCGCCCGATCTTGTCCGAAATAGTTCCCCACAATGGCCCACTAAAAATGGACATAAAACCTCCCAAGGCCATTATTTGACCAGCTGAATATCGATCAATACGGGCTTCTAAAATAAAACTAAAAAGGAAGTTCTGTGGAATTAAATACGCAAAGCCAATGAATCCATAGATGATCGCTACCAACAATACTCCTTTATGTAAGTACACCTCGCGAAGAAGAGAATCATCTTTCTGCGCAGTTTGGCGTAAAGGTATTGGCGGATCTCGAAGGATTATCTGGGCAACAAGGGCAGATAATAAGGAAATCAGCCCGGATAAAAGCCAGAGGTATCGCCAGCCGCTGATAGAAAACCAAGTGGTAAACAATGGTATGAGCGAGCTCGAGATCAGCGTCCCTATTCCCAATCCACTAGCGAGAAATCCTATCATCATACCTTTTTGCTGCGGAAACCATCCAACGACAATATTAACCAACGGGGTATACGTAAGAGCCGTACCGATACCGATAAGCACCATACCTGCCAGACAGGTAAGATAACTTGTAATCCAGGACAAATACAGCAAACCGCAAGCCACAAGTAACGTCCCCAGAATTACCAGCCGCTTCGAGCCCCATTTCGCAGCGAAAATACCGACAAAGAACACCATCCCCAAATATCCGATCGAAGTTGATGTGCCCAACAACCCTGCCTGTTCGTAGGTAAGTGATAAACTCTCCTTTATAAAGGGCATTAGAATCCCATAAGACATCCTGCCAAAGCCGAGAGTACTAATCGTCACCATCGCGCTCGCGAAGGCATACCTCCAAATTTGCTGCTCCTGACTCATCAATCCACCCCTTAAATAAAATTCTGAATTATATATAAATTAAAAGTGAAGTACGTGACCTTTAGAGAACGACGGTGTTGTAAGCCTACAAACGAGCGAATTTTATGACGATAACAAAACGTAAAGATGCTATGTGAGCATAAGAAAACCAGTTGTGTACGTCCAACTGGTTTTTCAGATATCGAAGATTTTTAGCTGTTATACGCTTAACCATTCAAAAGCATCTTCGTACTTGTGATATCCCTTGCATCCGGCATGGAACCGTATCCCTTTGTTTCTATTATCCTTGAAAATTCAAAAAAATCAATCTTTGTCTATGCAGTTTGCCCATATTTTCATAAATAGGTTAAGAGATAACTTATATTGTTTTTAGCGCATCGGCAATCGGTGTTTCACCGGAAATAAGATCAAATCCGCGTTTAAATGTATGTTCCTCATTGAGTACGGCCACGATTGTAGCAGCTACATCTTCGCGTGGAATCTCTCCCCCGGCCAGTTCTTCTCCAACGGAAACTTTTCCTGTTCCGGGTTCATTTGTTTGGCCGAGTAAAACCCGGATTACGTTGGGTACCTCGAAATTTTTTGTTCCGGCTCCATATCCGATCTGTTCCACAGTAATGTTTTCAAGCGGTCCGAATCGCGTCACTAAAGCCTTAAGAATCCCCGCCCCTGTGGGAGTTGTCAGTTCACCATGCGAATGCGAAGGCGCTAAAGGGATTCCCTTAAGCAACTCCGCCGTAGCCGGTGCAGGAATAGGATAAAGTCCGTGAGCCATTTTCAATTTTCCGTATCCAGTGGGAACCGGCGACGCCTGTATTTTATCGACATCGAGATCCTCCAGGGCCAGACATATCCCGATGGTGTCGATGATTGAATCCATCGCACCGACTTCATGAAAATGCACTTCCATGGGGTCAATCCCATGAATCTTGCCCTCAGCTAAAGCAATGGCTTCAAAAATGCATAAACTGCGCGATTTTACCCGCTCTGGCAAATCGCTTTCCCGAATCATCTCCATAATTTCGGCTGCCTTGCGATGCTCATGTAAATGCTCATAGATGCCATCATGATGATCATGACTGTGTGCATGATCGTGAGCGTGAGTATGGTGATGGGCAGCGGTTTGCGGCAAACGAATATGCAGCTTTTTTGCCGCAATTCCTCGCTTATCCACGGTTTCTACCCATAAATCAAACTCATCAACTGGTAGTTTCATCAATTCACGTTTTACATACTCCAGGTCGGCACCGAGGTCTACGAGCGCTGCCAGCAACATATCACCGCTAATGCCGGAGACGCAATCCAAATATAGCGTCCTCATTTACTTTCCTCCTTCTAAAATCGCTTGTTGGATAATCGAAGCGGAAACTCCTGCTCCAAAACCGTTATCGATATTCACCACCATCACACCTGATGCACAGGATGTGAGCATGGAAAGCAGCGGTGTCAATCCTGAGAAATGTGCACCGTATCCAACACTGGTCGGAACAGCAATTACCGGACGTCGAACCAAACCGCCAACAACGCTTGCCAATGCACCTTCCATACCGGCAACGACAATGACTACACTAGCTTTTCGAATCCGCTCCCGTTGTGCGAGCAATCGATCAATGCCCGCCACGCCCACATCGTAGATCCGATCAACAACATTTCCCATCCACTCGGCCGTTTTAGCTGCCTCCTCTGCTACAGGTAGATCAGCAGTTCCTGCAGAAAGTACCGCTACTGTTCCCGGAAACCGCTGTTCTCCTCCTCCGACGGTTAACATACGTGATATCGGGTCATAAACAGCATCCGGAGCAATCTGTCGCACCAGCTCATACATTTCCTCATTTGCTCTGGTGACCATACTCTTTCCATGTTTTGCGTAGAGCCTGGAAAAAATCAGTTGTACCTGCTCGGCTGTCTTTCCCATTCCGAAAATGACTTCCGGATACCCTGTTCGTGCTTCCCGCGCATAGTCAACTTTGCTGAATCCCAAATCCTCGAACCCACAGATCTCCGCTTCCGCGTCCTCAACCGATAGCTCACCGTTTCGTACACGACGTAATATATCCTTTAGACTCATATCTGCATCCTCACTTTTCCGGATTAGGTATGTGTTTATTTCCCGAACCCTTCATTAATTTCATTGCAATAATAATGATTGAAAGAAAAATAAAATTTGCTAATTTTTCTCAATCCCGTACTTTTTCATTTTTTTTATAATAGCTGTGTGGGAAACTCCAAGAGCTTGTGCAACTTTCCTTATAGATCCAAAGCGGGAAAGAGACTGGATGATTATGTCTCGTTCCATCTCATTAAACGCATTTAAGCTCTTGTTGGGCACTTTCGTCTTTATTGAGATATGTCTATTTCCTGTTTTTTTCAAAACATCTAGGGATGAATCCTCAGATGAGTTTTCCAAGTTAAAAAAGTCTTCGGGTAAATGGTGCTCACAAATAACGGTTTCAGGAATGGTTACAACCATACGTTCGATCAGATTTGATAATTGCCTTACATTGCCTGGCCAAGAATAATGTTGCAGAAGTTGAATTACAACAGGATGAATGGTCTTTTGTGTACCGTATTTTTGGTTATATTTATTTAAAAAATACTGTAACATGGCAGGAATGTCTTCCTTCCTTTCACGTAAGGGAGGAATGTGGAGTGGAACCACATACAATCGGTAATACAAATCCTCACGAAAAAGACCTTTTCGAATCTGCTCCTTTAGATTCCGGTGTGTAGCTGCAATTATACGGCAATTGACCTGAATCGGTTCAACACCGCCAACACGGGTAAACTCTTGTTCCTGGAGAACGCGAAGCACTTTAACTTGAAGCGCAGGAGACATTTCACCAATCTCGTCAAGAAAGATACAGCCCCCTTCTGCTGCTTCAAACAGTCCGATCTTACCAGCCTTTCTCGCCCCAGTGAACGCACCCGATTCATATCCAAATAATTCAGACTCAAGCAATTCCTCCGAGAGGGCCCCACAATTAATTTTTACAAAAGGGCCTTGGGAACGGGCACTGGCCTTATGAATCAAAGACGCAATCACTTCTTTCCCAACACCTGATTCTCCCAATACGAGAACGGTAGAATCAAAATTCGCAACACGTTCAGCCAACTCCCTCACATTTCTCATCTGTGGAGAAACGGCCACAATTTCGTCAAAAAACACCCGCTTACGAAGGTTTGATAACTCGGTTTTATAAAGCTGGCTTTGATCTTGAACTTCTGCCAATTCTTCCCGTAAACGCGATAGCTCCGACATGTCCCGGACATTAGCTACCACACCCTGTATTTTTCCAGCTTGGTCAAAAATCGGAACAGAGGTTACCAGATGTTCCTGCCCGGTGGGATACCTTTGAAGGCCAGACACCTCTCTACGCTCCTGTAACGATTGCCAGGTGACCGATGGCTCCTTAAAAATTCCTTGTTTCACTAACTCTGTCAAATGTACACCGACAAAGGATTGTTCGTTGACACCGGTCAACCGGCAAAATGATGGATTTACCCGTGTCACATATCCAAGAGCATCAGCAATCAAAATGCCATCATAGGCATTATCAATAATCGCATCCATTTCTCTATTGCGTTCTGAAGCTTTCTTGTACATGCTATGAATCTCCCGTTGCAAATCAGCAACATAGATAACTCCTAGAAACTCTTCTTCTTTATTAACCACACCGATAATATTGTGATCCGTTAAAAACTGCCATTCTTTGATTTCTGTGTCCGCGTAAAGGTATGGAGCGTCATCCATCCAGACGCCAAATTCCGTAAATTGTACCGTCGATCCAGAAGGAAAAACCTGAACAGACGGGAAAACTCGAAAGATACCTGCCCATCTCCCTTCATTTGAAACAGGAGCTTCCAACAAAGATAAGGCTTTCATTTCCGAGATCACTCGCTGTGAATCGCTCTGTAACAGGTTGAGATCGACAGTATATTTCGGACTTCGTACAAATTCTGACAGGAGCATTACGATTCCTCCTTTACTCCAAAGACCCTTACACCTACTTATTAATTCTAAAACTGCTTATGTAGTTTTAGTTTAAAAATTAAGAAACATATCATTACATCCTGCTTTTTAGTCGGGTAATAAGTAAGCGTTGCCATAAGCTCGAAAAAGCCCCGTTCGTACATAACAATCTAACATATGGATACATTTCCTTCAATGAAAAAATATTTACTCTTAACATAGTTTTTCGAATGTTTAAATTACCTTGAAGGATAATCTAACCGTTTTTTAACAAACACCCGGGCATTATTGTTATACAGCGATTTGCTCCTCGTCTTCCCTATCTGATCTATTCTTAATCAAAGTGTAATCATCACGGTCTAGCAAAAGCGTGACAATAAATCCCACAATCAAAGCCCAGAATGGGGCTCCAACCTTTAGCACAGTTACATTAGCGGCCGAAATAAGAAATGAAACCATGGCCCCTGATCTAAACTTTCCTGAAAATGCTTGTGAAAAAGTTGTAAGGAACACCCCAAACATCGCCAGTCCACCTAGTGTTGCGAGTAACTGTTTGGGTACAATGGTTGCCGCTACAATAGCCATCCCTGCCATGAGTCCAAAGGAAATCCACAATAGTCCATCTACAACGGAAGCTATATACCTCAAATCTTTGTTTTCGCCAGCAGAATCACTGGAACAGATCGCTGTACTAGGGCCAGCAATAACACAGGGATGTCCTCCAAACAGGGAATTCAATAATGTGCCAATTCCCGGCACGGTAAATATCGCATTGATAGGAGGCTTATAACCTACAGCATAAAGAACCCCGATCGCTTGAATATTCTGAACACCAATCACTAGAACGATCAACGGAATGGTAAGTTCGAAAAACGCCTGAAAACTGAACTCCGGCTTTACCATAATGGGAGTGGCAAGAGAAAACTCAAGGGCACTCCAGTTTGTTTTGCCCATCCATGTAGCAATGAAACCTCCCACCAGCATGGCTCCAAGAATAGGAGGAACCCACTTGGAAATTTTTTTCATAGCCATGAAGAGAAAAAATACGGCAAAAGCGCTACCGCCAATAGCCGGCTCTTCCACTACGGATTTAATGACGTTAAGACCAAAAGAAAGAATAACTCCGGCAATCATCCCCAACATAACCGGAAGGGGCAAAAACTCGACGGCCTTTTTAATTAAACCCGATGCCCCAAGAATGGTTACGATGGCACCAGTAATCATAAATGCCCCTATCGCCTCATTAAAGGGGATATGTTTTAGAGCACTTCCTATCAGAACTGCACCCGGAATGGTGTAAGCGGTTACAATTGGCAGACGATACCGCAGGGATAGAATAATCGTAAATACCCCGCCTGTAACATAGATAATGAAAAGCCATGAAATCGCCTGCTCTAAGGGAACATTTCCTTCCTTAGCCGCGTTCATTACGATTAAGGCCGGACCCATAATGCTGAACATAGCCGCAACAAATCCGGTTCCAACCCTCGCAGGAGATAAATGAAGAAAAAAATCCCGCATATTTTTTCTAACATTAGTTCCCGGTTCAATCGGCATAATAATAGCTCCTCCAATTCGCTTCATAAGATTTATCCTTATAACAGGTCCGGGGAATAAGAGACTCTTTAATCCCCCGGAATTCCCCTTCATTTTATACTTGAACCGCCTGTAACGTTTCATTCAAACTTCCGGAGCGATAGCCCTGTAGATCCACGCAGACATACGTATATCCGATATCTTTCAGCTTCTCTACAACCATATCGGAGAAACGGACCAACTTTTCTATTTCATGTGGAGAAACTTCGATGCGGGCCATTTTGTCATGCTGACGTACCCGTACCTGACGAAAGCCGATGTCCATTAAGAATGATTCTGCTCGGTCTACCATAGTTAACTTTTCCTGTGTGATCATCTCACCATAAGGTATGCGTGAGGAAAGGCATGCAAACGATGGTTTTTCCCATGTTCTTAGACCCAATTCCCGAGATAAATCACGAATTTCCATCTTCGTCAATCCCACTTCTTGGAGCGGTGCCCGAACTCCATTCTCTATGGCCGCCTGTAGTCCGGGGCGATGTTCTCCAAGATCATCTGCAATCGCACCAAACACCACGTGATCATACCCTTGTTCCTGGGCGATCGGGATCAAGTGACTGAAAAGCTCCTGTTTGCAATAATAGCACCGGTTAATAGGGTTTTCGGCGTATCCGGGTATGTTCAGTTCACTGGTCTCAATCACCAAATGCGGACTGCCGATCTCACGTGCAAGTGCGATGGCTTCTTTGCGTTCCCGCTCCGGATAAGTCTCCGAATCAGCCGTAATTGCTAACACCTGTTCACTTCCCAGGGCTTCAACTGCTGCTTTAAGCAAAAAGGTACTGTCCACACCACCTGAAAACGCAACAACGACACGACGAAACCCACGAAGTTTTTCAAGCAGCTGTTCATACTTTAGTCGTGCTGTTTCCATAGTTTATAACCTCCGTTTGACTTAAGCTTTTTGCGATAACCAGGCTGTCTGTATGTTAAAAGTTAGTCAGATGGTGTTAGCGTACCAAAGCCTGTTTTTGGCTTAATTCATAGGCGACATCGATAATCTGATCTTCTTGTCCCCCAACGATCCGTCTTTTGCCCAGTTCTTCAAGTATGGTAAGGGCATCCACGCCGAAGCGTTCCGCAGCACGTTTAGCATGTAAAAAGAAGCTGCTGTACACACCGGCATAGCCGAGAATCAACGCCACGCTGTCGATAATCTGCGGACGGGACATCTTCGGTGCTACGATATCCTCAGCCGCACGAATCAGCTTCGATAAGTCACAATTGGTTAGGTAGCCCTGCTTGTTAAGGGCTGCTACCATAACCTCGGTTTGGGCATTCCCTGCACCAGCACCCATTCCGCGTAAACTTCCATCAACAAAGGTAGCTCCTTCGGCAAGTGCAGCTAATGTATTTCCAACGGCTACACCCAGGTTGTTGTGTGCATGGAATCCGATGGGAATATTCACGGCATTACGCAGGGCAGAAACACGTGCCCGAACACCATCCGGCAATAAAGCACCAGCAGAATCCGTTACATAAACCACGTCTGCCCCGTAGCTTTCCATTTTCCTGGCTTGCTCAACAATTTTTTCCGGTTCTTCCATATGAGCCATCATCAAGAACCCGACTGTAAACAATCCTAATTCTTTCGCTATTTTAATGTGCTGTTCAGAAATGTCCGCCTCTGTCACATGGGTAGCCACACGAACGGCTTTCGCCCCGATTTCAGCAGCTGCCTGCAAGTCCTTTTTCGTACCGATTCCCGGCAACAGAAGGACAGTCACCTTTGCCTGCTTCACCACATCACAAACCGCTTTTAAATAATCTGTATCCGAAGCGCTGCTGAAGCCATATTGATAGGAGGAACCAGCTAAACCATCTCCATGGCCGATTTCAATCAGATCCATCCCGGCCTGATCCAGTGCACGCGCAATTTCAGCCATATCGGCAGGCGAAAACTGGTGGCTTACCGTATGCATTCCATCCCGAAGCGTTGAATCTGTAATGGTTATTTTCTGAGTCATACTTCAGAGACCTCCTTATGCGACTTATGTACTGCAATTCTTTGAGCCACTCCAACGGCGGCAGCTGTGATGATATCCAGGTTTCCGGAATACTTAGGAAGATACGCTCCTGCTCCTTCCACTTCGATCATGGTTGTTACCTTATCTCCATCTACAATGGGCGGAACCTTCAAGCGGTACCCAGGAACGTACGTCTGCACTTCTTTAACGATGGCCTCTACTGCTTGTTCAATCGCCTTTTGATCCGGATTTTTTACCCTGGTATAAATCGTATTACGCATCATAATCGGTGGTTCGGCAGGATTAAGCACGATCAATGCTTTCGCACGATCTGCTCCTCCAACCTGAGCAATGGCCCGTGCGGTTGTTTGGGTAAATTCATCAATGTTTTGGCGGGTTCCAGGTCCTGCTGATTTACTTGAAATCGTAGCCACAATTTCTGCGTACTCCACGTCAGCCACTTCATTGATTTTTGCTACAATCGGAATCGTCGCCTGTCCGCCACAGGTAACGAGGTTAATATTCGGGCTATCCAGGTTCACATTGATATTGACAGATGGAACCACATAAGGCCCAACAGCTGCTGGCGTCAAATCGATCGCTTGAATCCCCGCTTCACGAAGCAGCGGGGCATGTTCTAGATGGTATTTTGCCCCTGTACAGTCAAAGACAAGTTCAATTTCCGGATTATCTAGAATAGCTTGGATTCCATCAGCGGAAGTTTCAATCCCACGCTCTTTGGCCCTTTTTAATCCGTCGGATTCCGGAATGACTCCGACCATCATGCACAGTTCCAATTCCTTGCTTTCCAGGACTTTCATCATGAGGTCCGTTCCAATGTTACCGGGCCCAAGGATAGCTGTCTTTAATCGTTTCATGTTCGTTTCCCTCCCTAAACATATCCTCTTATTTCGATTCAAAACCTATTTGAACGGTTCCGATTTGGTCAAAATGGGCACTAAATACACTTCCCGGCTTAACTTCATATGCCTTAGTGAAGGAACCAGAAAGAACAATATCCCCTGCCTGAAGCCCCTCTCCAAATTCAGCCAGCTTGTTGCATAACCAGGCTACCGCCGCAGCCGGATGACCCAGTACAGCAGCTCCTGCCGCCGTATCCACTACTTGACCGTTACTTTCCAATACAAGACCAACTAACCGCAAATTCAACTCATCAACAAAAACGCCCCGGCTCCCCAGAACGAGGGCTCCACTCGAAGCATTATCGGCAATCGTATCCTGAATCTTAATCTTCCAATCACGGACACGGCTATCGATGATTTCAAAAGCCGGTACAATAAAAGAAGTGGCTCGAATCACATCCTGAAAATGGACACCCGGTCCCTGTAAATCTTCTTTCATAATAAAAGCCAATTCTGCTTCGACCTTAGGTTGAAGGAACTGCTCAAACGGGATCGTGGTTCCTTCCGGTAGAAGCATATTGTCATACAGCGAACCAAAATCGGGTTCGGGGACTCCCAGCGCATTTTGCATCGCTTTCGAGGTGAGGCCAATCTTACGACCGATCAACCGGGCACCCGCTTCCACCTTCCATGCCTTGACCTGTTGCTGAACGGCATAAGCATCTTCTACCGTGAAGCCAGAATAGGTTTCCGTAAGAGGACTGATCGGCTGATTGTTTCTTTCCGCCTCCCATAATTCTTTTGCCGCTAGTTCAATAAATGGCTTCATAAGAACTCTCCCTTTTCTCTCATAAACGAATACTAAAGCGATTTTTTCCCATGCCCACCATGATGATGGGCTCCATGATGGTGATGATGTGCGTGACGATGACTTCCTACCGTCTGCAGCCAACGGTTTCTGAGGCATTCCGCAATCTGTTCCGCAAGCTCCTCTGCTTCCGGTTCCAAATCCATATTCGCCATCAGAATATCTGCACAAAGCCGGACTTCATCATTCGGCCCTGGAAGCGTGATAAGATAGCTCAATCCTTCCTTGGCCACACCAATACGAATTCCTTCCTTTACATGCCTGCCATGACCGGCAGTAAATTTCACAATATAAGGGGTTGCTGCATCCGGACAGACCTTCAATAAGGCTTCTACGGTACAGTCCTTATCTTCCGCCCCGACACCACCTGTCGTCAGAATCCATCCGAATCCGGAATCAATCGCCTGACGCAAAGCACCCGCTATTTCATCCACGTCATCTGCCAACGGACGATGAGTCTGCACCTTAAACCCTGCCCCGGTGAAACGCTCCGTAAGAAAAGGAGTATTCGTATCCTCAATCATCCCCTGCGCTACTTCAAAACCTGTCGGAAATACCTTTACGCGCCGGCGAATCCGTTTCTGCATCTCATCGCTCATCTGGATGGTTTTCTCAACGACTTGTTTTCCTTTCAAAGGGCTTAAGGCAATCATCCCAAGAACACCTTCAGAATGTATATCAACATCCGGCCCAAGCTGAACGCCAGGAAGGGTCCCTACCGCCTGAAGCAGTTTTTCTTTTTTTCCGACAAACTGATCCGCTGACATCGATTGAACAAGAAGGTCCAAAGCGATATGATCATCACGGACATCGATTACAAAAACTTTTTCCCTCGGGAGCTGCAAAACGTTGGCTACCGTGTCCGCGATAAGCGACAGGTCACAGTCATTCAAATAGATATCTGTTAAGCGAAGTTCCGTTTTATTCAAAAGACTGTATTCCATCATCCACCTCCCTCCTGGCTCATTTGGCTGTCGATAACGTCGACCCGCATATCAAGCAGAGGGGCATTCAAAATAGCTGCTCCGACACACCCTATATCCACCTGTCGCTCACGAAGCAAAAGGATAGTCTCTTCTTTAACTCCGCCGGCAAAGGCAACCTTCGTCCGCTGCCGTGCCCCCAAGTCGTTCAACGTCTGCAAAACAATGTCGAGGTCTTTCAAATTCCCCGTATCAACCATGACGACGTTTGCTCTACCTGAAACAGCTTCCTTTGTTTCCTGGGCAATGGGCTGCAATTCACCGCGAAGTTGAATCACCGTTTTATGGTCAGGGAATTGTTTAGCTGCTTCAAGTGCTTTTCTTACACCCCCAAACATACGGACATAATTTTTATCGATATAAACGAAAGGACCTTCTACCATCCTCATTCCGACTCCCGCAGCCTTCAGTGCCGCTCGAAGGCCGGGCTTATTGGCCTGTGGGAGCTTTTTCCATCCCCCGCAAACCACCTTTAATTCTGTCCCTGCTAACAATTGGATCTGATGGGCACGTGTCGCATAGCCAGATGGGGCCATCATAGCTCCCAGGACCAGATCTTCGGCGATCGCTACGTTCTTCGCTCTTCCCCGGAATGATATGACAACATCACCTGGTTGTACCAATGTCCCGTCTTCGACGATATGCAATAGTTCGCAATCAATCTCTTCCAGTAAAGTAGCTGCATGCTGGACACAGGCCAGCATACCGCAGCCTGTCGCAATCACCTGAGCGGTAAACAGCCGGTTTTCCATCGAAGAAAATAACGTGTCGCGAATATCTAAGACGAAACGTTCCTGCTGGCGATTCTCCGGTTTTAGAGTCATCATGACTATCCTCTCCTCTTATGCACTCACCAGTATCCCGCGTTGTTTCAACCACTTAGGCATTAACATCTGATCTACTTCTGCACTAACTTCAGGAGCGACTTTCAACAAGTACTCCGCCAGGGATTCGCTCACATTTATTCCGCCTACAGCACCGTCAAACACAATCACCTTATCCGTGCCGGTTGTCCGATACGCAAACTTCATCGCGTCCTCCAGGTTCTCGCCGATCATCGCGTACTTCATGTACTCCAGATTTTGCGGATCATGTTCAAATAGGTCTGCCTGTTCTTTTCCTATAACAATCGTAGGTAGTTGCTGGGAGAAGAACGCACTCGGGTAACCGATCCAGGCGTAATTATGCACCACCATCTTAATCGCCGGATTCACCGGTTTTATGTCCGGAATCAGCGGTTTTCCATCTTTTCCGTACAGAGCTTCCGTATACCAGGTATAAGGTGCCAGCTTGACGTCTAAGTCAAACAGATCCACATTGGCACCTACAAAGTTACAGTAAATGACCCCGGCGGAAAATACATAGGGAACCGGACACGGAAAATCCAATCCGACAATGCAATCTTCAATTTTACCCAGCAACTGGAACATATTCCCGTAATATCGCAGTCCATCCAGGGTAATGGTATCGTTAATACGATACAAATCGTTGTCCGCTTCCACGCTGAGAACACCACTAGGGGACATGTTTAAAAAGACAGCACCGACAAATTTACTCTGTACAAATGGGGATTCAAAAATCGCCCGGGCTGTAAAATTCGCCCCCCGCGGACCGAGATTCTGGTGGTACGTCGACCGGGTCTCTATCCGCGCATAAGACATCCCAAATGGCTTCACAGCACGGTCGACCTGACGATGAAAGTGAACCTCCCGGACATCGCTGTTATGCACATGAATAATCCAGTCTGCATCATACGTTCGCTTCAGACCGTAAAGTGTTCCGATCTCGGTTTCGATCGGAATTCCTTCGTCGATCGGGGCCATTCCTCTCGCAGAGTCAAAATGTTTTTTCAAATTAAAACGTACGATGTACTCCTCCGTCTCACGGAAACGAAGTCCCACCCCTGCACGCAAACGCACTTCTTTCGCGCCGGTGCGCTGCTTGACTACGTCATAGACCGTGCGCAGCAATTCGGCATAAGGCTCTCCGCCAAGCAATGTAAACCCATGATGGGAGGCCAGCACATTCACTGTGTGATGCGGCTCAATCATCGAAAGATCCACGTTCTCCAGCGCCGCTTCCGCCGCTCGCCGAACCGCTTGGATCCCTTCCGGTCCAGGATAAATGACCTCCGGCGTGTCAGGAAACAGTTCCTTGATCGACAGAGATGTCATACCCGGCAAATCAGCAAAACGCTTTTTTACAAGACTTGGATCAATCCCGTACCGTGAAGGACGGGGAGCAAGGGGTTGAATCGGTGGGTGATGCATTATTCTTCCTCCCTTTCGATATAATTCTGTTCGCTCGACAACGGAGCTTTGCGAATCTTCTCAAAAAATTCAATATCCGCGTCAAAGTAAAAACCACGTTGTGCATATTTCTCCTTGACATGGTCTGGAATATCCCAAATGGTCGGGGTTGGACCATACCACTGATACCGCCCTTTCGGCGACTCCAGCTCCACACCCGCTGTCTTTAGCAATCGCATGGCCGGTTGAAGGCATTCTACCGTACAGCCGGTCCGCAATCCGGTGGCCATGGAGATCTTGTCCGGCGTATCCGCTCCCTGTAGGATCGCGGCCGCCACTTCTTCCGCGCGGGTACCTGTGCAATAGCAAACGACTTGCTCCGGATGCAAATGGGAATCATAACATAGTTGATGGACCTGCTCGGTATCCGATTGCTGGATATCCACACCGATAAAACGGGGTTCCGTTAACTTCTCCATTTGAATGGCATCAAAAGGACAACGCTGTTCACAGGCCGTACAACCCGTACACGATTCCTCCTCAACCACCGCCAGCTTTCTGTTTTTCGTACCTGGAACAGGCTCCATTGTGATGGCTAATGTCGGACAGACAAAGGAACAAATCCTACACCCGGTACACTTATCGTTAATAATGATTGCAGTCGTATTAATTAAACGCAATCGCTTTCACTCCCTTCTCTACATTTTCCTATCAAGCAAATGTAGCAAATTATATCTACATCATTATTCTTCTCTATGCAAAAAACGCGCCAAATGGTAGATTGCAGAAAAATCAAACACAATGGAAACACATGATTTCCATAAAGCAGCGAATGGTTTTCATTTAGACGGAAACATTATGGTTCCAAACGGTTTTTAATTTAATATCATTCGCACTGGAACCTATTAGAACCATGAAGTTTCCAATTAACCGAAAACTTTATGCTGTCTTCAGAAACACGTTGTTTCCAATTATCCCGATTTTTTTATACTATACGGTTTGGCATCGTATTTGCTTGCGTATTGTTAGCTGTATGTTGAGGAACAAAATAATAATGAGGAGCGCATGATGAAACAAATTTAATTTAGGGGTGTGTAATCATGGAAATCAGTTTGTTATCAACTCTAGCATTTGGATTTATTCTCGGAATTAAACATGCGATTGAGCCCGATCATGTAATTGCTGTGTCAACTATTGCCAGTGGGAGTAAAAAATTATGGCGCTCATCTCTGGCGGGAGTATTTTGGGGAATTGGTCATACTGCAACATTGTTTATTGTTGGTCTTGTTCTTATTCTGATGAATGGTGAAATACCAGAGAAATGGTCCATGTCTTTAGAATTTTTGGTTGGAATTATGCTGGTTTATCTCGGGATCACCAGTATACTTTCTTTTAAAAATATCCATATTCATGAACATGAGCATGATGGAG
>Ga0310836_101015_pt1 | contig 18176 bp, 12 predicted proteins | sample SM_ome_4_FD_201310 | JGI IMG/M metagenome (GOLD analysis project Ga0310836, IMG submission 201310) | Sorghum-adapted microbial communities enriched on stacked mutant (SM) sorghum from Joint BioEnergy Institute, Emeryville, California... ... | reverse complement strand
AAATGAATAGAGAAATATTCCTCCAACTCACATATAGTATTCGAATCTACTCTTTTGATTATGTGTGTTCTTTAATTAATGCTCATCTCTCCGAGCCAGAAGAACGCTCTTTTCTCACCTCTAGGTTTTTTGAAATTCTAAATGCGAGATTCAACAGTTGTGTTAACGGCTTCCTTTTTGCAAAAGATAAGCAAATACATCATTTGCATAATCAAAAACTATCCATTATGGGGCAAATGGCAGCGGGAATGGCACATGAAATCAGGAATCCGCTTTGTAGTATTAAAGGTTTTCAACAGTTGATGAAACGAATGGTTCTTAATGATACGACAAATACAAATGATTTTTTGAATTATATTGATATTTGCATTAATGAAATTACAAAAGTTGAGGACCTAGTGTCCGATTTCCTTTTGTTAGCGCGTAAAGGAGACAGTAAAAAAAGTAACTGGGAAACAGTCAATATTAATCAAATTTTTCGAAAAGTGTACGATTTAGCTACATGCTTTGCATTGGAAAAGAGTGTTACTCTTCATTTATCTCTGCCATCAACTACTCTTTTCACCTATGGAATCTCTTCATATATTGAACAAATTATGCTTAACATTATCAAAAACAGTATCTCTGCACTAAATCCTGGCGGAATCTTGCTCATCAATTTGTATCCTTCGATAGATAGCAAAGAAGCTGTTTTAACTTTTGTTGATAATGGAATAGGGATTCCGGAAAGTCACATGAATAAAATTTTTGAGCCCTTTTTTACAACGAAAGAAGACGGAATAGGATTAGGTTTGTCCATATGTAAAAGGTTAGTTGAGGAAATGCAGGGAAATATTCTGATACAGTCAAAAGAAAAAGAAGGAACAACTGTCGAGATTCGTTTGCCTTCAGTTTCTCCTGCAGATCATTAATATCTTCAACTAACAATTCTCCCTTCTTTTATTCATCTTCTTCACCATTCTCTTCACCTACTTAATAAAGCAATCTTAATTTACATAATTTTCATTCGTATGTATTTTTTCACCAACTATACCGAAAAGCATCCTGCTCCGGATTGGAATAGGGTGCTGTGGGAGGTTTGTATAGAAAAAGCGGGGATTGTATATTCCCGGAAAAGACGACGATGATTGCAATATTTCCCGAAAGACAAAATCCCCGAATTCGGGGATTTTGTTATTGATGACCTTTCCACTCAGGATATTTATTCTTGCTGCTCACGATGCCATTGCTGTCCATGATGCCATTGTTGTCCGGGGTGCCACTGGTGTCCGGGGTGCCACTGGTGTCCGGGGTGCCACTGATGTCCGGGATGCCACTGATGTCCGGGATGCCACTGATGTCCAGGGTGCCATTGCTGTCCAGGGTGCCATTGCTGTCCAGGGTGCCATTGCTGTCCAGGGTGCCATTGCTGTCCAGGGTGCCATTGCTGTCCATGATGCCATTGCTGTCCATGATGCCATTGCTGCTGTCTATCTTCACTCATATTCTTCCCTCCAAGGTATTAGTCTATTTCCTGCATTTAGAATATGTGGTCTGAATGGAAAAGTGAAAAGAATAAGAGCCCAAAATATCCCGCATTTGTACCTGTTAAAAAACCTCTCGGATTTCCGAGAGGTTCGTGACTGTTCCCCTATACACTTGTTACCTACCAAGCTATGCAGAATAATAAGGGAATAGGACTGGTTTTATTGGGAAAATTTTAGAATTGTATCTAATTGGATCTGCGACTGTCCATAGTATCATTTTCCGTCCGTCTAATATTTTGTATTTCTAAATTAATCATACGCATTTGTTTGTAAATTTCCATCGTCTCAGAATGGGTAGTAGAAGGACGTTTTATTTTTTCGATCAACTCATCTTTTTGTTTTTGCAAAAAAACAATTCTTCCTAACAATGCCATCTCTTCATACCACCCTTCTCAATTTAATTTCTCATGTTTTTAAATGTATTTTATAGCAAAACAGCGTTTTTCAAAGTTGATTTGTAAGATTATATGACATTAATTTTCACTATTCATGTAAAATCTACAACACCTAAAAACGGGATTTGGTTGAATTCCGGTTCTTTTATCTATCACCCGCCTCCAGGGCAAAATAAAAAGCCGCCTACGGGTGAATTGTGCTGTTTTATATCTTTTTCTGTCATTAAATATAACTATATTGTAGAAAATGTCGAACGATTCTCGTTCAGCTCCCCCTTCTATATGGTAAAATTATAAAAAATCCCTTGTAGTTACCTCGGATTTTACTCTCCTAGAATATCCCCCTACTTGGTGCCTTACAGGCACTATTTTTTTGCTTACTTTTCTTCTCTCTCTGGCTGATATCCGGATTTAGTGTTCCGAATTTTTATGGTATATGCTCTTCCATATATCGCTGGCATTCGTATACCATGGACTATGTTACCTGCTTTCTCCGAACATCTCTCGAACTTCTGGATCATATTCATGATATGACGTCAGACCGCATACACCGAACTCGAATTGTGGCGTACGCTGCTTCAAAAAAAGACATCAGAAAAAGCCTAGAGCTAAAAAAATTGACAAGCCTGCCTTAAGCATGATACGTTAATTTCAAGGCAGTTAAGATTTCAGAATAGTCTTTATTTATCAAAAAATATAGGTTTACGAGAGGAGATGATGAAGGTATGACGAGTCAAGCAATCAAGAGTACTCTCACAGATACTCTTGATAAAGTTTTGAGTAACGCCGTAAGCAGGGCCGGGGGCATACCCGGAGTGGTTGCAATGATAACTGACCGTGAAGGGAACATCTACGAGGGTGCAGCCGGGGTACGTGAGATCGGCAAGGAAACGCCGATGACCACCGACACAGTGTTTGCTCTTTTCTCGACTACTAAGGCCATCACCGGCACAGTATTGATGCAGCTGATCCAGGAAGGCAAAGTCAGACTTGACGATCCGGTCAGGAAGTATGTGCCTGAGATTTCTGAAATTAAGGTTCTCGAAGGGTTTGACGCAGATGGGCAACCCAAACTAAGAGAACCCAGAACCGACATTACCATCAACATGCTAATGCTCCACACTGCTGGCTTTGGTTACGAGTTCTTCAGTCATGAGGATCGAAAATATCGTGATGCAAAGGAAGTACCTTCCATACTCACCAGCACCTTTGACTCAGTTAAGAGTGTGCTGCTATTCGAGCCAGGTGAACGCTGGAACTATGGCGTCAACATTGACTGGGTTGGCAAGGTTGTCGAAGCTGTATGTGGTAAGCGACTAGGCGAAGTGATGGCCGAGCGGATTTTTGCCCCCCTGGACATGAACGACATCGGATTCACACTAACTCCGTCGATGATGGAACGCCGCGCAACCATCCACCGTCGAACCCAGGACGGTAATATCACGCCGCTACCTGATCTCATGCTGCCACAATCTCCCGAAATGGACATGGGAGGACACGGTTTATATGCCAGCATTGGCGAATACATGAAGTTTATTCGGATGATCCTGAATGAGGGTGCAGGCGTACTCAACCCGGAAACGGTCGCGCAAATGTCTCAGAATGGGCTTGGGGCACTGAAGAGCGGCGGCTGGAGCTCGTCCGATCCATCGTTGGCTAATGACGGTGAGTTCTACCCTGGTGTGCAAAAGTCGTGGGCTTATACATTCCAGGTAAATGAGGATCCTATCCCCACAGGTCGGCCAGCAGGCCAATTGATGTGGGCGGGGTTGGCCAACCTGTTCTACTGGATCGACCGCCAGAACGGCATTGGTGGATTTTTTGCTTCCCAAGTCTTCCCATTCCAGGATGTGGCTTCGTATTTGGGCTTCATCGAGTTCGAGTCAGCAGTCTACAGTACATTGAAACAGTTAGGTCAAATTGACACTTAATCCAAGGATACGAGTTTGAATAAATGGGGGCTACGGTTGCTGACCGTGAGTTTTCTTATACTATCGGCTCTACGTCATAATGAGTTTTCTATTCGTGTGCACACTTTCTGAGTAGCCGTTCGTCGCAAAAAAGTGAATGTGTTCGACAAACACCTTTCCGCATAGGAAATTTTTTTGTAACTTTGTCTCTTTCACTTCGTATAAGAAAGTGTACACGCTCTCTTTATCCTCCCCCTGTTGTAACCTACAGGGGTTTTTTTTGTTTATTTATCAGAAGAATAGGCAATACTCAAAACAGTACCTTCACCTTTTTTCTCCTCTCCTTTACCCTTCTGCATTGCAGAGGGGATTTTTATTTTCGTTCAAACTGCTCCCAATGTTCTTCGAATCTTTTACTTCACGTATAGACTTCTTCACTATCAGCTTATCTCCTACCTGAAAGTCACGGTCACTCTTCCGAATTGTAAACCTCTTCCGTCCATCCAGCACCGCTTGAAAGTACGGTGAGTCTGTTTTTAGTTCGTGCGTTTTCCCTTCTCTCCTCATCCTCCCCCGGTTCATAAGCCGTTGCACAACTATACTGTTAAACCAAAATAGAATTAATATTAAACCAAAAAAGAATGACGAAAGCGCAAATAGGAGCGTTTATACTGCTATTTCTTGCTTTCTTTGTTGGCATACTATTTGCTTATGTTAAAAAGTGCTGACAGGTGCTCTCTTCACCTATCACCTTCTAATCATGGAAGCAAGACTCCACCATATATCCTCTTGCTTCCTTTTTTTTATTTTCCCTGCGCACCATTATGCCAGCCGCTTCATCACTTCGTATGAGCCGTTTGTCATCACTCGGTTATGGTACTGGCTCCGGAGTCTTGAGAAGTGGTTGTGAACTCATCCTCTAAATGGATATCCGTTGAAGTGAACGGGCAGATAGTACAGAAATTGAGCACAAAATAACCAGTCGTTGCTATATCCGACTGGTTGTTTGATTTAATACTTCTGTATAGTTAAGTTCAAAGTCCATCGTTTTTTACAGCTACTGTTTCTCTAAACTCGGCTTCTTTCCATCCTTTACAAACATCTACCCACTCTTTAGCAAATGAATATTGAAATAATTCATCACATGTCAATTCGATGGCAGAGTTTGTGCTTCCGCAGGCGGGGAAAAGGGTCTCAAAACGTTTCATCGAGATATCCAGATAGACGTCCATTTCGTTTTTCAATCCGAACGGGCAAACGCCACCTATGACATGTCCGGTTTGCTCCAGCACTTCGTCAGGCGTGAGCATACGTGCCTTGAAGCCAAATGTGTGACGAAATTTCTTGTTATCGATTTTGGCATCACCAGCAGCTACGATCAAGATGGCTTTGTCCCCTTCTCCCCTAAAGGATAGCGTCTTCGCAATTCGAGCAGGGATAACGCCAATTGTTTCAGCGGCCTGCTCAACCGTAGCACTCAATGTTTCAAACTCCATCACATCATTTTCACGATTCCACTGTTTAAAGTGGGCTTTTACACTTTCAAATGACATCTTATTCACCCTTCCCTTACCAATTATTACATAAAATGATAACACGCTTTAAGGTTCTGGTGCAAAAAACCTAAACTTACGGTAAGTAATCTATTAAAACAACTAAATTACATTTTATCATACATAACCTCTCTCATTTAAGATTTCAAGGACAAATCTCCAGGATTCGAGTCAATATCTTGGACACAAAAGCTCTTGCGCTAGGATATTTTATTGAAGTACATACGTTCGTATTTAAAAAGAGAAAAAGACTCCACTGCCGAATGAATATGATTGGAGCGGCTACCCTAGTTTACAAAATGGGCATTGTCGGACGTTTTTAGCATTTACTAACAGATTTTTTTCCTGTTAGTGCCCTTTCAAACATATCGATAATCTCCAAAAATCTCTCCGCTTCACGGAATACGTGATCAGCCAGTAATGGGTGAATAATACTTTTAATACGGCATGCCTCAATTAAATCACGAGCCGTCTTTTTAAAATCACGAAGTGATTTTACAGATACTCTGTTTTGGTCAAGAAACTGACTAAGAAGAGGGGACGTTTGTGATTGTGGACGCATAGAATCCAAATCAATTGCTTGAAATAATAATTGATCAAAATCATTACTGAATTCCTGAGCCTGCTCTACGAGTTTTCGTTCTGACGGGTCCAGAAGATGACCAATAAATTTCGCATGATCGGCCATAATACGCAAGAAAAATACGTTTTCATCGATAATGGCATCGGGTATTGGTTCCAATTGACCTTGATTTAACTCTGACAACCTATTTCTAAAGTAATTTGCTTCTCTACTTATATGATCAATAAGTAAAGGAAATAAATTAGCTCCAGGCAACTTGCAATGTAAAATAAGACCAAGAAGTTTTCTTTTATAAACCCAAATATGAGAGACGGCATTATAAACCTCTGCATTAAATTGTGTAATCTGTCGGGGATCTGTTTTCAAAGTAAAAGCATGTGATTGGCTCTCAATTTGTTCGAAGATACGAAAAAATTGTTGTGCTTCATTTATAAGCTGAGTATCTTCACATCGAAGGCCCAATGTAATAAACAACGAGTGTTCTTTCATAATACGGGACCAGAAACGAACCTCATCTAACGAGCGAGCAACAAATCCATTGGACATGAACAAGCCTCCTAAAATAAACTTTCAGGATAAGATATGCATAAATGTTCCAATGGGTAACAGCCTACATTTATTTGTTAAATAGACATAAACCAAGTTATCGAACTTAAAAAAGGCGTTCTCATGAAGAGAGCACCTATTCCTTTCTTTTGCTCATCATAGATAATCCAAGCTAGATTTTTTATGACCTCATACTTTAATTTCCGCGCTCTTGTGTACGGTACACCCTCTTCACCTTACGTTCGTGTCACTTCGTGTGTCTCTCTTTTTTTATGCAACCAAAAAAGGACCGCTCCCCCGGAACGATCCCTTCGCTTATCTTCTGACATTATCATCATACCACCCCTATCTCAAAATGGCGCGCCAAGCTTCAGCCAAAATCATGCCATTTTCACGCCATTTTTTCAGTTCGTAGCCTCCTTTAAAAAGGGCAATTTCCTAATAATAATCGTCCAAACCAAAAAGAAAAGACAACCATACGATACGATAAGACTTTACTTCAAGGAGGCATCTTGATGAATAAAAAGCCAACAAATAAAAAAAGTTTCCAGATAAAAAATAAACCTAACAGCAAAACGTACACAAAAAGACAGATACAGGTACAGACACATACACACGAATTTTTAGGTAGTACCAAGTTGGCAGAAGCAGGGGCTGACAGACATAACCATCGTTTTGCAGGAGTTACAAGTCAAGCAATCCGCAGAGGTAATAGCCATGTACATGTGATAACTGTTAATACCGATTTTTTTAATCACCTTCATCAAGTTAGAATAATAACGGGTCCTGCTATTCCTGTTGGGAACGGAAAGCATGTACACTTTGCCAAAGGAAGAACTACACTGAACGATGGCCACGTCCATAATTTCGAATTCTCCACCTTAATTCAAAGTCCCCTTATATAAGGAAACTTATAACAAAGCGGCTCTTTGGTGCACTAGAAAGCCGCTTTTTACATAGCTGAGATTACTCTTTAGCCCCCCAGAGAAGTTGGACACTAAGGGTGTATTTTGATTACACTTCGCTTTGAACAAGCTGTAAAACACTACAAACAATCACTTTAGCCTAATAAAGGTTAGCAAAATGTTTGCAATTGAACCTTTCAAGCAATAATAGAGAAGATAAAAAGCAGAAAACCCTTGGTATTACTGGATTTTCTGCTTTTTCTCTTCTGTCTATGTTTCAAGTATTTTTACATAACCCTCTTAAACATCTTCTCGATATCATATGTCGAAAAATGAATGATAATCGGCCGGCCATGCGGGCACGTGAACGGACTGGTCGTACGGCGCAGTCGTTCGATGAGTGCTTCCATCTCAGCATGATTCAAATAACGGTTCGCTTTGATAGCCGCTTTGCATGACATCGTAATGGCCGCTGCTTCACGCAATTTCACCACGTCAATGCCTTTTTTCGATGTGAGCACCATCTCTACCATCTCGCGCAGAATCGCTTCTTCTTCGCCGCGCGGCAGCCAGCGTGGATGGGAACGAATAATATAGCTGTTTGCACCAAACGGCTCCATATGCACGCCTACCTGTTCGAACCAGTCACGGCCTTCCTCTACGGCAGCCGCTTCCGCCGCCGTCAACTCCAGCGTAATCGGAATCAGCAAATCCTGGCTTTCAATAGCCTCCTCGCGCAGCTTGTTAAGAAAATACTCATAGAAGATGCGTTCCTGGGCAGCATGCTGATCAATCATAAACATGCCGTCCTGGTTTTGTGCCAGGATGTATGTGCCGTGCAGCTGCCCGAGAGGATACATTTCCGGCACACGCAGATTGACGGCATCCCTTTCGACGCTTTCCGGTTCATCCTGTGCCTGTCCCTCCGATAAAGGTTGTTTTTCGGTTGTAGGAACGGCATTCATCTGCGATGCAGAATCCTGTGTGGATAAGGAAGCAGCAGGGGCATCTTCTGCATCTGCGATATTCAGCTTTCGTTCCGCAACATAGTCTGAACCCGGCTCTGTCCGGTATAGACTCTCTGTGGCGGCTGTATCTTCCGCTCGCTCCGAGCCAAATCCAGAGAACGGAGAGTGCGGCCTTGTTTTTATTTGGTTCGCCCGGTTCTTCTCCGTCCCTCCCGAACCTACCTCCGCTTCCCACCTGGCTTCAGATTTCCATTCTTCCTGACGAGAGTCCGCATCTTCTTCTCCTATCGTTCCTTGTTCAAAATCAGATGCAGACACACCGGCTTCCCTTCTCTTCTCTTCTCTGCCCGGTACAAAGAGCGTCCAATCCATGGATGCCTGGTACTCATTACTTTTAGGGCGCGGTCCGCTCTGTGCCGATCGCTTTCGTCCCGGCTCCGGAATTAAACGCTGAGCACTCCAGACCTGTTTGACCTCCTGCTCCACGAAAGCATACAATTCCTGATCTTTGCTGAAACGGACTTCCAGCTTCGCCGGATGGACATTGACATCGACGAGCGTTGGGTCCATATCAATCGAAAGTACCGCAATCGGATAGCGATTAATCGGCAGCAGCGTATGATAGCCGCGTAAAATCGCATTCGTCAATCCCATATTGCGGATATAGCGGCCGTTAATCAGCGTAGAAATATATGAGCGGCTGGCGCGGGTAATCTCCGGCCTGGCAAGGTAGCCCGTCATGGTAAAATCGAGGGACTCTGCTTCAATCTTGACCATATTACGGGCGACATTCATGCCGTATACGGCCGCAATCACATGCAGCAATTGGCCGTCGCCTGACGTGCGCAGTAGCTGTTTCTGATTGTGCGTCAGCAAAAACGCAATTGTCGGATGCGAAAGTGCCAGCCTGTTCATAACATCCGACGCATGGCCGACTTCCGTATGAATGGTTTTCATGTATTTTAGGCGGGCCGGCGTATTATAAAACAAGTCGGACACGATCACTTCCGTACCGCGCGGAAAGGCGATCGGCTCACACACATCTTCCCTACCGCCCACGATGCGGATACGCGTGCCAACCTTCTCTCCTTTGGGAGTGCTTTTTACTTCTGTACGGGAGACAGCTGCGATGCTGGGCAGCGCCTCGCCGCGAAAGCCCAACGTACGAATGTGGGCGAGATCGCGTTCCCGTTTCAGCTTGCTGGTAGCGTGTCGCTCGAATGCCAGACGGCAATCTTCTTCGACCATACCGCACCCGTTATCCACAACACGGATCGAAGCCAGCCCCCCTTCTTCGAGATGCACTTCAATTCGGGTACTTCCGGCGTCAATTGCATTTTCCACCAGCTCCTTGACGACGGAGGCCGGCCGCTCGACTACTTCACCGGCCGCAATTAAGTTGGCTAATTGGGCATCCATCACCTGGATATTTGCCACGGACATCTCCTCCTTGCCTGTCCGTTAGATATGCTTTTTTAGTTCAAATAAAAAGTTCATCGCCTGCATGGGCGTCATATTCAACAAATCCGCTTCACGCAGCTTTTTGAGCGCTTTTTCTTCCGCTTTGCTCGGCACAGTACGCTCTGCCTTCTTCCCGGCGGCCGGTTGCCCCGGATTCCAGAAGAGCTCGAGCTGTTCGGCTTCTTCCGCTGCGGGTGCACCGATTGTTATCGGCTCGCATACCGGCTCCGCTCCGGAATTCTGTTTGTTCGTCTGCAGCTGCTCACCGCCTGGCGCCACTTCCCGCGCTACCGCGCCTTCGTATTCATCCAGCAGTTGGTTGGCACGCTCAATAATGCGGGGGGGCAGCCCTGCAATCTGGGCGCAGTAAATGCCGTAGCTTTTATCAGCCGGACCGTTGACCAGCTTACGCAGGAAAATCACGTTATCTTCCGTTTCATTGACCGCCATATGAAAATTCTCCAGCCGATCAAGTGTCGCCTCCAGGTGTGACAGCTCATGATAATGGGTCGATACAAGCGTCTTACAGCCGATATCGTTATGCAAATATTCAATAACCGCTTGGGCGATGGACATTCCTTCCGATGTCGAAGTGCCCCGGCCCAGTTCATCGATAATAACAAGACTGCGTTCTCCGGCGTTTGTAAGTGTAACCTCGATTTCTTTCATTTCGACCATGAATGTACTCTGGCCACCCACCAAGTCATCCGCCGCTCCAATCCGGGTGAAGATTCGATCCACTGGCGTCACCTGCGCGAACTCAGCGGGTACGAAGCTGCCCATCTGCGCCATAATCACGATAAGCGCAACCTGACGCATATAGGTGCTTTTCCCCGCCATATTCGGACCGGTGATCAGCAGAATTTGTCGGTCAAGGCCCAATTCCGTATCATTCGGCACGAACGGTTCCCCATGCAATACCGCTTCGACGACCGGATGGCGGCCATCCCGAATGACCAGCGGACCTTCCGTCAGAATCTCGGGTCTTACATAGCGGTTATCCTGGGCCACCGTTGCAAGCGACTGCAGCACATCCACCGTCGCCACCTGCAGTGCCAACGTCTGCAGACGTTTCACTTCCCGGGCAATCCGCTCCCGGATTTCAACAAACAACTGGTATTCAAGCTCGGAACGCTTCTCTTCCGCTTCAAGGATAAGCGCTTCTTTTTCTTTTAATTCCGGCGTGATAAACCGCTCGGCGTTCGCTAGCGTTTGCTTACGCTCGTAGCGTCCTTCCGGCAGCGCGCTCAGGTTCGCTTTGGTTACTTCAATGTAGTAGCCGAACACTTTGTTATAACCGACCTTAAGCGAACGAATGCCTGTTGCCTGGCGTTCCTGCTGCTCAAGACTGGCAATCCATTGCTTGCCCTCGCGGCTGGCGGTGCGCAGCTTGTCCAAATATTCATGGTATCCTTCTTTAATCAATCCGCCCTCTTTCATAGCAACTGGCGGTTCGTCCACAATGCCGTTGTCGATGATCTCAACAATATCGCGGCATGGGTCCAGCCGGTCCGCTACGTCGCGCAGTGCATCCGAGCCAACTGCCAGCTCACGCAGTATGCGTTTAAGCCCCGGCACGGCTTTCAGAGAGGATTTCAACTGCACAAGATCACGCGGACTGGCCGTACCATACGCGATGCGACCGGCCAGTCGTTCCAGATCGTATACGTCTTTCAGGCAGGTGCGCAGCTCATCGCGCGCCAGCCAGCCGTCCAGCAGCGCCTGAACGGCCGCCTGCCGGCGCTCTATCTCGGCTTTGTTGAGAAGCGGTTTATCGATCCAGCGGCGCAGTAAGCGACCACCCATTGCTGTGACCGTCTGATCCAGCAGCCAGAGCAGTGAACCTTTCTTTGATTTATCCCGAATGGTCTCTACCAGTTCAAGGTTGCGGCGCGTAAACTGATCAAGCACCATGAACGACGATGCTTCATAGATCGTTACCCGGTGCAGATGATCAAGCGAACGCTTTTGCGTTTCTCTGAGATACGACAAAAGCCCGGATGCCGCCACCAGCATCGCATGCGTACTTTCCCGTCCGCTCTTCACATCGCCAAATAGCGTCCTAAAGCCTTTATGCGGATCCTGATCCGCTTCCTGCCGTTCGACGGAGCGCTTCGTAACAGCGATAGAATAAAGTTTTAACCGCTCGGATACCCCTTCTTCTACTGTCACATCGTCTGCAAGCAGCACGACTTCCGAAGGGCGATACTGCATCACTTCATCAAGCAAATGCGACTCGGAACCCACTTCTGTTACATAGAATTCTCCTGTGGAAATATCGCACGCGGCAAGTGCGAACGCATCTTCTTGTTTATATACCGATAGCAAGTAATTGTTTTCTTTGTCCTGCAGAAACTTGCCTTCCATCACCGTACCTGGTGTGATAACGCGGGTCACTTCCCGGCGCACAACGCCTTTGGCCTGTTTCGGGTCTTCTACCTGTTCACAGATAGCGACTTTATAGCCTTTCTCGATTAGCTGGGCAATATACGTATCGACAGAATGATACGGGACGCCGCACATTGGAATGCGTTCTTCACCGCCCCCTTCGCGTCCGGTCAACGTAATCTCCAATTCCCGCGACGCGGTCAGCGCGTCCTCAAAGAAGAGTTCATAAAAATCACCCAGCCGAAAAAACAGAAATGCGTCCCGATACTGGGCTTTGATCGCGAGGTATTGCTGGATCATGGGGGTATATTTCATAATGTTTCTTCTCTCCTGTACCTGCATTTTCTCCTCTCTCATTATAACATACTGTGCTCATACGCTCGATGGTCGATAGAAGTCTCCGGTTGAAATGGCGGCAGCTTCCAGGCAGGACGGATGTCGACGTATTCCTCCCATTCACCTCTCTCTAGCACCTGCTGGGCGAATGGTTCTAAATACGAGGCATATCGGGCATATCCATCCACTTGACGCAGCTCTTCCCAGAGTCCGGACATCAGCGGCGCAAACGCATCACGGTTTCCTTGATAGAAGGCGTGATGCATTCGGGAACTAAGCAGCGGCAATGCGCGCAAATTCTGATACGATTCGGCAATCAGGTGGCTTAGCGCTATTACACCGCGAGCCACCTTTGGCGATGCGAGCCAGCTCGGCAGCGTCCGGTATTCAAATCCCCCGTGAAATTGCAGCCGCATGTCGCCCAACTGCCCGTAACGCGGCCTTCGCGCCAGCGAGCGCGGGCTTTCGATCAGAAAGACAGACAGCGCCAGATACGCATCCAACGCGCGCAGCAACTGCGAATTCGGCGCTATGCCGCTGAAATGGATATGACCGCCGATCGGGTACCCGGTAAGCGGCATGCCGCCCACTACCCATTCAATATGAGAGGAGCCGATTTTTCGGATACCTACCATCATAGCGCGATACAAGTTACGAAACAACTCTTTTGCGTCTTCCGCAGGCTCTGGACGCAGTTCCCCAAGCGGCAGGTGCGTCTTCGTCGTATCGCCCCTCAGGGTCGCACGGTCGCACCCTACAATCCCCTCCTTAGGAAAACAGCTCGATGCAAGTATCAGCTTACCGGCCGAATTACGCAGCACAAACTCCAAATCCGCCCCCAGCATAATCGATTGTTTCCGCATGTTATAGCGCCTACAGAATTGGGCGACATGAAAAACAAATTTCCGGGCCAGCGTATCCGTCATGCGAAATGTCGGAGCGATACCCAGCACATAGACTTCGCCGTTTAGACCGACGCCGAAATAGACGGCCGCAAAATCCAATCCCAGCGCATATACACTGCGTACCGCATACTGCCGCAAGCGGCGGATTTCCTTCGTTTTTTGATCGGATGCAATCTCCTCATAGTCATTCTCCCCCTCGCGAATACGGGTGTGCAGCCAGAGGCGAGGCTCGGAAGAACGATATAAACTAATGATATTCTGCTGAAAAACAATGGCTATGTAACGCCGAATAGTAGCCATGGCCGGCTTCCCTTTCTCTGCATACGAAATGCCAATATCTGCAAGCATTTTTTCCGTCGCAGCTGGATCTAACGCGTTGGCAATCGCCTCTTTTCCATTTAACACCACTGTACGCCGGTCGCAAGCGGAGAGTCCGGCATCTCCCCACTGCAGTATGAATGGCGGTTCTCCAATCAGATTTCCTCCTGCATTTCCCTTCCAATACTTAAGCAGAGAGGGGTCAGGTGTATCGGCCTGGCCATACAGCAGAAAACAAGTCATAGCCCCGCTTCCTTTCCCGTAAAATACTTTAAAAAGAAAAAGGGAGGATGCTCCCTCCCACGGTTATAAGCCCATATGCGTGTTAGTCGAGGAATGTGTCAGGATCAAGATCAGCGAAATCGTCCAGTTCCTCAAAATCGTCGGTGAAAGTGTCATCTTTTTCGCCGTCATCGCAAGAGTCGCAAACCCAGACACACAACTTCGTTTCCCCGACAATTTCTACCGCATATTCGCGCTCGACCGTAACCACGACTCCACCGCCTGGCTTCACCTTCGCCTCCACGCAGTTTGGCTCCTGTGTCACACGCGCCGTTACTTCCACTTCCCCACGCAAGTTATGGTCATAATAAGACAGAGGAACGACTTCCACAAACTTCGCAGTTTCCTTCAACACCGTAGTCTCTGTGTTGTTGTTGTAGGAATACCAGAGGTTAATTTCGTATGCTCCGCTCACCTCGACCGTTTCGCCTATCTTGTCGGCCCGGTATGTGTGATTGATAACCCAGGCACCCAAGATAGTGACCGCTTTGTGGGATGGGGTAACGGTATGAGTGGCTTCGGAAAACTTACGCCCCCGGCCGCAGACAGCTTTGGTGACGATTTCCCGGCACTGCTTCTCTTTATTCGTACTCGACATGTTGTTACCTCCTCCATGCAACGTTTCCCTACATGTGTATGCAGGGCAATCATCACGGGTGCAACACAAAAGTCTGCTTTCGGTGCCGCGTCCGCCTGTGCCGCCCTGATCAGCACTGTGACTGATAATCCATAAATATGCAGGGCAAGCGCCCGGGGTGCTTGGAAAAGCAGGACAGAGCGGATGGCGAAATCCGGTAAAAAACTTCTGCTGTCTTAAGGTGCGTTGTCTATTTTTAATCCAAAAAAAGGGGCTGACCCAAAAGGTCACTTTATGTATCCTTTTGGGTCAGCCCCTTTTCCATCTTACCCGCATATATTCAAATAGCCTCAGTCTACCTTTATAAAATAATTATAGGTAAAATTCATAAAGATCTAGTTTCCGTTTAACGTACTCATCATCCGGCCTTAATCTTAATGCATATTTGAAATACCCTCTTGCTCGCTCGTATTCTTTCTTTTGATCATAAGCTTGGCCAAGTTTTTTGACTACGACCCAAATCCCAGGAGTTTCTTGATTAATTTTTTCCAATATTTGAATACTTTTCTCTTCTTGTCCACATAAACCATAGCATAATGCCAACTTGTAACGATAATCCAAGTTTTTCGGCTCCTTTTGATAAAGTTTTTGATAAATGCCCAGCGCTTCCTCATACTTTTTCATTTCCAAAAAGATTCTCGCCTTTACATTTTGTACGGCCATATTAAAACTTTCCTGACGGGTTGCTTCAATAGTGATTCCTTCAATGCTTTCGATGGTTCGTAATGCTTCAAATAAACGGTTGGTTTTAAAATATACATATGCAAGCTGCAGCGATATTTCCGGTAATGTATTGCCATTTGTGATTTCTGTCGTTAATATTTTCGCGGCCAGTGTAAATTTCCCGAGCTTGCAATTCATGATCGCTAATTCTAACGGATCGCGCTTATTTGCTAACGTTACACGAGGAACAAACTTTTCTGCTTGCTGTTGTTTAATGTGTTCCGTTACCGCTCTTTTGAAATCTGTACGAAAGTCGGTAATAGATGGGTATCTCATTTCAGGGTTTCTTTCCAGTGCTTTCATAATGACCTTTTCCATAAAAGGAGTAATGCTGTCATTTAATTCTCTCGGTTTCGGAAAGGGGACGTTATGAATCACATTAAAATACGTGTCATACGGTGTTTTACCTGTTAAAAGCTGGTATAACAATACTCCCAGTGAATAAATATCGGAATTTAAAAAACGTTTTTGTGAGTGAAGAACTTCAGGAGCAATATAAGCAAACGTCCCTGCTCCATCAATCGTTTTTACAAAGATATCTTCAATCAATCGACTCGTTCCAAAATCAGTTATTTTTACTGTTGAATCATTAATTAATATGTTATCCGGTTTAATATCCCCATGAGCGACGCACTGTGCATGCATGAATTCAACACCGTTCAATACTTTGTCAAAAATATCAAACATTTTTTGAAATGTTCGCGGATGGCTAATGCCTTTTTCGCTCAACTCTCTCGAAAGTGGCCTTCCATCAAACAACTCCATTTCAATGGTAAAATATCCATCCACTCTTCCCATCCAATAAATATTAATAATATTCTCATGAGTGACACCAACAAAACGCTCCCCTTCAACTAAAGCAGCATCCCCACGTTCCTGGCTTTTCGGAATTTTTAACGCTACGATTTCTCCATCATCACAGCGCAGGGCTTTCCACACATATCCGTATGTCCCTTCGCCAATCATTTCTTGCAAGATGTACTTATTGCCGATGTTCATATCCTTTTTCGGCTGGATCGAATAGCGCTTACGAGTCATTGTTGTTACCTCACTTGAATCCATTCATTAATGGTAAGATTTTCTTTCGTCCCGCTTGCCACAGCTTGAAAAATAAGATAATCCGTGACAAACGAATCAATACCAGGAATGAATCGCCCATTCGGCAATGTAAACCCTTCATCAAAAATGCGAATATATTTATCGATATCTTTCGGGATGGAACCACTGTAAGACCAATAAACAAAAAGAATAAGCGGCAAATCACTGCCAAGTTGATGATAAGCTAATAATAAATTCTCTATCTTCTCTCGTAACTTATCGTGTTTGGCTTTTGAATTCCCGAACCGCTCGAACTCTGAAACAAGTACAGGTTTTACATCTGCCTGCCGATACCATACCGAATCCGGTCGAACTTCACGGGTCACGCTGTGACCGTATTGTTGATTCGTTGGATAAATCGGACATTCCGATAAAGCGGTAATCCCCTGAATGTATCTCCCGATTTCTGTGATATAGTTCAATCCCGCTGAATGAACTGTTTCTGAATAATCACGAATACCATGAATCGAAATCATCGGAAAAAGTGAATGACGAATATTTCCACTTTTAAACTCTTCAATAATAGCTGATCTTAATTGTTCCTTATCCACCAAACACTCCCCATTCTTTGACAACTTCAGGTGATTGACCGCCATGAACCAGCGCTTTTATCCCAACTTTCACCAGAAGCGGTGCAGGGATCGAGCGACCTGTAATTAACGCTTCTCCTGTTGATAAAGCTGGAAGTTCATCAATATCTGCTTTCGTTAGCATATCGGATGTTTTTGTAATAAACCGCTGATCGTCCGGGTTTTTTAATCTCATTGTAATGATTGTATTACATTGAGACGTCACATCCGCATCTAGTTTAGAAGGACGTTGGGAAACAATTGCAAATCCTACGCCGAATTTACGGCCTTCTGCAGCGATTTTTTTAATAATTTTTTTGGAAATTGTTGGTATTCCGTTCGGTGCATAATTATGCCCTTCTTCATACACGAGGAAACATGGGCGAATCGGACGTTGTTTATCAGCGGCTGCTCGCATAATTTCACTTGATACAAGTGCAGTAACAATTTGCTTTGCATCATCGGATAGTCCCTGAAGATCGATAATAATCAAACGTCCGTATTTTTCGTTCATCTCCCCGATTAATGTATAAATATCGGTTGGTTCACCAATCGCCTTCGTATAAAAGCTTCTAGCCTCATTAATCACACGCTTTAATTTCATGGAAGCAACAGCTGCACTTCTTCCATTTAGCGCTCTTGCTTCCGCTTCCGTTATTTCATCCCAGTTACGCAACTCTTCTAAATCACCAGAAAGTAAGTCACGCAAATCTTTAATATCTCTTGGGGGATGTGGATATTTGTATTTCCAGTAACGAATAGCTACGTCAAGAACGCGTTGCTGCGGCTCTGTTAATCCTGGCAATATCTCTTCGAAGTCATCCATTTCAAAGCGATCAAATTGCAACGCCAAATGTTTATTCTTTCCTGTGTATTTGAAATCAAACTCTTCCATTTGTGGCGTATATACTTGAATCCCGCCACCTGCTGTTTGTAAGGCACGAAGTCTTTCCTGAATAAATATAATGCTTTCTCGATCTTTTTCGTCTTCAATATGATCCAGGTTTGTATTAAAGTGAATATCTCCTTTTTCAAAGGCCTTTCCATACTCGCCATGCGTATCAAATACAACA
>Ga0310836_101005_pt1 | contig 18272 bp, 14 predicted proteins | sample SM_ome_4_FD_201310 | JGI IMG/M metagenome (GOLD analysis project Ga0310836, IMG submission 201310) | Sorghum-adapted microbial communities enriched on stacked mutant (SM) sorghum from Joint BioEnergy Institute, Emeryville, California... ... | reverse complement strand
GTTCAATCGGTTTAACGGCGGGCGCTTGCTTCTCTTTTCAAAGCGGAAATCCGGGTCGTTAATGATGTAATCGAACATTTTGTAATAATCTTCTCTCGCATGTCCTTCAACCGCCATTAATTCTTCTACCGTATGGCCTTCACTCAGTTCACTTGTCCGTTCTTTAAATTTCTCAATAAGCGCTGTGATTTCGTCTTTACCATTTTTGGCCCGCGTTTGATAGTATTTTAATACTTGCCTCATCTGGGCAATGGAGCCAGCGATAAATATTCGCGCCAATTCCAGCCGTTTTTCTTTATCTAGGTAGTGTTCCGCCTGTTTTAAAATGACATGTCCAGCATTGTAATGTTCCCGTGGATAAAAGGTGCCCGTGTAATATCCGTAATGGTTAAAATAATGGATGCAAATTTCTTTGGCAGCGGCAAATTCGAGAAACCGTTTTGTGACATCCACTTCGCCAAAAATGTAAATGTCATTCGTATCTTCAACGGGAATATATTTGCGCCCGGCTTCCGATTCAAAGTATAGACTGTTATCCTTTCGTTTCAGTTCTCCGCTCGTAAAGATATACAAAGTTTTTTTCATCATTAACCCTCCGCCCAACAATATTCGCGATAAGCACATTTCCGGCAAAAATTAATTTTTTTAGGCGGAGGAGGGACCGGTTGCCTGGCAATGCGGCGAATCTCTTGAATCGCCTCATCCAATTTTTCTTTCGCTTCGGGCGTCCATTCAACGACCTCGCGTCGCCGCTCCTCAGGAAAAAGCAATTCGCCTTTCGCTTCAATCCCCATCTCTTTCAGCGTGTCCAAATAGAAGAGCAGTTGATAACGGGCGCTTTCTTTAAAACGGGAGGATTTCTTCACTTCCCCGATGATCAGTTGTTGCCCATGTTGTCTGACGCGGTCCACTTTAATGTTTCCAATCACAATTTCTTTTTTGTCGTTTTGATACCTATGTTCCGAAATGAACCGACCGATATCCAGATTTTCATCGTCTTGATCGGCGGCAATTTGATGAATGATGAGCCAAAGCTCCCGGCGGCAAATGAAAAAATACCAGATATGCGTGGCGGTGACATCCATTGAAAAAGACATTTGGATCCCCCGATTTCAAATTAAATAAGATTCACCACTTTCATCCATATAACCTGTATCCTGATCATAATAATGATTTAAATTTTCCCGTGGCACCCAAAAGAAATCTGCATTAACGCCATTCCTTTCACTAAATGTAAAAGGGCGATTTTTCATATATCTTTTTAGACGTATTTGAACCATGTATTCACTCATCTTTGAAAGTATTTGCCTTAAAAGACTTTTTTTCTCGTAATAATTAAGCTCTTCACTCAGATTAGTTAAAAAGTCGGAATCGATAATTCCTTCAAACAAAGAAAGGTTATATGTTTTCTTATTATCTCTAATTTCTTCATAAGCATCGGCGAGTTTCCTCGCATACTCATCTGATTCAATAAACACATCGACCACTTCACCAGGACTCTCAATGAGCTTAAATTTTTCTATTTCATCAAAATTGAGTTTTCGGATTCCTTCTTCCCAAATATTTAATGATACCAGATCGACAGGGTTTTCTAGCATCGCATCATAATATTGCTTTACTAAATATTGATAATTCTTTTCTTCAATTTCTTTGTATGTTCGCAATAAATTTTTGGTTTTTTCTAAGTGATGTAATTTGTAAACATATTGATGATCGACATTCAGTTCGACAACATAAAGTTTAGAAGTAATTGGATTCCCATTATTATCTATCAAAGCTCCTTTACGATTAACACGCCCAGCCGTTTGAATAATAGATTCAAGAGGCGCGAGAGCCCGATAACCAACTTCAAAATCAAGATCAACACCTGCTTCAATAGTTTGGGTGGATACCATTACAACAGTTTCTTTTTCATTTAATAGATTACTTACCTTATCGATCACTTGAGCCCGGTGTTTGGGAATAATATTGGTTGATAAATAAATAACGTGAGCGTCATTCCCTAATTCATTTTTTAACTTTTTGAATAATTCAATACTCCTTTTTATCGTATTTACAACTATCAAACTCGATTTATTCTCCCATGTCTTCTTAAAAAACGTGACAAATTCCTCAGTGTCCATTGGATTATCTAATCGGGGAAGAATTTTTGTTCGAGTTAACTCGTTGAAATAAATTTCGTTATTAGGGAGGAGTTCTAAAACATCGATGTTTTCGTTATTTTTAAGTAATTTTTGTCCTAGCTCTATGATTCGGGGCTGCGTTGCTGTCATTAGAATAAAGCGTGTTCCAAAGTATTCCGACATCTTGATAATACTTGCACCGATTAAAGGCATATATTTTTCTGGAATAGATTGAATCTCATCTAATATGACGATACTTCCCGCTAATTTATTTATTTTTTTCAGTAGCCTATTTTGTCCGGTAAATAACGATTGAAAAAGCTGTACGAAGGTGGTAAGAATTACATCACCTTCCCAAGCTTCAACCTCTGATAACGCTTGATCAAGTGAAAGCTTTTCTTGTTTATCTCCTTGAGATGTTTTAAGATCTGCTAATCTGTGATGTACAATGATTCGACCGTTATTACCAATAACTTGTTTATAATCATTTTCCGTTTGATTAATAATATTTATAAAAGGAATAGCCGTTATGATTCTTGGCTTATAATGACAAATAGCTTCTAATCGTTCCCGTAAAATCAAAGCGGCTTGTAATGATGATAAAGTTTTTCCAAGCCCAGTTGGAGCGGTCAAACTAAATATTTTATTTTCCCGCAAGTCCGTTTCCGTCATTTTCTCTATTTGTTTAACAATGGTTTGCCTTGCTAATTCCCTGCGATCAGTAAAATTGGTACTAACCTCATTTAGGTGCTTTTTTCCAACATATTCTGTAACATTTTTTGAAGGTAAATTATTTAACGATGTACGTTTGATTTGTGCCGAATCGAGTTTATCCGAATCAATTAACAGAGAAAAAAGATATATTAAGATAAAATACCAACGTTCATGACTCAGACGAGTTTTAAAAAGGGCCATAATCTGTTTTGTTAATTGTCTATCATTTTTCGCTTCATCAATATCAAATAGTTTTTCAATATCTAAATTATATAGATTGTTATCTAAAGTTCTTTGGATAATATCAGATTTGCTCAATAAATCTTTTGATTGTTCGTTAAGTTCTTTCCACATTGAAGCTGAATGTGAAGTGGAAAAAAGACCATATAAGGTAAGATTTTGATGGTGAAGACGGACGATCAAATATATTAAAAAAATCAACGCTCCTTCATCACGATGATTTTCTAAATAGGTGAAAAAACTCTTGACCTCATTTTTCTTTATATAATTGTATAAAGCTATGGCTGAGATGTGTGCATGATGTTTTAAAGCGGAATCCTTATTATACATCAGATAATCTTGAAAATACGTAGTGAATTTCCCTAGATCATGAAATTTTCCAATAAGATAAATCAGCTTTTTAATAGCGTGATTAGGTAAAATAGAAAATGAAACAGTCGGAGGCACAGATCGCTGTGCCTCGACAGCAACATTATTTAAATGATCAATAAGCTTTTGCTTGTCACCTGTTTTCCGATCGTAGTGCGCATAATACTCCATAATCTCACCTGGAATCGACTTATTATTCAAGCCATATAATATTTTCGCCATTCTCCAGACTTACAAAACGTGTGACGTGCGCATAGATTGGTGATGGTTCCATATTAATAATGACGTTGCCTTTCGCCTTTAAACGCCTATGACGATCAAATGCAAGGGGTATATCTTCTTTCATTAACCGATATTTCTCATCTTGGAAAGTCAACCGTTCGACAAATTTAAAAGGTATGACAGATTGAATCGGTACCTCTCCTCCATCGGATTTTTCATTTCCAGTTAAGGTTTCTGCCGATTCCAACCAACCGATATTTTGTGCTGTACCAAGCGCCAAAGATACTCCATAGGATTTATACCCCACATTAGAAAACAATGAGCTAAAATCGCTCATCAATTTGTGATCCTCATGATGGAACCATATTTGATAGTCAATGGCTCCCGATTTGATATCTTCAGGTATTACCAGTTCGGTAGCAGTTTGACTATGATGCTCTTGAGAGGCGTTTAAATCATTTGGCCCCTTAATCATTAACAGATTTAATTTTTGCATATTCTTTTTAATTCGCGATCGAATTCCAACGGCAATTTTACATCGCTCTAAAGAAAATAATTCATAATAACTATCCCGCTCATAACCCAAAAGACCAGCAATTATACCAACAACCGTTGTTCGAGGCGGGATGGAATAAGATAGCGCGGAGGAGTTTGAATAATAACGCCGAAATTGCGCCATCTTTCCTTTTAAATGGAAAGTAATAATTTTCATTATTAGACCTCCGTTGATACAATAGGGGCCCATAAATCAACAAATTCCTCAATATGAACTCTAAAAATCTCTTGGATATTTGCCAATGGGTGGTACCAACCAATAACTTTATCCACATAACCCAATTGTTTCATTTTTTCAATTGCTTCTTGCAATGGCAGATCATTTATCTGAAGATCTCGCAGCGAACGGATAGCACCTACATTTTCGTAACTGACGTTAATAAATCTTCTCATGTCTCCAAGAAAACCATCGAATTCCGGCTTATATACAACTTCCAAATAAGCAAGCGGCATTTGACCTTGTTTACTGTCTGTTTGGTTCATTAACATTCCTTGGACAAGTGCTTTTCGGAAAAGCTCCCGATCATCCTCAGTCATTCCTGTTAATTTAGCGCTGAATTTATTGATCGTTCCTGCATGCATAAAAAGGCCATAGTATAATTTATGTTTTTTGCCAAATGTGGAATTATCATCATTCATGATCGATGTAATTGTATTTGACTTGACGAGCTCCACAGGATGCATGGAGTAGCCCCATGAAATTTGTACCGGACCTGTAAATGTACGTGATACACCTTCAACAGCCATGGCACTGCCAAACAGTCGAATATCAATCAATGCTTCCCGAATTATGGTAGTTGTCAACTCGTTATTAAAATGTTGAAAAACCTTTTTATCTTTTTGGACAGCCTTATCTTCATAAATTTCACGATAAGTTGTTTTCTTGCTTTTACTTGACAGATAAGACCACAATTCATTTAACTTGGGATAATTAGAGAAGAGTTTGTCCATTTTCCCTTCATTATCCAACCATTGATTGCGAATGTGTTCAAACATTACATCCATCGGGACTTTTTGCTCTTCTAAAGTATCAACAAAGATGGGTAATCCTTTTTGTTTAAAAAAGTTGCGACAATCACGCTTTCTACGTGCATCACTAACCAAGGCGGTTTTTGTTTCGTAATCCATGCGCGGTTTGTTTTCCTGATCAGGATCACCGTTTGGATTTGTCATAGACGCTTCAAAGACGAACAAGAAATCACTGTTTTGATTAACAAGCATCATTTTTCCCTCCTAAATTAATTTTCATCATCATAATTGGTATTAGTATTATTATCGTTGGAATGGTCGCCTTCTTTTCCAGAACCTTTAGCAAATGAAACACCTGTCATGTAAGCATAACCGCTCATGATGTAAAAGACATTAGCCTGTTCGCTTAATTCATTCTTGGTTTTTAACACACCATAATATCTGTTGAATTGTGATAACAACCTTTCAGTTAATGGATATTTCATTTGATCATATTGACGGAGTTTATCAAGGACTTCTTGATAAAGCCAAATAACTTCCCGACCGTTCATCCCTTGAAACTGAATTTTGTTAAGGATTGGCTTAGATTTATGGCCTTTTCCACTTTGAGCACGTCCAACTACATTGATTAAAGTACCTAAATAAAATAATGCTCTAGATAAACGATCAAAATTTTGCTCCGTTAAAAATCCTTCAATTGCTGATATCGTCTCATCTTGTAAATTTTGATTCATATAATTATCTCCCACCTTTCGATTTGAAAAAGGGATTTTGTCCAAAACACATAAGTCTTGGCAACTTTTCAAAAGACAAAGGTATTTCATGACAATATCCTTAATATAAAAATCCTCTTTGTCAGGAATATATCTATTTAATGAGAGATTCTGATACTGAGTTATTTTTTTCTTCCTAATTTGAAATAATCCTTTTTCTAAGGCCTCCATTGCATATTGATAAAGTAACTCTGTCTCTAATAAGTGATTTGCTAATAACGCTTTATATACTGAAAGAACTCTTTGGATGTCCAATTGATCACCTTTTTTATTCGTTCTTACCGGAATGATTCGATAAATGCTCCCTAAGCTAAACCACCGTAAACCAGGTATTTGAGCAGCATTATTTCCGAGTATATTAAAGACTTCGCCGATTCTTGATAATTGAACATCCCCAAACACGTCTAATACACTGATAGAATTGCCATCCGTACGATAAATAACAAAGTGTACAATATATCCAGGGTTATGAAGAATCTCATCCTTCTCAACATCAAGTTGATTTTTCCATTCTTCAAAATCAATAGGATTAAACGCCAAATCAACGCTTCTTTTAATTCCATAAAGATACTCGTAAGTAAAATCACCTATCAATGCTTCGGGTAATATAATTGCCCTTTCACCAGCAATTCGACCTTGAAACTTTGAAGAAATGACCCGTTCTCCAAATAATAAATTTTGAAAACAATCGCCACAGATTGCATAATTATCATCGTAATTATTTTTATTAAGATTTCTTGCAGTGTTTATGGTGGTTGTTGTAAATAATTTATTAATCCCAGACCTATTAAATTTTGCGGTTACCGAACTTGAAGTGCCTACTTTTTCTTTTTGACAAATGAAGCAGATACGTTTTTGTTTTTTCTTAGAAGTTAACTCTAACTTTTGTTCTTTTTTGGTTACAGAAATATAATCAGGATGCTGAGAAATGATGATATGCGATTGATTTTCATTGGTTTTTATTCGTGGAATGACAATAGTCAATTCATTATTTGCTGATGTTTCAATCTGAAGTAAATAACGCGCAAATGTTTCCGAAGTGTAAGTTTTATCCCCGACAACGATCTTAACTCTTTGATTATCTTTTTGAATGGAAAAATTTTCATTATTTACGCCCTTGATTTTTCTTAAATTAACCTTTCCTTCTCCTCTTGCAGATTTTAGTTCAACCATTCCTCTTTTTTCCAACTGCAATAAGAGTTTATATAACTCACCATCCGTTAACTTATTTTTTACTAGTGCTAATGCTAAATCGCTTAAACAACTTAATAACAAATAGTGCAATGAATCAACTTTACGTGTAACATAGTATTGCAAACTAGCCGCCGAATTATTGCCGAAATAATTGTAAATGTATAAATCCTCCTTGTCGAATGGTCTTAAATCCTCTAGACGTATTTCCTCTTCTGATAGATCAAAAGTTAAAAAACAAAGATAGGGTTGTTTTCCTTCGCTGACTTCCAAAGGTTGCACTAACATTGCAAGTTCACTATAACTTGCTCGGCGTATTCTTTCTTGTTCCCCGACCAACGCTGTCAATTGTGGCAAATTCATTAAAATCCCTCCTTTACAATTGGATAAAGCAATAAAAATGGACAACTAGGATATATACTAATAAAAGTAAAGATTCAGTTATTCTAAATATATAAATTAATTGCATGGGTTCTTCTTCATATATAACTTCATATACATTTGACACTTAATATAAATATTGATTTATAGGAAATTTCTTGACTTTCCGCGATCGGCCGACCAATTCGAATAATGGTTTCAGCTAGCATTCGAACACCCCCAATATCACAGCTTCTCCCCATATGATTTCAAACATTCTAATCCTCGGAAACCTCCCCCCTAACTCCCACGGCATGGACAAATTGTATTAATTCTGGGGAACTTTGCACTTCGTAAGCACCTCCCCAAGCGTTGATAATAGGGCCGATGTGATAGAAAATGACCGGGCATCCAGTGCCATACCATAAAAATGCCACATATCTTTTGAACATTTTTTCAATAAGAATTGAAAATGCTGGATCATTCTGATCAAAAAATTTGGTTTTCTTCTTGCCACTTGCCTCTTCATAGACGCTATAAACAGTGATTGGAGACAACATTTGGATTTAATAAAAGTTACCATTGGTTTGAATATTATTATAACTTACCTCCTATACCAATATTGGGAAACCTACGAGGTAAATTTTCGGTGCCATTAAAAAGTTTTGGCACAGTTTTTGCATGAACGGTGAGAGGATCAAAATGACATACTAAGTCATTTCATCAAAGAAAACGATTTGTTTGTTTCTCAAATCGATTTTGTTTTTGCCCAAAAGGTAGCTAAAGATAAATAACTTAAAAAGCTTTTTCCCATTGTAAAAACCGTCATCATGGAGAAAAGTAGTAAAATCATCATCACCTAAGACTCAATAAATAAATCCTTGTAAAATCTGTTGATATTTATAGGCATTACGAGCGGTTATTAATAAGTTGAAATTTGACGGTTAGTCTCATTAAACATTCTCTCTTAAAATTTTCTAATTCTACATTTACCGTGGAAAATCCCCCCTTATTACCAATTTTTATTGCTATACGATCGACAAAATAGGATAATCGCTTTTGTTTTATCAGTACTGGCAAGGTTAAAAAATGACAAAATAGTCTGGCGCGACCTACCGCTACGACTATTTACCATGCCGTCGCAAGATTCGCTGCGGCATACGCAACAAAATAACCTACGGGAATGGCAGTCTACATCAAGGGTAAATGTTTCAATTCCTCATAGGTAAGATGAAAACTTGACACAGGCTCTGCCAATTGCTAGTATCCCAGAGTTTCAATTCCTCATAGGTAAGATCTAAACGTGAAAGCCATGAACGTCGGGTATCCGCTCACGGAAGTTTCAATTCCTCATAGGTAAGATCTAAACGTTTACCCATTTAGGGTTTACATATATCAATTTTTGTTTCAATTCCTCATAGGTAAGATCTAAACAGGCCGCTTTTTGTTTACTTCAAACCGAATATCGCCAAGTTTCAATTCCTCATAGGTAAGATCTAAACGATGAACTACTAACAAAATGTCGGCGGTGCCCGAAGCAGTTTCAATTCCTCATAGGTAAGATCTAAACTGGCGGCACAGGTGCGATCGTCGGTGGCATAACAGAGTTTCAATTCCTCATAGGTAAGATCTAAACGACCCTCAATCCGCGTTTCTTCTTCCAATTCCGGAGTTTCAATTCCTCATAGGTAAGATCTAAACCAGTCATGCTCACCACTTGCTTGTCGTCGGCCCATAGTTTCAATTCCTCATAGGTAAGATCTAAACCTTCCCCCGGTCGTATCGATTTCATATTTGTTTCGAGTTTCAATTCCTCTTAGGTAAGATCTAAACGTTTGTCGCGGTCAGACAATTGTTTTTTTAGGTCTTGTTTCAATTCCTCATAGGTAAGATCTAAACGCCATATGCTCGGCGGCTTTATTATCATCCAGAATAGTTTCAATTCCTCATAGGTAAGATCTAAACCGCTTAATATTCAACTAACGGAGGTCTTATCTTAAAGGTTTCAATTCCTCATAGGTAAGATCTAAACCCAGCAGACCATTGGCCAGCAGATTCGACAACCGCAGTTTCAATTCCTCATAGGTAAGATCTAAACAATATGCTCCGTTTTTCTCGTTTCTTCTTTTCTCGAAGTTTCAATTCCTCATAGGTAAGATCTAAACGCGATTCCGACCATCTTTTGACCGTTTTTGTATTGAGTTTCAATTCCTCATAGGTAAGATCTAAACTTCTTCGTCACTCCATCCCTCGCGAGACAAATCAAGTTTCAATTCCTCATAGGTAAGATCTAAACACGCCATCAACCATGAGAGGCAAGAGAATGGATACGTTTCAATTCCTCATAGGTAAGATCTAAACGTACTTCTTCGCCTGGGGGCCCGAATATCCCTTCGCGGGTTTCAATTCCTCATAGGTAAGATCTAAACTTTGGTCCGAAAAAGTCAGCGAATGTCTGGAAAAATGTTTCAATTCCTCATAGGTAAGATCTAAACAGCATTTCCTTTCGGGCGGCTTCTTCGGTCTCATGAGTTTCAATTCCTCATAGGTAAGATCTAAACCTATATGACGAATTTGGTGACTTATCGGCAGCTATAAGGTGTTTCAATTCCTCATAGGTAAGATCTAAACAGCATCACTATTCGTCTTATCGCAAATTCTTCATGAGTTTCAATTCCTCATAGGTAAGATCTAAACAGGAAACCCTTAATCACTTCTAAATCTGACTTTTTAGTTTCAATTCCTCATAGGTAAGATCTAAACTAAGCGAAGGTCGGATATAAAAATGTACAAAATCAGTTTCAATTCCTCATAGGTAAGATCTAAACAGGGATGGGAGGGCGATCTTCTGATAGATACATATGTTTCAATTCCTCATAGGTAAGATCTAAACCCTCCTGCGCTACCCTGGCTTCTTGTGCCTCCTCCGAGTTTCAATTCCTCATAGGTAAGATCTAAACAGATAATTTTGTTAAAAGACCATGACGGACAACGTCACTGTTTCAATTCCTCATAGGTAAGATCTAAACAACACGCTTTAAAATTTAAAATTTATTTTTTGGAGGGTTTCAATTCCTCATAGGTAAGATCTAAACACTCATTGACCGGTTACTACATGGACGATGAAATATGTTTCAATTCCTCATAGGTAAGATCTAAACAGTGCTGTGGTATCAGCATCATTAAGTACAATTGGAGTTTCAATTCCTCATAGGTAAGATCTAAACGCGCCGTCTCCTCCTTCTCCGCCATCCGCGAAGAATTGGTTTCAATTCCTCATAGGTAAGATCTAAACTGGGGGGACTTCGGCACATTAATAGGTGTTATATTTCCAAGTTTCAATTCCTCATAGGTAAGATCTAAACGTTGGTTTGTTATTCTTTTTTGCCTTCATTCCCGCCCACGTTTCAATTCCTCATAGGTAAGATCTAAACGTTAACGCAAAAATTACTGTTAATGGTTTTTGGGGGTTTCAATTCCTCATAGGTAAGATCTAAACGAGGCGCAGCCACATAAATAAAATACAAAATGCGGGTTTCAATTCCTCATAGGTAAGATCTAAACGGAAGAGATACTATGCTAAAAGCACTGTATGCCAAGTTTCAATTCCTCATAGGTAAGATCTAAACTTCTAACCAGCGGTTAAATTCGATGGTTGTCATGTGTTTCAATTCCTCATAGGTAAGATCTAAACTAATCCCTAAAAACTTTCCAAGATCCTTTTTATAAACGTGTTTCAATTCCTCATAGGTAAGATCTAAACATTCCCTCCGGCTGTAATGGTTTGTAGTGGCTGTGGTTTCAATTCCTCATAGGTAAGATCTAAACGACAGCCTTCTTAGTGGCATCAAAGTCGATTTCTGGGTTTCAATTCCTCATAGGTAAGATCTAAACTATGTAGACCAAGCGGGAAATCCTATTGCTAATGAGTTTCAATTCCTCATAGGTAAGATCTAAACATCTTTCATAGTCCACCCCCCCAAAAAAATTCTCGGTTTCAATTCCTCATAGGTAAGATCTAAACCTTTTTTGCTATCGGATGAAGACGGATACCATAATCCTGTTTCAATTCCTCATAGGTAAGATCTAAACGATACATGCGGAAACCGACTTGACCGTTGGCGGCATAGTTTCAATTCCTCATAGGTAAGATCTAAACGATGGAGGCCTTAATAAAGGCAGTGAATGACGATGAAGTTTCAATTCCTCATAGGTAAGATCTAAACGTTTTTAATTGGTTTCAATTCAGTTGACTAAAAATTGTTTCAATTCCTCATAGGTAAGATCTAAACCCCAAAAGTTGTTGATATATCAATATTCTTCGTCGGATATAAAAAATCCTTTTTTCCTGTTATTTTTTCGTTTTTTCGAAAAGCCGCGCTACTAAAGGGATTTTTGCGATAAAAGAATGTCGTCGATCTCCGGGGTTTTTAACGCTACTGAGGATCGACGACATTTTTTATTTGTCTTTATTGACTTAATTTTAATTACGCTTATATTTATCTCCGCTTTTTTAACCCTATTCCTTGCGATTAGCGCAATTGGCGTATTTTTGTATTCGGAAAGCTCCCTGACGAAGCGAATGATAATATTTAAAACTTGTTCATTTAGGTTATACATCGGTGATAGATATTCGTGTTAGTTGACAATCTCAAACATCCCAAAGCCTTGTGAGTTTTTCCCGCCTAAGCCCACGGCATGGGCAAACTGGATTAATGCGGGCGAGCTTTGGATTTCGTAAGTGCCTCCCCAGGCATTTATAATGAAATGCTTATAACGGGTGATGATCTTATCCCGACGGTGAATTTTTAAAGGTTTAATGGAAAAAGACCGGTCTTCCGGGGCCTCGCCATAAAAAGCCTCATATTTTTTCAATAAATTTTTTTCGATCAGCACTGGGAACGCCGGGTCATTTGGGTCAAAAAATTGGGTTTTCTTCTTGCCACTTTCATCTTCATAGGTGCTATAGACAGTGATCGGGGACAACATGTTGATTTGATAGCACCGACCATTGATTTGGATATTATTATAACTGACCTCCTGTACCCATATTGGGGAACCGGCAAGGTGAATGACCGATGTTTTTAACAAGTTTTGGCACAGTTTTTGAATAAACGGATAAAGAATCGAACTGACATACCAAGTTATTTCATCATAGAAAATGATTTGTTTGTTTTTCAAATCGATCTTGTTTTTGCCAAACAGGCGGCTAAAGGTAAACAACTTGAAAAACCTTTTCTCATGGCGGTAGCCAGCATCATGGAGAAAGGTAGTAAATTCATCGTCACCTAAGGTTTGATAAATAAACCCTTGTAAAATCTGTTGATAATTAATTGGTAATACGAGCGGTTGATGCAGTTGGAATTTAACGGTTAGCCTCATTGATCATTCGCCTCTTAAAATTTTCTCTATCATTCATTCTGCATTTTTCGGGGAAAATCCTCCCTTATTACCAATTTCTTTCTTCCCGTGACAAAATCATTTTCATCAGCACACCGATTTAACGAAATTTTCTTTTACCAACAACTGTTTAGATCCTCGAATCAGCCGTTGTGTACAATGACAAATGTTTGGTTTCATTTCCCGTCTGTTCTTTTCTAAAAAAAATCCACATGCACAGGCCCATTGGTCGCCATGGGTCCAAGCATTGACAAATATGCCAAATCTACCCGTAACGCAATAAATTTTTTGAAAAAACATAGACATCAGACGATAGTTATGTAAAATCATAGTAAGCGTTCTCCCGCCTGCAATCTATCAGAACCGGCGCTTCAAGAGAAAGACACCTCAGGAAACTCTGTATGATGAATAATGAGGAGGAAAAACATGCGCTATTTTTGTAAAATTCCCGGACGGAATATCTATCTTTCACCGATCAACCTGGAAGATGCCGAAATATATACAAAATGGATCAATGATCTGCCGACAGCGATCAATTTAGGTCACGCCTCCCAAATTTTCACATTGGAAAGCGAACGGGAAATGCTTGAAACCTTAGCAAAAGAAGGACAGAATTTTGCCATTGTGTTAAAGAAAAATGATGAATTAATTGGCAATTGTTCATTGTTTTCTATTAGACAATTACACCGTGCGGCAGAACTTGGTATTTTTATAGGAAATCCCGCCTACAGAGGAAAGGGCCTCGGGACGGAAGCGGTCGAACTGCTCGTGGAATATGGATTCAAAATCCTGAACCTCAATAATATTATGCTGAGAGTATTTGCATTTAATAAGGGTGCGGTAAAAGCTTACGAAAAAGCCGGTTTTAAAACATTCGGCAGAAGAAGTGAAGCCTATTATATCAATGGCAAATATTATGATGAAATTTTTATGGAAATTCTCGCTAAAGACTGTCACACACAATATCTAAACAGCTTATTGCCAGATGAATAAGGGAGAATCATTGGTGGAAAAACAAATTTATCTCATTCGACATTGTCAAGCGGAAGGGCAAGACCCAGACGCCCCATTAACTGAAAAAGGGAAAAAAGATGCGGAAAAACTCGCTGATTTTTTAGAAGATAAGGGAATTGAAGCGATCGTCAGCAGTCCGTATCTGAGGGCGGTACAAACAGCGACACCACTGGCCAAACGGCTCAGTCTGGAAATACAAACCGACAAAAGATTTTCCGAGCGGGTGTTATCAACCGAAGACTTGCCGGACTGGTTGGACTGTCTGAAAAGGACATTTGCGGATTTTGATTTAAAATTCAGTGGAGGCGAATCCTCCTAGGAGGCTACCCAGCGAGCATTGGATGCCCTCCACCACTATACAAATATCGGCATGACGCGCTTTGCTGTTTTCACTCACGGCAACTTATTAACGCTGATGCTGCATCATTTAGATAAATCCTATGGATTTGAAACATGGCGAAACTTATCCAATCCGGATGTTTTTTGTTTGTATGCCCATCCCACTGACTTTTGCATAAAAAGAATTTGGCAAGATGTGTCAAGCAACGGATAAAGGCTGAACTTTTTGGGCGGATCTCATTCGTGCCGACGAAACCAAATAAATTTTTAATGTGAGGATTAATCATGACTGAAAGGTTTCCGGATCCCATCAAAACATGGATCGAACAATCTCTACCAAGTAAACAAACGATTATGACCGTTGAAAAGCTGAAAGGCGCAACCTCCACAACGCTTTATAAAATTGTGACGGACTCTGATCGCTATGTGCTGAGGCTCTACGACAATAAAAGCTGGTTAGCGGAAGAACCCGACTTGGCGGCTCATGAAGCGGCAAGTTTGAAAACGGCAGCCGCCGATCATTTTGGAGCCCGTTCTCCACAGCTTATCAATGTGGATGAATCAGGAAAACAGGCCGGCCTTCCCATGATTCTCATGCAATTTGTTCCCGGAGAAGTTGTCCTTAAACCCGACGACTTGGATGCGTGGCTCAAAGAATTAGCCCGGGTATTGGCTGGGATTCACCGGATTGACGCCGACCATTTTAAATGGACGTTTCGTCGTTATACCAAACCCCATGAGTTAAAAGTGCCTGATTGGACCGAGCATCCTGTTTTATGGGAAAAAGGGATGCAAATCGTGCAGTCTCGCGAACCGCGATATAAAGAAACGTTTATTCACCGGGACTATCACCCTGTTAATGTGCTTTGGACAGGCGGGAAAATCTCAAGTGTGGTCGACTGGGTCAATGCTTGCCGGGGTCCGGCTGGGATTGATGTCGGACACTGCCGGAATAATCTCGTTTGCCTTTTTGGTGTGGAAGCCGCTGATACGTTCTTAGATTATTATAAAACGTTTGCTGGCGATAGATTTTCCTATGACCCTTATTGGGACTTCGTCGCTTATTTTGATTTTGTCTATCCTGGGCCACTCAAAGTCTACGAAGGCTGGAACAACTTCGGATGGCATGACTTAACTGACGCCATCATCACCGAACGATTAGAGGCATATTTCGAATCCCTTATCGAAAAGTGCACGTGATGAATGTTAATACAGCCCTTAGATTCAATACACCCGAGCGACCAAATAGTGGTCGCTTTTTTGCTTTTAGAATATAATTGAAATATGGAATTATTTTTACGTTTTTGCTTACACAACAAGGGTTTCGAATGACGGCCAAAAAATAGCAAAAAAAATCCATTCTATCGCCACTAAGGCATCCCCACATGCACCTTTGAAAGCTGATGGCTGTCTAAAGGCGGCTGTTAAGAACACCCTTTTTAATAATAAATAATGGCTCATCACCATCGGGATTGGAGGTTATATGGTTGTCCAATATTCTTATCTATATCGTAACGGCGATTGTCATGGGCGGCATCCTCTACTTTCTATTTCGACGCCCAAGAAGAGATGCTCAATATGACAATAATTCCAAAGCCCTGGACCAAATTGCCAAAGATAGAGATAAAAATATACCGGAACATACCAAATGGCATGGATTCTAAGGGGCGAATGACACGAAGGGCAAGCGGTGTTTAGCATTTGAAAATCGAGTGGTGCAAATGCATTTCAGTCTTTCAAAAATCAAACTCAACAACAGTAGAAATGTTAAGAGCTGTATAGCATAAATTTGGAGATGATGATCGATTGATAATAGAAATTGATTCAATGATACCTCACCCCTCTATAAGAAATTTGTTATCCTATGCAACTTCAATCAACAAAGTTGATTTTGTATATGAAAACTATATTCGTTCCTCCAACCAACAATTATTTGGCTTTATGAAAGAAGACAATATAATCGGTTGTATAGGTGTAGAAATAAACCTTAGTCTCTGCGAAATAAAACATATCGCTGTTTCCCCAAAAGAAAGAGGTAACGGGATAGGGAGTAAAATGATTAATTTTCTCATTGAAAAATACTCATTTACATCTATCGTTGCTGAAACTGACAAAGATGCAGTTGAGTTTTATAGAAAATTCGGTTTTAAAATAACTTCATTAGGAGAAAAGTATCCTGGTGTTGAAAGATTTCAGTGTGAATTTAAAATAGTGTAATAAAACAAACCAAACTACTCTTCTATTTTTTTCTCAAAAAGCAACAATCTTTTAGAAAACAGCCTTATCAAACATTGATTCATCTTCACCCAATGTAACTAAATACATGGGGATTTTCACCATGAGAACTCGCCCCCTGACCTCATGATCAGCTACTGAATGACATCGATTTGTTGCTCCATCCATTTCTGATCCATTGGGCCAATTCTTTTACTCCGAATGACACCACTCGAATCAATAATATAGCTTGTCGGAATCGTCACCGTCTGATAGAGTACTGCTGTTTCTTCCGTTTTCGCAAGGAGAACGGGGAAAGTGAGTTTATATTCCTTTATAAATCTTTTGACATCATTGACACTCATTTCTGCGGACGTCAAGTTAATGCCCAAAACGACCACATGTTTATCTTTGGCATGCTTGGAATAAAAGGCCTCTATATCCGGCATTTCCTTGCGGCATGGCGGGCACCATGTCGCCCAAAAATTAAGAATGACTTTTTTCCCGCTTAAAGAGGACAAACTGACAACTTGTCCATCAATGGTAGGCAAAGTAAAATCCGGCGCCACGTTCCCAATCTCAATCCCCACGTTTTTTCTAGCAATAACACTTTCCTTTCGCTTAGTCGACTGTTCCGGTGCTTTCTTAATGGTCTTTTTGACATCTAACGTTTGTTTTGGCTGATCTTGTGCGAAAGCTTGGTCATGATTGTTTTCTTGATATAGGCTAACCCCTACGGAAACCACCGCCAAAATCAAAAACGCTGCGATGAAGATTTTTTTCATCACCCTTTGCCCCTTTTCCATTCGTCGTGTGATGTCCAGACAAAAATCCGTCATGTTAATTTTCTATGAAAAAACACACGGATTTATCAATGTTTATTTTATTTAGGGTAATGAAAAACTATGAGTTTGGTTCTGTTGCGGCTAGACAAATGTAAACACTGAAAATGTGAGTTCGTTTCTGTTCCCTATGAGAGATCTGAACCTGGACACCCGGAATACGCCCAAATAAAGAAAACCCGTCTTTCACTTAGACAGGTTTAATTTGTTTACCTTTTGAAACCCTTTTGTTTTGAGGAAATGCATATGATGCTCAAAGCTTTCAATGGCATCGGAGCAGTCAATGCGGTCGAAATTAATCGTTTGAAAATCTTCTCGATGGATGCGCACCGATAAAATCGTGATTGTTTCAACATGCCCCGTTGCTGTATTGAGTTCGGTATCATCGGCATGAATGACGACGGTTCGAATGGGAAGTAAAGCGAATAATTCTCTGGCCACGCGAATAACACAACTGCATACATAATCTTGATAATACGCGTAAAACATCGTTTTCCCCATTTTTCGTTGCGAAAGCCGGCCTGTTTTTGTCAATGATTTGACCGTATCAGGAATAACTTCTTGGGGTTCAACATGAAAAGTCACTTCAACGACATCCTGATTAACAAAATGAAAATCAAAACCACTGCCGAGGTCGACAATGTCATCAAAAGGCGCCATCGTTTCAATAGCCATTTTATAGGCTTCGGGATCGCCGGCGAGAACCCTTTCAGCAACCTCCTTCGTCGCTACCCATTCGTCATATAAATCGATGTCAAGCGCTTTTCCTTTTTCCACTTCATCCAGCAGCTGTTTTTTCCGGTCGTCATCGCGGTGAAAGAGTTTTTCAAAGAAGCCTGGCTCATACGCCTCTAATTTCTCCCTGGCAGCTTGTTCATTCGGTCCAGGTTGCCCTTTTTCAAACGGCGGGGCTTGTTGCGAGAGCATCTTCCAATCAATGGGTTCAC
>Ga0310836_100995_pt1 | contig 18471 bp, 12 predicted proteins | sample SM_ome_4_FD_201310 | JGI IMG/M metagenome (GOLD analysis project Ga0310836, IMG submission 201310) | Sorghum-adapted microbial communities enriched on stacked mutant (SM) sorghum from Joint BioEnergy Institute, Emeryville, California... ... | reverse complement strand
ATGACCGAGTTAACACAGGCAATACGCATGTTTGTGGAGAGCGGCGGAGATCAGCTGACCTTTGAGGATAAACGTCATATCGTGGAAACGTTGGTTGATGAGATCCTGATCCGTTTTGATGGAGATGAAGTGAAGGTTACGGCCGTGGGAGCCCTTGACGAGTTGAAACGTAAGCAGTTGCTTTCCTCTGGGAATGACATCGGTTCGTGTTCACAACCTCAAGAAGTTTGACAATACCGGAGAAGACATCGAAGATCTGATCTCCATCGGCACGATCGGCCTGATCAAGGCGATCGAGAGCTTCCAGCCGGATAAGGGGACGAAGCTGGCGACGTTCGCCGCGAGATGCATTGAGAATGAAATCCTCATGCACCTGAGGTCGCTGAAGAAATCACGCAAGGACGTATCGCTTCATGATCCTATCGGTACGGACAAAGAGGGCAATGAAATCACGCTGATCGACATCCTGGGAACCGAATCGGATGATGTGGTGGATAAGGTGCAGCTCAAGATCGAGAAGAAAAAAATCTACGGCCATCTCCACATTCTCGATGAACGGGAGCAGGAGGTCATACGCGGCCGGTTCGGCCTGGAGGACGGCGGCGAGGAGAGGACGCAGCGGGAGATCGCCAAGGAGCTTGGCATCAGCCGCAGCTACGTCTCGCGCATCGAGAAGAGGGCGCTGATGAAGCTGTATCATGAGTTTTACCGGTCGAAGAAGTAGCAGCAGTCTAACGGCAACCGTGGTCTGGACAGACAACTCATGATCGTGAACGAGAAAGGCTGGCGAAGCAATGATATGGCTCCGTCAGCCTTTCTGCTTATGATACATCGTCCGCAGGTTGCCTCATGCATACCAAGCTGACCATGGAGGTATGTTCGCACCTTCTTACCATCCAAGCTTCGTCTGCGCATTGTCATAGTAACGCAGCAGCTTCTCGTCTCCCTGCAGGATCGTCTCCGGCAGCCGGTTGCTGATATCCACGATCACTTGGTAATTCTTCTCCGTCCAAGCCTTGTAGAAGCCTGCCCGGATCGCTTCTGTGCGGAATTGCTTCAGCTTCTTCCTGCTCTTCGTCAGCTCTTCCACGTACTGATTAAACTCTCTCAGCAGCGACTTCCTGGGCTGTCGCTCGGCACTTCCTGATCCAGTAGCTTGTGTTGTGACTTCATCTTGATCGAATGGCTTTAATCCGTCAGCAGAGCGTCTGCGATCAGCTTATCGAACTTGCGAATGTCGACTCCCTTCTGCAATTTCACTTTGATATGACCCGCTTTCGTCCAAAGTTCCACCTCGGCGTTGATATCCAGCAATCTTCCGGCATTCTCCGTGGACCACATCACGATCGATGAATACGGCAGCGAGTATATCTCCACCTTCCTCCCGGTCAGTCCTTGCGCATCTCTTACGATCAATCTTTTGTTCGTAAATACGGCTGAATCTCGAAAGGTTTTGTACGCGGCAACCGCTGTTTCTCCAGGAACCAGCAACTCGTTTACATCCTGCGGAATCGGACATTCCGAGACAAATGTCCATTCCAAAATGTTGCGCATATCCATCCTATCATTCCTCCTCCATAACATTGTATTGACTACTTCGGCATCTTATTTCCTGTTCCTTTTTATCCACAGATATTCGATCGGGATGCACCGGGGCTGTTGTGGTTTAACGGTGTACAAACTCTGATTTTTGAACAAAGATGTATGATTTTTACCTAACCTTCCTTTGCTACATATTGTATCTTTAAAATGCTAGCCAAGCCGCATGGACGACGGACGATGATCTGACGGATCGGTTCGTCCGTTTGAACCGGATGGATCACTTCATGCTGGAGGGTAAATAGGGTCGCCAAAGGGGGTGTTATGATGAGATTGATCAAGAGAGACATGAACCGCAGGGCTAACCCATTACACAGGAAGCCATCCATCGGGGATACGTTGCGGCAACCTGCTAGATCAACATATACAAAGGGAGGGTAATCAAATGCACCGAACCATGCATAAACTCGTATCTCTATCCCTGACGTTGATCATGTGCTTGTCTCTGTTCCTCTTCGCAGTTCCGGCTGCAGCTCAAGAAGAAACGCAACCCCTGCGACCAGTAGAGTACCTGACACGAGGACTGGTCGCCGCACAGGTTCAGAATGGCATCTTCCTCAGTTGGCGTTTCCTCGGCAACGAGCCCGACGGGATCTCCTGGAACATCTACCGCAAGGATGGGGAAGGCGACTTCGTGAAGATCGCCACCATCTCTCCTCGCGATGTCCAGCCCGAGAGCAACTACCCGACCAATCCCGGCATCGTGAAGGAAAATGTCACCCCTTCCAACTACATCGATCCGGATGGCAAGATCACCTCCATCTATGAAGTTGCGCCGGTCATCAACGGGGTCGAGGGCAGAAGGCAGGGCATGTCCGTGCCGATGCTGTCAGCTCTGTCGGGCAGCCCCGGTCAGGCATACAGGGGCGCGGTCCATTATATCCCGCTGAAGCCCGCACCGGAGCCCGTACCGCTTGCCCATTTCACCTATCGCGGATATCGGTTCGGACCCGGCACCAATCTGAACCCGGCGAATATGGTCATCCCCGGCACGGGCGGCCATCATTGGTATGTGGTGGACATGGACCTGCTCCGGGCATTCCGGGAGCCGTATCAGAACGGAACACCGGTCACGGAAGCGGATCTGAACAACTGGGTGAACAAGCTCAACGAGTACAATCACGAATCCTGGACGCCTTCGACTCCCCTTAGGGCTGACGGGATCATCAGCGATGCGCTCTACAACGAGCTGGAGGCCAAATTCATCAAGTACGTCGAGGAACTGGACAGCGGCACCAGGCTCCCCTACGCCAAGACGCAGACCGGCGCGATCTATACTTCCATGAGCGCCCCCTATTCCACCCAGGATATGACCGTCGGCGATTTCGATGGGGACGGCGAATACGAGATCGTTGTGAAATGGCGCAGCACGCAGCAAGACCCGATGTATTCCGAGCCGATCTTCGGCGGCAGCAACACCACAACCGCCCCCGAATACATCGATGTGTACAAGCTGGACGGCACCCTGCTGTTCCGCGTCGACATGGGCTATAACGTCCGGGCAGCCAACGACCACGAGACCAACCTGATGGTGGAGGATTTCGACGGGGACGGCAAGGCTGAGCTGATGCTGAAGACCGGTCTGGGCACCCGGATCGGATATTGGGATGAGGCCTTGCAGAAAGTGGTCTATCCAGATACCCTGGAAACCGTTGTCGGCGGTGAGGACGGCCTGAATGCCACGACGGACAAATTCAAGGAATATTTCGCAACCGGCAATGAACAGGCGCTCGACACCTACTGGGCACTGCTCAACAGCTTCACCATCTCCTACCGCAGCCCGATCCACGCCGGCGGCAACGACGGGGTCAACGACCCGGCGCAGAAGCGATGGATCAAGACGTACCATGTCGGTCCGATCGGTCCGGCGAAGGATGGCAAGGAATTCTTCTCCGCCTTCGAATGGGATCCGGAGACCGGAAGGGGCGTGCTGCTGGACAGCGCGCTGTATCCGTTCCCCTACGAGGGCAGTGTGGATGGCGACAACTGGGCGATGACGCCGAACTCGCAGCGCGGCAACTACTCGTATCTGGCATATCCGGGTCCGGGAGTGGGCAGTTCGGCAAGCGATTACAAGGCGCAGATCATGGCGGAGAGCGAGGTTTACTGGCTCGAGCATCCGTGGAAGAAAGCCGTATGGGGCGATGCCCAGGGCAATCGCGCCAACCGCTATCTCGGCGTCGTGGCGGCGCTGGACGGCGTCAACCAATACGCCATCTCGCAGCGCGGCTATTACGCCAGAACGACCTTCGCCGCCTTCCGGATCGTGGATGGCAAGGTCGTCCTGCAAGCGACCTTCGATTCTGCCAATCCTGAGTATTGGACGCTGGGCGGGACCGCCTACGACTATGAAAACCGCGGCAACCATCACACTTCATCGGCAGATCTGGACGGCGACGGATGGGACGAGATCGTGATGAAGGCCATGGTGCTGGGGCTGAGTCCTGACAAGACGAAGATCCTGCCCAAGGCTCTCAACGGCGATATCATGCCTACGATCGAAGGATTAAATGGCGTTCCTCCGGTGGTGGATCAGTTCGAGTTCGCAACCGATGAAGTACGGAACAATCCGCTGAACGTGTGGGCGCCGCTCCGTCACGGCGACCGCAGCGCGCTGTTGCCCGTTGACAAGGATAACAACATCCGCATGTGGTCCGGCAGCGAGGAGCATCTGCTGGACGATATCCGCACCGGCAGGCACATCGGCTGGCTGCCCGGCCCTGAGGCGCATGATCCGCTGAAAGGCAAGCGGCTGAATGAGCAAGGAGAGATCATCTATGAGAACTCCCTCATCTTCGGCGTATATGCCGGCCGGGATGCGGAAGGCGCAGTGGCGGGCAACTTCTCCAACCGCTGGCCGGGTGCCCAGGGCTACTCGTCGAACGGCGCGAGAAGCATGATCACCGGCGAGCTGCTGAACGGCAGCGCCAATCTCGGCAGCGGTCAGAATGCCATCTGGTTCGGCAGCGGACTGACGCACATGGCGGTGAACGGCGCAACGATCAATTCGGTCAACGACCTGACCTTCGCCACGACTCCGTATCTGAACACCGGCCTCGTATCGACCGGCAGCAAGAGCACGCCCACGCTCAAGGCCGATCTGTTCGGTGACTGGCGTGAGGAGATCGTGCTCAGAGCCAGCAGCGGCAACCGCCTGGCGATCGTGACGACGCTGGCGCCGACGGAGTACGGCATCCGCACGCTGATGCACGACCCGATGTACCGGCTCGGCGTGGCGAACAAGAACAGCGGTTATGATCAGGTCGGGTTCGCCAGCTTCTATCTGGGCGATGAAGCTCCGTTGCCATCCATGCGAACGGACATCGCGGTGCCGACCATGGCCCCGAACGCGAAGTCTGAACTGAGCGTCCGCAGCGTATCGTCCACGAAAGTGGCCCTCGAATGGACCGAGGTTCCCGGGGCAACCTCATACAGCTTGTACAGGGATCATGTGAAGATTGGGGAGTTGGCCGGCACAAGCTACCTGGATACGGGACTTGCGCCTGACACCACCTATACGTACACCGTGGTGCCAAGGGATGAAGTGAATCTGGGCATGGTGTCCGATCCGCTCCCCGTCACCACAAGCGCCGCGGTCGTCAAGCTGACCGGTCCGGCCGCCGTGCATCCCGGCGAAGTCTTCGAGCTGACCTACAGCGGTGTGAGCCTGCCGTCCGGCATCCTGGTCCAGGATCTCATCTTCGAATATGATCCTGACAAGCTGGAGCTGCTCGACGATCCTGAATCGCTGGACGCAGAAGATTTCGTCATCCTTGGTTACAAGCTGGTGGACAACAAGCTGCGCGTGCTCGCCGTTCATCTCGGCGACAGGCGGACCGAGGCAAATGGAGATCTGCTCAAGCTGAGGATGAAAGCCAAACCCGATGCGGAGGGCACCACGTCCATCGAGCTCAGTGAGGTCGCTGTGGCGGATGGTTATGGCCATGAGACGTCCTTCGAAGGGGCAAGCCACATCCTGAACATCCGGCTGGCCGACCGCTCCGCGCTGCTCTCGCTCATCGCGGAAGCCCAGGCGAAGCATGATCAGGCTACGGAAGGCAGCGGAGTCGGCGAGTACCCGGCTGGCGCCAAAGCCGCACTGCAGGCGGCGATCGATCAGGCCAGGGCGGTGGCGAACGATCCGACAGCCACCCAGGCACAGGTGGATCAGGCTGTTGCCTCCTTGCAATCCGCCTTGCAGGCGTTCCTGGATTCGGTGAACAAGCCGATCCCGGGCGACTTCAACCAGGACGGCAAGATCAGCATCGGCGACCTGTCGCTCATGGTGGTTGCCTACGGCAAGACTTCCGGGGACGAAGACTGGTTGACCTGGGCCCAATACGACCTGAACGATGACGGCGCGGTCGACATTCTCGACCTGGCTATCCTTGCGCGGAAGATTCTTGAGGTGGAATAAGATCGTAGACCGAGAGGAGGGGCACTGCCCCTCCTTTCTTTTATTACGAACGGTATCCGAATCCCCGGGCGCTCTGGCAAAGTCCGTTGTCGGGACTCGTCCCAGGCAATCGCCCGGTTGTGCCAATCATCGACACGTTTCAAATAAACATTCAAATCTCAGGCCTCTTAATGGTATAATCATGAAAATGCCGTAAACTGCATAACTGCTCATCCATCATGTGTGAAGAGGTTGACTGCCAATGGATTCTCCGTTGACCGCTTATATTGCCATAACCTGTGTATCTGGCGTTCTTAACCTCCTGCTCGGATTCTACGTCATCATGAAGCGCGAGCTCGATCGGAAAATTGCCGTCATCTTCGTATGGGGCACCGCGGCCAAAGCCATCTATTCCTTCTCGTACGCGTTCAGCTTGACCTCGTCCACCCTGGAGCAGTTGAGATTCTGGAGCGTCATGCAATATTTCGGCATGCCTTTCGCTCCGCCGCTCGGACTCCTGTTCGTCCTGCAATATCTGGGCATCAGGGTCCGGAAACGTACGGTCATCGCGCTGCTGACGATGCCCGTCATCAGCCTGATCAGCAACGCGACCAACGAATGGCACCATTTGCACTACAAGGTATACAAGATTCACGAGTCTCTCGGCGCACCTTACTACGATATAGAAGTGGGCATCACCTATATCCTGAACGGCAGCTTCATGTTCGTGTGCATGGTGGCCTCCACGTACCTCCTGCTGTCCCGTTGGAAGGATACCGCGAAGGAGTATCGGCCGCAGCTGTTCGCCCTGGTCTGTGCCATCCTCATTCCGATGACCGTTTCCTTCCTGTATCTGATGGGAGTCACACCCACCGGCATCGATCCGGTTCCGATGGTGGTCGGCTTCTCCTCCATCCTCTTCTGGTGGGCGATCGTCACCTCCCATCTGCTGTCGGTCGTCCCGATCGCCAAGGATACGATCTTCCACAGCATCGGCGACGGCGTCATCGTGCTGGACAAATCAGGCCGAATGGTCGAATTCAACGATGGCGCCGGGCACATGTTTCGGGTGCTGGATCGCACGATGCACGGCATGCCGGTGCAGCAGGTCTGGTCCAGGCTGTTCAGAATTGCCCCCGAGCTCGCTCCGGCGAAAGCGGTTGGTTCGCATGAGCTGGAGGTCACCTTAAGCGGCCAGGAGAACCGCTTCTATCAGGTCCGTTTCTCCCCGCTCAAGCGCACATCCCGCAGCAGCATCGCGGGAACCGTCATGATCATCACCGACATCACCCAGGTCAAGCAGCTGCAGCATGAGCTGGAGCGCCGCGCCTACTATGACGAACTGACGCAGATCCTCAACCGTCGAGCTTTCTTCGAACGATGCGAGACAGAATATGCATGGGCGAAACAGACGGGCGATCCGTTCACCATCATCCTGTTCGATATCGACTACTTCAAGCAGGTCAACGATACCTACGGCCACAAGGCCGGCGATCTGTCGCTGATCCATGTGGCCCAGGAATGCCGCTCCTGCATGAAGGACAACATCCTGTTCGCCCGTTACGGAGGCGAGGAATTCGTCATCGCCCTGTCCGGTCGATCTGCTGCCGAGGGACAAGCCTTCGCCGAGCAGCTGAGGCAGAGGATCGAATCCCAGCCGCTCGTGGTGGATGGCAAGAACATCCGAATCACATCCAGCTTCGGCGTTGCCGAATCATCGGGAAGCGCGGAGGAATCGTTCTCCCACCTGCTGCATCTCGCCGATCAGGCGCTCTATGCAGCGAAACGCAGCGGACGCAATCAGGTGCAGGTCTTCGCCGGTTAGGCCAGGAAGATGGTCCAGCGCAGGCCCTCCCTGGAGGGCGAAGTCTGCCAGGCAGCTTAAGGGTATAAGGGTATGAGGTCGGGCTGAGATCACGTTCGCTTGCACACACATGCGCGGATAGACACAGGAAGCGCCCTTGATCATGAGCAGTCCCGCATCAGTCGATTGAGCCCGTTATCGATTCAGCCGATGCGGAGTGCCAGCCATGACTTCGGCGCTTCGGGCAAGCGTTGTCCGGTTGCGGCCATTCTGCTTGGAAGCATACAGACATGCATCCGCTTCCGCCAGCCAGCTCTCCAATGTCATATGGGATGCATCCAGCTCGGCAACGCCCGCGCTGATCGTGTATGACGGTTCATCACCAGACGATGCGCACGCGGAAGATGCTAACCCGAGCTGCTCCTCCATCACTCTGCGTCGCAGCTGCTCCGTCATCCGATAGGCCGTCTCCCCGTCGGTATCCAACCAGTATACGGCAAATTCCTCGCCGCCGATTCTCCCCACCACGCCACGATCACCGGCCATCTCTCTCAGCAAGGCGGCAAAATGCTGGAGCACGCGATCGCCTGCAAGATGTCCGTACCTGTCATTGATCAGCTTGAAGTAATCCACATCTATCAGCGCCAGACTGACACGTCCCCCTGTCGATGTGCATCGCTTCCTCGCCCCCTCCAGCAACTCCAGAAAGTACCGCCGATTGTACAGATTCGTCAGACCATCGACAGTTGCTTGTCGGAACAGCTCCTGTTCATATTGAATGCGCTCCGTCACATCCCTCAGGATAACCACGCAATCCGTCCGTCTCTCTCCGATATCCATCGGGATCAACTCGACTTCCAGATGCCTGCTTCCGACCAGTATCCGAGACTGGCCATGCATCCTGTTCTCCCACAGCTCCAGCAGGTTCTCATGTTGCAGGAACAGCTCGGCAACGGCGGCATCGCGATCCGATCCCAGTCCGCTGAGCTGCAGGATCTTCCCTGCAACGGGATTCACATAATCAGCCTGCAGCCGGTCATTGATCAGGATCAGGCCGTCAGGCATGGTCTCGAACGCATATGCCTGGGCCCGGAGACGCTCGCGCAACAGTATGGACATCCGGATCGCACCAACGACCAGAACCGCAGACGGCAACAGGATCATCCAGATCTGGATACGCCATCCAACCAATCTGGCCAGCAGCAGAAGCATCATCGGACAGACCAAGGCGATCAAGAGAAGTGCAATAAACTTATGCATGATGGCAATTGTTGATAGTCTCTTCGACATCATCCAACCTCTTGACATGATCAGATTAGCAGCATGCTTGGTCCTGAAACGCGCTCGGACAGGGCTCGGATCAGGTGGCCTGCTCCCTTCCATCTGTTATAGACGAAATAGCCAGGATACAGTTAATTCCGGTTACCGTTACCAGCGATCGTCTGGATATTTGTACTATATCAAGCCGTCATGACGACAGTCTGTCAGCGAACATTTGTTCCAATATGATTGATTCGACCGATCAGGTATGCTGACGAACATCCGTCCCGTTACGAGTAGAGGTTCTGCAGCTCACTGCCGGGATCGGATCTCGATCCGTTCTGCAGCGACCAATATAACAGAAGGCCGGGATGACATCCCAGCCTCTCCATTGGAACGGTCCGAAATACGGGAATTAGGGCCCTTAATCGACTGCGTCCCCAGCTTGCTGCCAGTGCTGCATCAATACCTTGACGAAGCGCTCCAGGCCTGCTTGGTCAACGTCATCGAAGCGGTTCAGCTTCGGACTGTCGATATCCAGGACACCGACCAGCCGGTCATCATGGAGCATCGGGACGACGATCTCCGAGCGGGATGCCGCGTCACAAGCGATGTGACCGGGGAATTGATGCACATCCTCCACTCTCACCGTCTCCAGCCTGACGGCTGCTGTGCCGCATACGCCCCGACCAAGCGGGATGCGGGTGCAGGCAGGCAGCCCCTGGAAGGGCCCCAGGACAAGCTCATCGCCTTCCAGCAGATAGAAGCCGACCCAGTTCACGTCCTCCATAAACTGATGCAGCAAGGCGCTGGCATTCGCCAGATTGGCGATCCGGTTGCTCTCTCCCTGCAGCAACGCGTCCAGCTGCCCGAGCAACGTCCTGTAATTCTCTTCGCGCGATTGCGAATATGCGATTCTCTGAAACATCCTATCATCCTCCTGGCGGTTAAGCCCGTCACGCCAGACTCATACCTGTGGCGAACCTCGACATGCCTAAGCCGAACGTCAGAGGTCAAGCCTGGCTGACGGCTTGATCTTGTTGATATCCGGTACTCAATTGCCCGATCTCAGTTGCCACGGTACCTGGTACCATGTCCGGTTAACGGATGGTTCCACGTTCAAGCACCTCTCTCAGTGCGGCCTCGTTCCGCTCCAGCCAGCGGCTCATGGCATGCATGCTGGCGATCTGCCTCATCGTCTGCTCCGGTCCGTCGATCCCGTCCCAATAGCGGCCGAGGAAATGGATCAGCACATCGAGACGGCGCAGCAGCATGAGGGATGGCAATGCCTCGATCTCCTCACCGGTCAGCTCGAGCAAGCTGCAATAGCCCGTGAGAAAGGCTTCCGCTCTGCTCAGCGTGCTTCCCGCCGCCTCGCCGCTTCTGACCATATCGGACAGGAAAACAGCCGCCTCCATCACCCGCAGATCGTACGTGACAAATTCAAAATCAAGGATCGCGCAGATCCGCCCCGCCTCATCCGCAAGCGCATTGGATGCGTTCAGATCCCCGTGAATCAGCTGATGCGGCAGATTGCCAAGGCGGGGCAACTCCCGCTTCAGACCGGTGATGGAGGGGACGAGCTCCGCGAGCATGCGGGCCAGCCCGGCATCATCGAACGGCGCTGGCGGATGAGCGCACAGTTCCAATAGCTGAGACAGACTGCAGCGCGGGTGAGCATGCTCAATCTCATAATAAGGCGGGTATGCCGCCTGACGCTCCGTTCGGATGCTGGCAAGCGCACGGCTCAGGTGGGCCGTCGCTTCTCCGAACTGCCGCAGTTGGCCAAGATCCCCAAGATCAGGCGGCTTGCCGTCGATGTACCGAAACAGAGCGGCCAGCTTGCCATCCGGCGTTCGAACATATGTATTCCCGTCGCTTGTCCGCACCGGAGCCGGCATGCGTATGGGCAGCTCCAGCTCCGCCAGCCGAAGCAGCACGTCATGCTCGAAGCGGACCTTCTCTTCATCCCGATGCGTCTCGTAGACTCGCAGCACGAAACGACCCTCGCGTGTTTCGATGAAGCTCGTCGTATTGTTGACCCCGCTTCCCCGCATGTCCAGCAGCCTCCAGGACGACTCAGGAAAGTATGGGGCCAGCAGTTGTCCAGGTTCGACTCGATGTGTGTTCATGATGGGTTCCTCCGTACTGGATCTGGTTCGAGGGATTCCTCCGTGGTGAAAGGCGAAGCGGGCAGTCCCTCCGCATTGTACAGATTGGCGTCAGCCGGATTGTCCGCCCAGGCGTATCGCACATGAACAGGCGCATGGATCTGCTCGTGCCAGACGATCACCTGCTCGCCGGCGATCGCCGCACGGGCGGGCAAGAACCTGCCATCCGCCCCGCAGATCGCGAAACCGCCGGGTTCATCACCTCGCGCGACAAGGCCGCCGCCCACATGGTCGAAGCGGATATGGATCCTGTCGTTTGCGATCTCCATCGCCTTGTAGATCGGCCCGCTCGACACGATGTCCTCGCCGTAGACGTGTCGCATGGCGCATCTGGCCATTCGCTCACCGACCGTTTTTTTGTCCTGCGGATGCAGGTCATTATGCTCTCCGGCATCGATCGTCACCGCCATGGCGGTTCCGTAAGTGGCCAGGCAGCGAAGCTGCTCGTGGCGCAGCACGGCCCACCGGCTGTCCTCCTGATAGATGGCCGGCGGTCCGAAGTTCGGCAGCTGCGCATAGATGATCGGCAGATCCTCTTGCCCAAAGCTCGCTCTCCAGTCCCTGGCCAGATGTTGGAACAGACCGCTGTAGCCATGAGGTTGATGGGTGTTGGACTCGCCCTGGTACCAGAGCACGCCCGCAAGCGCACAGTGGCGCAGCGGCGCGATCATCCCGTTGAACAGCCCACAAGGCTTCCATTGGAAGAATGTCTGCTCCGGAAGCTCGTCAGCCGTCGCCCCGATCCGATATCGCCACACGCCTTCGAGGCCGATCTCCTGTCCGTTCGCGCGAATCCGGTACGGCATGTCCCGGATGAACTCGCCGGTATGGCGAACGCTGAGCACGCGGACAGCAATCGTATTAAGGCCTTCCTTGAGCACGCCGGCCGGAAGCGGGTAGCGCCTGGGCGGATACCGATAGGCGGTGCTGCCGATGAGCGTTCCATTCACATAGGTATCATCGGCATCGACGATCGTGCCGAGCAGCAGCTTCGCCTCACATCCCACCATGGATGCGGGAACCTCGAAGGTCCGGCGGAACCAGACCGAGCCGCGCACCTCTTCAAGCTCGCTGCCCTGCCAGGAATCGGGGACAGCGAAGGTTCGCCATGCGGCGCTGTCATAGTCGGGCATGTACCAACCTTCCATCAGCCCCCGATCCTGTTCGTTCAGCCTGGCGTACCAACGGGCGGCTCTCGCTTCCTCCGACCGGATCACCGATGCGACGAAGGATTCGTTCTTGCACCGTTCAAGCTCTTCCTTAAGCTCCGGATACTGTCCGATCGTCTCCTCGCTGAGCCACGCCTCAATGGGCGAACCGCCCACCGCTGTGCGGATGAGCCCGATCGGCACGCCATACTTCTCGTACAAGGCTCTGGCGAAGAAAAAACCGACCCCGCTGAAGTCCATGACGTCATGGCCGACGGCACGAATCCAGCTCCCCTCCGCCACATCCGGACGCGGTCCGGCAAACGAGACGTGAAGCGGAACGCTGAATTGGCGAATGTGCGGAAGATCGACTTCACGCACCTCATCCTCCAGCCGATCCAGAGTCCTCCTCACCGGCAGTTCCATGTTGGATTGACCGCCGAGCAGCCATACATCGCCGACCATCACATCCCGGATGATCCGCTCCTCGCCATCTGCGGATATGTACAGCTCATGCGGGCCGCCCGCAGGAAGATTCTCCATCACGATCTTCCAGCCTCCTTGCGCATCCGCTCGCGATTCATATGTGCGCCCCAGGAAGCGGATCCACACGCGCTCTTCCGGCTCCACGCTTCCCCATATCGCCGTCCTTGCATTCCGCTGCAGCACCATGCCGTCACTGATCAGTGCAGACAGTTGCATCTTCCCGTCCCTCCCGATATCGATATCCGATCACAGCCTGGATGGATCGCCTGAACAGTTCTATCGCAACGCACCCGGGCAGGCTCATCCACCCGGCGATCTATAGCCATGTTGGCTGTGACAACTTCTTGTCGATCATCCTGTTGCTCTCCTGTCATTATCTCGCATTTTATCCACGAATGCCATATAATAGGATGATGGATGAATGCGTATATTCGAGGGTGATGAATAGATGGCACTACAAGAACATCAGGAACATCAGCAGTGGATACAGCAAGCGATCGACATCGCGGTGAGCAATGTTCACAGCCGCAGGGGAGGACCCTTCTGCGCCATCGTGGTGAAGGATGGGAAGATCATCGGCGTGGGCAGGAATGAAGTCACGGCGCTGAATGACCCGACAGCGCATGCCGAGGTGCAGGCGATCCGAGATGCTTGCCGCAACCTCGGCAGCTTCCAGCTGACGGATTGCGTCATTTATTCGAGCTGCGAGCCATGTCCGATGTGCATCGGGGCGATCTATTGGGCGAGACTCAGAGCGGTGTACTTCGCAGCAACGAAGCACGATGCGGCAAGGGCGGGCTTCGACGACCACTTCATCTACGAGCAGATCGAGCTGCCGACGGAGCAGCGGTCGATTGGGATGAAGAGAATCACGACCGGGCACGACAACGCGCCTTTTGAAGCCTGGACAAGCGCCGAGGACAAGATCGAGTATTAGGCATGATGCCGATGCACGATACCCCGCCCGGGCATACTAACAGCAAACAAACAAGGGCGGCATCCGCATACCGCCCTGACTTCAAACGTTCTATATAACGATCGATTACTCCATAAAGTCCTTCAATTGCTTGCTCCTGCTTGGATGTCTCAGCTTGCGCAGCGCCTTCGCCTCAATCTGGCGAATGCGCTCGCGGGTGACGCCGAACACCTTGCCGACTTCCTCCAGCGTGCGGGAACGCCCGTCATCCAGACCGAAACGCAGCCTGAGCACGCTCTCCTCCCGCTCCGTGAGCGTGTCCAGCACCTCGCTGATCTGCTCCTTCAACATCTCATAGGAGGCCGCATCCGCAGGCGCCATCACCTCATGATCTTCGATGAAGTCGCCAAGGCTCGAATCATTCTCTTCCCCGACCGGCGTCTCGAGAGAGATCGGTTCCTGGGCGATCTTCATGATCTCGCGCACCTTCTCGGGCGTCAGCCCCATCTCCTGCGCGATCTCCTCCGGCGTCGGCTCGCGTCCCAGATCCTGATGCAACTGTCTGGAGACGCGTATATACTTGTTGATCGTCTCCACCATGTGCACCGGGATGCGAATCGTACGGGCCTGGTCCGCGATCGCGCGCGAGATCGCCTGGCGAATCCACCAGGTGGCGTAGGTGCTGAACTTGAAGCCTTTCCTGTAGTCGAATTTCTCGACGGCCTTCATCAGCCCCATATTCCCTTCCTGGATCAGATCGAGAAACATCAGACCTCTGCCTGCATATTTGCGGGCGATGCTGACGACAAGCCGAAGGTTCGCTTCTGCCAGCCTGCGCTTTGCTTCCTTGTCACCCTGGGCGATCCGTTTCGCGAGCTCTATCTCTTCCTCCGCCGACAACAGTTCCACTCGACCGATCTCCTTCAGATACATGCGAACCGAATCGCTGGTAGCCGCATCGGTCGATCCGATCAATTCGTGCACGGCCAGATTGTCATGATCAGCGCTGTCAAAATCCTGGTCCTCTTCTTCCTCCACCGCGATTCCTGACTCAGCCAGCTGCTCAAGGAATTCATCCAGCTGTTCCGGACTTACATCATACGGAGCCAGCCTATCCATGATGTCCTTGTAGGAAAGGGAAGATTGCTTCTTGCCTTCCTCCAGCAATTGCCGCATCACCTGCTCGGCAGACCGCTCCGCAGCAATCTCCGACTTGGCTGATACTACCTTATCTTTGGTTGGAACGCTCATATCGGCACCCCTTTTATACAATAGATTCGCAAATACCAGGATTCGCAAAACCTCATTGACAACCAGGAATCGGCTGTGTTATATTAAAAGATATTTCGGGTTTACACGTAGTATTCGTTATTCTATCAAAAATATGATTCAATTTCAATACTCTATTTGCTAGTAATATATTCCATAGAATTAACCAGGGGCTGTCCCATTTGTCATCGGTGATGACATCGGGAAGCCCCTTTTTCGCCATATTCTTCATGCAATCCAATAGTCCGTCATGGAGCGGCTGCCTACTCTTCCTGATGCAGCTTCAGTTTCGCCAGCGCATCCGCAAGCGCCGTGTTCAGCGGCTCGTCCTGCTGCTGTTGCTGCTTGCGCAGATATTGCTGCACCTCGCGCTTGCTGACGCCCGGCGTTCTCTCCGCCTTCCGCTTCTCGTAGGCGCTCAGCTTCTCGCGGTACCCGCATGCGCAGACGAAGATCCTGCCATCTCCCTCGCCTCGCAGCTCCATGCGCTTCATGCAATTCGGACAACGGGCATTGGTCGATATGGCGACCGTCTTGCGATGACCGCACTCGCGATCGCTGCAGACCAGCATGCGGCCTCGCCTGCCCTTGACTTCCAGCATCGCCTTGCCGCAGTTCGGACACCTGGTCGTGGTGAGATTGTCATGCCTGAACGTCCTGGTGCTGTTCCTGATCTCCTGCACGGCCTCCCTGGCGAATGCCTGCATCTCGCGAATAAACGCCTGCTTGTCCAGCTTGCCGGTGGCGATGCTCTCCAGCTTCATCTCCCATTCCGCCGTCATGACCGGGGATTTCAGCTCTTCCGGGACGAGCTCCAGCAGCTGCAGCCCCTTGGAGGTCATGTGGATCTCCTGTCCTCGCTTCTCGATATAGAAATTGTCGAACAGCTTCTCGATGATATCCGCTCTCGTCGCCACCGTGCCCAGACCGCCCGAGCGATGGAGCGTGCGGATCAGCGCGCTGCTCTCGCCGGACATGTACGGAGCCGGATTCTCCATGGCGGACAGCAGCGTCGCCTCGGTGAATCGCTTCGGCGGCCTGGTCTCGCCTCGCGTCATCGCAAGCTCCGGCGATCTCAGCACATCGCCGACTCCAAGCGGCGGCAGAGCCTGCTCCTTCAGGTCTTCTTCTCCGTCCTCATCGTCATCGAGCTGACCATACACCTCCGTCCAGCCAGGGGCAGTGACGATCTTGCCCTTCGCCGTGAAGTTCTCCCCATCGATCGTCGCCGTGATCCTCGTCTCGTCATATTCGAACGGCGGCAGAAGCACGGCGAGGAAGCGCTTGACGACGAGATCATAGATCTTGCGCTCGCGATCGGACAGCTTGTGATAGAGCGGCGACTGCTCCGTCGGGATGATGGCATGATGATCCGACACCTTGCTGTCATCGACGAAGCCCTGGTGCGCGCGAATGCCGCTCCCCAGGATGCGGGCGGCCATGGTTCTGTACGGCGGGAAGCTGACAGCGCGCAGGCGCTCAGGCAGCGTCTCGACGATATCCGAGGACAGATAGCGGGAATCGGTTCGCGGATACGTCAGCGCCTTGTGCTGCTCATACAGGCTCTGCATCGCCGAGAGCGTCTCCTTGGCCGAATATCCGTACAGCCTGTTGGCGTCGCGCTGCAGCTCCGTCAGATCATACAGGGCAGGGGCATACTTCTTCCGATGCTTCTTCTCGATGCTCGTGATCTTCGCGTCCTTGCCAGCCAGCCTGCGCTGCAGCGCTTCGATCTCCTGTCTGTCGAAGCTGCGCATCGACTTCGTATGCTTGTGCTGCCAGGTCAGCTTCAGTCCGTTCGCCGATGCCGTCAAGCCATAATACGCTCTCGGCTGGAACGAGCGGATCTCCTGCTCGCGCTTCGCGATGATCGCCAGCGTAGGCGTCTGAACGCGTCCGCAGGAGAGCTGCGCATTGAACTTGCACGTGAGCGCGCGCGTCGCGTTGATGCCCACATACCAGTCCGCCTGGGCGCGGGCTTCGGCGGAGGCATACAGATGATCATACTGACGGCCGTCCTTCAGCTGCCGGAAGCCATCGGCGATGGCCTTGTCCGTCACGGACGAGATCCACAGCCGCCTGATCGGCTTGCGAACGCCCGCCTTGGCGAGGATCCAGCGAGCCACTAGCTCACCTTCGCGCCCGGCGTCCGTCGCGATGATCACTTCTCCGACATCCTTGCGCAGAAGCTGCTGCTTCACCGCCTGGAACTGTTTGCTGCTCTGCCTGATGACGGTCAGCTTGAGCGGCGAGGGAAGCAGCGGCAGATCGTCCAACCGCCAGGTTTTATACGCTTCATCGTACTCCTCGGGGTCAGCCAACGTCACCAGATGGCCAAGCGCCCAGGTCACGACGTACCGCTCGCCTTCCAGACAGCCGTTGCCCTTGGTCGTACATCGGAGCACGCGCGCGATGTCTCTTGCCACCGATGGTTTCTCTGCCAATACTACGCTTTTCATGCCAAGTTCGATCCTCCGCATTCCTTGTAATCAGGCATATCATGATACATGATACCAATACCAATACCTTACCACAGCCTGTGGAGAGTTACAAAACGGAACACCGGTGAGTCAGCATCCTGAAGAGCCCCCTGACCGATCAACCTGCAAAAAAAATAGACCCTCTCAAACCTGGGCCGAATCGGTCAGGTTGAGAGGAAATATTCAAAACCCGGTGGAATACTTGACGATATATAATATATCAAGATAGATAGAGACGACAAAGCAACGTTTTGTCTTGTTGGATTGGTATTAAATACCATTTAAATTTATGCATGCTACTTACGTCAATAAAGGAAGATAGGGAGTTCCAAGGGGAAAACACATTCGAGAAACACGCAAATCCAGGGGGAAAATTGAATTACGATCCACAATTCAATCGTAATTCGTCCGATTGAGCACTAGCCTTGCATCCAATGTGACACAGCTTATAATTGTTTGCTAATTATGGTTGTAAAGACTTCTTGGATTAAATTTTTCCATTTCGACTTTTCCGCCAATGTGCTAAAAGGGTAACAGGACGTGAAGTGTAGTCATGTTACCAAATTTAGGATGGAATCTTCGGTTACTTTAGCACCATCTTGACACTCTTAAGCTTCAACGGATGTTTTCGCGGTCTTCCCGGCTTGCCCTTTTTTCGTCGGCCTTTGGATGGCCGGGACGGCGGTCGAAACAACGCTTGTCTGAACTCTTCCCAAGATCGCTCTGCATACAGGCGAATACGTTTCAAGAGCTGCCATAAACTATGGCTCGTTTGCATCTCCAACTTGATGAGCAGTACCAAGCTGTATGCGATCAGTGCCAGGTAGATTTGGTTCCAGATGGCGGTCTGATTGGCGCTGTAGAGCTTCACCAGTCTCAGATGCTGCTTGATCCATTTGAAGAATAGCTCAATCAACCATCGGTATCGGTAGATCTCACTGA
>Ga0310836_100989_pt1 | contig 18564 bp, 15 predicted proteins | sample SM_ome_4_FD_201310 | JGI IMG/M metagenome (GOLD analysis project Ga0310836, IMG submission 201310) | Sorghum-adapted microbial communities enriched on stacked mutant (SM) sorghum from Joint BioEnergy Institute, Emeryville, California... ... | reverse complement strand
GCGTGTTGCATAAGGGTCTTGCCATCAGCTTCTTTTTGGGGATTGCCATCGGACCGATGTTTTCCGATATATTGATCGCTTTATCGAAAAGCGCAAGAAAAAGCGTGGTGCGAAACGAGCCAAAGGATTACCACCTCGCGCCTGAAATCAAGTCGTGGACGGGGTATTTCCCGAATCCGTTAAAAATTTTAACAGGGCTGCAAAAAGGGCTTGTGGCGATCGCCGCCTTAATCACATCATTGACTTTCACCTTCAGCCCGACCGGCATGACCGCGTTGATGGGGGAACTTATCGGATCGCGCCTCAAGGGGTTTTATAAAAAGTCAACGACGACCCTCTCGGTAATGAACGGTGTGACGGAATCGACATATATCGCCGAGACGATCATACCTTTGGCGGCGTTCGGGATACCGTTAAGTCCTATGGCATTGGGACCCGCATCCCCGCTGTTCAACGCTCCGCCGGTTTTCTCGACCAAGCATAATCTCCATCATGTCATGTCGTATTGGGACTTTTTCATTTACGGAGCAATCGGACTCATCATCGGGGCTTTAATCGCTTACCCGCTAGTCATGAACTATGCCCGGAAAGCCACGGTCTTTATTTTGAAACATATCAGTCAGGAAGCGATCATCGGTATGTTTGTCGCCATCGTTTGCGTGATCGCGTTTTACGAAGGCGGATTAGTTGGCCTTTTTGTCACTTTCACGGTGGCATCCGTCGGCGGCCTATTGAACCGCATCCTCGGCGTCAGTTCCGGTGTGCAGTTCATGATTTATTACAGTTCCTCCTGGCTGATGGCAACTCTCATCGGTTTGGGCGCTTAACAGCGGGGGTTTGCTGTATCGATGCCTTCACTGCTGAAGACGTCCCTTTTGTATGAGGCTTTATATTGGAGAAAACGCCATCCTTGCTTCGATGGCGTTTTCTTCCGTACATATTTGCAGTTGAGTCAAGTCATATTTTAGATAGACTCAAATCCTGGCGTTCCATTTGTGGTTTATGAATGACAAAGGCAGTCGTCATGGAACCATTAGAGCGAATTGAATTTTCGAGGTCCTTAAACGCAGAGCAAACATTCATACGGACAACAACACCAGTGCAGAGTCCCTACGCCCTGTCTTTAAAAGCTGGGCGGGGTCATTGCCCAGATAGAAATCGATTTATTACTACTCGTATTTATTAAACGATAAAATGACCTATTATCCCATAAAGAGTAAAAATATTTTCTCATTTCGATCGTTAAGTAGGTGTAATTACATTAAAAAGATTGGCAGTACAAAGAGAGATAATTTTCATACCACCTCGTTGATTGATTATTCATAAACAAGACAAACGTCTGTTCCTAATCTACAGCCGCTCGAAATTTTGCAGCAAGTTCCCTCATCTCTTTTAAGCGGGATTGGGTTACACCTTGTTTTAAATTAACAAGGGAACTGCCTAAACCGACGGCTACAGCGCCGTTTTTAAAATATTCTTGAACATTAGCCAAATTCACACCACCGGTCGGCATTAAAGGAATATGTGGTAGCGGGCCGTGAACGTCTTTTAGATAACTCGGTCCTAATATATTTGCTGGAAAAACTTTTATAATATCTGCGCCGCTTTCATAAGCTGTGAGAATTTCAGTTGGCGTCATCGCCCCCGAAATGCTAACAACATTATACCGCTTTGTTAATTTGATCGTCTCCGGATTAACAATGGGGGAAATGATGAATTTAGCACCCGACAATATCGCTACTCTAGCGGTTTCGGGATCTAACACTGTTCCCGCCCCTACCAATATATCATCAAAGGCACCAGCTACCTGCTCAATCATTGATAAAAAGCCTGGTGTTTCCGCAGTAATTTCCAAGATATTAATGCCGCCTCCCCGCAATGCACTTGCCACATCAACAATATTCGATGGGCTTGCCCCACGAATAACAGCGACGAGTTTGTTATCATATATGAATCTCAAGGTGCTCATTTCTAATTCCTCCTTAGCGATTGACGTCTTTTTGGTAGGATCCGCTGATAAACCTCTCCAATTTTTCCCTTTCAGGAAGGCCTTCAATATCGCCATTAATTTGGGTAACCATTGCTCCTACCGCGCAAGCCCTCTTAACCGCTTCAACAAAAGTAAGTCCATCAAGGAGTCCTGAAATGAAGCCAGCGGCAAACCCGTCTCCCGCACCCACAGGGTCTACGACACGCTCAACAGGAAATGCTTTGACGAAACCGGACTCTTTGTTTGTTTTATAATAAGCTCCCTCAGCTCCCAGCTTAAGGACAACACTACCGACACCATGATCAAGGAATTGTTGTGCCATATCCTCGGGTTCATATTCTCCAAACAGGACCATTGCCTCATCCTGACCTGGTAATACAATATCAACATTAGAAATAATATCAAGCAACACTTCTTTTGCTTCTTTTTCCGACCATAATCGCCGACGCATATTCGGATCAAAAATCACAGTAACGCCATTTTTTTTGGCCATTTCTATTGCAGCATATACTGTTTCTTTGCAACCCTCACTCAAAGCCGGTGTAATGCCGGTGAGGTGGAGATATTTGGCCTGAGCAATATATGCCTCATTTAAATCAGAGGGTTTCATCCGGCTCGCGGCGGAATCTTTTCTGTAATATTGAATATTGATTTCTTTGTCCGATACGATTTCTTTAAAATAAAGACCTGTCGGTGCCGAAGAATCAAAACTCACACAACTGACATCGACACCTTCACCACGAATAAAATTTAAAATCTTCTTACCAAACTCATCTTTACCTAGGCGGCTCATCCATCCACATTGATGGCCAAGCCGTGCCAATCCGATGGCCACATTTGATTCAGCTCCCGCAATTTTCAAAGAAAACATCGACGCATAGCGCATGTACCCTTGAGTTATGGGAGTAAATAAAGCCATGCTTTCTCCTAGTGTCACTACATCCATAAATAAATCCCTCTCATTTGATTGCACAAGCAGTCTTTTTTTCTGTTAAATAGAATAACGGGGCACTAAACCCCGGAATATGCTAAAAATCCGCCGTCGACCGGCACGGTAATGCCTGTTACGAAACCGGACATTTCCTCACTGACAAGCCAAATCAATGTTCCAAGGAGATCCTCTGGTTTCCCGAATCTCCTCATTGGCGTATGCGCAATAATTTTATGGGATCTTTCGGTTAGCGAACCATCCTCATTGGTTAATAGGGTTCTGTTTTGCTCGGTTAAGAAAAATCCGGGTGCAATTGCATTAACGCGAATGCCTGATTCGGCAAAATATACCGCCAACCATTTTGTAATGTTTTCTATGCCTGCTTTGGCAGCGCTATATGCTGGAACTCGAGTCATCGGGCTTGGCGCGCTCATAGAAGACATATTGATAATGACTGCTCCAGGACGGCCGATCATTTGCTTCGAAAAAATTTGAGTTGGAATAAGCGTGCCGAGCAAGTTCAAATTAAAAACGAAGTTGAATGCTTCCTCATCAAGATCGAAAAACGTTCTAATCCCACTGTCATATAAATCATCGCTATTGAACACATCGCGGGTGGTTGTACCTTTGGGATGATTACCCCCGGCTCCGTTGATTAAAATTTCATACGTGCCGAACGCTTCTCTGACAACTGACTCAGCCTGGATGACACTATCGCGATTTGTCACATCACAAGGCACGGCAATGGCTTCACCGCCAGCACTTCTGATATCGCTCGCGACCTTCTCTCCTTTTTCTTTTCGCAAATTTAAAATAGCAATCTTTACGCCATGCCTTGCCAGTTCCTTTGACATAGCGCTGCATAGTACTCCGCTACCGCCGGTAACAACCGCTACCTTCCCCTTTAAATTCTCGTTAATGGTGATCATGCCTTTTTTCCTCTCCTCTCTCGAGAGCATCCCAGACACCCCAGAGATACATGATGCCTAAAGCACGATCATAAAGACCATAACCTGGACGGCATTTTTCACCCCAAATATGACGGCCGTGATCGGGTCTTACATAACCAGTAAATTTGACATCGTGATAAGCTTTTACAATTCCAGCAATATCAACAGACCCATCCTGTGTACGATGGGAAGTTTCTATGAAATCACCGTTTTCATAGACTTTAACATTCCTAATATGGGCAAAAGGAATGCGATCTGCAAATTCATAAACCATCTCAACAATATCATTTTTGGGATTCGCTCCAAGGGACCCGCTACATAGGGTGATACCATTATAGGGACTGTCAACCAGTTTTAAAAACCTCTTGATATTTTCTTTATTTGTGATGATTCTTGGCAGTCCAAAAATCGGCCATGGCGGATCGTCTGGGTGAATTGCCATTTTTATTTCATTGGCCTCTGCAACCGGAATGATTTGTTCCAAGAAATATTTAAGATTATTCCAAAGATCTTCCTCGGTCACATTTTTATATGCTTCAAAAAGCGCGGACAGTCGACTCAATCTTTCAGGTTCCCAACCTGGCATTGTAAAATCCGGATTGTTAGCGATGGTGTCCACCAACTCATTAGGATCAATGCTTTCAGCTTTTGCCTTCTCATAGAAAAGAGCTGTAGAACCGTCCTCCATCTCCTTATTTAAATCCGTTCTTGTCCAGTCAAAGACGGGCATAAAGTTATAGCAAATCACTTTAACTCCGACTTTAGCCAATTTCTCTATCGTTCTTTTATAATTTTTAATGTAAAGATCTCTCGTCGGCAACCCGAGCTTGATATCTTCATGGACATTGACGCTTTCCACAACATCAATATTTAAATTATATCTGTCAGCTTGTTCTTTCACTTCGAGGATTTTGTCCAACGGCCATTCCTCGCCGGCGGGAACATCATGAAGCGCCCAAACAACTCCGCTGACACCAGGGATTTGCTTAATCTGACTGAGCGTAATTGAGTCATTTCCTTCGCCGTACCATCTGAAGGTCATTTTCATACTGATCGCTCCAATCATAAAAACCACATGATATCACGTATTCCATGAATGTATAACCTTTTGATAAATCTTTTCTATTCAACAATGAAAATGACTAGACCAATGCTCTTTCTAGAATTAAAGGTCGATGGATTGTTTGACCATTCACATTTAAAGCTATTTCTGGGAAATTTCCCGTACGTGTTATCACCTTAGGTCCGTCCGAATTCGTGATGATAGTATCCTCAGATTTCACCCCACTAATCGTTGGATTCCATGCGAAGGCTTGATTGTTATAAATTCGATATCCCGAATCAAGAGTGACTCTATGTTCTCTTGAACGAAAACCCGTTAATCCTCCTTGATGATGTTTTTTCCATTCTTCGGGAAATCCTTGTTTTTTATATTCTTCAATGCCCTTTCGAAAAATTGAATTATAAGATGCACCCGGGACTGTATTTCCAATAAAGACTGCATCAACAGCCGTTACGGCTTCCTGTTTTCTTTTTAATTCTTCTGAAACTCTACCAAAATGAACAAGACGTGAAAGTGAAATAACGAGTCCATGCCGCCTTGCTCCTAATGCCAACAAAATATATCGATCAACTGTTTTGGAAGTCGGCAATGGATGACGGTAAGTAAAGACTCTTTCGTCAGACGCAACCAGATTAACGACTGGATCAATATTTAAACGTTTACATTTCATAGAAAGCTGTGCTGCAATTTCCCACTCTGTCTGTCCTCTCTTTACTTCATTACAGAGAGATTCCATTACATTGGCTGCATCGCGTCCAAGTTCGGTAAAACGTTCAATATCATATGGGGTTAGGCGGGTCCTGATTAATAATAATTCTTCTTCAACATCGGACTCAAAAGCTATGTCTATCTTTTTGGTTAATGAATGTATTAAACAATTTTCTCCGCAGTTTTCATACCAATTAAATGATAAAACCTCATCAAACAATCCACATCCTTCTTCGGACTTTAACCTCTCTTTTTCAATATTATTAACGATTAATAGTGCTGATGAATGGGTTATCAAAATTTTGCAACAGGCTTCTGATGTTGCTGTATTGATAAATCCTCGTCCACCCGTTAACCAAGCAAAACTATGCTGCGTAGTAAGGATTAACCCATCCTTTTGTATTTCGTTCAATAGATGCCTAATTTTATTTACCTTGAGGTTAAAATCATCTTTAAGCAAATGTCTCCCACCTTAGAACATAATATTTTTATTCACCAGTTTATTTATTTCAATCTGTTTACAGTGTTCCAGTTATCTTTGGCAAGAACATAACAAGTTCAGGAATAAATGTGACTAGCAATAGGACAATAATCATAGCCGCATAAAAGGGCATTAATGCCTTAGTGGCTTTTTCTATCGGTATTCCCCCTATAGCGCTTCCGACAAAAAGGGAAGACCCAACCGGAGGGGTAACCAACCCGATAGCTAAATTCAAAATAAGCATGACGCCAAATTGAACTGGATCCATACCAAAATCGGTAACGACAGGTAGGAGAATCGGTGTTGTAATCAAAATCAAAGGGGCCATATCCATAATACAGCCAAGCAGTAATAGAATTAAGTTGATGAGTAAAAACACTATAATCTTATTGTCTGAAATATTAACCAATAGATTCGTAATCATCGCCGGTACATCAAGAAAAGCTAATAACCAGCCAAACGGCGATGAAGCGGCAATTAAGAATAAAACCATAGATAAAGTTTTAATACTTTTCATTAAAATAACTTTCATATGAGAAAGTGGTATATCACGGTAAACAAAAAAGGTAATGATAAAAGCGTATACAGTGGCAACAGCCGCTGACTCAGTTGCGGTAAATATCCCGGTGACAATTCCACCAATTATGATGATTGGAGTTAGTAACCCTAATAACCCGTCTCTAAGAATCTTCGGAATATCTTCTCTTTTTACCGGCTCACCTTTTGGATAATTTCGCTTCACGGCAATAATGTAGGCCGCAATCATTACAGCAATACCAAGAAGAACTCCCGGAATAATACCACCTATGAATAATCCGCCGATCGATACCCCACCGCCAGCTGCCATTGCATAAATAATCATATTATGACTCGGAGGAATGATAACGCCTTGACCAGCACCAGATACCGTTACAGCTACAGAATAATCCGTATCGTAGCCTTTCTTCTTCATCATAGGTATCATGACCGATCCGATTGAAGAGGCATCGGCTACTGAAGAACCGGAAATACCGCCAAAAAAAGTACTTGTCAACACGTTAACTAGCGCCAGCCCACCTCTGATTTTTCCTATAATTACATTTGATAAGTTTATTAAACGGACGGAAATACCGCCTTCATTCATAATTTCCCCCGCAAGGATAAAGAAAGGAATGGCCAAGAGTGAAAAGGAATTCAATCCTCCAACCATGCGCTGCATAAGCGTCTCAAGCGGTAAGCCCAAATATAACCCTGTTGCTAGTGAAGAAACCACTAAAGATAATGCAATAGGCACTCTAAGTAGAATGAGAACAATAAATATAATAAATAATATAGCAACAGCCAAAACTATCACACCTTCCCGTTAAACCCATTACTGCTTGTAACAAATAACTTTATAAATGTTCTTAGACCGTAAATAATCATAAGTGCTCCACAAACTGGTATACATATATATAAAAAGCTTGAAGAAAATTTGGTTCCTGGTAACGATGAAAGCGAGGATAATTTTACAAAATTAATCCCTTCTACAAAAAAAATAACACCCACACCGATTGTTAATAATGAACTTAGAGCATCACATATGCTCCTTAAGAATTTTGGTAAATGATTGTAGACCATTTCAATCCCAATATGCAGATGGTCTCTAAAGCCAATGGCAATACCCAATATTCCAAACCAAACGAGGAACACTAATGTGAATACCTGTAAAATAGTAGTTGAGAAATTAAATACATATCTTGTAATTACCTGATAGAATACAATTACTGTCATTGCCGAGAGCAAAATCATAGCAGCGATATTCACAAGGCCATCCAATAGCTTTAGTATTTTAGATACTGCCTTCATGAGAATGCCTCCTGCTTTAAAATTGGAAAACCATCTTGTTAATAACTAAAACTTAGTCTCCTCTTTTTTGGAGCATTTAATTTTCGATTTACTTACCAAAAAGAGGAGACGACAATATCTAATTATTTAACGGCTTGAATTTTATCAATCCACTCTTGATATTGTTTTCCGTATTTGTCATACAATGGCTGAACCGCTTCTCTCCAAGGTGTGATATCTTTTACTTCGGTAAATTGAGCGCCGCCCTTTTCTACTTCCTCTTTAGATTTTTCCTCTAATTTTCTCCAAGCTTCCTTTTCAATCTTTTGGGAGTTTTTCGCAGCTTCTTTGAATATTTTTTTATCTTCATCACTTAATTTATCCCATAATTTTTGGGAAGCGATTAAGACCTCAGGAACTCCTGAATGTTTATCCATTGTAATGTATTTAGCCACCTTATAATGGTTTGTTGTAAAGTAACTTGGTAAGTTATTCTCAGCACCATCGATAACGCCGGATTCCAATGAGGAATAAACTTCTGAATAATCAATCGGAGTTGCGGAGGCACCCAATGAATTTACTAAATCAATAAACAACTTCGATTGTTGTACCCGTATCTTTAATCCTTTGAGATCTTCCGGCTTTTTAACTGGGTGTTTTGAATTATAAAAACTTCGATCACCTGAATCATAGTAAGTTAAACCAACCATTTTAGCGGATTTTAATGTATCTAATAAATCTTGACCAACTTGACCATTTAATACATCCCACTTCTGATCATCGGACTTAAAAAGATAAGGCATAGACAAAACGCCCATATCTGGATCAAATTCTGCCAAAGGCGCACCGTTAATTCTAATTAAATCTACTGCACCTAATTGCACTTGCTGTGCCACATCATTTTCAGCACCTAGTTGTCCACTTGCATACACTTTAATTTTGATGCGTCCATTTGTTTTTTCCTCAACTTCTTTTGCAAAAGCCTTATCACCAATTACAGTTGGATAATCCTCAGGTTGGTCATCCGAAAGTTTTAATGTCATTGTTTTACTACCTCCAGATGAATCTTTATCACCCCCCGTCTTAGTTGAATTACTTCCACATGCGGTTAATCCTAGAATAAAGATAATTGACAAACCTAGAAATAAAAGCCTTTTCATTTTATTTCCTCCTGGGTTTTAGAAAGTTTTTATTTTAACCAAAGATGTTTTTCTTCATCTTTGGGATTTAAAACTCTGTTGGATTTACCTGCTAAGAACCATAAATAATACAGCTTGTACCCACCTGCCGCAACGACCGGGTGATAACCTTTGTTAATGGCAAAGCTGTCGCCATGTCTTACTATAAAAGCATCATCAATTTCCCCGTCTTCCGTATAATGCATTTGCACACCGAAGCCTTGTTCAGGATCAAGCTGATAGTAATAAATTTCTTCAAGATATACTTCTTCCGGCGGATTCTCGACATCATGCTTATGAGGAGGATAACTCGACCACTTTCCGGCTTCGTTAAATGTTTCGCCTAAAATAATGCGTTGAACCTTATTTTCGAGGCTGTCCGGAATCAAATCATGGACTTCTCTCGTCCAACTTTCTTTCCCACGATGATTAACGATGACATCATCAGGTTTTACGACAAATGGTTCAAACTTTTGCTCCGCCTTTGCTTTACATACAGCAATATGTACATCGCTTTCAGCTACAACTTTATACTCGGTTTGACATGGTACGTAAATTGCCGTTCCTTTGCCATCAAACACTGTTTTTCTTCCTCCGAGACCCGACCAGCTCTTATCTTTACAAGAAACGGATGCTGTTCCAGTTAATATCACCAGAACGGTTTCATAACCACCGGTATGCCCTTGAAATTCACCACCCTTTTTTAAAGATATTTTTCCAAGGGCGAGATAATTTAATTGGTCAAAGTTCTCGCTAATGATTTCTTGGTAGCCCTCTATGAAGTTTGCCTTGAAGTGCAATGATGACATTTTATATACCTCCGTTAAAAAACTGTTAGGACAACGCTTTCAAAAATAGTTTTAAAGCTCGATCGATACCTTCTTTTTCTATCAGCAGCATATATTCCCTTGTTAAATCTTCCAAACCTTCAAATCGAGTAAGGTCGATACTCCACATGCTTTGTTCCGAAAGGATCCTTCGGATAATGTCCTCTAAATTCGTTCCCGATTTCCACACTTCTTCTAGAAATTGAATATAGAACGGACGATCCCTAATCCTATATTGTTTTTCTTTCCATTTACCGATAAAATAGTCGCCTTCCACTTTTAAAGGTCGATATAGTAAAAGTAAAGCGGATAATGAAAAAGTAACGAATTTAGAGAAACTATTTACTTCAGATTCATATGATTCTTTTAAAGTAGGTAATAATCTTGATTTAAATTTAGATAAACTATTTTGCCCTATATCAATCAAATAATGTTTGATATATGGATTTAAAAATCTGTCAAAGGTTTTCTTTGCGAAATCTTCTTTATTATTTTTAATGAAATTCACATAAGGCAAAATATCGCTTTCAACAGCTTTTAAAATAAAGTGTCTTATGCTTTCATCTTGCATTGCCTCATAAACTGTTGCTTTCCCCGCTAATAAACCTATGGCAAATATCATAGTATGTGCCCCATTTAATATGCGTGTCTTTAATTCACGAATAGGCGCCACATTTCCCCATTGAACATTTAATCCGACTTTTTGAAAAGGAATTTTTTCCGATAAGTCTTGATGACTTTCGATAGCGAAAAGATGATAGGGTTCACCAACAGTCAAAAGTTTGTCATAGTAACCTAATGACGCGTTGATTTGCTCTATTTCCACTGACGGAAAACCTGTGATAATCCGATCCACTAACGTATTACAAAATATATTCTCTTGTTCAATCCATTTTTTAAAGCTGTTAGGAAACTCCCAATCATCAATAATCTTTAAAACAATTTGTTTTAAGAGAGTGCCATTGTTTTCTACTAATTCACAAGGAATAATGACCATCCCGGACTTTTGACTAATAAAACGGTGATATAGGAAAGCTGTGAGTTTTCCCGGAAAAGATGATGGTGCTTTACCGGTGATATAATCTTCCTTTTTATACACCAATCCATTTTCTGTTGTGTTTGAGAAAACAAATTCGATGTCCTGATTTTCGGCAACCTTTAAGACTTCATTCCACTTCTCATATGGGTTAATCCCTCTACTGATGGAAGTAATGATTTGGGTGGTTTCTACCATTTCCCCATTTACCAATCCTCTTAAAATAAGTGTATAAAGGCCATCCTGTTCGTTAAGTTTTGGAACAACCTTCCCATGGGGGGTCGGTTGTATTGCTACAACTCTACCATTAAATACCCCTTGACGATTCATTTCATGAATCATCCAATCAACAAAGCCGCGAAGAAAATTACCTTCACCAAATTGAATGACTTTTTCCGGTAGTTGTTCAAAATTAAAATCCGGGAATAAATTTTTATCCTTAACTAGCCGTGCATTTAATTGATCCAATTAGAACACCTCAAAAATTACTTTCATCTTAAAGCGTGACGCCATCCTTAAAAATGGCAATTTCCTTAAATCCATAAAGCTCATTTTTTGCCCGTTTTTCTCCTGAAGCTAGACTAATAATATAGTCGAAAAAGTCCTTTTCCAGTGTTTCTAAATCTGTTATCCCTGCCAATTGACCCGCATCATAGTCAATCCAATTTTTCTTTTTATTAAATAGCGCAGTATTTGTTGATATTTTAACGGTTGGAACCGGGCCTCCGAACGGTGTTCCTCTACCTGTTGTAAACAAAACAATTTGGGCACCGGCAGCAGTCAACGCAGTAACTGACACTAAATCATTCCCCGGTCCTTGCACAACGTTTAATCCATTTTTGGTCACACGCTCCCCATATGGAATGACATCAACGATATTTGCAAAGCCTCCTTTTTGGATACATCCAAGTGATTTCTCTTCTAATGTCGTAATGCCGCCATCTTTATTTCCTGGAGAGGGGTTTTCGTAAATCGGTTGTTTATGCTCTATAAAATACTCCTTAAATCCATTGATTAACTGAACCATTTTTTTAAAAACCTCTTCACTTTCAACTCTTTGCATCAAAAGATGTTCAGCACCGAACATTTCAGGTACCTCTGTTAAGATCGTGGTTCCTCCTTGCGAGATTAATTCATCCGAAAATTTCCCTACCAATGGATTTGCGGTAATTCCTGATAAACTGTCAGAACCCCCGCACTTTAAACCAACAATTAATTTTGAAACAGGGACATCCTGACGTGAAAAAGTCACGGCATAATCTACTAATTCTCCGATAAGTTTAAGCCCGGCTTCAAGTTCATCATCAACGGATTGTATAGATAAAAACTTAACACGTTTTTCATCATAATCACCAATTACCTTTTTAAACTCTGAAAGATTATTATTCTCGCAGCCGAGCCCTATTACTAGTACACCTGCGGCATTGGGATGTCTTACAAGATTAGCCAAAATCTTTTGAGTGTTATGAAGATCGTCCCCTAATTGAGAGCAGCCAAACGGATGAGGGAAACTATAAATACCATCTAAATTCTGATGATGATAGGTTTGATTTGCTATTTTCACTAAAATTTCAGCTGTTTTATTAATACAGCCGACTGTATTAATCACCCATATTTCATTGCGGACGCCCACTTCCCCGTTTTCCCGGACATACCCCTTAAAAGTTCTGTGCGTGTTTATTAATTTTATTTTCCTTTGAATCGGATGATATTTGTATTCAGAAAGTCCCTCTAAATTTGTTTTCATATTGTGGCTATGAACCCAGTCTCCGGCTTTAACATCTTCTGTAACTTTGCCGATAGGTGACCCGTATTTGAAAACGTTGTTATTTTTATTTAAATTTTTAATAGCTATCTTGTGTCCCACGGGAATATCACTGATAAGAGTTATTATTTTATCATCAACAGATATCGTTTCCCCTTGTTTTCTTGGTTTGAGTGTAATTACTACATTATCATCAGGATGAACCTTAATTAATGTCTTTTCCAATTCACTTACCTTCTTTCGCAATTTACAACGTTGTTATTTTACTCCTAAAAAAAATTATTGCCTCAAATAATTAAACATTATAATATAATAACAACGTTGTTATTCTGAATAGTAACTTATATTCTTAAGAAAATCAATACTTGGATTAAAAAATTTAAAAATTTTTTTGAAGTGAGGAATGTATTATGCGCATAACAATAAAAGATATTGCAAAAGTATCGGGAGTCAGTTATTCAACGGTTTCGAAGGCACTTAACAACAGCCCGCTTGTAAAGGAAGATACAAAAAGAAAAATTCTGGAGGTAGCTAAAAAACTCGGCTATCAACCTAATATTTCAGCTAGAAATCTAGTTTCAAAAAAAAGCCGTATAATTGGAGTAGTTTGGCCAACTATTGAGAGAATAGCCTTATCATCTCTTGTAACCAGAATAAATCAAATAATTGAAGAAAATTCTTATTCCATGATTTTATCTATAAGTGACTTCCATACCTCCGTTGAGATGTTAGCGCGTTTTCAAGTTGACGGCATCATACTTTTTGAAGAGGAAGAAAAATCTAATATTGATCCAATGCTCTTATCCAGTGTTCCTATATTATCATACAGTGTTCCAAATAATAACCCATACCCTGTTGTAGATGTTAACCATAAAAAAGCTATCAGTATGTCTGTCAACTATTTAAAAAGTTTGGGACATGAAGATATTTCATTTATTGGTCACCTATCTATAAATGATCCGAGGCAAAAAGAAAAATATTTGGGGTTTCTTGAAGGGATGAAAAACGCCCATATTCGAGTTAATAAGAACTTTATCATTGATACAAATGGATTAAATTTGTACAATGGATATTTAGCCGCAAAAACACTTTTAAAAAAATCTATTTTGCCGACCGCGATTATCGCGTCAAGTTATGATATAAGCGCAGGAGTACTTAGGGCAGTTAAAGAAGCGAATTTGGAAATTCCTAATGATATTTCGATTATTGCTTATGATAATATCCCCCAAATGGCAAATCTGGAAACTCCGTTAAACAGCATTGGTGTTCCTATAGATAAGCTTGCTTCAAAGATTGTTTACTCTCTTCTTCAGCTAATCGAAGAACCTAATGCACCTGTCCCCCTCATCCAATCTATGACACCTGAATTAGTGGATAGGGGCTCCTGTAAACGTCTATAGTTAATCATGCATAACAATTGACCAGAACATAAACTTTCACTTCAAATCCGCTCATTGTCCGAGCCTTGCTTCTAACAATGGGCGGACACTGTTATGTGAAATTCTAATAAAGCGATGATTCATACCCACACCTACATAAGTTTGATTTTGCCATTAGATTAACCATCGATTGCCCAATATAATCATGGGGGATAAGCGATTTTAGTGTAGGAGGTCAGTTGCCACTGGTATAAAGCTCAGCCAACCCCTTTAGGTGAGAGTATAGCTTCAGTTACCTTTATATCTTCCTAACAAAAAAAAACCGCACGCTTAGTTGTTGCGGCCTTTTTTCTTATGAATGAATATTGGGATCATCACAAACAAAGCAATAAGAGCGCCGCACGCATCGATCGCCACATCTGTCACTTTCGGTGAGCGCCCGGGTTGAAAGGACTGATGCCATTCATCGGTTGCTGCATAAAGCGTCGTTAGCAGCCACGCCCAGCCTTTCGCGTGGCGTTGCGGTACAAGCGCTCTCCATATCAGAAAAGCAAGGATACCAAAAACGGTCAAATGGGTAAGTTTGCGAATCACATAATTCCAAGAAAACATTCCGTCATCTATATGAGCCCCACTTCCGATGTGAAAGTATGTCATCATCTCCCTAATCCAATGGGCCGTATGCGTTCCGGTAAATAAGGGCGAACTTGTAAAATAAAAAATCATTCCACACCAGATTAAAACAAGCAGCCAATCCAACCACTTTTTTATCATGCCATCACCTTCAAGCTAATCTTAAAAACTAACATGATTTTAACATGAAGAACGTTTTGTCATCGTTATTTTGAAAAACTCTATTTTTTCGTTCGCCCGCAACCAACATATGGGTAAAAGAACGGAAGCACCGAGGTAAAAAAATTAGGCACTACCAAGCCTTTTGGGCAATGGCAGAGCCTTAGTTGTCATTATTCTGCCTAAAGAATAATAAACGTTCTTACCAGTATAAAAAAATTCGAACGTATTCTAATGGTTGTTTTTTCTAATGCATTCGGATGTCCGTAAGCACTTAAAGCAGCTGGATGGCCAAACAAACTTACCCATCAAAACATTTAAATCACCCAATATATGTACTAAAATCATAATATAGGCGCAGAAGACAAACCCATAAAATGGCGGAGCTCTTTATATAGGGTTCTATGTTCTGGTTGTTTCCTGGCCACTTATTGACCGTTGCTACGCCCATTAAAAGATTTTAAATAGAATGGAAAGGGGCCGTAATATGAGTGTCTTAAAATCTTATCGCTTCCCTATTATATTACTTACATCCATTATCATTGGCGTATTTGTTGGTCTCATTTTCGGGAAAGACACACAAGTCATAAAACCGCTCGGAGATTTGTTTTTAAACGCGATGTTCACCATTGTTGTGCCGCTGGTGTTCTTTAGCATATCCTCAGCTATTGCGAATATGGATAGCGCCAAACGGGTAGGTAAAATTATTGGTTATATGTTGCTCATTTTTGCTATTACTGGCATCATCGCCAGTATCATTATGCTCATTGTTACATTAATCTTCCCTCCTGCTAGCGGGGTGCATATCGACTTAACCGAAGCGGCAAAACAAAAAAGCCAGCCATTCCTAGAACAAGTGGTAGCGGCTCTAAGCGTCAATGACTTTCCAGCGATTTTATCTAAAAGCAATATGCTCGCGCTTATTGTGTTTAGCGGCCTCGTAGGTCTTGCCACCAATTTGTCGGGTGAAAGTGGCCGACCTTTTGCCAAATTTTTAACCTCGGCATCGGATGTTTCTATGAAGCTTGTCAGCCTCATCATGTATTATGCACCAATTGGTCTAGGAGCCTATTTTGCGACACTTGTCGGTATTTTCGGCCCGACTCTTTTAGGTGACTATTTCCGAGCCGTTGTGATTTATTACCCGGTCTCCATCGTTTATTTCTTTATTGGTTTTACGTTTTATGCGTTCTTGGCCGGAGGTGGTTTGGGCGTTCGCACATTTTGGAAAAATATTTTATCTCCAGCAGCCGTCGCCCTCGGTACATCGAGCAGTGTCGCGACGATCCCCAGCAATATCGCTGCTGCGGAAAAAACCGGGGTGCCGAAAGATATCCGTGAAACGGTCATTCCAATCGGCGCAACGATACATATGGACGGGAGCTGTTTAAGCGCCATTCTGAAAATCTCCTTTTTGTTCGGTATTTTTAACAAAGACTTTCATTCCATATCCGCCTTTTTAATTGCAATCGGCATTGCACTTTTAAGCGGTATGGTCATGAGCGGCATCCCCGGTGGTGGTTTTGTCGGTGAAATGTTAATTGTAACCATGTACGGCTTTCCTACTGCCGCTCTACCGATTTTGGCTGTTCTCGGATCTGTTGTCGACCCGCCAGCAACCCTCGTCAATGCTATCGGGGATAATGTAGCTAGTATGTTGGTTGCCCGATTGACAGAAGGGAAAAATTGGATGAAACAGAAGTTCTCGCATTCATAAATAATCAGATTTTAAAAAATCTAGGCTCTGCTTAGCCATGAAGGCGATGGCGGAACCTTAGTTCATCTTATGAACCTAAATATGAAGGCCTTTCTTATCAATACAAAAAGTTTTTGCTCTCAAACAATGATGAAGGTGAGTATATTCTTTTATAAAAGTTCAAGGTTAGTGCTAAAATTTAATGCATAAATGAAGTTTCCTAAGGAGGAATATAGCGTGAGTCAAACAGACCAAATGATTGCCCTGTTTAAAAGCCATCGTGACGTGACGAATGCATTGATCGGGAAAATTAAACCTGAACAGGAAGCGTATCAGCCAACGCCTACCTCGATGTCGGCAAAACAACTGGCCGTACATATTCTCACAACGACTTATAAATTTGTACGAGTTGCAAGCACTGGGAATCCGAGCCTCTTCAAAGAAAAAACAGAAGTCCCCCAGGCGAGCCTTCAAGAACTGGCCGAATCACTGACCGAAAGAACATTAGCGCTCATTCAAGGAATGACCGATGAAGACTGGGAACGCGAGTTGGATGTCACCGACATTCTCGGGAAAAAAATGAAAGCAAACGCCTTTTTCCGATTGGGCATCGACCATGAAATCCATCATAAAGGACAGCTCTTTGTCTATGTTCGGGAAATGGGCTATACTGATTTGCCCTTTTATACAAAAAAATAATAAAAAGCAAGGGGAATTCCGCGGGGGATTCCCCTTTACATCTTGTTTTTGAGCGTTCATCGCTGGAGTTGGAGGCTTAGTTTCGTTTGATTACCAGCAGATTTCTCCGTCTTTCCAATAGAATTGGTCTTTTGGTTTGCGAGTTTCAACTGCTTACAAACTGATTTCGACGGTTTATCCGCCCGTTTTTATTCATTTACCGTTAGTTTTCGGCCTTTTACCGTCAGATTTTTGTTATTTACCCTCAGATCTCGGCAGTTTACCGCCAGTTTTTTAAAATTTACCGACAGTTGGGAACAATTCAAAATTTTCATAACACCATTTTAAGTTAGCTTTTATATAATTTGTTCTTTAATCAACAAAGTAATGATTTAAAATTAAATAAAAACACCGGAAGCGGATCGAGCCATCTCCGGTTTTCCCATGTTTAAATAGAAAATCTCATCTTCAGTTCACAGTTCAAAGCTCAAAACATCAACTGTGTAAAATTCCAAAGCTTCTTGATCAACCTCATAACCGATGCCAGGCTTTTTCGGGACTTGGATCAGGCCGTCATGCACCGTGACTTCCGGCGTAATAATATCCTTGTCCCAATAGCGGGCCGAAGCGGATGTATCCCCAGGCAGCGTAAACTGCGGCAAGGTTGTGATCGCGATGTTATGCGCGCGCCCGACGCCCGCTTCAAGCATTCCGCCGCACCATACCGGAATGTCATGAGCCTGGCAAAAGTCATGAATGCGCTTGGCGACTGTTAAACCACCGACCCGTCCAATTTTAATATTGATAATCTGGCAGCTCCCCAGTTCCACCGCGTTTTTGGCATCGTCGAAGGAATGGATGCTTTCGTCTAGACAAATCGGTGTTTTCAATTCGCGCTGAAGCCGCGCATGCTGAATGATGTCATCATGAGCCAAAGGTTGCTCAATCATCAGCAAGTCAAAATGATCCAATTGTTTAAGATGATCCATTTCTTTAAGCGTGTAAGCCGAATTCGCATCCGCCATAAGGGGGATATCTGGATAAACCTCCCGGACGCGCCTTAAGACATCCACATCCCAACCTGGCTTGATTTTAATTTTAATCCGCCGATAACCTTCATCCAGCGCAGCGCCGATTTGGTCCAGCAAGGTTTCCACATCTTTTTGGATACCTAAACTGATGCCAACCTCGATCTGTTTTTTACTACCTCCCAACGCTTCCGAAAGAGGCAAGCCTTGTTGTTTCGCATAGAGGTCCCAGATGGCACCTTCGATCGCAGCTTTT